>Ga0208324_1000141_pt1 | contig 41400 bp, 33 predicted proteins | sample Sb_taG_2_FD_187707 | JGI IMG/M metagenome (GOLD analysis project Ga0208324, IMG submission 187707) | Peat soil microbial communities from Weissenstadt, Germany - Sb_50d_5_LS metaG (SPAdes) (version 2) | ecosystem: Environmental > Terrestrial > Soil > Wetlands > Peat | place: Germany... | reverse complement strand
CGCTGCGCTGCCGGTACCTAATCGAGCGCGCCCTGGCCCGGCCCGGCTACCAGGGCGTGATGTGCTACTCCCTGCCCGAAGCGCTCTGGCTCTACGCCGCGGGCACCAGCGACGACGTGCTGGTCGCCTACCCCACGGTGGACCGCAAGGCGCTGCGGGCCCTGGCCGCGGACGAGGGGGCCAGGCAGCATGTCACGATCATGGTCGACTCCGCCGAGCACCTGGACGTGGTGAACCGGGCCCTGGGTGACGGCCACCCCGAGGTCCGGGTCTGCCTCGAGCTCGACGTCTCCTGGCGGCCGCTGGCCGGGCAGCCGTTCGTGCACATCGGCACCCGGCGCTCCCCGCTCTACACCCCGCGCCAGGCCGCGGACGTCGCCGGGGCCATCACGCGGCGGGCGGGCTTCCGCCTGGTGGGCGTGATGGGCTACGAGGGCCAGATCGCGGGCTTGGGCGACGCCCCGCCCGGGCATCCGGTCCGGGCCCGGCTGATCCGCAGCATCCAGGACCGTTCGGCCGTCGAACTGCGCCAGCGCCGGATCGAGACCGTCCGCCTGATCCAGGATCTGACCAGCCTGGACTTCGTGAACGGCGGCGGGACCGGCAGCCTGGAGTCGACCGCCAGCGACGAATCGGTGACCGAGCTGACCGCGGGCTCGGGGCTGGTTGGCCCGACCCTGTTCGACGCGTACCGCCGCTTCACCCCAGATCCCGCGCTGCTGTTCGCCTTGCCCGTGGTGCGCAGGCCGGGCCCGAACATCGCCACGCTGTTCTCCGGCGGCTATGTCGCTTCGGGGACCGGAACGCGCGACCGGCTGCCCCGGCCGTACCTGCCGGCCGACCTGACCCTCACCGGCGTCGAAGGCGCCGGCGAGGTCCAGACGCCGGTACGCGGCGCCGCCGCCGGCCGCCTGCGGCCCGGCGATCGCGTCTGGCTGCGGCACGCCAAGGCCGGCGAGCTGGCCGAGCGCTTCACGGACTACCACGTGCTGGACGGCGGCCAGGTCACCGCCGTGCCGACCTACCGGGGCGAGGGCCAGTGCTTCGGCTGAGCCCGTAGCCGGCCTTTATACCGAACGAAACCCCGGTGGCAGCCCCTGGGCCATAGCCGCGGCTAGCGGCCCGGAGCCCGCCCGCGGGTCTCGATGACCGCGAACGCGGCGGCCGGGAGGGTGGCCATATCCTGCTGGATCGCGACCCCCGGGCTGGACGCGGCGAGCACCCCGGTTCCGGGCTGCCCGAGCGCGAGCCGGACCGGCCCGGCGCCGAGGTTCGCCGCGATGCGCAGCGGTCCCCGCCGGACCATGATCCAGCGGGCGTCCTCATCGAAGTCGGCGCTCACCCGGTCGAGCCGGGGATCGGTCAGCTCGGGCCGGGCCCGGCGCAGCGCGATCAGCTCCCGGTACCAGGCCAGGATGCCGATGTACGGGTCGCGGTCGAGCTGGGCCCAGTCGAGCATGGAGCGCAGGAAGGTCGCCTCATCCTGCGGATCGGGCACGTCGCCAGTCCAGCCGTGCTCGGCGAACTCGGCCTTGCGGCCCTCAGCCACGGCCTTGGCCAGCCCCGGGTCGACATGATCGGTGAAGTACTGCCACGGGGTGTCGGCGCCCCATTCCTCGCCCATGAACAGCATCGGCGTGTACGGCCCGGTGAGCACCAGGCCGGCGCCCACCTTGACCAGGTCCGGCGGCACCAAGGCGGCGATCCGGTCACCGGTGGCCCGGTTCCCGATCTGGTCGTGGTTCTGCAGGTAGCCGAGGAACCGGTGGGCGGGAACGCGGAATACGTCCACCTGCCGCCCGTGGGTCCGGCCGCGGAAGGCGGACCAGATGCCGTCGTGGGAGAACACCTTGGTGGAGGTCTTGGCCAGAGCGGCCATGGACCCGAAGTCGCAGTAGTAGCCCTGCCGCTCGCCGGTGATCGCGGCGTGCACGGCGTGGTGGAAGTCGTCGCTCCACTGGCCGGTCAGCCCGTAGCCGCCCGCCTCGCGGGAGGTGACCAGCCGGGGATCGTTGGCGTCGGACTCGGCGACCAGGACGAGCTCGCGGTTCAGCAGCGCCGCGAGGGCCAGGACCTCGGCCGCGAGTTCTTCCAGGAAGTGCAGCGCGCGGTGGTCTTCCAGCGCGTGCACCGCATCCAGCCGCAGGCCGTCCAGATGGTAGTCGCGCAGCCACATCAGCGCGTTGCCGATGAAGAATGCGCGGACCTCATCCGATCCGGGCTGGTCCAGGTTCACCGCGCGTCCCCAGGGCGTCACGTGCGCGGTGGCGAAGTACGGCCCGAACGCGGCGAGCCGGTTGCCGATGCCGACGTGGTTGTACACCACGTCGAGCAGGACGGCCAGGCCGCGCGCGTGGCAGGCGTCCACGAACCGCTTCAGCCCGTCCGGGCCGCCGTACGGCTCATGCACCGCCCACAGGTTGACTCCGTCGTAACCCCAGCCGTGCTGGCCGGGGAACGCCGCTACCGGCATCAGCTCCACCGTGTGCACGCCGAGCCGCCGCAGGTGATCCAGCCGCTCGATGGCCGCGTCGAAGGTCCCCTCGGGGGTGAACGTGCCGACGTGCAGCTCGTAGATCACCGTCCCGTGCAGCGCCCCGCCGCGCCAGCTCCGGTCCGTCCAGTTGAACGCCGAGTGGCCGTAGGTGCGGCTCGGCCCGTTGATACCGAACGGCTGCCGCGGCGACCGGGGGTCCGGCAGCAGCTCGCCCTCGTCCAGCCTGAACCCGTAGTCGATCCCGGCCGCCACGTCGGGCACCTGGGCGCTCCACCAGCCCGGACACGAGCCGGAGGTGTCCCGGTCCATCGGATAGCGCTGCCCGGCGACCTCGACCTCGGCCTGGACGGGGATCGGGGCCCAGACGCTGAACGTGGTCATCGGGCGCTCTGGCCCGCGAGCCGCTCCTGCTCGGCCAGGAAGACATCCTCCGGGATCAGCAGCGCCACCGGGAGCCGCCGGGTCAGCTCGGACAGCAGCGGCCGCAGGCCGGCGTGCCTGACCCCGGTCAGTACGTCCCGCCAGTGCAGCTCGGGCAGCGGCAGGACGGTATCGGCCCAGCCGCCGCGCCGCCGCAGCCCGGCGGGCAGCCGCGTGACGACGGTGACCGCGTGATCGCCGCGCAGGAAAGCGACCGCGTGCTCGGCGGCCGGGCCTTCGCAGGCCAGCGGGGTGTATCCGCCGGCGAACCACTCCGGGTGCTCGCGCCGCAGCTGCAGCGCACGGCTGGTGAGCAGCAGCTTCTCCGCGTCAAGGCCCACCACCTCCTGGCCGGCCCGCAGCGCGGCCAGCAGCCGCCTGCGCCGCCGGTAGTCGACCGGCCGGCGGTTGTCCGGATCCACCAGCGACAGGCCCGTGAGCTCACAGCCCTGGTAGACGTCGGGCACCCCGGGCATGGTGAGCTGGACGAGCTTGGCGCCGAGGGAGTTCACCCGGGCGTCCGGCGCGACCCTGGCCACGAACTCGGCGATGCCGGCCACCAGCTCGGGGTCGGCCAGCACGGCGTCGGCGAAGCCGAGCACCGCCTCCTCGTATCCCGGGTCGCGCACGGCCCACGAGGTCCGCGTCTTGGCCTCGTGCATCGCCTTGCCGAGGTAGGAGCGCAGGCGCTCCTCGCCGACCAGCCAGGCCCCGGTCAGGGTCTGCCACATCAGGTACTCGAGGTCGGGATCCGGGGCCCGCTCGGTGGCCTGGGCCGCCGCGCCGTCGGTGAGCCAGATGGCCAGGCCGTGCCACTCGGCGACCTTGTGCGCCCAGTCCTCCGGCCATTCGGCGAGCACGGCCAGCCGGGCGCGCACGTCCTCCTGCCGCTTGGTGTCGTGGGTCGACAACGTGGTCATGGTGGCCGGCCACCGGACCGCGAGACGGCCGGCGGCGTGGTGGAACTCGTCCGGGCTGATGCCGAAGACGTCCGGGTCGCCGCCCACCTCGTTCAGCGAGGCCAGTCGCGGCCAGCGGTAGAAGGCGGTGTCCTCGACCCCCTTGGCCAGCACCGGGCCGGTGGTCTGGCCGAACCGCACGACCAGCTCGTCGCGGGCGGCCTGCCGGGCCACGTCGCCGGCCACGTCGCCGGCCGCGTCGCCGGCCGCGTCGCCGACGCCGAGTACCGCGGCGCACACCGCGTCCAGCACCGGATACAGCCTGGGCTCCAGGGCCTCGCGGGCCGAGGCCGCGGCGGCCGAGACGACGGCCACGGAGAACTCTGGCGGCGGCTCACCCGGGGTCACGTAGGCCCGGTACACGCCGAACGCAGCCAGCAGCTCGACCAGCACGTCGTGCAGGTCGGCCTCGCCCACGCCAGCCAGGGCCGGGAAGTCCGCGCGGAGGAACAGCCGGTTCAGCCTGGACAGCTCGGCGGTGAACGTGGCGTCGGCGATGCCCCGCTTGGCGTCCCGGGCCACCTCGGCGAAGTCCCGTTTCGGGGGGGTCTGGGGGGATTGTCCCCCCGAGGTGACACTGCCGCCGGTGAACCGGACGTAGTCCTCGGTGAGCCGCGGCGCGCCGCCCGGGTCGACGAACAGCCCGTCGACCAGGGCGAGCGCGTCGTAGCCGGTAGTGCCCGCGCAGTCCCAGGCCGGCAGCTCCTCGCCGCGGGCCAGGATCTTCTCCACCACTACCCAGATGCCGCCGGTCGCGTCGGACAGCCGCCGCAGGTAACCGCCCGGGCCGGCCAGCCCGTCCGGATGATCCACCCGCAGGCCGTCGATCAGGCCCTCGGCGGCCAGGCGCAGCGGCACGCGGTGGGTGGCCTCGAACACGTCGGGGTCCTCGGCGCGGATCGCGATGAGCGTGTCGATGTCGAAGAACCGGCGCCAGTTGAGCTGGGTGGCCGCGTCGTGCCAGTCGGTGAGCCGGTAGTGCTGCTCGGCCAGCAGCATGCCCAGCGGCAGGTCGGCTACGCCGTCCCGCAGCGGCAGCACATGGTCGAAATAGCGCAGCACCGGGCCGCGGTGCTCGACGTTCTCCGGGGTCCTCGGCGCCGTGTCGATGATGAGGTCGTCCAGGCATTTCTCCAGCGGCCCGGCCAGGATGGGCATGAGCAGCTTGCCGTCCTGCGCGTCCCAGTCGACGTCGAACCAGTGCGCGAACGGCGAGGCCCGGCCCTGGTATAGCACCGACCACAACTGCCTGTTGCGCGACTCCGGCGTGGGCCGGGCCATGTGGTTGGGCACGATGTCGACCACGACGCCCAGGCGGTGACGGTGGAACCGCTCCGCCATCGCCCGGAAGGCGTCCTCTCCGCCCAGGTCGGCCGAGACGCGCGAATGGTCCACCACGTCGTAGCCGTGCGGGGATCCCGGGTTGGCCTGCAGGATCGGCGACAGGTAGACGTGCGTCACGCCCAGGTCGGCCAGGTAGTCCGCCAGTTCGCCCGCCTCGGCGAAACCGAAGCCTGCTCGCAGCTGCAGCCGGTAGGTGGACAGCGGGGCCCAGGGCCGGCCCGGCGGCGCCCAGGCGCCAGGCTCAGCCACGGTACAGCACCTGCAGGGAGTGATTCATCACCGTGAGCACGTCTCCCGGCTTGACGGCGTCGTCATGTTCAAAGTCCGTCGCGGACGTCGCCGTGTCCAGCGCTAGGGCCCATCGCGGGCCGTAGCGGCGCGGCGGGATGGTGAAGATCAGGTCCTGCTCGCTGGCGTTGAACAGCAGCAGGAAGGAGTCGTCGTGCATCCGCTCGCCGCGCCGGTCCGGCTCGCTGATCGCCCGGCCGTTGAGGAACACGGTCAGGGACTTGGCGAAGCCCGCCTCCCAGTCCTCGTCGGTCATCTCCTCGCCGGCCAGGGTGAACCAGGCGATGTCGCCCAGCCGCCGCCCGCCGCGGACGGCCTGGCCGCGGAAGAACCGCCGGCGCCGGAACACCGGATGCTCGGCGCGCAGCTTGATCAGCGCGCGGACGTAGTCGAGCAGTTCGGTGTCGTCTTCGCTGCGGACCGCCCAGTCGATCCAGGAGATCTCGTTGTCCTGGCAGTAGGCGTTGTTGTTGCCCCGCTGGGTGCGCCCGATCTCATCGCCCGCGAGCAGCATCGGGACGCCCTGCGACAGCAGCAGCGTGGTCAGGAAGTTGCGCTTCTGCCGGGCCCGCAGGGCCCGGATGCCCGGGTCATCGGTGGGACCCTCGGCGCCGCAGTTCCAGGACCGGTTGTCGTCGCTGCCATCCCGGTTGTCCTCGCCGTTGGCCTCGTTGTGCTTGTGGTTATAGGAGACCAGGTCGGCCAGGGTGAAGCCGTCGTGGGCGGTAACGAAGTTGACCGAGGCGACCGGGCGCCTGCTGTCCTGCTGGTACAGGTCGCTGGACCCGGTGAGCCGGGAGGCGAACTCGGGCAGCGTGGCGGGCTGGCCGCGCCACAAGTCCCGGATGGTGTCCCGGTACTTCCCGTTCCATTCGCTCCACAGCGGAGGGAAGTTGCCGACGTGGTAGCCGCCGTCGCCGACGTCCCACGGTTCGGCGATGAGCTTGACCTGGGACACCACCGGGTCCTGCTGGACCAGCTCGAAGAACGCGGACAGCCGGTCCACCTCGTGGAACTGCCGGGCCAGCGCGGCGGCCAGGTCGAACCGGAACCCGTCCACGTGCATGTCGAGCACCCAGTAGCGCAGCGAGTCCATGATCATCTGGAGCACATGCGGGTGCCGCATGAGCAGGCTGTTCCCGGTACCGGTGGTGTCCATGTAGTAGCGCCGGTCGTCGTCGACGAGCCGGTAGTAGGCGGCGTTGTCGATGCCGCGGAAGGACAGGGTCGGCCCCAGGTGGTTGCCCTCGGCGGTGTGGTTGTACACCACGTCGAGGATCACCTCGATGCCGGCCTCGTGCAGGGTACGGACCATCGTCTTGAATTCCTGCACCTGCTCGCCGCGCCGGCCGCTCGCGGCGTAGCCGTTGTGCGGGGCGAAGAAGCCGATGGTGTTGTAGCCCCAGTAGTTGCGCAGCCCGCGGTCGCCCAGGTGACTGTCGGTGACGTACTGGTGCACCGGCATCAGCTCGATCGCGGTGACGCCCAGCCGGTGCAGGTGCGAGATGATCGCCGGGTGGGCCAGGCCCAGGTAGGTTCCGCACTGTTCCTCCGGGATGACCGGGTGCTCCTTGGTCAGGCCGCGGACGTGCGCCTCGTAGATGACGGACTCGTGGTAGGGAGTGTGCGGTGGGCGGTCCAGGCCCCAGTCGAAGAACGGGTTGATCACCACCGAGCGCGGCACATACGGCGCGGAGTCGGCGTTGTTGCGCCGGTCCGGGTGCCCGAAGGGGTAGGAGAACACCGGCTGGCCCCAGGTGACGTGGCCGTCGATCGCCTTGGCGTACGGGTCGAGCAGCAGCTTATGCGGATTGCAGCGCTGCCCGGCGGACGGATGGTACGGGCCGTGCACCCGGTATCCGTACCGCTGGCCCGGGCTTATGCCGGGCAGGTACCCGTGCCAGACGAACCCGTCCACCTCGCGCAGGTCGACGCGGCGCTCGGTTCCCTCGTCGTCGAACAGGCACAGCTCGACGCGGTGGGCCATCTCGGAGAAGATCCCGAAGTTGGTCCCGGCGCCGTCATAGGTCGCCCCTAGTGGATAACTGTCGCCAGGCCACACGGCGGTCGCCGCCAAATGTTCCCCATCCCTCTCGCCGAACACCCGTTCCGATCATCACACACTTCCCATCCCGGAGGTGATAACACGGAACGATCCTGATCTTTAAGCCCGAGGGTACGCAGCGGTCCCCCGGCGTCACGCTTGGCGGTGGCCGTACGATCCCGGGGTCCGGCGACACATGGTCAATGATACCCAAAGGTAACTATCAGGTCTCAAGCAGGCGCTATCAGCTGCGAAGCGAGCCAGGCGAGACACGGCGTGCGCCGATCCCCGCGGAGGTCCGGGACGCTGTTAGCGACTTGAAGGAGAAGCTTACAGCTGGGCACAATTCAGAGCTTTCTACCGACGAGATTACGGTGCCGCCAGGTACATCAATTATGCGGTGGCATATTGATACGGCTTACGCCCCGTTCCCGGAAGGAGGCCGCCCGCACTGCACCTTCCAGGCCAAGGATACATTGGATAATACCTATGAGCTGGATATTCCAGCGCGTCCGCCAAAGACATATCGATCCTGGAAGAGCCGGGATTACAGTGTGCGCCCTGGCGGGCGGCTCCCTGGACTGAACGGGAGGCGTTCAGGCGGCACCGGGCGCACTCCGGGTACCTGCCCGCGCACGGCCGAGCCTGCCAGCCGCCGGGAGCTGTCCTGTCGTCACCGCATGCATGGCACGCCCGGCGCCCCGGCAGGCCGCCGGACACAAACACGGCCGATGTTACGTTTAGGTCTCGAGCATGCGGCAAAATCCGCACGACCTGTTTTTTTTCGTCCACGACTGTCTATAGTCGTCGCTCGTCCCGTTAGTTCAGCCACGAATCTTGCTGGCGCGATCTTCGGCGTGTTAGCTGCATCCTGGCGCCGCTGGCGATGGGGCGATGGAATGATTCGGTCTGAGGCCCGCGGCCCGTCGGGGGGTGCGTCTTCGGGGGGTAACTGGCGTGGGCTCATTCCTTCTTCTCAAGACCTATCTGGAGATATGTCATGACTTCCCAGGAAAAGAAAATAGTTACGGCGGTACCCGATTTGAGGGATTTTCCCCTGGACCGGCTGGTGGAGCTTGGCACCTCGCCTCTCGCGCATTCTATCGCTCTTTACAGGGAGCGGCTAAAGGAAAACGGCATACCGCTAAGCTCTTTTAACGCCAGGATATAGGGCAACCAGGCCGATGAAAAGGGTCGCCGCGATCAAGACCCACCGGCTGCCGGAGGCGGCCTTCACCGCTCTCGCCGCAGGCGAAGGGGATCCGGCCGTCATCCGCCTGTTGCGCGAGGCGCAGCGGAGCAAGCACACCATGCTGCTGGCCGCCATCGCCGAGGCCGCCGGCGACGCCGACCCGGCCGACCCGGAGGCAGTTGCCTTCCGGGCCGGCTACGAGCTGCTCGCCCGGACCCAGGCAGCAGAGCCCGGTGCATACGCGTGGGTAATGGGCCTGCCTCACCTAGGCGGATGGCTGCACGACGGCCTGATACGCCTGGATCAGAGCACGCCTCCGGACTTCGCCTACCTGGCCTGCGCGGCGGCCTCCGGCGCGGTCCGCGCAGGTGCCTCGTTCGAAATCGACCTCCCGGTCCGCGACGGCCGCGTCCTGCTCCCCGGCCTGGGCTCCGTGGAGGTGGCCGAGCAGTCGGCGTGGGTCCGGCTGCGCTGTGACGGCGAGCGGCTGACGGCAGGCGATCACGCGGACGTAGTCATACGCGACGCCCGGCCGGACTACGGGTCGGGTCCGCCGGTCCCGCACTGGTGCGGGACGCCCGCCGTCCGCGTGCTGGCCGGTGGCCTGGCCTGGGACGTGCTGCTGGTGACCGACGACGCGTACCTGGATCGCTACACCCTCCCGATGTCGGCCGGGCTGTCCGCCGGTGAGCTGAGGCGATGGCGGCAGCGTGTGCAGGATGCCTGGGAAGTCCTGGTCCGCCTGCATCACTGGGCCGCCGGGCCGATAGCCGACGGGGTCTCGGTCATCGTCCCGCTGACCCCCCAGTCGGAAACCGACCTGATCAGTGCGACCAGCCCGGCCGCGTTCGGCGCGGTCGCGACCTCCTGGCCGCCCGATCCGGTGACCATGGCGGAAACGCTCGTCCACGAGTTCCAGCACGTCAAACTGTGCGGCCTGCTGGACATGGTGCCGCTGGCCGAGTCCGGCACAGAGCTGGTCTACGCTCCGTGGCGGCAGGACCCGCGGCCCGCCGCCAGCCTCCTCCAGGGGATCTATGCCCACCTGGGCATCGCCCGTTTCTGGTGGGCGCAGCGACAGGCCGAAACCGACCCGGATGACATCCTCCGCGCTCACGTGCAGTTCGCCCGCTGGCGGTCGGCACTCGGCCCGGCCGTCGACACCTTGCTGCGGAGCGGCTGCCTGACGCCCGAGGGCATACGGTTCATCGGCCTGCTGCGCGAGCAGGGCCGGGCGCTGGGTGACGAGCCGGTTCCCGGCCAGGCCGGCCAGATCGCCCGGGAAGCCGCCCTCGATCACGAGCTGACCTGGCAGATGCGGCACGTGGCGACCGGCGCAACCGCGGTGGCGAACCTAGCGGACGCGTACCGCCGGGGTCGGCCGTTCCCGGGCCAGGACCGTCCCGAGGCCGGGGTCCAGGAAGATGTCCGCAAGCTCAGCTCGAGCGTGCGGAGCCGGCTCCTGAACATGAGCTACCTGGAGCCGGCCCGGTATCGCGAGCTGTGCGCGGCGGGGGCACTCCCGCTCAGCGGGCCCGACCGCCTGCTGCTCGGCCGGGACCCTGAGGCCGCGGTGCGCGGCTACCGAGACCTGATCGCCGACTCCGCCGATCCGCAGCCCGACGCCTGGATCGGCCTGGGCCTCGCGCTGCACCAGCTCCCGGCATCGCCGCTCCGGAGCGCGTTCGCCACTGCGCTGCCGGTCATGTTTGATGTCCACACGTGTCTCGGCGCCGGGTGCGATCCAGTAGACCTGGCGAGCTGGTTCGGGTGACCGGACACCCGGCCCGGTGGCCGTTGCTGGACCTTGATGTCGCCCATGCGCGGGAGACCGGCCACGCACCTGTTCCGTTCCAGCAGTTCATCCTGAAGATCCACAGCCGCTGCAACTTGTCCTGCTCGTACTGCTACGTGTACGAAATGGCGGATCAGGCGTGGCGTGAACTGCCCCGGCTGATGAGCCCGGCGGTCTCCGAGATGGTCGCCAAGCGCATCGGCGAGCATGTCAGGGGCCACCGCCTGCCCAGCGTCGATATCATCCTGCACGGCGGCGAGCCGCTGCTGGCCGGGACACGATGGCTGACCGAGCTGACCGGCCGGCTGCGAGCTCAGATACCGGCCCAGGTGAACTTCACGGTCCAGACCAACGGCACGCTCCTGAGCCGGCCCATGCTGGAAACACTCAGGGAACTCCGGATCCGGGTTGGCGTGAGCCTGGACGGCGACGCCGAAGCCACGGGACGCCACCGTTTGTACCCCAGCGGCCGCAATAGCTATGACGACGTCGCCGGCGGACTGCGTCTCCTCGGCTCACCCGAGTTCCGTGAGATCTACAGCGGGATCCTGTGCGCGATCGACGTGCGCAACAACCCGATCGCCACTTACGAGTCATTGCTCAAATTCAGCCCGCCGGCGCTGGATCTGCTCCTGCCGCACGCGAACTGGAGTGCCCTGCCACCGGATACCGGCTACGCGGACTGGCTGATCGAGGTCTTCGAGCGCTGGTACTCCGTTCCCGTGCAGGAGACTCAGATCCGCCTGTTCACCGAGCTGATCCAGCTCATCATGGGCGGTCCGGCAGCGGTGGAGAGCCTCGGCCTGAGCCCGGCCACGCTTATCGTGGTGGACACCGACGGCACGATCAAGCAGCTCGACTCGCTGAGCTCGGCCTATCCCGGCGCCGCCGACACGGGGTTGCACGTCCTGACCGGCTCCTTCGACGACGCGCTCGAGCATCCCACCACGGTGGCCAGGCAGATCGGCGCCGATGCCTTGTCCGCCCAGTGCGCGGCCTGCCCGGTCATGCAGATCTGCGGCGGCGGCCTCTATCCGCACCGCTACCGCCGGGGCGAGGGGTTCCGCCACCCTTCGGTTTACTGCGCTGACCTGAAGAAACTGATCATGCACGTCAGGGAGCGGGTGATCAGCGACCTGGCCGCCATCAGGACGGTTCGAACTCCGCGGTGAGCCGGGCTCCCTGCTGGGCCGCCCGGGCCTCGGGATGTTCCATGGTCAGCGTCTCTTCGTACCGGCTCAGGGCGTCCTCGCGGAGCCGCTCGGCCCGGGGCTGACTGCCCGCGGCGGCCACGTCGATAGCCAGGTTGACCGTCGCCATCAGCGTGTCCGGATGGTTCGGCCCCAGCGTGCCGCGGCAGTTGGCCAGGGTCTCCTGGCCGATCCTGATGGCCTCGGCCAGCTCACCGCACGCGGCCAGGTCGGTGGCGTAGTTGATGTTGGCCGCCAGCGTGAATGGATGCTGGTCACCGTAGATGACGACCAGCGCGTCCCGGGCCTGCAGGTCGTACGGGCGGGCCTCCTCCGGGCGGCCGGCCGTGCGGAGCACTGAGGCGAGGTTCACCATGGCGGCGTACATGATCTCGACCGGAGACCCCGTGGCGCCGGACCGTTCGCAGATCTCCAGGCCCAGATCCTCGGCGATGGCCAGCTCCCCCACCGCCCGCCGGTCGTTGATGAGGTTGGCCGCGGCGCGCAGCGTATGGGCGTGGTCCAGGCCGAGGTAATCCCGGTAACGCTGGACCACCTCCTCGCTCCACTGCAGCGCGTCCCAGTGATGACCGGCCTTGCGCAGCGCGGCAGCAAAACCCGTCCGCGCGTTGAGCCAGTCGGGATTCTCCCGGCCTCCGGCGGCCGCGAACGCCGCGACGACCTTGCGGGCGGTGTCGAGGGATTCCTGGTAGCGACCCAGCCCGCGCAGATCGATGGCTACCATGTCCTGCGAGTACAGGGTGCGCGGGTCGTTATCACCAAGGATATGGCGGCGATCTTCGAAGGTCCGCTGATCGATGTCCAGGGCTTCGCCGAAGCGGCCGAGCCGCCGGTAGTCGGCGGCAATGTTGTTCCATACGTTGAGCGTACGTTCGTGATCGGGGCCGAAGGTCTCCTCGAACTTCGGCAGCAGGCTGCGATCGAGCTCGAGCGCCTCGCTGAACTGGCCGCGGTTGCGCAGGTCGGCGCCGTAGGCGTTGGCGCACAGCAAGGTGACCTCGTGCTGGCTGCCGTAGTGCGCTTCCAGCACGGGGCGGGTGTTCAGGATGAGCCTGCGGGCATCGGCGGCGTGGCCGTCCAGCTGCATGGCGATCGCCACCTCGACCGCCATGGCCAGCACGTCTAGGTGGTCCCGGCCGAGTCGTTCCCGCCACACCCCCAGCGTTTCCTGGCCGAACCGCATCGCCTCGACGTGCCCGCCGCGCAGGTGCAACCGCCGCACCTGGTCGATGATGAGGCGCCGCAGCGCCGGGTTGGCCGTGTTGAGGAAGTTGCGTTCGGACTCCAGGTGCTGTAGCGACAGGTCGTAGACCGCGTCGTTGCTGACGCGGTCCGCGTTGCCCGGGTTGGACTCGGCCAGCATGACATCGACGGCAGTACGGTAGGCCAAAAAGGCATCCGGACGATTCTGCCTGAGCTGACCTCTGGTTACGGCCTGAACCACCCGGTGCATCTGGATCACGTCGCGGGCTCCGTCCACCTTGACCAGCGAAAGGCGGTGCATCTGGGTGGCCGCGGCCCGGAACCTGGGCGCAGAACGGAGGAACTCGCGCAGGCCGGACGGCTCGCTGACGGCCTCGGCGTGGGTCAGGAACAGCTCCACCGCGATCGGCTCCGGGGAGAAGAACGCACAGAGGTTGAACAGGTGCTCGGCATCCGGGCTCAGCCTGGCCGTGGACACCGACCAGGTCGCCGAGACCGATGCGGGAAACTCGGTGAGCTGCTCACTGAGCAGGCCGTGAGCGTTCTTGTCGTACCGGGTGAGGTACTCGTCAACGGTCTCACTGGTCTCGGTCAGGTAGGCCGCGGCATGCTCGACGGCGATGGGGAGATGCCCCAGCGCCTCGGCCAGCCGCCCCGCCTCGCTGTTCCGCCGTTCGTCCTCCTCCGCCGAGAGCCTCCGGTTCACCCCGAGGGCCGGTACCCGGCGGCGCAGGAAACTGATGGCCTCATCCGGGGTGAAGGGCAAGATTTCGACGCTGTCCGCCTCGATATAACCGGGCCAATTCTGCAACCGCGACGTGATGATGATGTGGCCGCCCGGCGGGCAGGCGGGCAGATATCGTTGCAGTTCGAGCGGCTGGGCCGCGTTATCGTAGACCAGGAGCCAATTCGGCCGGCGGCCGGACGCCAGGGTTTCCAGGACCGCCGCGATCGTCCGGTCGCGGACGCTCTCCGCGCTTACCGGCCCTACCCCGAGCCGCTGTCCCAGCTTGACCAGCGCATCCCTGACGCGATCGGTCTGCTCGGCGCGGATCCACCAGATGATCTCGTATTTATGCCGGTGCAGATGAATATATTCGGTTGCTATTTCGGTTTTGCCGACGCCGCCCATGCCGGAGATGAGCTGGGCCGCCGGATGCGCCCGGTCGTCCCGGGTAAGGTTGGCCCGCAGCGCGTTCAGTTCAGCGATCCGGCCGGTGAAGTGGAGATTCCTTTGCGGATTCTCGTTGGACCAGATTCGGTCCGATGTGCCGGATACCAGGAGCCCAGGCGGGCCGCTCGGCGGCGCGCTGTGGGCCGGGTAACCCAGCTCGGGCGCGACCGGCGCCAACCCGCCGTTGGCTCCCGCGCTGGTCATCCCCGGGTTGTCCGCCGCCTCTTCGGCCAGCCGGGCCGCCTGCCATAGCCGGCGGAACTCCCCCACATCGCCACGCAGTTCTTCGACGACTAGCTCGAGGAAACCCCACTTCGGCACCCGCGGGCCGCGGAACATGTTATGGACAGTCGACGAGCTGACGACACCACGCCCGATCCTGGTCGCGATCTGCCGCATCGAAGGCTGGCCAGCCGCCAAGTGGAGGTTGTGCAGCCGGTCAAAGAGATCGGAGACAGGCCCGGACGGAGTTGGTTCACGCTTTATAGCCCCCACCGGTTAAATCCTCTCAAGGTCCAGCGCTGTCCAAGCTTGTCAAATCTTGTACAAATTATCAATCGGCGATTCCGGTGCCAGCTGGTGGCAGTGTTCGCGCCTCGTGCAAAAATAAGCGTCCAAGCATGGTGCTGCGTTGCCCACTTCCGTATCACCGGACCCAGCCAGGTTCATGCTGAAGAAGGAATTGCCACATAACCTGCGAGGAGGGCCGATGAGCATCCTGCTCACAGCGGTGCCAAGCCTCGACGCACAGCTGCCCGACGGCCCTGTGCACCGCCTGATCTTTGCCGTCGACATCGAGGGATCCACCGAGCGCAACAACCCGGCCAAGGGTCAGCTCCGGCGCATCCTGTACGAACTGCTCGACCGGGCGCTGGAGGCGAGCGGGATCGCCGCCCGGCACCTGGAGCCGTATACCGATCGCGGCGACAGCGTGCTGGTCCTGATCAAGCCGCACGACGACGTGCCGAAGACGCTCGTGCTCGGCCGGCTGGTCCCGACCCTCACCGCCCTGCTCACCGAGCACAACGTCTCCGTCACCCGGCCGGAGCTGCGGATGCGGCTGCGGACCGTGGTGCACGCCGGCGAGGTCCACCACGACGACCAGGGCTTCTACGGCGACGACCTCGACTCCGCTTTCCGGTTGCTAGAGGCGCCGCGGCTGAAGAAGGCGCTGAAGGAGGCCGCGGCCGCGGCGCTCATCCTGGTTGTCTCCGAGGAGATCTTCCACGGGATCGTCCAGCAGGGCTACCTGGACGACGCGCTATTCCGGCCGCTGGTCCGGGTCAGGGTCGGCCGCCGGCAGCGCAGGGGCTGGGTCCACGTCCCGCTTCCGCTGACCCCGCACCGTCCCCGGGCCAGCCGCCGGGCCAGGGCCCGGCTGTCGGCGGCGCCGCTGTCCATCGCACCGGTGAACGGCTACGCCCCCGGTCAGCGGCGGAGAGAGCCTGGCTACCGCGGACCCGACGTCAACGGGCGCGAAGAGCCTGGACCAGAGCCGGGATGACCTGGTGCAGGTCGCCGACGACGGCGTAGTCGGCGTGGGCCAGGATGGGGGCGCCCGGGTCGGTATTGATCGCGATGATGTGCTTGGCGCCCGCGCAGCCCGCGATGTGCTGGATGGCCCCGCTGATGCCGCAGGCCAGGTAGAGCTCGGGGGTGATCTTGGTGCCGGTCTGGCCGACCTGCTGCTTGTGCGGGCGCCAGCCTTCGGAGGTGACCACGCGGGACACGCCGACCACGCCGCCGAGCAGGCTGGCTAGCGCCTCCAGCGGGGCGAAGCCGTCCGGCCCGCCGACGCCGCGGCCGCCGCCGACCACGACCCGGGCGGTGGCCAGGGACGCGCCGCCCGCCCCGGCCGGCGACTCCACCGCCCGTACCCGCAGGTCGTCCTCGGTCACCTCGGGCTTGTGGACGTGCACCTCGAGGCCCGCGGGCACAGGGGGTCCGGGGGGTGTCCCCCCGGAGGGCAGAGCCGCGGGAACGGGGGCCACCGCGTCGGTGGCCACGGTGAACAGCGCGACCGGGGCTTCCATCACCGCCTCTTCCAGCAGCAGGCCGGCCCAGCGGTGCCGGACCAGCCGGTGCGTCTGCCCCCCGTCCGGCGTGACCAGCGTGCAGTTGGCCGCCATCGGCAGCCCGGTGATCGCGCCGAGGTGGGCCAGCACCTCGTTGCCCCGGTCCGTCCCGGCAGCCAGCACCGCGGTGGCGCCGGTTTCGGTGGCCAGCCCGGCCAGCACCCGGCCCCAGGCCTGCGGCGCGTACGCGTCCAGCGACCCCGGCTCGACCGCGTACACGCCGGTCACGCCGTAACTGGCCAGCACGGCCGCGGGCACCTGGCCCGTATCCGCGAATACAACTGTCCGGACAGAACTGTCCCCTAGGGAACGGGCCAAAGTCAGGGCCCGCAGCGACACATCCGCGGGCGCCCCGCCGTCCAGCTCGACCAGGCACAACACCGTCATGACACGCCCCGTCCGCTCACGGCAGGACCCCCAGTTCGTCCAGGACGCGGACCAGTTCCGGGACCGCGCCGACGCCGTAGCCGAGCACCGTGGCCTGGTGCCGGCTACCCGCTGGCACCCGCAGCGCCTCCTTGCGCAGGCCTTCGGCGGCCCAGCCCGGCGCGGACCGCTCCACGACGGCCCGCTTGGCCCGCAGCCGGCCGGGCAGCGACGGGTACCGCGGCAGGTTGATGCCCTCCTTGACGGTGACCACCGCGGGCAGGGGAAGAGCATAGGCCTCCTCGACGCCCCGGTATTCCCGCCGGGCGGCCACACCGGCCAAAGACACCGACAGGTTCTTGATCCCGGTGGCGACCGGCCAGCCGAGCTCGTGCGCGAGCCGGATGCCGACCTGGTAGTCGCCGGTGTCGGCCGCCTCGTTGCCCAGCAGCACCAGGTCGTATGGATGCGCGCGGACCTCGGCGGCGATCGCGGATGCGGTCGCGATCGGGCCGAACTCCCGGCCGTCGGTCTCCAGCAGCACCGCCCGCCCGGCGCCCAGGGCCAGCGCGTCCCGGAGCTGCTCGATCGCCGCCTCGGGGCCCAGGGTCAGCACCGAGACCGTGCCGCCCAGGCGCTCGGTGATCTGCACCGCCTCCTCCACCGCACACTCCTCGTGCGGGCTGATCGAGAACCCGGAGGCCCGGGTGTCGACCTCCTGCCCGTCCGGGGTCACCGCGATCTTGCCGCCCACGGTCGGCACGCGCTTGACGCAGACCAGGATGTCCACGGCTAGCTCCTGACGCGCGAGTTGGATGGGTCGAAGAGCGGGGTGGCGCCGGCCACCGCGACCGTGACCGGGTACGGCTCGCCCATGTACTCCACCAGCAGCTGGCCGCCCTCGACCGCGTACGGGGCGGGCAGGTAGGCCATCAGCAGGTGCTTGCCCACCGACGGGCCCGAACCCGCGCTGGTCACGTACGACGGCCGTCCCTTGGCATCGACCAGGCGCTCTCCGGAAACAGACAGGACCGGCTCGCCGCCGAGCATGTACCGCAAGGACCCGTCTGCGGATTCGTGGGAGTCCACGGTGAGGGTGCACAGCACCGCGCACGGCGGTTCGGCCCGCTGTCGCAGGTACGCGTCCTTGCCGACGAACGGCTGCTCCTTGACCTTGGGCCGGGTCATGCCCGCTTCGGTCAGCGTGTAATCCGGGGTGAGCTCGGCGCCGAACGCGCGGTAGCCCTTCTCCAGCCGGCCGGTGGTGCCGTACACGCCGATGCCGACCGGGACCAGCCCGTGCGGCCGGCCGGCCTCCCACAAGGTGTCCCAGAGCCGCGAACCCTGCTCGATCGGCGCGTGCAGCTCCCAGCCGAGCTCGCCGACGTAGGAGATCCGGGAGGCCAGCACCACGATGCCGCCGATCTCGATCTCGCGGCAGGTGCCGAACGGGAAGCCGGCGTGCGACACGTCGTCGCCCGTCACCGAGGCCAGCACGTCCCGGGCGCGCGGCCCCCACAGCCCGATCGTGGTCCAGGCCGAGGTCAGGTCGGCGAGGAACGCGCCCGGCGGCAGGTGGCGGGCGATCCACGCCGCGTCCGACATCCCGGTCGCGCCTCCGGTCACCACGCGGAACCGGTCCGGGCCCAGCCGCATGACGGTCAGGTCGGCCCGGAACCCGCCCTCTTCGTCCAGCCATGAGGTGTAGACCACCCGGCCGACCGGCACGTTCAGCTGCGCGACCGACAGGGTCTGCACCGCGTCCAGCGCGGCGGGGCCGCACACGTCGAGCACGGCGAACGCGGACAGGTCGACCAGGCCGCAGGCGTCCCGCATGGCCAGGTGCTCGGCGTTGATGACCGGCGACCACCAGCGCGACTCCCACTCGGCCGGGCGCTCCATCAGCCGGCCCGCGTACCGCTCCCGCAGGCCGGAGTTCGACTCGTACCAGAACGGCCGCTCCCAGCCCGCGGTCTCGTAAAAAAAGGCACCAAGCCCGCGTTCCCGCTCGTAGACCGGGCTGACCCGGACGGACCGCCCGGATTCCCACTGCTCGGCCGGGTGCACGATGCCGTACATCTTGTTGAAGCCCTCGCGGGCCCGGGCCCGGACGTGCGCGACGGTGCGCTGGTGCGGCCAGAACCGGGCGGCGTCGGCCTCGTGCACGTCGACGGTGGGGACCCGGCCGGACATGAGCTCGGCCACCGCCCGCCCGCAGCCCGGGCCTTCCTTGATCCAGCTGGCCGCCGCCGCCCAGAGCCCCTGGGCCTCGGGCATCTCGCCCAGCAGCGGGTGCCCGTCGGGGGTCATCGAGATCAGCCCGTTGATGGCGTACCTGATGCCGGCCCGCTCGTCGCCGAGCAGTTCGGGCATCAGCTCGAGCGCCTGCTCGAGCTGCGGGTCGAAGTCCTCCTGGGTGAACGGCATCTCGGTGGGCGAGAGCACCGAGGACTCGATGGAGGGGATCTCGTCCGGCGGGACGATGATCGGGCGGTGCGCGTAGGAGCCGACCTCCATGTCCCCGCCGTGCTGGCGCTCGTACATGTTGGTGTCCACGTCGCGGACGATCGGGTAGGAGATCTCCCCCGGCGTGTCGGCGAACAGGGCGATCGGGCCGACGCTGATCATCTGGTGCACGATCGGGGTCAGGGCCAGCCGGGCCCCGGCCATCCGGGCGACCCGCGGCGACCAGACCCCGCAGCAGATGACCACGTTGTCCGTGGAAATCTCACCCTGACTGGTCACCACCGACCGGACTCGCCCGCCGGCACCGCCGGCCAAGCCAGCAGCGTCGGCGACGAGGACGTCATGCACCTCGGTGCCGGCCAGCACGGTGAGCGCTCCGGAGCGCTGGGCCGCCTCCCGCATCAGCGTGCCGGCCCGCAGCGAGTCCACCACCCCCACGGTGGGGAAGTGCGCGCCGCCCAGGATGACGGTCTCGTCCAGGTACGGCACCAGCTTGTTCACCTCGCCGGGCGTGATCATCTCGGCCGGGATGCCCCACGACTTGGCCTGGGAGCACCGCCGCCGCAGCTCGGTCATCCGCTCCGGGGTCCGCGCCACCTCGAGGCCGCCGCTCTGGGTGAACACCCCGAGGTCCTGGTACTGAGCCGTGCTGTCCGTGGTCAGCTCGAACATCATCTTGGAGTACTCGATCGGGAAGATGAAGTTGGAGGCGTGGCCGGTCGAGCCGCCCGGGTTCGGCATCGGGCCCTTGTCCACCAGGACGAGATCCCGCCAGCCCAGCAGGGCCAGGTGGTGGACGAGGCTATTGCCGACGATGCCGGCCCCGATGATGACGGCGCTGGCCCGCGCCGGAATTTCAGTCATAAAACTCATCCCGCCAGTCGCTGTGGGTTGTCGATTCCGGTGCGCTCCAGAGCGGCCCGCCGCCACTGCTCGGCCTGCTGGAGCTGGTTGAAGGTGAACAGGTGCAGTCCGGCCACGCCCGCGTCCGGCACGGTGATCACCGCGGCCGCGCGGTCGAGCAGCCGGTCCGGACTGTAGCCGCCGGGCACCCAGAAGCGCAGGACCCAGCCGGGGTGGCGGGTGATGAACCGGGCCGACTCCGACGCGCCGGCCACCGCGGCCATCCGCAGCAGCCGGGTCCGCTCGGCTGGGCTGGCCAGTCCCACGTACAGCGGCAGGGTGACGCCACGCGCCCGGATCCGGCCGATCCACCGGCCCAGCGCCGCCGCGTCGAAGCACACGTTGCTCACGATGTAGCTGGCGTACCGGCGCTTGTCCCACATGGCCTGGATGGTGATGTCGTCGTGGATCTTGGGGTGGCTCTCCGGGTAGCCGGTGATCCCGATCCGGCCGAACGGCCCGCCCATCTCGGTCAGCCGCTCGAGCAGCGGCAGCGCGCCGTCGAACGGCCCGGCCGGGTGCGACGCGTCCCCGCCCGGCACGAACACGTCGTCCACGCCGCATGCCCGCAGCCGGCCGACGATCTCCTCCAGGTGAGCGTCACTGGTCACGGACCGGGCCGCGAGGTGCGGGACCACCCGGTAGCCTCGCGCGGCCAGCCGCTCGGCGAGCTCGATCGTCGGCTCCAGCCCCTTGACCGGCGACGCGGTCACCGTCACCGTCATCCCGGCCGGCACCCACTCGGCGACGGCCTCCTCCGTCCCGCGGGCGGGGATCACCTCGTACCGCGGGCTCCGCAGCAGCGCCTCCAAGCTAGTCATCTTTTCCCGGCCTCCCTCGCGGGCGCTTCACTAGCTCCGGGAGGCGGCGCCTCCACCAGCCGGGAAAGCTCCCGTTCCAGCCGGCTGACCCCGACGTCGACCCGGGTCAGCGGGAGGCCGAACATCCCCGCCACCCGTTCCGCCTCCGCGGACAGCGCCGGGGTCGGTTCCTGGGCCAGCCAGACCAGCCGCCGGTAGTGACCGAAGTAGTCCGGCCACAGCTGCGGGAACCGGTCCAGGCCGAGCTCGGCCAGCACGCTGCGGTCGAAGCTGCGCAGCAGGAAGTCGGTGAGCACGTAGGTGCCCGGCTCGGCGCCGAACATCGCGGCCATCCGCGAGGCGCCGGCGAACACGTCGTAGCAGTGCAGTCCCGGCAGCCGCCGCACCCCGTACCGGGCGCACAGCTCATCGAGCGCGCCGTAGGTGCCGCAGTCGGCGTACGCCAGGCCGACCGTGCGGCCGGACCGCTGGGCTGACACCACGTACCGTTCGGCCAGAAAAATGATCTTCTGCGGCCGGTTGTGCAGCACGGCGGGCAGGGCCCGTACGGCGGCCGGCCAGCCGCGCCGGGCCACGATCTCCCGGACGTGCCCGGCCAGCGCCCCGCAGGCGAGGACGTCAAGTTGAGGGGAAGTTGAGTTGTTCCACGAAGCGGTCGTTGAAGTCGGCGCGGTCGGAGAGCTCGACATACCTCACCTCCTCCAGCAGGGCCAGGCCGCCCGCCCGCTCGCGCAGGCTGAGCAGTGCCATCTTCGCCCCCTCACCCGCCACGTTGCCGGCCGGCACCACGCGCTGGACGGGCACCTTGGGCACCAGGCCGATCCTGATCGCGGCGGCCGGGGACAGGTAGCTGCCGAACGAGCCGGCCAGCAGGACCTGCTTGACGTCGGCCTGGGTCAGGCCGGCCTCCTCGAGCAGGATGTGCCAGCCGGTCGCGATCGCGGCCTTGGCGAACTGCAGCTCGCGGACGTCCCGCTGGGACAGGTAGATGCTGTCCTCGGGCGCCTTCCGGGGCCCCCGCCAGTGCAGGACGAACACCCGCTCCTGGCCGATCCGGGTCAGCCGCCCGGCGAGTCCCGGGGCCTTGACGGCAGCGTCCTCCTCGGTCGCGAACCGGCCGGAGGAATCGAGCAGGCCCAGAGCGACCAGGCCGGTCACCGCATCGACCAGGCCGGACCCGCACAGCCCCTGCGGCTCGACGTCGCCGATGACCCTCATGCTCAGCTCGTCCGGGGTCATGCCGACCACCTCGATCGCGCCGTCGGCGGCGCGCATGCCGCACCGGATCGCGGCGCCCTCGAAGGCGGGGCCGGCCGGCGCGGCGGTGGCCAGCAGCCACTCCCGGTTGCCCAGGACGATCTCGCAGTTGGTGCCGATGTCGACGAACAGCCGGACCCGGGCGTCCCGGTCCATGCCGCTGGCCAGCAGGCCGGCCGTGATGTCGCCGCCGACGTAGGCGCCGAAGGACGGGAACACCACCGCGCGGGCCCGGGGGTGCACGACCCCGGCCAGGCTCAGGTCGGCCGCGAGCACCTCGGGGAACAGCCGGGTGGACAGGATGAACGGCGCCATGCCGAGCGGCTCGGGGTCGATGCCCAGGGCCAGTTGGGTCATGGTGGCGTTGCCGGCCAGCGCGACCTCGTACACCTCGTCCGGCCGGACGCCGCCGTCCGCGCAGACGGCCGCGGCCAGCTCGGCCAGCGTCTCCTGGGCGAGCTGCTGCAGCTTGTCCAGCGCGCCGGGGTCCATCATGGTGGCGCTGATCCTGGTGATCACATCGGCGCCGAACGGCTGCTGCTTGTTCAGCGCGGAGGCCACCGCGACCGGGGTGCCGGTGGACAGGTCGAGCAGGGTGGCCACCACCGTGGTGGTACCCAGATCGAAGGCGATGCCGAACCGGCGGCCGGTGGTATCGCCCGGCTCGACGGCGATCAGCACATCGTCCACCACCACCGCGGTGACCTTGTAATCCGCGGCGCGCAGGGTCTGGCCGAGCGTCTTGAGCACCGGCAGTTCGGCCCGGGGCTCCAGGTCGTCGAGCTTGGCCAGCACCCGCTCCAGGTCGCTGGCCTGGTCGGCCAGGTCCGGCTCGGCCAGCTCCAGGTACCGCTTCTGCACCGCCGGGCGCAGGATGACCTGCCGGCCCACGCCGACCGTGGCGGCCTTCGGCCGGGTGGTCAGCGGGGGCACCTCGACTCTCGTGTCACGGGTGGCCGCGGTGCGGCAGGCCAGCCGCCAGCCGTCCTTGATCTCCTGGGGCGTGTAGGCCCGCATGTCCAGGCTGGACGGCGCGGGCGGGTCGCCGGCGATCCTGACCCGGCACTTCTTGCAGGTGCCGTGGCCGCCGCAGGTCGAGTCGATCGCGATCCCGTTCCAGCTGGCGGCGTCGAACAGCGTCACGCCGTACGGAACCCGCACGGCCCGCTCGTTGAAGAGCAGATTTATCCGAACGGGCCCGGGTGCCTGCTCCTCGGTAACCGTCACGTGCTGCCCTGGCCTTGCGCCGCTGCTTCTGCCTTTTCCCTGGCCTGCTGGGCACGATGGGCTGCGATCCAGTTCGCGCCCCACTCGTCCCGGTTCAGCACCAGGTCGGCGGCCTTGACCGCGCGGACGATCTGCGGCGAGCGGGCGTCCATGATCGCGCTGGTCAGGCCGTGGCTGATCGCGATGGGCAGGAACGCGGCCGCGATCGAGTGCCGGTCCGGCATGCCGAAGCTGACGTTCGAGGCCCCGAACGTCATGTTGACGCCGAACTCGGCCTTGATCATCGCGATGGTCTCGAGCGTCCTGGCCGGGTGCAGGGTGTCCGCGCCGACCGGCATGGCCAGTGGGTCGATGACGATGTCCTCGATGGCGATCTGGTACTTCTCGGTGGCGACACCGATGAGCTTGCGGGTCAGCTCGAGGCGCCGGGCCGGCTCCTCGGGGATCTCCTCCTCGTCGTTGGGCAGGCCGATCACCGCGGCGTCGTACCTCTTCACCAGCGGCAGGATGGCCTCCAGCCGTTCGTCCTCGGCGGTCACGGAGTTGACCAGCGCCTTGCCCTGGTAGGCGGCCAGGCCCGCCTCGAGCACCTCGATGATGGAGGAGTCGATGACCAGCGGCAGGTCGGTGAGCTGCTGTATCAGCGGGATGGCCTTCCGCATCAGCTCGGTCTCGTCGGCCAGCGGGGCGCCCATGTTCACGTCGAGCAGCATGGCGCCGCCGTCCACCTGCTCCCGGACGTCGATCTCGACCCGGGACAGGTCGCCGTTGCGCAGCTGGAGCTGGAAGATCTTGCGGCCCGTCGGGTTGATCCGCTCGCCGATGATCGCGAACGGCTGGTCGTCGCCGATGCGTACCGTCTTGCTCGCCGAGGACAGGATCGTGTGCACTTGGCTGCTCCTGGGGTGCTGCTGGGGCCTCCTGGGGACCGCTCAGGCGTTGACTGGCGCGCGGCGTTGCGCGAGCAGTTCCTTGGCCCGGACCACGGCCGCGGAGGCGTCCGCCGCGTAGCCGTCCGCGCCGACCACGTCGGCGTACTCCTGGGTGACCGGGGCACCCCCGACCATCACGATGACCTGCTCGCGCAGCCCGGACTTCTGCAGTGCGTTGATGTTCGCCTTGAACATCGGCATCGTCGTGGTCAGGAACGCGGAGAACCCGACGATGTCCGGCTTGTGCTCCTTGATGGCCTCGATGAATTTCTCCGGCGCGACCTGCACGCCGAGGTCGATGACGTGGAAGCCGGCGCCCTCGAACATGATGTTGACCAGGTTCTTGCCGATGTCGTGCACGTCGCCCTTGACCGTGCCCATCACGATCGTGCCGATGGTCTGCACCCCGGTCTCGGCCAGCAGCGGGCGCAGGATCTCCAGCGCGCCGGCCATCGCCTTGCCGGCGATGAGCATCTCGGGCACGAAGAAGTCGCCGCGCTCGAACCGGGCGCCCACTTCCTCCAGCGAGGGGATCAGCGCCTCGTAGAGCAGCTCCTCCGGGCCGATGCCCACGGCCAGGCCCTGCCGGGTCAGGTCCAGGACGGCCGGCCTGTTGCCGACCAGCGTGTCGTCGTACAGCTGGCTGAGCAGCTCCTCACGTGTCACGCTCTATCCCTCCCGCCATTTTGGTCATCCTGCTTTCCTGGTCTGGCGGGCCGCGCGCTGGCGGTAGCCGAGAACCGCGGACAGGCCCGCGGCCTCAGCGACGCAGTGCCCGGCGGCCGTGGTCAGCCGGTCCCGGGTCATCCTGGTCGCGGGGGCCGAGACCGACAGCGCCGCCACCACCGCGCCGTCGAACCCGTGGACCGGCGCGGCCACCGCGATCAGGCCCGGCTCGAGTTCCTCGTCGGTGATCGCGTAGCCGCGCGCCCGCACGCCGGCCAGCTCGGCCCGCAGCGCCGTCTCGCTGGTGATGGTCTTGTCCGTCCGCCGTTCCAGCTTCCCGGCGGGCAGCTGGCCGGATAGCTGCGCCGCGCCGTAGGCCAGCAGCACCTTCCCCAGCGCGGAGCAGTGCAGCGGGACGGAAAGTCCCACCCAGTTGGTGCCGCCGATGAAGTAGGTGCTGTCGACCTGGGCGATCTGCTCCACCATCCCGCCGCTGGCCACGCCGAGGTTGACCGTCTCGCCGGTCGCCTTGCCCAGCCGCTCGAGGAAGGGCTGGGCCACCGCGACCAGGCCGGCCTCGGCCCCGCCGCGCCAGGCGAAGCTGACGAACATCTCGCCGGGCAGGAACCTGCCGTGGTCGTCGCGGCGGACCAGCCCGTTGCGCTCGAGCGCGAGCAGCAGCCGGGACGTGGTGGATTTGGCCAGCCCGGTGGCCGCGCTCAGCCCGGTGAACGTCATCGGGTCAGCCGCGTGCACCACCTCGGCGAGCAGGCGAGCCGCCCGGTCGACGGCCTGGGTGCCGCTCTGGTTGCTCATCCGGGGTTTCTCACTCCTGGGATTCACGATGTCCTGGGTTCACGGTGTTCCACTTTATGGGACACAGTTCTACTATGTGATCGTAAGACGCGGTCTAGTATCGGTCAAGTTCCTGCTCTCTGGCTCGAAGGCCCGGTTTCGGCGAGAACGATCACGCGATCTGAATGACGCGAACTGAAGGAAAGGCCGAGTGAAAGCGGATGTTCGTCAACACGATGCCGAGGTACGAGATCCTCTCCCCGGACGCGGTCGCGGTACTCGACGGCGGCTGGCGCCGGATCGTCTCCGAAATCGGCGTCCAGTTCGCCAAGCCGGAGGCGGCCGAGCTGTTCGCCAAGGCGGGCCAGCGTGTGGACGGGGAGACGGTATACCTCGACCCGGAGTTCGTCCTGGAGCAGGTGGCCAAGGCCCCGCGCGAGTTCGGCGTGCAGGCCCGCAACCCGGCGCACACCGTGCACATCGGCGGCGACCACATGGTGTTCAGCTCGGTCTACGGCTGCCCGTTCGTGCGCGAGGGCGACGTGCGCCGGGACGCCACCCTGCAGGACTTCCGCCAGCTGTGCATGCTGTCGCAGAGTTTTGATGAACTCGACTCGGCGGGCGGGGTGATCTGCGAGCCGAACGACGCCCCGCTGGACTCCAGGCACCTGGACATGATCTACACGCTGGCGACGCTGACCGACAAGATCTACATGGGCAACGTGGTCTCGGGCCCGAACGCGGCCGACACGATCGCGATGACGTCGATCCTGTTCGGCGGGCGTCCGGCTATCGAGCAGACGCCGGCCACAATCTCGCTGATCAACTGCAACTCCCCGCTGCGCTGGGACGACCGGATGCTGGACGCGCAGTTCGAGTACTGCGCGGCCGGCCAGCCCGTGGTGCTGACGCCGTTCCTGCTCATGGGGGCGATGTCCCCGGTGACGATCCCGGCCGCGCTGGTCCAGCAGCTGGCCGAGGCGCTGTCCGGCATCGCCCTGGCCCAGCTGATCCGGCCGGGCTGCCCGGTCATCTTCGGCTCGTTCCTGTCCAACATCGACATGCAGTCCGGCTCACCGTCGTTCGGCACGCCGGAGTCCGCGCTGGGCCTGCTGTGCACCGGGCAGCTGGCCCGGCACTACGGCCTGCCGTTCCGCACCGGCGGCGGGCTGAACTCTTCGCAGACGGCTGACGCCCAGTCCGCATACGAGGCGCTGATGACGCTGCTGCCCACCTTCCTGGCCGGCACCAACTTCGTCATGCACGCGGCGGGCTGGCTGGAGGGCGGCCTGGTCAGCTGCTACGAGAAGTTCATCATCGACATCGAGCTGCTGCGCCAACTGCGCGTCGAGTTCACCCCGCTGGAGATCAGCGAGCAGTCGCTGGCCTTCGGCGCACACCAGGAGGTCGGCCACGGCGGGCACTTCCTCGGCGCCGCGCACACCATGGAGCGGTTCCGTACCTGCTTCTACCGCCCGATGCTGTCCTCGACCGCGAACTTCGAACGGTGGATCAAGCTGGGCGGCAAGGACACCGCGGCCCGGGCCGGCGAGATCTGGCGGGCCAGGGTCGACGCGTTCGAGCCGCCGCCGCTGGATGACGCGATCCGGGCCGAGCTGGACGACTTCGTGGCCCGCCGCCGCCGCGAGCTCGGCGACTGATCATGGCGCTCAGCGTCTTCGACCTGTTCAAGGTCGGCATCGGCCCATCGAGCTCGCATACGGTCGGGCCGATGAAGGCGGCCCGGATGTTCGCCGTGGGTCTGCGCGACGACGGCCTCATGCCCCGGGTCCAGACCGTGCGAGTCTGCCTGTACGGCTCACTGGGCCTGACCGGCAAGGGGCACGGCAGCGACAAAGCCGTCCTGCTCGGGCTCGAGGGCGAGCAGCCGGCCACCGTCGACGTCGACGCGATACCGGCGCGCCTGGAGGCCATCGCGCAGCGCCAGAGCCTGCGGCTGCTCGGCGAGCACGAGATCGGCTTCACGGTCGCCGAGCATCTGGAGTTCAACCGCAAGAAGAAGCTCAGTTACCACCCCAACGGCATGCGCTTCACCGCCCGCGACGTGGGCGGGACGGTGCTCCGCGAGCGCGCTTACTACTCGGTGGGCGGCGGCTTCGTCGCGGACGAGACGGACACCAAGCCGGTCGCCGCCACACCGGGTGGGCTCCTCCTGCCCTACCCGTTCACCAGCGCCGCCGAACTGCTGGCCCACACCAGGAGCAGCGGGCTGCCCGTGTCGGGGATCATGCTCGAGAACGAGAAGGCCCTCGGCCGCACGGCCGCGCAGGTAGAGGACGGCCTAGCCGACCTGTGGCAGGTCATGCAGGCCTGCGCGCAGCGCGGCTGCGCCACCGATGGCCTGCTCCCGGGCGGGCTGAAGATCCCGCGCCGGGCGCCGCGCCTGTTCCGGCAGCTCACCTGCGAGCCGAACAGCGATGACCCGCTGCGGGCCATGGACTGGGTCACGCTGTACGCGCTGGCCGTTAACGAGGAGAACGCGGCCGGCGGGCGGATCGTCACCGCGCCGACCAACGGCGCGTCCGGGATCATCCCCGCCGTCCTGCACTACTACGACCGGTTCGTCCCCGGCGCGTCGCCGCGCGGCGTGACGCGGTTCCTGCTGACCGCGGCGGCCATCGGCGTCCTGTTCAAGGAGAACGCGTCCATCTCCGGCGCCGAGGTCGGCTGCCAGGGCGAGGTCGGGTCGGCCTGCTCCATGGCGGCGGGTGCGCTGGCCGAGGTGCTCGGCGGCACGCCCGAGCAGGTGGAGAACGCCGCGGAGATCGGCATCGAGCACAACCTGGGGCTGACCTGCGACCCGGTCGGCGGGCTGGTCCAGGTGCCATGCATCGAGCGGAACGCGGTGGCGTCCATCACCGCCATCAACGCGGCCCGCATCGCCCTGCACGGCGATGGGCGGCACTTCATCTCGCTCGACAAGGCGATCAATACCATGCGCGTCACCGGCCGCGACATGCTGGACAAGTACAAGGAGACTTCGCGCGGCGGCTTGGCCGTCAACGTCATAGAGTGCTGACGGCTCACCACGATCCAGCGTCGAAGCGCTAGCGGCGGGCGAGGAACGCCCGCCGTACCACGGGACCAGTCGCGGGACGTCAGCCCACCAAGCTCGCCAGGAAACGCTGCGTCTCAGCGTCCGTCGAAAAAAGGACGGTTCCCATCATCCCGCGGGTGAGGAGCACCTTGTAGGTGTTGCGGATCAGCTGGTCCGCCTGGGCATCGCTCACGCCCCCCCTAACGAGGGCCGGGTCCTTGCTGGCGCTCCTCACGGTCACCACCTGCCCGTCTCGGTATAGCAGGTCAGGGCCGACGATCACGCCGTTCCAGTCGTACTCGAAGCCCTGCGCGGTGTAGACGCAGCCGACCTGATCGAAGCCGCCGTCGAGGGTCGCCCACAGCGCGCTGGGTGGCGCGCTGCCTACTGACCGATCGCCCTTGGCGTTCCACGGCCGGGCCCAGTCGCCGATTACCACGTCGGGGAGGAGCCGGTCACCGTCTGGATTGCTCCATCTCCAGCAGAAGCCGGCCGTCATGCGAGCGGAGTATCCCGCGTCTAGCCGGTCACGTAGCACCGCCTCCAGCTCATAAGGTGACTCGGTGACTGATACGTCGAAATGATCATCTCCGACCCAGGTGACCGGATCCTTCCCATCGAGGCTGAGCAAGCTGAGCACCCAGTTCTCATACAAGCGACTGCCGCCGCAGCGGAACTGTGCATCAAGGTCGACCTGCTGCACCTTCACTCCCTTAGCGACCGCACGATGGCTGATTTCTTCGACCGTCCCGATCTCACCGGGCCGCACCACCTGGTGCTCGTCGAGCAGGAACACCGGCACTCGGGCCGCATCGAGCAGTTCATCGACCTGGAGACGCCCAGTCCGGTTCCGGGCCGGGGTGTACCGGTTGGCGGAGAACTGCCGGATCCGGTGCGCTTCGTCGCAGATCAGGACGTCTAGCCCGTTCGGTCGCGCGTCCACGAAGTTGTTGAAGTACTTGAACATGCTCTTGACCGCGGTAGATCCTTTGCCGACATAGCGGCGCATGGTCTGCGTGAAGGACTGCGAACCAGTCGCATGCAGTACCGGCCGACCCTGCCGGGACAGCTCTCCGAGGAGGGCGAGAGCGATCACGCTCTTGCCGCTGCCAGGACCGCCGGTCACGATGACAGCAGTCTTGGAGTCCCCCCTGTGAGCCCGGTCAACGGCATGCAGGACGAGTTCGTAGGCGAGTTGCTGTGCCGCCAGGAGCACGAACTGATTCTGGTTCTTGATTTCGGCAGCGGCCGCCTTAAGTAGCTGACGTGACGGCCTTATGTCGCTGGATAGAAATCGGTCGGCAGCGTCGGCGCCTGATCCCTGCGCAAAGCGGTCCTGAAGATAATCGACGAACGCGCCCCTGGTCGTTTGCGTGAAAAGCCTGGTCCGGTCGTCCTGCATCAGGTCGTAGAGGTCTGCCACGTCGGACTGCGCGGCATTGTGCAGGTAGGCGACGCCGTGCAGGGCGTGCTGGCTATCGCGGAGAACGCTCATGTAGCCGGACAGGTATTCGCAGTATCCCTTGACCTGGAGGACTGGATGGAGCTTCGGGCCGCCGCTCATGTGCTCGACAAGCACCAGTTCTGGATCTTCCTCGAAAAGCTCGGCATGGCTCCACTGCTTCAGTTCGACAACTACATATGCGTCGCCACCGGTGCGGCGGTCCTGCCCCGCCAGCACAACATCGGCGCGTTGGCTGGTGAGGGGGAGCTGGTATTCGATGAGCATTTCAACCTGGCTCAGCCCCGCCTGCACGAGATCGTGGGCAAGGACAGGAAGACTGCGATCCCATGACCTACGTTCTGCAGGTGACGCGTTAATGCCAGCAGCCATACGCAAATGTTCTGCCAGCACTTCGCTAAACCGCCGCTCCATCGGCGAGGCGAGCGTCCCAGCAGTCCGGCGGAAGACCGTCACCGACTGACCCCCAACGCAGCACGAGTTCTCGTGCGGATGGGGGCATGTCCTCGATCGGCAGATCAGCTAATCGGCGGAAGCCCGGCGGACCGCAATCATGTAATGAGGCGAATACTATCGCTCACGCAGTGGATTCATCTTAGGTAACGCGGGTGCCTTGCGTCGGCTGCCGCGGTACGTTGCGGCGTCATACCGGCGCTCGTTTTCCTCGAGCTTGTCCGCTGCCGAGCCCAGCAGGTCTACCCCGAGAACGTCGGCGAGCCTGGTGAGATAGAGAAAGACATCGGCTATCTCTGAGCGGACCTGGCAGGCGGCCTGCGGATCAGCCATGATGCCCGCCGCCTCCTCAGGCGTCAGCCACTGGAACTCCGCGAGGCTGATCCACTTCACGCCTCCTTCGCTCCAGACGTTACGAACTTCGGTCCCGGAAGTCATTCAGCTGACCCGGCCTGTCCGGGCACGGGCGGCAGCGAGCCGCCGCGCCGGGCCGAGGTTGCCGATGACGTTGCTGATCAGAAAGAGTGTCCAGGTGGATAGTCAGCAATGGGACGAGCGCTACTCGGGTACCGAGTTCGAGTGGACCATGCAGCCCAATCAGTTCGTCGCCGCCGAACTGGCAGGACTGCCGCCCGGCCGCGCGATCGACCTGGCTGCGGGCGAGGGCCGCAACACCGTCTGGCTGGCCGAGCGCGGCTGGCGGGTGACCGCCGTGGACTTCTCCCGGGTCGGACTGGACAAGGGCCGCGCGCTGAGCGCGGCCCGCGGCGTGCCCGAGGAGCGGGTCGACTGGATCCTCGCCGACCTGAGCGACTACCGGCCTGAGCCCGGCGCCTACGACCTCGCGCTCATCGCCTACCTCCAGGTCGGCCCGAAGGTGCGGGCCACCGTGCTGGCCCGGGCCGCCGCCGCGCTGGCCCCGGGCGGCACGGCGTTCATCGTGGCCCACGACCTGGCCAACCTCAGCGAGGGCACGGGCGGGCCGCGCGACCCGGAGGTGCTGTACACCCCCGAGGCCGTCCGGGCGGAGCTGCCGGGGCTGCGCATCCTGCGGGCCGAGCGGGTGCGCCGCACCGTGGCGCGGGAGGACGGCCCGGCGACCGCCGTCGACACCCTGGTCCACGCCATCCACGAGGCCTGACGTGCCGGCTAGGGTCTCGCTGCTGCTCCTGGGCCTCGCGGCCGGGGCGACCGCGCTGGACTCCCGGCTCGGCCCGCACGGGCCGTCAGGCGATCTTGCGCGCGCCGGGACCGGGCACCGGAGTGACCTCCCGGGCTGAGCCGAGCACGTGTCCGGCGCGGCAGGCCAGCTGCAGCTGGACCCGCTCCCCGCAGTCACGGTGCTCGAGCAGGACCTGCGGGCCCCCCGCACCGACCGCGTGCCGGTCGCCCCATTCCATCAGCGCCACCAGCACCGGGTAGAGGTCCAGGCCCTTCTCGGTGAGCCGGTACTCGTACCGGACGCGCTGACCGCTTTCCCGGTAGGGGACCTTGCGCAGCAGGCCCTCCCCGACCAGGCGGCCCAGCCGGTCGCTGAGCACCTGCCGGGGCATCCCGGTGCGGCGCTGCATGTCCGCGAAGCGCCGGACGCCGTTGAAGGCCTCGCGGAGCACGAGGAACGTCGGGCGCTCCCCGATGAGCCCCACGGTCGCGCCGATGGCGCAGTTGGCCGAGTCATAGTCCAGGATCCAGGCACGTCCCATACCGGCATGCTAAATCTATTTGACAGACTCAGCAATCCGGGGCCACTCTGAGTTCGTGAACCGAACCCAGGTTAGAGAGCTGGGATGGGCCGGCGGCCGTGCGGCCGTCGCCATCAGGCAGGCGCAGCCAGACGATATGCCCGCGCTGAGCGACTTCTTCGCCGGGCTCTCCGCGCACACCCGTTACCTGCGTTTCTTTGGTCCCGTCACGCCGGGCGCGGCCCTGCTCCGTACGCTGTCCGGCTGCCCGGACAACGTCGACGCCCTGGTCGCCATCCGCGGCGGCGGCAGCATTGTCGGGCATGCCATGGCCGCGGACCGGGCCGAACCACGGGGCACCCGGGTGACCGATATCGGCGTCGTGGTGAATGACGCCTGGCAAGGCCGGGGCGTCGGCTCGGCGCTGGTGCGCGCGCTCCTCACCGGTGCCCAGGCCCGAGGCGTGACCACGCTGGAGATGGACGTGCTGGACGGCAACCGCCAGGTTCTCGCCATGGTCACCGGTCACTGGCCGGCGGCGCGCGTCGAGCACAACTCGGACGGCTTCGCCATCCGCGTCCGGCTGCCGCAGGTCCGCTCGAACCCTCCGGCGGTCGCGCCACGGCTGGCCATCGGGTAGGGCCTCCGGCCAGAGGCCGAGGGCGGACTGGCAGGCCGGTGCCGGATCCTGGGCGTCAACCGCCGGAACGGGGGTAGTCAGCGGCCAACGCAGACGACACCTAAGGCGGCACCGACGTGTGGCATGTGCTCGAGCACCGTGAGATGAAGCGCCTGGCCCGCGGCCGCGACACCGCCCGGCACGGATCGCGTCCCCGGCCCGGCCAGCCGACCGGGACCGACCTCCTGCCGCAGATCAGGCACATCGTGGTGCTGATGATGGAGAACCACTCCTACGACAACTATCTCGGCATGCTGTCCGGCCGCGGCGAGGGCTTCCCGCTCGCAGCCGACGGCCAGCCCGACGTGTCCAACAGCACGGCCGACGGGGAGACTATCCGCGCGTTCCCGCAGCCCTCCCCGGTCCAGCGTCACGGGGTTCCGTCCCAGAGCTGGCACGCGAGCCACCAGCAATGGGGAGAGGGGAAGTGCGACGGGTTCGTGACCGGTGCGGAAGCGGTGCAGACGGAGGCCAGGGCCGGTGCCGCGTCCGACGTCGACATCACACCGGAGGCGGCTACCGTCGGGATGGGTTACTGGTCCGAACGGGACCTGCCGTTCTATTACGGGCTGGCCCGGACGTTCCCGCTGGCCGATCACTGGTTCAGTTCGTGCCTGGGTCCCACCTTCCCCAACCGCCGCTTCCTCATCGCGGGTACGGCGCACGGCCTGATCGACGACTCGCCCTGCAACCTGCTCGACTATCCTCCTGCGGGGACCGTCTTCGACCTGCTGACCGAGTATGGGATCTCCTGGGCCAACTACCACCCGGTGGCCGGCGGGCAGCCCCGGTGGCGGCACTATGCGCGGCACACTCGCAAGATGGCCCGGCGCCGCCTGACCTCCGCAAGACGCGCCGTGCCCGCCGTGACCCACGGCGTGCAGAAGGACATCCAGTTCACGGCCGACGTCTTCCCGCTCGGGATCGGCCGGTACATGCAGCACGTCCGCGGCCTCGACCAGTTCTTCGCCGATGCCGCGCGGGGAAAGCTGCCGGCCTTCAGTCTCGTGGATCCGGACTTCAAGGCCTACTCCGAGGAGAACCCGCAGGACATCAGGAAAGGCGAGAGCTTCGCCGCCGAGGTGATCAACGCTGTCCTGCATGGCGCCGGGTGGCCGCACACGTTGCTGATCTGGCTCTACGACGAGCATGGCGGATACTACGACCATGTGCCGCCGCCGCCCGCGATCCCGCCGGATGACGTCGAAGGCGGGAGCCTGCTCGCGAGCCGGAACGGGCTGACGGCGGTCCTCCGGCGGCTCCGCCCCGGTCTGGTCGAAAACAACGAGAACCTGGACCAGGGGCCGCGCGGGTATGACCGGTACGGGTTCCGGGTCCCCGCCGTGATCGTGTCGCCGTACGCGCGGCCCGGCTATGTCTGCTCGGAGATCTTCGACCACACCTCCGTGCTCAAGCTCGTGGAGGAAAAGTGGAATCTGCCCGCGCTGACCGCGCGGGACGCCACGGCCAGGGCGCCGCTGGACGCGCTGGACCTGGCCGGGGCTCCCGCCTTCCTCGAGCCCCCGGTTCTGCCCGAGCCCAGCCTGCGCTGGGGTGCCTGGTAGGCGGCAGCATCCTCCATCCGGCCGTCAGTAGTGCCCGAAGCCCCAGTTCAGCACCTTAGTGGCGACGGGGCCGGTGTCGGAAATGTCGTTACCGGGGGTGCCCAGCGTCACGCCGATCAGGGTCAGGCCGCCCCGCGTCGCCTCGAACAGCAGGCAGTTGCCCGCCGCCTTGGTGTCGCCGGTCTTGATCCCGATCGCCCCTGCGTACTTGCCGATCAGCGGGTTGGTGTTCTGCCACCGGTACGCGTGGTGCCCGTCACCGGCTGGGAGCGAGTAGCTGGTCTGACTGACGATGGACCGGAACACCCCGTATCTCATGGCGTGCCGCCCCAGCGTGATCAGGTTCGCCGGGGTCGACCAGGTCGAATGCTCGCTCGGCCACGGCAACCCGTCGAAGTTCGAGAAATACGTGCTGGTCAAGCCCATCTGCTGGGCTTGGGCGTTCATCTTGGCGATGAACGCGTCCAGCCCGGGTCCGTAGGCCTCGGCGAGCGTGTAGGCGGCGTCGCAGCCCGACGGCAGCAGCAGCGCCTCGAGCAGTTCCCGCGCGGTCAGCTTGTCGCCCGGGATCAGGCCGGCGGTGCTCGGCTGGTCCTGCTTCTTGAGGTAGGCCAGCACCGACTTCGGCACCGTGATCGTCTGATCCAGGTTGCCCGCCCTGAGCACGACGAGCGCCGTCATGACCTTCACGATGCTGCCGATGGGTCGTTCGGTGCTGAGGTCCTGGCTCCACAAGATCTGGCCGGTCGCCGCGTTGGCCAGCGCTCCGGCCTTGATCCGTAGTCCGGTCGGGCCGGAAGCGGATTTCGGCGTGGCGGCCACGCGTGCGGTCGCCACGGATTCCGCCGCCACCGGGGCCCCGGTGGCGGCGTAGACCGGAAGGGCCCCGGCGCCCGCTATCGCGAGGGCCGCCGTGGCGACCAGGAACGTCCGGGCAGCGTGCTTGAGCGAAGGCCGTCGCACCACGGGGACCTACTCTAGACGCGTCCCGGGCCGTTGGTCGCGGACTCGGCAGCTCGAGGGCATTTGCTCCTTCGCCCGCGCAGGCTGGCCTGCCGTCGGAACGGCGCGGTTGCTGGCAGCCCCCGGCACCGCAGACCGGCCAGGCGCCGATGCCCTGGGCCGCGAGAACCCGCTGGGCTACGGCGATCTGCTGCGCCTGGGTGGCCAGGTTCGCCGAGCTCGCGTACTGGCCGCCGCCACCGATGGTCACAGTGACCTTGGCAGCCGCCACCCATGGTCACAGTGACCTTGGCAGCCGCCCTGGCAGCCTTGGCCTCGCGGGTGGCATCCGCACCAAGTCCCGCGGACTGAAGAATGCGCCGGAGTCCGGGCGCCAGAGCAGCCAGACGGCAGCGGCGCCGACCAGCCAGGTCAGCGCGGGGAAGATCACGCCGAGCACCGTCACGCCGAACACGATCCCGGTGCCTGTGGTCGCGTCGGTCAGCTCCAGCGTCGCCAGGCCGAACAGCACCGTGGACAGGATGCGGGCCCAGTTCCGGCCCCGGCCGTTCGCCCGTGCCATCCACAGCCACAGCGCGATCACGACCACGCCGGGCACGATCGCCCCCAGCGCGATGAACGTATACACCTCGGCCGCGCGGCAGTGCCCGGCGGAGCAGCTGCCCATCCCGGCCAGGCTGAGGTGCGCCTTGCGGATCGCGTCCTTGGTACCGACGAGGTAGGCCAGGTAGGCCAGCGAGGTGATCAGGTTGACAGCGCTGACGGCGGCGCCCGCGTACATGAGCTTGACCGCGGTCAGCACCGGCGCGGGAGCAGAAGGCCGCTCCGGCTCGGCCGACTGGCCGCTGGACGGGTAGGGCAGGTACATGATGACCTCTGCATGGTGAAGGCGCCGAGCGACGCAGCCCGGTCGTGCCTACCGTGCTTGGGAGCATAGTGCCAGCGCGGCATTGACCCGCGATTACGGCGTGATTGCGCCACCTGCCAGCCAGTGAAGAACCTGGTGGACATAGACGCGAGGTCGCGTCGCGTCCAGCGGTCCTGGCCGGAAGCGCGGTTGGCATCGTGACCGGAGCAGCGCGTTGGCCGTCTGGCTATTCTCAAGGTGTGGACTGGAGCCTGCTCGGCTGTGCCAGCAAGGGGCATGTGACGTACGCGCCGGACGAACCGGAGCTGCGGGACCGGCTGATGGCTCCGACGGCAGGCGGAACGGCCTGGCGGTGCCTGCGCTGCGGTGCGTTCGTGACCGGCGGGCAGCACGGCAGCGGCCCGGTCGCGGCGGCGCCGATGGTCCGCCGGGGCAAGGAACTGCGCAGCGAGCTGATCCTGCGCGTGTTCGCGGTGGAGCGGTTCCTCCGCTTCCTGATCATCGGCGTCGCGGCCTACGGGGTGTGGTGGTTCAAGTACGACCAGGCAGGCATCCAGCGGGCATACAACAACGCTCTGCCCGCCATCCGCGCTCTGTACCAGGACCTCGGCTTCGACGTCAGCCACTCCAAGCTGCTCGTGCTGATCAACCATACGCTCACGATCAGCCCGCGCTGGCTCACCATTTTGACCATCGGGCTGCCCGTTTACGCCGTGATCGAGCTGGTGGAAAGCATCGGGCTGTGGCTGGGCCAGCGGTGGGGCGAGTATTTCGCCATGGTAGCGACCTCGATCTTCCTGCCCTTGGAGGTCTACGAGCTGGCTGCGGGGCGCATCACCTGGCTGAAGGTCGCGACGTTCGTGATCAACCTGCTGCTCGTCATCTACCTGGTATGGACCAGGCGGCTGTTCGGCGTCCGTGGCGGCAAGGCGGCCTACGAAGCCAGGTTGCGCTCCGAGTCTGTCATCGAGGCGGAGCAGGCCGCGCTCGCCGCGGCACCACCCGCCCAGCCCGGCCATGGTCCAGCCCCACCAGCGTCAGCCCGCCCGGATACCCCGGAGCGACCACGGCCGGACCGGTGAGAGCGGCCGATCCGGCGTATCAGTGGCGCGGCTGCCAGGCGGCCTCCTCGCCGGCGACGTCGCGGAGCAGATTGCCCAGCGTGAGCCAGTACTCGTAGCCGTGATAGCCCCACGCTGGGCCGGTACCGCCAAGCTGGCCCACCGTGTCGTCGTTTACGACCGGCCGGGTGCGGCTGGTCCCGGCGAGGCTGGTGACCTGGAGCCAGGTAGCCCCGCCGCCTTGTTGGCAGGTCGCCGAATAGAGGCCGGGGTAGGTGACCCACGGCGTGGAGACGGGCTCGGTCAGCCGCCCGGCGTCTATCGGGAACTGGGTGGTCTGGGTGGCCGTGAGCAGGTAGGGGTCCAGGTCGCTGGTGCCGCCGTTCAGGGCCGCCGGGTTGACGCAGGCGACCAGCCCGGCAACGGTTTCCGCCCCTCACGCTCACGCCACGGCGGCCGTGCGAGTCGCGCGGGCTCAGGTTCGGGCAGGTGCGGAGCGAGCGATAGTGAGGTACCAGGAGCCACCCCCGATGTTCAGCGCCGCAAGAACCAGGAAGAAGGCTGCCCATCCGTAGACGCCGTACGAGAGGCACACGATGCCCGCAGCGGCCGCGACACTGCCACCGGCGATGTGCCCGACCCCATAGAAGCGGAGGTGGCGGTACTCCCATGGCGCGATCAGGCGGTAGATGCCGGGTCGCGGGGGCGTTTGCCACGACCCGCGCAGACCCTTCCGAAGGTCGGGGAAGGGCGTGTAGTCGAGCACCTGCCTGCATCTGGCTCCGAATGCGGCGTTGGGTGCGTTCATCGGGACGCCTCCTGTCACCTCTGGTGTCGGCCACCCGATCATCTATCAAAATGATATCACTTTTGAGAGACTCTGCCAACAGCGGCAGGCGCACCGATCCGGCCACCAGAGCGCGGGCCGCAAACTTGTAAACCGCTGGCCGCTAGCACTTGCCCGCCCCTCGCTCGGCCGCCCCGCGGGATCTGCGGGCTACCAGAGGACCCCGGTGAAATCGGTGCCGGAGGTATCGGGAATGTACAGGTGAACCGGGGTGAAACGGGTGCCGTTGACCACGCCCGAGGTGCCGCAGTAGGCGATGAGGTGTGAGCCGGACAGATCGGTCCACAGGACCTGGCACGGGGAGCCGTGGCCGGGCATTGATGCCGCAGGGATCAGCACGGCGAGCAGCCGCCCGGTCCGCGCGCTGAACTCAGCGAGCTCAGCGACATTGAAGCTGGTCCACGCGGCGGCCACGATCTTTGACCCGTCGGGCGTGATGACCGGGTTGAACACCCCGCTGATGCCGCCTGCCAGCCTGCGTTCATTGCTGATGATCAGCCGGGACGCCGTCAGCGCCGCCGTGGCCGCCGGCTGGGTGTCCAGCACCCGCACGCCGCCCGCGGCCCTGTCGCGGGGTTGCGGCCAGAACTGGAACGCCAGATAACGATCCCCGGCCCAGGACAAGCCGGCGGCATAGCCGTCAGCAGACGGGATCGTCCAGGATCTCGTCGTGCCGGTGACCAGGGACACGACCATGATCCCGGTGGCGGTGGCCACAGCGGCCAGCCGCCGGTCGGCGGAGACCGCGAACTCCGGATCGCCGTTACCGGTGTTCCGCGCCGCCACCGGGATGTCCGCGGGTCCGGTCATCGACTGCGGTTTGCCGTCATCGCCAAGCCGCAGCTCCCAGTACTGATGGGTGCCGCACAGCAGGAACGTCCGGTCATCGGGCGCCGCACCGCACGGGTACCACGTCGTACGGCCCACCCACGGGAACGACCCCGCGCCGGGCGGCGCCGCGATCACCGCTTCCACCTGGCCGGTAAATCCGTTGATCACCCTCACGGCCGGGGTTGCCGTCGCCCCCTCCAGGTAGGCCTCCAAGTAGAAAGGCGCGCTGGCCGCCGGGGCGCCGTCCGCCGGGACCCCGGCCGCGACAGGCAGGGCCGACTGGCAGCCGAGCACGCCGGTAAGCAGCAGGGCCGCGAGCAACAGGCGCATGTCACCCATTTAACAGGCAAAGCCCGCCACCGGCTTGAGCTGGGAAAGCGCCAGACCGATGAGAAAAACATGGGGGGCACCCCTGGTTTTCACGCCGACTCGCCGTCCGGACCCTGGTCAATGGGAACTGCATCCGTCCAAGCCCGGTCGGGCGATCAAGGACGGGCCGGTCTTCTCCGGCCCGAAGTCAGGTCAGGGGAGTCTCACCGGTGGCCTCCGCCCACTGCCACGTGTCGGTGTACTGCTGGAACTTCGCGATCTTGCCGTCGGCAATGTCCCACACATGGGTGACCTGTGCGTCGAGGGCCTTCCCGGTCGCTTGCACGATCCCCTTGTAACGGCCCTCCATCACCACCACCGAGCCGCTATCGAGGAGGCGGTTGATTTCGATACGGAAGGTGTCACCGCAGGTTGTCCGTGTGCGGGCGAAAACTCCCTCAACGACGGCCTCAGACCCGATGAACGAATGACCGGGCCAGAAGGTGCCGTGCTCCGCCTCGTTCCACTCGATCCCTGGGTCCATGGCGGCCAGCACGGTAGGTGCGTCGCCCTTGGCGAACGCTTCGTAAAGGCCCTGCAGGAAGTGTGCGTTGTCGGCCATCTTGGTCCCCCTCTTGGTCGAACGCGGTATCGCGTCCGGTTGAGCAAGCTGCTCGATCGTCAAAGTGTTGCACGCACGAAGTCGCGTGGCTAGGCTCAGCTCGCAGCGGCCGGACGGCAGGTCATGCGCCCGCTTCGTCGGGTCACCCTGGCCCAGGCCTGCAAGTACTCCAGAGCCGCCTGGTTGCCCCGGTGCAAGATCTCCTGGAACACCTGCTCGCGCCCGGCCCAGTAAACGGCAGCCTGCTCGTCTCTTGCCAGGCGGGCACGGCGCTCGTTCTCCCGCAGGGAGGCATGCAGAACCGAGATGGACTTGCAGAACGAGACCGTCACGTCGACGTAGACCGCAGGCTGGCGGGTCGCCTGCGCCGCTTCGCGTTCCAGCTCGATCAGCCGCTCGGCGGTGGCGTGCGGCTCGGCAGCGCGCATCCGGGCCAGGTGATCAGCGAACGTGGCGTAACGGCCGCGGGACCGGCCGAGCTTGCCGCCGGTGCGCGGGTTAGCGGGTGACCCGCATACGCGTGTCGTGCCCACGGATGCTCGCCAAGAGGGGGAAGTCGGCGGGTTCCACGCTCAGCTTGACGGCGGGGCAGACTGGGGTGGCAGTGGCCACCTGCTGTGTTCGCACCCACTCGACTCCGAGCCGCATCGGAGGCTGCTCGGCAAAGCCGTCGGCGGGGAGCAGGTACACCGTCCCGGCGCGCCACGGCTGGTGGTCGAGAGCATCCTCGTTGATGGAGAAGAAGTAGCGCGGCTCTCCGAACGGGCCGTCAGGCGCGGGACCGAGCCGACAGCAGCCGTTGTACAGCGAGGTGACGTAGCGGTCGCGGTCGACGATCGCGAAGTACATCGCCCACAGCCCGTCGGACGCGGCGTACACCGCTCGCCGGTTGCCGAACTCCTCGATGTCGTTGGACTGGCGCGGTTCGAACTCGGCGATATCGTCGTTGCCGGATCCATGCAGCACGTACCCGCGGTGATCGGCGGCATGGCACAGGAACTGCCATTTCGGCGCGGCCAGCCGGTAGTCGAGCGGGGCGTCTGGCCCGGCCAGCGTGGCCTGGCTCAGCAACTGGTCGAACTCCGCCGATGTCGCTGGGTCAGGCTCCGGGCCGGGGCGGGGCACCGAGTGAGCGAGCAGGCAGCGAAGCGACTCCTGAACCGAGTCCATGCGGTCACCTTAGCCGGGAAAGGCGAACACAGCACCCGCACGCCCATGGCCTTCAAGATCGCAATTGACCTCTGACCTGTGGGCTAACGACAGAACTCGCTGACCAGGGGTTACGCGCCGCTTGCGGGGCGCGGTTCCCGGGTTAAGCGGGCTGATCTCCCGGCGTTTTGGGTGGTATGGGGTGGTTCGGGACCC
>Ga0208324_1000140_pt1 | contig 41547 bp, 34 predicted proteins | sample Sb_taG_2_FD_187707 | JGI IMG/M metagenome (GOLD analysis project Ga0208324, IMG submission 187707) | Peat soil microbial communities from Weissenstadt, Germany - Sb_50d_5_LS metaG (SPAdes) (version 2) | ecosystem: Environmental > Terrestrial > Soil > Wetlands > Peat | place: Germany... | reverse complement strand
CCAAGGCACTATTGTCATCTCTTAGCACCCCGGCCCCTCCGCCCTGGTCAATCCAGGGGACACTCTCTCCGGCCGCGACGAATCACACACTGTCGCCTATTCGCATCAGATGCAATTGGCGGCAGAACCAACAACGGAACGGCCAGTGGCGATAGCGGTGCCGGAAGACCACCCGGTTACCCACTGGGAGGAGGGGCTTCGCCTCCGCCGGTGGCTGGGCTGGCCGTCGTGTGGTCCGGTCAGCTGAGGGTGGCGCCCGGCTCGGTTCAGGCCAGCAGTTCGCGGGTCAGGGCGTAGGCCACGGCGGCGGTGCGGCTGGTCACGTCGAGTTTGGTGAGGATGTGCTCGACGTGGTGCTCGGCGGTGCGCCGGCTGATGTGCAGGGTCTTGCTGATGTCAGGGTTGGAGGCGCCGTCGGTGAGCAGCCGCAGTACCTCCAGCTCGCGTGGGCTGAGGGCGGGGCGGCCCGGATCGGCGCGGGACCGCTGGCGTAGCTGACCGGTACCGGGCCGGGGGCGGGCCCGGAGCGCGGCTATGCATGCCGGGTCGAGGCCGTCTTCGCGGGTGAGGTCGGGCGGGCCATGGCCTGGCGCGGTGCGGCTGGCGCCGAACACGCGGTACCCCGCCGCGGTGAGCTGGCGGGCGGCGGCCCCGCCGGTTCCCGACGACGCGCCGGTCACCACTGCCACACGTCTGTCCTCCACAGCTAGCCCTCCTCGCCCTGGGCGCCTGCATCGTCCCGGCGGGGGATGAAGCGGCGGGTCTTGCCGGTGTCGGGGCGGCGCGCGATGGCGGCGACGACGCGGAGGGTGATCTCGGGATCGGGCAGGCCGGCCCGGCGCAGGGCGCCGGCCAGCGCGGCGGTCAGCGCCGCCTGGTCCAGGCCGCCGGCCGCGACCACGGCGACGTCGATTCCCCGCTCGGTCTGGCGGACCTGATACTCGATCACCGGGGCCGGGGAAGCCAGCACGGCGTCGACGGCGTGCGCGTGGATGCCGACACGGCCGTAGCGGAGCATGCCGTCGTCGCGGCCCTCCACCGTGGCGCGCAGATAGCCGCCCGGCTCGGGGCCGGGGCGCGCGGTGAAGCTGTCGGTCAGCTCGTAGCGGATCAGCGGCTGGGTGAGGTTGTGCAGGTTGGTGATGAGCACCTTGGCCGAGGGTGTCCCGTCGGGTACCGGTTCTCCGTGGGCGTCGACGAGCTCGGCGATGCACAAGTCGGTGGCGAAGGTGAGCACTGGCTCGCCGGGCTCGCTTTGGCCGGCAAGGCCCTCGGTGCAAGCGAAGGAGTTGATGACCGGAACGCCGAACCCGGCGGTGATGGCCGTCCGGGTGGCGTCGGTGAGCATCGCGCTGGTCCCGGCCACCGACTGCGGCGCGATGCGGAGCCGGCCGGCCTGCTGCTCGGCGGCCAGCTGCGCGAGCCTGGAGGGGTATCCGATCAGCGCGGCCGGCTGCAGGGCATTGAGCCGCTCGACGGCCTCGGCGAGCGGGAGGGTGGCGGGCACCGGTACCATCTGGACCGGGCCGCCGCCGGTGGCGTCCGCGAGGAACCTGCTGGTGTGCAACGGCGCGGCGGCGGCAACCATCGCGATGACCATCCCGTCCGGTGACCGGCCGGCGGCCAGCTGGCGGGCGATGGTGTTACGCCTCAGCGAGGCGGCCATGTCGGCGTATTCGCTGATCGTCTGCACGAACACGCCGCGCTGCCCGGAGCTGCCGCCCGAGGCCAGGCACACGTAATCGCCGAGCAGTAGGGCCGCCTGACGGCCGCCGCCGCGCAGGTGGTCTTCCACCCGGCGCCGGGTAAGCCGCCGGTCGGTGGCCACCTCATCGAAGCTGGCCATCATCTCCGCCTTGGTCATCGTCGGCAGGCGGGGCAGGTCGGCCAGCTCCAACCGGGCCGGATCGATGTGCTCGAGGCGGCGGGCGTGGAACGGGGAGCCCCCGATCGCCCGGGCCAGCAGCGCACGCAGGCGATCAGCCTGGTGGGCGGCGAGCCGGTCAGCATCCCAGTTCAGGCGCTGCAGCTGGGCCATCAGCCGCGGGGCGAGCTCGGCTTGAGTGCGGGCCTGCAGGCCGGCCAGGCCGGGTTCGGCCGTCATGGTCATGTCGTGCTCCGTTCTGTCACGGTGATCATGTCGCGTCGTCCGGGCCTGCCGCGTTCCGCGCGGCCAGCAGGCGGCCCAGCGCCTCAGCCCGCAACCAGGCCGGCAGCGCCGCCGGGTTGGCGGCGCGCTCGAGCTGCGCGCCCGAGCCGAGTGCGGCCAGCAGCTCGGCCAGCTGACCGGCCGGGAACGGCGGATCCTGGCCCGCGCGCTCATACACGCCGGCCAGGACCGCCGCGAGCCCCGCGGTCGTCCGCCGGTGCGCGGCAGCGTAGCGCCGGCTCAGCTCCGGGTCCCGCGCGGCGTGCACCCGGAACTCGATCAGCAGCAGCCCCCACCCCGGATCGTCATGGACCCGGCCGGATACCTGGTCCATCAGCGCGACCGCGCCGCGGTCCCCCGACAGCCCGCCCGCCAGCGCGGCATTCCGCTCCGCGAGCTCATCGATCCGCCGGTCCAGCAAGGCCAGCAGCAGGTCGGCCTTGGTGCCGAACCGGGAATACACCACTCCCCGGGAGAACCCCGCCTCGTCGGCGATCTCCTCCACCGTCGCGGCGTGGTAGCCCCGGGCCAGGAAGACGCTCCGGGCGGCATCCAGCACCAGGGCACGGTTGCGCTCGCTCTGCTCGGCACGGGTCAGACGCTTCACACTGAGCATTGAAATACACTCTGTATCGTAATGTCAAATGCATCATTTGGTGCCTGCAGAAAGCGGAGCGGCGCCCCGAGCCCGGCGGACTGGGCCCCTGCCAGTGCCGGGCCGTCGCCGAGGCAGGCCCGCAGTCCAAGCACCATGACCGCCAGCAGGGCCGCCCGAGCCGCTCACGCCCAGCTCAGCGCGACCGCGCCGTCACGGCCCTGGCGGCCGGATCGGTGATTTTCGCGGTGCCGTGGGTGGTGGCGAAGACGATGGTGGTCTGGCCGCCGCTGAACGCCGGCAGCCGGGCGGACAAGACGGCCGCGGCGTTCTGCGACTCGGTGCCCGGGATGGTGAAGGTGTCGTTGGTCTTGCCGCCGCTGGCGATGGCGATAGCGATGGCGGCGATGGCCGCGGCCAGCCAGACGGCCAGGACCAGCCGTCGGCGCCGGAACGCGAAGCGGGCGAGTTGGTACAGATAGTTCGACATGAGGAGCTCCACAGCTGGAGTAGGGGCATCGGCTTTCGACGCGCCCGGGTGTGGTCTTGGGCGAGGCCCATCCGGTAGCTCTGCGGGGGCTGCCGCATGGGGCTGGGCCGCGGCTCAGGCGCGGTGGCGTCGGCAGGGTGCGGCAATGTGCTGCGCAATGATCTGCCTGCTGGTGATCGGTCATTCCGCGCGGCCCTCAGCGGCGGCGGGCCGGAACGGCGATGAGGATCACGCCGGCGGCCAGTACGAGGACCCCGCCGGCCAAGAGTCCAGCAGCGATCCAGGGCAGTGAGGGTAGCGCCGCTGCGACGCTGATGCGCACGGCGACCGGCCCTGACCCGTCGGAGTTCATGGCGGCCACCGTCCAGTCGCCGCTGCGGTCTGGCCAGGTCAGGGTCTGGCTGCCAGGCCCGGCCGCCTGGGTAGTCCAGATGCCGGCGACGGCGGGCACGGTCGCAGGAGCGCCGCCACGGTAGCCGGTGTAGGTGGCGTGGTGGCGGGTAATGCCGCGGACGGTGTCGTAGCCGACGTGGGCCAGGTAGCGGCTAGCGGCGGCGGCCGGGGCGATCCCGGCGAACACCGGGCCGGCGCCGCGCTCGGATGTGACGTGGATCTGGACCGTGCCGAGCAGGGATCGCGGCACGGGCAGGCCGCCGGTCGCCCCGTACAGGTCCGCCGTGCTGCTGGTCACCGCGTAACCGGTGCTGCGGTAACTCCAGGTGCCCAGGTCGATGTCGCCGCCGTGCCGCTGGGTCGTACTGGCCCACAGCGCCGCGCCGCCTACGCCTAGGAGCCCCAGCGAGCACAGGGCCAGCAGCAGGCCGGTGACCGCGGAGATGATCCGGGCCCTGGTCCACCCGGGCCGCCGGCCCGGGCTCGTTATGGAGCCAGGTGATCTGAGGACAGTCATTGCCATCCCTCCATCAGGTAGGCGTGTCTTTCACCGGCACGCTATGAGCGGCCCACGGGCCGGATCATCACCCGGAAGTGCACATGAGGTGGAATCTGCAACGGCGGCACCTGGCACCATGGTGCGCGCCCGCGGGCAACGCCCGTGGCCAGGATTGGCAGGGAGCGCGCTAAGGAATGAGGTCTAGCTGGCGTGCCCGGGCGACGGCCTCGGTGCGGCTGGCCGCGCCGAGCTTGCCCAGCACGTGGCTGACATGCTTTTTGACGGTGTCGAGGCTGACCACGAGCTGGCGGGCGATGCCCTGGTTCGGCATCCCGGCCGCCAGCAGTTGCAGCACCTCCAGCTCGCGGCTGGTCAGCGGGTCGACGATGCCGGGCACTGCGGCGGTGTCGCGGCCTGGTCCTGGCGCGGGAGGCGCGGCGCCGAAGGCCCGCTGGAGCCAGGCCAGGTAGCCGAGCGGGACCCCGGCGGCTGCCTGGCCGGTGCGCTGGGCCGCGACGAGCCGGCCGAGCAGCGCGGCCATCGGCGGGCCCTCGTCGGCGAAAACCCGCAAGTAGCCCTCCGGGCAGGCCAGCAGGAGCGTCCCGGCCAGGGCGGTGACCGCGGCGGCTTCGTCACCGCCGGCCGCCAGCGCCAGCGCCCGCAGCGCGCCGATCTCGATGACGCTGCCGGTCCGGTCCTGGGCGAGCGCCGCCGCGTGCAGCCGGTCCAGCAGCGCGAGCGCCAGGCCGGGCCGATCCTGGGCCAGCAGCACCCGGGCCAGCACCAGCTGTCCCGGCTCCCGCGGGTAGTCGGGCTCGTCATCCGCGCCGAGGCCGTACTGCTGCACGAAACAGGCGGCGGCGGGCAGGTTACCCTGAGCCAGCAGCAGCCGGGCCCGCTGCGCCGGGACCGGGTTAAGCAGGCCCGGCGGCCCCAGTGCGGCCTGACCGGCCTCGCCGATCGCCTCCAGCGCCCCGGCCGGATCGCCGCTGGCCTGCCGGATCCACGCCAGCGTGGCGAGGCCGATAGCCAGCGGCGGGGTGTAGACGAACTGCCGGCATAGCGCGATGCCCTCGGTGACGTCCCGCAGGGCGACGTCAAGCTCGTTCCGCTGGTAGGTCACCTCGGCAAGGCCCACATACGCCGGGCCCGCGGCCGGCAGCGGCGGCCGGCCCGGCGGTGCGGTGATCTCCAGCACCTGCCGGCAGGTCCGGGCGGCCGCATCAAGGCGCCCCTGGGCGCGCTGAACCTGTGTGAGTTTATGGCAGACCCAGGCGATCATGGTAGGTTGCCCAGCCTCACGCCACCTGGCGATACGGGGCACCAAGGCGCGTTCGGCCGCCGTGAGCCGGCCGCGGAGCCATTCGGCCTCGGCCAGAAGTCCCCGGGCGCTGTAGCTCAGCATCCACTCGCCCTCGCGGGTCTCGGCCAGACCCCGCGAAGCGAGGTCGGCCGTACCCACCGCGTCACCATTCAGCGTGGCCAGATAGCTTCGGAGCAGCGTGGTCAGCACGGGGACATTCACCAGCCAGCTGGCCGCCCGGCCGGCGGTAGGCTCGAACGGCTCCTCCGCCGAGCCAGCGGGCGCGCGCTCAGCCGCGTCGAGGAGCGGCTCCGCCGCTTCCGCCTGGCCGCTGACGGTGGCCATGACCGCCTGGGACAGCAACAGCCGGGCGCGGTATCGGATCAGGTCGGCGGGGAGCGCTGAGAGCCACTGCTGAATCGTCGCCGCTTCGCCGCGCAGGAAGTAGAACTCGTCGAAGTGCTGCTCGACCAGCCTGGCGGTCCAGAGCATCTCCCCGGCGGCCACCGCGTGCCGGATCGCGTCGTCAGCCAGGCCGTGCTCCTCATACCAGGCCGCCGCGTTGCGGTGCAGCACCGCCACATGGGCGGGCTGTTCCTGCCGCAGGCGGGCGCGGAGCAGGTCGGCGAACAGGTGATGGTAGCGCCACCAGCCACGGACTTCATCGAGCGGCATCAGGAACAGGCCCTCCCGCTCCACCTGGTCCAGCAGGGCCTGGCTACCGGCCCGGCCGGTGATCGCGTCGCACAGCGGGCCGGACAGCCGTTCCAGCACCGAGGTTTCCAGCAGGAAGGTGCGCAGCTCCTCGTCCTGGCGGTCGAGCACCTCCTCGGCCAGGAAGTCCAGGACGTAGCGGTGGCTGCCGGTGAACGCCGCCACGAATCCGGCGACGTCGGGCTGGCCGCGCAGCGACAGGCCGGCTAGCTGCAGCCCGGCCGCCCACCCCTCGGTGCGCGCTGTCAGCGCCGCCACGTCTGCATCGGTCAGAGCCGCGCCGGTCCCTGCTGCCATCTGCTGCAGCAACGTCGCCGTCTCGTCGGCGGTGAACCGCAGCTCGGCGGCGCGCAGCTCGGCCAGCTGCCCGCGGGCCCGCAGCCGGGCCAGCGCCAGCGGCGGGTCCGAGCGGCTGGCCAGCACCAGATCCAGCCCCGGCGGCCGGTGCTCCAGCAGGAACCCCAGCGACCCGTGCACCGGCTCGGAATCAATCACGTGGTAGTCGTCCAAGACCAGCAGTGCCTCGTCGTCGCCGGGCGGGGCAGCCAGCTCGTTGATCAGGGCCGTCACCAGTCCCTCGAACGACGGCGGCGCGGGCGGGCCGAGCAGCGGGCCCACCCGTCCCGTGATCCCCGGGCGCACCCGTTCCAGCGCGGCAACCACATGACGCCAGAACCGGGCCGGGTCGTTATCGCCAGGGTCCAGCGACAGCCAAGCAGCCGGAAACCGGCCGTGCTGGGCCCACTCGGCCAGCAGAACTGTCTTGCCGTATCCGGCGGGAGCGCAGACCAGGACCACCCCCCGCCCTAGGCCCTCATCGAGCCGTTCCGCCAGGCGCGGGCGCGGCACCAGCCCCGGCCGCGAGCCGGGAACATGCAACTTGGTGGCCAGCAGGACATCCCGCTCGGATGCGGCAACCTCAGATAGGGCCGCCGCGGGCAGCTCAGCCATCGGGAACCTGCACGCTCTCCGCCTCCAGCGATCCTCCGTGTCGCTGCTGGAAGGACCTACCGTAAGCCGACCGGACAGCGCTGCCTGCGGCTGCGCTGTCACCTGTCCGGTCATCGCATTTTACTGCTTTGGCCGTCTTCTGCTTCCCCTCGCTATGCGTCGGCAAACCTGGCACAGCCGGCTACGGGGCGCACGGGAGCGGCGGGCTGGAGGGCCCCTCGTCCCCGCACGCAGGCCGCCACTACGCGGCGAGACTGCGTAGCGTCCCGGGCCCGGCCACTTTGGTGCCTGGTGCCGCCGCGGAAGATTCCACCCCGTGGGCACCTTCGGGTGACGCCAGGCCCGCGGTGCCCTTCATAGCGTGCAGATCACATCGAACTAGACCTAAGGACGGTAGAAGTGGCTGAACTCAGGCTCGATGTCTCGCTCAGTTGATCTCTTCAGCGGCGCATCCCCGCCAACTGGGCTTCGAAGAATTGACTTGGACGGTTCGGGTGAGTGTTGTTCAGTTCATCTCTTCGGTCTCGACGCTGACGGCCGTAGGCGGGGCTGCCGGGCTGTCCGGCGACATGCATTTCAGCTCGGTGCTGGTGCTTGACCTGGCCGGGCCGTAAGTAGCAGGCGGCAGGTCCGGTGCTGCCATCGAAGTTGGCCCGGCGGGGTTGCTTAGCGGAGCGTGATCACGTTCGCGGTGATCAGGGCTGCGGCGTCGGAGGCGAGGTAGGCGATCACCTCGGCGACCTCGCCAGGGGTGGCGATGTGGATGAGCCCGGGACTCGCGGCGACGTGCTCGCGGACGGCGTCGGTGACCCAGCCGGTGTCGGTGACGGGCGGGTGGACCATGTTGGCGGTGACCCCGAACGGGGCGAGCTCGATGGCCGCTGACATCGTGTAGTTCTCCTGGGCGGCCTTGGCCGCTCCGTAGGAGACCTCCTCGGGGAAGCCGATGTCACCGCCGGAGGTCAAGCCGATGATCCGGCCCCAGGTCGCCTGGCGGGCGATGTGGCGGCGGGCGAACTCGCTGATCATCAGGGCCGCGCCCATCGCGTCGACCGTGAACTGCCGGGTCCAGGTCTCGGCGGTGACTGGCCGGAGGGACCGGCCGAGCCGGTCGGCCGAGGCGGCTGCGAAGGTGTCGGCGAGCCATCCGGTCGCGTTGTTGATCAGGATGTCAACCGGCCCGAACTGCTCCTCGGCGGTGTCGAACAGCAGGGTCGGCGCGGCCGGGTCGGACAGGTCGGCTTCCACGGCAGCTGCCCGGCCGCCGCCGTCCCGGATGCGGGCGATGACCGTCGTGGCGTCCTGTGCCCGATGGTCGCGGACGGCCGGCGCGGTCCCGGGATCATCCGGGTCATCAACGCGCAGGAACGTGCACAAGACCGCACACCCGCGCCCGGCCAGGGCCTGCGCGGTCGCCGCGCCGATGCCGTGATTGGCGCCCGTGACGATCGCGATGTGCCCAGCTGTCACCATGACTCCTCACCCGCGGCGTCTGTCGCGCCGAGGCTAGCAGGGGCGAAGCCCGGCAGCGACACGAGTTTTCAGTGGAACGACGAAAGCTAGGTCGCAAGGTTCACGCGGACGCCGAAGCCTTCACCTGAACAGGACACTCGAACGCGGCACGGTCGGCGCGCCGACTTCGACGAGTTGGTCACCAGAGAGCGCAACGCCGTGAGCGGCGGCATGGTACTGCAATCGCATTACGAGATCCGGGTCAACGGGGTCCTCGACGGGCGCTGGGCCGCCTGGTTCGAGGGCCTGCAGGTCAACAGCGACGGCAGCCACACGGTCATCTCCGGCCCGGTAGCAGATCAGGCCGCCCTGCACGGGTTGCTGACCAAAGTGCGTGACCTCGGGCTCGTCCTGATCTCGGTGCGGCGTCTTGGTCCAGTCGCTGGCACGACGGCTCGCCAGCAGCGATCACCCCAAGCGGCCACGGCTGCTGCTCGCCAGCCTGACCCTGGTGATCGTGGGCCTGCTCGCAGAAGCTGGCATCGCCGCATTCGGACAGCCCGGGCCGTGGCAACCGGTGCTCGTGCCGCTAGTCGCGGCAGAACTTGGCGGCGGATACGGCGTCTGCCTCATGTTCGGCCTCGCGGAAGTGGCGCGCCTCGCCCGTCCCGGCGATCTGGGCGGCATGACCGCCGTGTTCCAGGTCGCAAGCTATACCGGCTTCGCGACGCCCTACCTGCTGTCCGTGCTGCGTACGGACGCCTCCGCGGCCGTGCTAGCCGCGCTGACGCTGATGGTCACCGCCTGGCAGGCCAACCGCACCGCAGAACACCCCCGCTGTCGCCTCGCCCGCAGGATCCTCGCTCTGGCGCAGCAGCTGCCAGGCCTCGTAGTGCTCCTGCCCGCGATCCGGCTGCCGCTCAGCGGCTGCCGGACATCTGATATAGGAGACCGCGATGGAAACGTTGCTCGGCCGTGCAGCACAGCGGAGCCTTATCCGGCGCGGGCCCGAACTGTTGTCGCTCCTGCGGACCGGAACCGAACAGCCCGCCACGCCAGCCAAACGTCCCTCATCACCTCGATGCCCAGGTACCGCCGGCGCCTGCTGTGGCGCAACCTCCTCACCGGCTGCATCGCGCCATTCCCCCAAGCCCGGTGCCGCTGCTGATGAAGCTCTCCGGTGGGCACGCACGGGTCAGGGCTGGCCGGCCGGATGTGGGGCACCGAGCCCCAGTCACGGCGGTATCTCCGTGATAGCCGGGCCGCAGTGGCCAGGCCAGTCCCAGCCCATCCCCTTCACCGGAAAGATACGTACCGTGCCATAACCCCCTTGACGCGGCCACGCCTCAGGGATGGAACCGGGGCAACCGGGATTGACGCAACCAGGCTCATGCACAGTGGCCGGTCTTCACCAAGGCCAAACGGAAATGGGTGCAGCTCGTGTGAAGGGAGTGTTTGACCAGGCAACTTGATGGTTGGGCTGCTGCACGTGGTTGTTGTCTCCTACCGTTTCGGTGAGGGTAAGGAGGCAGTTGATGGGGTCGCTGATTGATGAGCTGCAGCGCCGGGAGGCGGCGGCCGGTGAGGAAGCGGAGGGACTGCGCGGGCAGATGGCGCAGCTGACGGAGCGTCTGGCTGGGGTCGAGGAGCGGCTGTCGCGGCTGGTGATCGCCCGGGAGACGGTGGATGAGGTGCTGAGCGGGGCCGGTGCGGAGGCCTCATCGGCGGTAATGCCGGACGGGGCGGTGGCGTCGCGGTCCGGTCACCCATCGCCGATCGGGGTGCTGGCGGTGCCGCCGTGGCGGGCGGGACTTGAGGCTTCTGCGCTGCCGGAGGCCTACCGGGACCTGCTGGAGGTGCTGGAAGATGCCAGCCGCCCGCTGCGGGCGGTGCAGATCGCCGCGGCGGCCGGGCTCAGCACGGACAAGGCGAAGGTGGAAGGCCTGCGGTCGAAGCTGAAGCGGCTGGCCGTGCGGGGCTGGCTGGCCGAGGAGGCCGGGCCGGGGCTGTTCGGGCTGGCGGCCCGCAACGGTACCGGGGAAGCGGCAAAACCGGGATGATAGCGGGCTCTTCTTCCTAGGGTCGAAGGTGCTGACCCATACGAACCTCACAGGAAGAAGAGCCCTATGGAACCGTATGCCCCGGTCGGGGGTGCTGACCCCTTCGCTGCCTCGGTGATGCTGGTCACCGCGCTGGTCGCGGAGCTTGAGTCCCCCGGGGCGGCCGGGCTGACCGCATATGAGCTTGAACAGTTCATCGCCGGCCTCGGACGGGAGGTGCAGCGGCAGATGGTGCAAGACCACCTGGACCTGCGCGCGGCACGGGAGGAGGAGACGGCCCGGGAGCACGGCACTGCCGTGGCGGGGGCGGACGGGATCACGCGGAACCGGGTGGAGACCGGCCACCGCAGGCTGCTGTCCACCCTGTTCGGCACGGTGCAGGTGACCCGGTGCGCCTGGCGCCGCCCGGGGGCAGGCAACCTTTACCCGGCCGATGCCGCCTTGTCGCTGCCGGCGCCCCGGCACTCTCATACCCTGGCCCGGCTGGCCGCGCTGGAGGCAGTACGCGGCTCGTCCGGGACCGCGCACGCCGCGATTACCGGCCGCTGCGGGCCGGTGATGGGCAAGCGGCAGATCGAGCAGGCCGTGGTGAACGCCGCCGGGGACATCGCCGCCTTCTACGCCGCCCGCGTCCCGATGCCGTGCACCGCCGCGACGCTGCTGGTCATTTCCGCCGACGCCAAGGGAGTGGTGATGCGGCCCGGGGCGCTGCGCCCGGCCACCGCCAAGGCCGCCGCCCGCCGGGGCCGGATGCGCACCCGGCTGGCGGCCGGGGAGAAGCCGAACCGCAAGCGGATGGCCACCTTGGCGTGCGTCTACGACGCCGGGCCGGCACCACGCCGCCCGCACGACGTGATCGCCCCGCCCGGCGGGCGCCACGGCCACCGTAAGCTCCGGCCCAGGCCCAAAGCCAAAGCCAAGTGGCTGGCCGGATCGGTGGAACACGATCCGGCCGAGGTGATCGCCGCCGCGTCCGGCCAGGCCGAAGCCCGCGACCCGGCCCGCCAGCGGACCTGGGTCATCCTGGCCGGCGGGGCCGGGCACCAGCTCGGCCTGATCCGCGCCGAAGCCGCCCGCCGCGGCATCACGATCAGCATCCTGATCGACCTCATCCACGTGCTGGAATTATCCAGCACGTGGATAATTCCAGTACATCTGGAAGGCCGCATGGTCCCTGCACACCGCCGGGGACCCCGCAGCCGAAGACTGGGTAGCGGTCAAAGCGCTCGCGGTACTGGCCGGAGACAGCGCCCAGGTAGCCGCCGGCATCACCGCCGAAGCGGACGCCGCCGGCCTGACCGCCGGCCAGCGCAACGGCGCGGACACCTGCGTCCGCTACCTGACGGGCAAGCAGGAGCTCCTGCGCTACGACCAGGCCCTGGCCGCGGGCTGGCCCATCGCGACCGGGGTAATAGAAGGAGCCTGCCGCCACCTACCTGTTAACTGAACTAGCCGAGGCTGCCGGGCAGATTGCCGTCCGGGCGAGGGCGTTGTGCCTAGATTCACTCCTCGTGGCAGTAGATGACGATGGTGCGCGTGGTGACCTGGCCCGGCTCCGGGTGCCGCTGGCCGGGGGGCTGACGGAGACCGGGGACGTGTTCGAGCCCTACCGGCTGGTGGACGGCGGCGGGCAGCCCGTCGTGGCCGTGTCCGGGTTCCTGCGGAGCCTGCAGGCCGCGGGACGGTCGGAGGCGACGCAGCGGTCATACGGGATGGACTTGCTGCGGTGGTTCAGGTTCACGTGGGCGGCCGGGTTCGCGTGGGACCAGGCGACGCGGGCGGAGGCCAGGGACTTCTGCCGGTGGCTGCAGCTGGCGGGCAAGCCGGAGCGGGATCACTGGCGGACGGGACGCCCGGCGGGCCCTGGTTCCGGGCCGCCGGCGGCGGGGACGGTGAACGCGGTGACCGGGAAGGCATCGCCGGGCCCGGGGTATGCGGCCGCGACGGTCGCGCACTGCGAGACGGTCTGCCGGTCGTTCTACGACCATCACCTGGAGGTCGGGTCCGGGCGGCTGGCCAACCCGTTCCCGCTGGCCAGGAAGGGCGGATCGACGGCCAGGCCGACGCCGCCAACAAGCGCATCGCCGACGCCCTCGGCGGCGAGGATAACCAGGACGAGGAGGAGGAGGAGAGCGGCTGACATCACCGGCTGACGGCAGGCCCCGGGCGGTTCATCCCGTCCGGTGGCCTGCCGGCTCATCCGGTCCGGCCCGCGTCCGGCGGGACCAGGCGCAGCATCTCCCGCTGCGCCCGCCGGACCAGGACATGTGTCCGCTTCCGGTTTCCCGTCCAGGTGAGCCAGGCGACCCAGGAACATTCCTCCGAGTTCCTCCCAACTGCGTCGGGGATACGACGAAGCGCCTCACGGCGCACTCCGTGCGTGCGGTCTTCCCGCACACGGCTTACCGATGATCTTCCTGGTATCGTCACGCTGCCCTGGATAGCGGATCGTGCCACGGAGCCGGTAGAGCCCGGGCGATGCCCACCGCCACCGCGAATCCGGCCTGCGGCGGGATGGAGTTCCCGGCCAGGGCCAGTTATGGGTCACCAAACCACCTTGTCAGATAGCGACTAGCGTTGTCGTTTAAGCATTGCGTTCGGTTCGGCCTGGTCTGAGGTGACTCATCCTTGGGCGATCTTGCGGCGGTAGGTGGCGATGGCGAGGGCGTACGCGACGATGAGGATCCCGACGCACCAGGCGAGGGCGGTCCAGATGCTGCTGCTAACCGGGTGCTGCGTGAACAGGTCGTGGATCGTGTTGACGATGGACGTGACCGGCTGGTTGTTGGCGAAGGCGCGCACCGGGCCGGGCATGGTGCGGGTGGGCACGAACGCTGAGCTGATGAACGGCAGGAAGATGAGCGGGTAGGAGAACGCGCCCGCGCCTTCGGCGCTCTTGGCGGTCAGGCCGGCGATGACGGCGATCCAGGTCAGTGCCATGGTGAACAAGACGAGGATCCCGATGACCGCAAGCCATGCCAGCGCTCCCGCGCCGGAGCGGAAGCCCAAGAGGAGCGCGACGAGCACGACGATCACGAGCGAGATCATGCTGGAGACGACCGTGGTCAGCACGTGCGCCCACAGCACGCTCGACCGTGCGATCGGCAGGGACTGGAACCGCTCGAAGATTCCGCTTTGCATATCCGTGAAGAGCCGGAATCCGGTGTAGGAGATGCCCATCGCGATCGTGATCAGCAGGATCCCGGGCAGCAGGTAGGTCACGTAACGCTCCGGCCCGGTGTGGATCGCGCCGCCGAACACGTAGACGAACAGCAGCATGAGGGCGATCGGCATGATCGCGGTCGTGATGATGGTGTCTGGGCTGCGCGTGATATGGCGCATGGTCCGGCCCAGCAAGACAGTGGTGTCACCGACAAAGTAAGTGGTCATCGTTGTTCCTTAGCTGTGGGTGCGGTCACTGCCGACCGCGGTGCCGGTGCCGGCGTTGCCGGTGATGGCGAGGAAGATGTCCTCCAGAGTCGGCTGCTTCTCCACGTACTCGACTTTGGCGGGCGGCAGGAGCTGCTTGAGCTCGGCGAGGGTGCCGTTGGCGATGATCCGTCCCTGGTGCAGGATCGCGATCCGGTCGGCGAGGTGTTCGGCCTCGTCCAGGTACTGGGTGGTGAGCAGCACCGTGGTGCCCTGCCCGGCGAGCTGCCGGACGCTGTGCCACACTTCGATGCGAGACTCAGGGTCGAGGCCGGTGGTCGGCTCGTCCAGGAAGATCACCGGCGCGTTCCCGATCAGGCTCATCGCGATGTCCAGGCGGCGGCGCATGCCTCCCGAATACGTCGACACCTTCCGCCCCCCAGCGTCGGCGAGCTGGAAACGGCCCAGCAGGTCATCGGCGACCTGCCCGGCGTCTTTCAGGTGCCGCAGCCGGGCCACCAGCACCAGGTTCTCCCGCCCGGTCAGGATCTCATCCACCGCCGCGAACTGCCCGGTCAAGCTAATGGACTCCCGCACCTCCGCCGGCTGGGCGGCGACATCGAAGCCCTCGATGCTGGCCGTCCCCGCATCCGCCTTGAGCAGCGTGGACAAGATCTTCACCACCGTGGTCTTGCCCGCGCCGTTGGAGCCGAGCAGCGCGAAGATGCTGCCGCGCGCCACGCCGAAGTCCACGCCCCGCAGCACGTGCAGATCCTTGTACGACTTCTCCAGGCCCTGCACGCGGATCGGCTGGGCCGGGGGTGCTGTCACTGTCATCGGGATATCCCTTCGTTCCGTCGTCTTCTCTGGCGGCGCGCTCGATCCGTCAGATGGTGACCCGGCGGATGGTGGTGAGCCCGCCGAGCCCGAGCGCCACGGCGACCGCAGCGAGAACGCTGGTCAGCGCGGGCGCCGTGATCATGGTGAAGAATTGCCCGACGGCGGCCCAGTGGTGGGTGAGCGACACCGGGACGACGGCGGCGAGCGCGACCAGTACCTGGGCGGCGATGAAGGTGACCAACCCGGGCACGCTCCAGCGCCGGTAGACCAGGCCGTACCACATGCCGTAGCCGAAGAACAGCACCAGCAGCACGAACGACGTCATCCAGGTCACATACCACGGGCCGTCCATGATCCACGGCACCCGGAAGAAGTGCAGCGCGAGGCCCCACCCGCCGGTGGCGCGCTCCACGGCCTGCAGCACCGTCAGCCCCAGCCGTAGACGGCGCCAAGCACCACGATCAGCAGGGCGGTGCCGAGGTAGTAGCTGCGGCGGCTGACGCCGAGCATCAGCCCAAACGGCAGCGACCTGGTCATGCTCAGCGCGCCGCAGACGAACAGGAAGACGTAGATCGTCACCAGCCCGGCGGTGTAGTTGCCCTGCGGGCTCGGTACCACGGCGGCGATGGCCAGGTTCACCAAGAAGCTGAAGGCCATGATCCCCCACGGTAGGGCTAGGTAGGTCAGGCGGTCCACCAGGTGGTAGCGGGCGATGTTCACCAGGGTTGTCATGCGCTCACCTTCTCGTCTGCGGAGATGCCGGAGGCGTGGACCAGCAGTTGCTGCAGCGACAGCGGCTCCAGGCTCAGGTGCAGCGCGCGGGCGCGGGCGTGCGCGGCGAGGTCCAGCGGGCCCGCGACGGTGACCGCGGCGCGCGAGCCGAGCCGCTGCCGGTGCCAGACCGCGCGCCCCGCGGCGAACTCCTCCACCGCGGTGGCGGGTCCGCTCACCGTCATGGCGGTGCCGCGGACGTCGCCGGCGGGCGCGTCCAGCACCACCCGGCCGCGGTCCAGCATCACCACGTGCTCCAGCAGGTCTGCCGCTTCGTCGATGAGGTGGGTGGACAACACGACGGTACGGGGGTGCTCGGCGAAGTCCGCCAGCAGCCGGTCGTAGAACAGTTGGCGTGCCACCGGGTCCAGGCCCGCGTATGGCTCGTCGAACAGCGTCAGCTCGGCGCGGGCCGCCAGCCCGATGGTGATCCCGACCGCGGAGCGCATCCCCCGCGACAGCTTCTTGATCCGCCGCCCCGGCGGCAGGTCAAAGTCGGCCAGCAGCCGCCGGGCCAGCTCCTGGTCCCAGTTCGGATAGAACCATGAGGCCACCCGGATTGCGTGGCCCACGCGGAAGTCCGGGTAAGCCTGTTCTTCGCGCACGAACACCATGCGGCGCAGCACCGCGTCGTTCTCGGCCGGCGCCTGCCCGAACACCCGGATGGCGCCGCTGGTGGGGAACTCCTGCCCGGTGACGATGCGCATCAGGGTGGTCTTGCCGGCGCCGTTGCGGCCCAGCAGCCCGGTCACAGTGCCCGGCTCGACCACCAGCGAGACGTCGTCGAGTGCGGCCTGGTCGCGGTAGCGGCGGCTCAGCGCCGTCGTGGAGATCGCCGGGATCATCGCGTGTCGCCTCCGTTATGCCAGCCGGATCCCCGGACCGAAGCGGCGGGCTCACGAACCCAGGCGTCACCAGGCGTGCCGCCGTTTGACGGCGTTGTTGGCTGGTCCGGCAGCAGGATCCTGTCGAGCAGCCAGGCCGCGGCTCCCATCAGGACAAGCCCGTCAAGGTAGTGGCAGGCCATGGCGCCGATATAGGTCGGGCCGCCCCAGGCGTTGACGGTGAAGTTCGGGTCCAGGCCGCCGATGACCTGTTCGCCATTGCGGTAGAAGAAGTACAAGAACACCGCGGCGGGAGGCACGGCGAGCAGTGCGCGGCCGAGCCCGGACGGGCCGCGAAGCGCGCCGAGGGTCCGGGCCACCCGCCGGGCGGCAGGCTTCCCTAGCGGCGCGAGCAGCCACAGGCGGTCGCTGTGGCGGCCGGACCTCCGCTGGCGCCGCCACCGGCCGTAGCCGAACGCAGCGCAGGCAGCGACGGCGACGGCGAGTTGCTGCCACCAGGCCGACGAACCTGGGATGAACCGCTCCCGGACCGATGAGCGGTCGAGATAGGAGAACAAGCCAGAGATCCCCCCGGCCGCGAAGAGCGCGGCGACGAGAATGACCAGGGGCGCGGACAGCTGCCGGGCTACGCGGCGAATCTTGATTGTCATGGTTCCAGGCTGGCCCGCCGGGCCGCCCGGCCGCGTCGGGCCAGCGTCTCGACCTGGCGTCATCCGCTGGCCGGTGTTCTTCGCTGCGCCGGTCTGGGGGATGACGCGTGATTCAGCCGGACGGCTGACCTCCGGACCCTCCGTCTTGCCTGGATGGGTGAATGCTGATTCTGTCACGCGGGCCGGCTTGCCGGCCGAGGTGCCCAGCGCGATGCCGGTGCCGGTGACGAACAGCAGCAGCAACGGCCCGGACACGTACGCCAGGACAGCGCCGCCCTGCAGGAGCAGCAGGTAGGAGACGCCGGAGGCGGCCATGGCCATGGCGAGGGCGATCCCGGTGTACCGCAGCCACCGGGGCAGCACCCCAGAGGCGGCGCCGGCTAGGCCGAGGGCGGCCAGCGCGAACATCTTGGCTCCGTCCAGCCGGTTGACCGCCTCATAGAGCAGGTGCGCCGTGCCGGCAGCGGACGTGCCGGCCAGGACCATGCCGAGCACGAACTGGGCCAGCGAGATGACCGCGGCCGCAACGCCGGCGATGCAGGCGAACCGGGCGGCCACAGCCGCTCCGGACCTGCGCGCGGCCCGGGCCAGGGCGACCGAAATGATGGCTAGCCCGGCGGCTGGCAGCCCTTCGGTGAGGGCGAACTGTGCCGCCACCGCGGTCCCGTGCCCGGCAAGTGCGGCGGTGATCTCAGTTCCGGAGGCGGTGAGCTTGGGGCTGGGCGCCGGGACGGACAGCCCGGCGATCCACGACAGCGTGAACGCGATCCCGGTCACGCCGGTCACCGTCAGCAGACGGCGGCGAGGCCAGTCATGGATGGCGGGGAGGTCCATTTTTCGTGCTCCTTGTGCTCTTTGTTGATGCGGCCAGGCGTGGCGCGGGTAGGGCGGACCGCCCTGCCGGTGACGTGCGTTAGCGGGCGCGGACATGGGTTCAGGCACTTGGTTCCTCCTGTCGGCGTGCGTTTCCTTCACCTGGCCACGCTAGGAACCAGACCCCGGCCCGGCCGTCACCCGAAAGGGTGCATGCGGTGGAATCTTCTGCGGAGGCGGCTGGCACGAAGGTGTTATCCGGCCTGAGTGTGAGCCCCGGGAACCGGCAGCCCCAGCTGATGGGAACCTGGGGTGTGGCCGCTGCCAGCGACTTGGTGTGGAAGCCGAGACGCTGCTCTGCGCGCCGCGCCGGCCTGGTCGGCTGACCCGTTGCCCCGGTGGGCAGCAGCCGGCACTAGCCCGGCCGGGCACGGGACCGGGCGTGACCCGCCATCGCCGGCTACGGCCGGACCAGGCACCCACCGACGCCCGGCGTTGCGCCAGGGTGCCGCCGGGCTCTTGACGGCGGTGCCCTGCTAGGGGATCAGGCCCAGCTGGCGCGCCCGGGCCACGGCCTCGGTGCGGTTGGCCGCACCGAGCTTGTCCAAGACATGGGTGACGTGCTTCTTAACGGTATCGAGGGAGACCACCAGCTCAGCAGCGATGGCCTGGTTCGACCGGCCCGCAGCCAGCAGTCCCAGCACCTCCAGTTCGCGCGCGGTCAGTCGCTCGACCATGCCCGGCGCCGCTGCTGCCGGGACGCCCGGCGCGGAGTGCTGCACATCGAACGCTTGCAGGAGCCGGGACAGGCAGCCCACCGGTACGCGACGGGCGGCGGCCGTTTCTGTTCGCTGGGCTGCGACCAGCCTGCCGAGCAGCGCGGCCACCGGCGCGCCTTCGTCGGCGAAGACCCGCACGTAACCCTGGGGGCAGGCGAGCGTGAGCACCCCGGCCAGGGCGTCCACCGCGGCGGCTTCCTGGCCGCTGGCTGCCAGCGCCAGCGCCCGCAGCGCCCCGGCCTCGATGACACTGCCGATCCGGTCCTGGGAGAGCGCCGCCGCATGCAGCCGGTCCAGCAGCGCCAGTGCCTGGCCCGGCCGGTGCTGTGCGAGCAGCACCCGGGCCAGTACCAGATGCCCACGCTCGCGGGGGTAGTCCGGCTCGTCGTCCGCGGCGAGGCCGCAGTCGGTCGTCCAGCGGGCGGCCGCATCGAGGTCGCCTTGGGCCAGCAGCAGCCGCGCCCGCTGCGCCGGGACGGGGTTGAGCAGGCCGGCCGGGATCGGCGCGGCTCGCATGGCCTCACCGATCGCGTCCAGGGCGCCGGCCGGATCACCGGTGGCCTGCCGGATCCACGCCAGCGTCGCCAGGCCCGCGGCCAGCGGCGGGGTGTAGACGAACTGCCGGCATAGCGCGATGCCCTCGGTGACATGCCGGAGGGCGGTATCGAGCTCATTCCGCTCGTAGGCCACCTCACCCAGGCCCACATACGCCGGGCCGGCGGCCGGCAGCGGCGGACGGGCGGGCGGCGCGGTGATCTCCAGGGCCTGCTGGCAGGTCCGGACGGCCGCATCCAGGCGGCCCTGAGCGCGCTGGACCTGGCTGAGTTCATAGCAGCGCCACGCGGTGATGGTGGGCTGGCTGGCCGCCTGCCACCCGGCGCTGCCGGAGGCGAAGGCACGCTCGGCCTTTGCGAGCCGGCCGTGCAGCCACTCGGCGATGGCCAGGTGAGTCCGGGTGACGGAAGCCAGCAGCCACTCACTCTCGCCGACCCCGGCCAGGGCCTGCGAGGCGAACGCGGCAGCGCCTTCCGCGTCACCGCGGAGTTCGGCGAGACCAGCGCGCAAGAGCGCGATCCGCACGGGAACGCTCACCAGCAGGCTGGCCGACTCACCGACTGAGGGCTCGAACGGCTCCTCGGCAGCAGCCGCGGGCGCACGCTCAGCTGCATCCAGCAGCCCCTCAGCCGACCCAGCTTCGCCACCGGCCACCGCCATCCAGGCCTGCGCCACCAACAGCCGCGGGCGGGCTTGGACCAGCGCAGCCGGGAGCGCCGCAAGCCACCGCTGCAGGGTCGCCCCTTCGCCGCGCAGACTGTAGACCGCGTCGAAATGCTGCTCGATCAGCCGGGCGGCCCAGACCATGTCCCCGGCGGACACCGCGTGCCGGATCGCGTCATCAGGCAGCCCATGCCCCTCACACCAGGCCGCCGCGTTGCGGTGCAGCTGCACCACCTGGCCGGGCTGTTCGGCCTGCAGGCGGGCGCGGAGCAGGTCGGCGAACAGGTGGTGGTAGCGCCACCAGCCACGCACCTCATCCAGCGGCGCCAGGAACAGGCCCGCCCGCTCCACCTGCTCCAGCAGCGCCTGGCTCCCGGTGCGGCCGGTGACCGCATCACACAGCTCCCCCGACAGCCGCTCCAGCACCGAGGTCTCCAGCAGGAACGTGCGCACCTGCTCGGTCTGGCCCGCAAGCACCTCATCGGCCAGGTAGTCCAGCACGTACCGGTTGCTGCCGCTGAAAGCCGCCACAAACCCGGCCGCATCGGCTTGCCCCCGCAGCGACAGGGCGGCCAGCTGCAGCCCCGCGGCCCACCCTTCGGTGCGGGCCGCCATGGCCGCCGCGACCGCATCGGGCAGGCCGGGGCCGGCCGCCTCCCGCAGCAGGGCAGCCGCCTCCTCGAAGGTGAACCGCAGCTCGGTGGCGCGCAGTTCAGCCAGCTGGCCGCGGCCTCGCAGCCGCGCTAGCGGCAGCGGCGGATCCGACCGGCTGGCCAGCACCAGATGCAGCTCCGGCGGCCGGTGCTCGAGCAGGAACCCCACGGACGCGTGCACCAGCTCTGAGCTGACCAGATGGTAGTCATCCAGGACCAGCAACAGGCCGTCCTCGCCGGGCTGATCGGCCAGCTCGTTGACCAGGGCCGTCACCAGCGGCTCGAACGACGCCGACGCCGGCTGGCCGAGCAGCAGGCCCACCCGCTCGGCGATTCCGGGCCGCGCCCGGTCCAGCGCGGCGACAGCATGGCGCCAGAACCGGGCCGGGTCGTTGTCGCCCGCGTCCAGCGACAGCCACGCAACCGGCCACCGGTCATGGCGGGCCCAGTCGGCCAGCACCGCCGTCTTACCGAACCCGGCCGGGGCGCAAACCAAGATGAGCTGCCGCGCCAGCCCCTCGCCGAGCGCCTCGACCAGGCGCGGGCGCGGCACAAATCCCGGCTGCAGGCCAGGCACGTGCAACTTGGTGGCCAGCAGCACATCCTGCCCGGACACGGCAACCCTGGCCGGGGCCGCCACGGGCTGGTCAGCCATCGGCGACCTACCGCTCAGCGCAACCAGCGATCCTCTCTCCGGCCGCCGGTTGCAGTCATTCTAGGCGTGATGCGCCGCCGACGGCGGTGCTCGACGGTGAGCACGACAACGTGGTCCGCGTCTTCTCCGCCGACACCGAGGCAGGAGTCCCCGTCGTCCGGATGGAGTACTTGCCCGCCGGAAGCATCGCCGACCGTTACGCCGGCGAGCCGGTGGCCGTGGCAGATGCCCTACACATTGTGGAGGAAGCCTGCCGGGGTGTGGAGGCGCTGCATGCCCGGGGAGTCCTTCACCGTGACCTGAAGCCGGCGAACCTGCTGATAGGAGAGGGCGGCCGGATTAAGGTCTCCGATTTCGGGCTGGCATGCGAGGATGGCAATAGTGCCGGTGCCCCGCCGTTTGGCTACACAGAGCACCTGCCGCCCGAGGCGCTCGCGGGAAGCGGGGGCATCGAGACGGCCGAAGGTGATGTCTACGCGCTGGGCGTGACGCTCTACCGCCTGCTGAACGGTGACGGGATGATGCGTGCGGTCGCGGCCCCGGGAGCGGATGTCCGCTGCCTCATTGCTGGCGGCAAGTATCCGGACCGGAAGAAATGGCAGCCTCACGTCCATGATCGGCTGCGCAGGGTGGCGCGGAAGGCAATGCACTGCGACCCGTCTCGCCGCTACAGCTCAGCAAGCGAGTTGCGCCACGCCCTGGAAGGCGCGAGGCCGAAGGTGTCATGGGTGCCGGTCACCATTGCCGGGGCAGGCCTGGCGTGGGAAGGGATCGCGGCCGACGGCGGGTGCCAGTGCCGGGCCCGGCTCGGAGCGGGAACGGCGGTGATGCTGGCCACGGCGATGGCCGCGCGCCACAACCGTGTCAGCCCGTGTGAGGCCAGAGCGTTCCGGGCGGTCAACGGCCTGCCCGACCCGCTCTACTCGCCCGCCTGGGTCATCATGCAACTAGGCACCCTCGGCGCTGAATCGCCCCGGGTTTGGTAGAGGCTCGATCGAGAGGACGATCGGGTCATGGCAGGAAGGACTCCGTACCCGCAGGAGATGAAAGAGCGGGCGGTGCGGATGGTCGGGGAAGTCCGCGGGAACTACGGCAATGAGTATGCGGCGATCAAGGCGGTGGCGGCCCGGCTGGGGATCGGGTCGCCGGAGACGGTGCGCAAGTGGCTGCGCCGTGCCCAGGTCGATGCGGGGGAGCGGCCGGGGCTTACGAGCGAGGAGAAAGCGGAAGTCAAGGCGCTGAAGCAGGAGGTGGCCGAGCTGCGGCGGGCCAATGAGATCCTCAAGGCGGCCTCGGCTTTTTTCGCGGCCGAGCTCGGCCGGCCACCGCGGTGCTCGTGATGTTCATCAGCAAGCACCAGGACGCCTTCGGGGTCGAGCCGGTCTGCCGCGTGCTGGCCGGGAGCGGCTGGCAGATCGCCCGGGCACCTATTACGCGGCCGTCCGGCGGCCGCCGCCGGCCCGGGCCGTGCGGGACGCGCGGATCCTGGCGGAGATCAGGCAGATGCGCACGGAGTATGAGGAGGTGTACGGTGCCCGCAAGATGTGGCTGGAGCTGAACCGCCGCGGGTTCCCGGTGGCGCGCTGCACCGTGGAGCGGGTGATGCGGGAGCACGGGCTGCGGGGCGCGCGGCGCGGCCGCAAGGTCCGCACCACGATTCCCGGGAAGGGAGCCGGGCACGAGCGGGCGCCGGACCTGATCGGGCGAGACTTCACCGCGCCGGTGCCCAACCGGCGGTGGGTCGCGGACTTCACCCAGGTGGCCACGCTGGCCGGCACGGTCTACGTGGCGTTCGTGGTAGACATCTTCTCCCGCCTGTTCGCGGGCTGGGCGGCGGCCCGCCCGGGAGGCCGCCTGGTACGCCGCACGCGGCGGGGAAGAATGAAAGGAGGCGGCATGCGCCGCCCGGATTTCCTGACAGAGGCTGCCGCGCTGCGGTGCGGGCGCCGCGATGGTACCGGCCCGCCCCCTCCGGCCTCAACGGTGCTGCGCATCGCGCTGGCGCGCGACGGCCTGCGGCCGCCGTTGACCCCGGAGACCTCTGGCGGGCCACAGGGCCAGCAAAGCGGGCAGCCCAAGGGGCTGCCCCGGTCAGGCCGCGGCGCCCTCCCGGCCGCACGCGGCGGCCGCTGGCCGGTCTTACACCCGGCACCAAACGGAGGGATACTGGAACACGACAGCCCACCACCCGGACACAAGCGGACACTTGTTCGATTACGTCAACAGGCCGAAAGATTACAAGGCTGACAGGCGGTCAGCCGCAAAGCTGAGCCTCAACTAAACCCGGGATGCTCCACCGGCCGCCAAACCGGCGCACCCACCCGCGCGCGGTCGTATGCGGGACACCCGCCCGTGCCGCGGCCGGGCGCACACCGCACACGCCGGCGGCCACCTGCCCGATCACCGAGCCGACCGCCTCGGCCACATCCAGCCGCCAGGCCAGCACTAACGCCGGGAGCAGGGCATGGCTCACCCGGCAGCGCCCGCATCGCAACCGCGGCACGAAGATCTTCCGGCAGCGGCCTCCCGCCCGGACATAACGCTGATAGCCAGACCAGAACGTCATCGGCCCGCCGCACGACGGGCAATCCGGGCGCGGGAACCCTACGCCACGGCGGCCGCGGCGTAGGCATCGACCGCAAGCGGGCACGGCCATACCATGGCCACGGGCGACACCGCCTCGGATCCCTTCTCGCGACCGTGGCCAAACGAAGGCGAGGAGGGATCTCTCATGTTCAACGGGGACGGCACGATCCTGGCCCGCCGACAGCGGCCAGGCAGGCGACATCGCCAAGGAGCACGGCCGGACACCCGGCCGGAACGCTCAGGAAATCAAGCCGTCAACAAGTGGCAGGTCTGGGAACCACAGCTGCGGGTTCTCGCCCTGGCAGGGCAACAGGCCATCGATTGCCCGTGCCTGTCCGGCCGTCAGGGCCAGGGAGCTGCATGACGCGTTACCGGTTGCCGGGGATCGGCGCGGTCCGGGCGCGCCCGTCTGGCTGGGCTGGGGCGGGCACGGGAACGGCTGGTGCGGCGGGCGCTTTGATGGGCGTGAACGCTGTCGGGGTCGCGCGCGCCGGCCGGCAGCGGCTCTTGCCGCCAGCTGGCCGATCCGGGGCAGCGCTTGCCGATACGGATCTGCCTCATCTGTGGTCTCCTTTTCCGTTCGGGGTCGTGCAGGTAGGCGCTGATATCTGCGCCGGGTCGCCTCTCATGGCGAGGGCCTCTCCCCGGCATCGTCTGGGTTCAGCCGACGGACCGAGATCAGGCACAGCCCGAGGTCGCGGACCTTGACCAGCACCCCGTGCAGCGCTGGCTGGTCCGGCAGCGACCCCCAGATGACCGTCTGGCTGCCCTCGCTCTTGAGGTGGAGGCCCTCGAACCAGGCCGTCCACCGCTGGTCGAGGATCCCCTCCACGGTGATCTCGTACTGCGCGGGCGATCGCGAGCCGCTCACGCCTGGCCCCAGCTCGTGGCACCCGCGGTACCGGTGGTGAACTGGCCGGCATTGACAGCAGCCATGTGTTCCGTCCTGTCGATGTGGGTCTGTGCTCTGCACGCTACGAAGACGCGGCGGGCCGGGCGTCACCCGAAAGTGGCTATGGGGGTGGAATCTTCTGTAGCGGCGTGGGGCATGAAAGTGCCGTCCTGCGCCCGTACCTGTTCCTGTGTGGTTACGCATGGAAGTGCCGGGGCAAGGTGGAAATACGGCTGAAGGACGTGACATTTGGTAGCTGGACATGTGATTGTGCCGCTGCGGCGGCGCCGGCTAGCCGGCTACTCCGAGGGGCGTTTCCAGGAGCGGCACGGAGGATCGCTGGAGTCGGTGAGCGTGCAGGTCAACGGTGGCTGAGTCGCCGTCAGCGGCCGCATCGGAGGCGGCATCTGAGCGGGATGTCCTGCTGGCCACCAAGCTGCACGTGCCCGGCTCGCGGCCGAGTTTCGTGCCCCGGCCGCGGCTGGCGAAGCGGCTCGATGAGGGACTGGAGCCGGGGCTGGTGCTGGTTTGTGCCCCGGCCGGGTACGGCAAGACGGTCCTGCTCGCCAGCTGGGCCCGATGCCGCGAGGGGCCGGTGGCGTGGCTGTCGCTGGATGCGGGCGATAACGACCCGGCCCGGTTCTGGCGCCACACGCTGGGCGCGCTGGACCGGGTGCGCCCTGGCATAGGTGAGCGGGTGGGCCCGCTGCTCGGCCCGCCGGCGCCGCCGTCGTTCGAACCCCTGGTGACGGCCCTGCTCAACGAGCTGGCCGTCCCCTCTGATGAACGAGAGCTGCTGCTGGTTCTCGACGACTACCATCTGATCAGTTCTCAGCCGGTGCACGCCTCACTCGGCTTTCTGCTGGAGCACCGGCCGCCTGGGCTGCATGTGGTGCTGGCCAGCCGCGCGGACCCGCCGCTGGCCCTGGCCCGGCTGCGGGCGCGCGGGCAGCTGGCTGAGTTGCGCGCCGGCGAACTGCGGTTCACCGCGGACGAAGCGGCGGCACTCCTGCTGCAGGTGGCGGCCGGTCCCGGTGTGGCCCTGCCGGATGCGGCGGTGGCGGCGCTGGCGGCCCGCACCGAGGGGTGGGCGGCCGGGCTGCAGCTGGCTGGCCTGTCGCTGCGCGGGCAGGCCGATGTGGCCGGGTTCGTGGCGGCGTTCACCGGCAGCCACCGCTACGTCCTGGACTACCTGGCCGAGGAGGTGCTCGAGCGCCAGAGCGAGCAGGTGCATACCTTCTTGCTGGAGACCTCGGTGCTGGAGCGGCTGTCCGGCGCGCTGTGCGACGCGGTCACCGGCCGGCCCGGCAGCCAGGCGCTGCTGGAGCAGGTGGAGCGAGCAGGACTGTTCCTGGTGCCGCTGGATGAGGTGCGCGGCTGGTGGCGCTACCACCAGCTGTTCGCCGACCTGCTCCGCGCCCGCCTGGAACAACAAGGCGGGCGTGCCCGCGAGCTGCACGAGAACGCGGCGGCCTGGTATGAGGAGCGCGGGCTGGCCGATGACGCGATCCGGCACGCGATGGCGGCCGGGCAGATGATCTGGGCCGCGCGGCTGATAGAGAGCCACTTTGACGCAGTCTGGTATCTGCGCGGTGAAGCGGCGACCATTCAGCGGTGGCTGTCGGCGTTCCCCGCCGACCTGGTCCGGACCCGCCCCCGGCTGCTGCTCGCGCAGGCGCTTGTCGCCGCCCTGAGCGGTCGGCTGGAGATGGTCGAGGAGCGTCTCGATGCGGCTGAGCGCGCATACGCGGGCGCGGCCGACGAGCCGTTCGAGCCAACGATCGGCCGGGCCACGAGCTTGCTGGTGAATGTCCCCGCGCTGATCGCGCTCCGTCGTTGCTATCTCGCCCAGCTCCGCGGTGACGCCGAGGAGACGGCGGCCTTTGCCTCGCGGGCCCTGGCTGAGAGCGGCGAGGGAGAATGGCTGCTGAACTCGGCCATCCAGGGATTTCTGGCCGTGGCTGAGTGGCTCCGCGGCCGGCTCGCCGAAGCCGAGCACGCCTTGATGTCCAGCATCGACGGGTGGCGGGTGGCCGGCCAGTTCACTTTGATTGCATGGGGCGTCTACCACCTCGGTCAGGTCCAGCGCGCCCAGGGCCGTCTGGACGCGGCCGCCCGGACCTGCCAGCAGGCGCTGCAAGCCACTACGGTGACCAGCCAGCCGCCGCTGCCGGCGGCGGGGCCCGCACATACCGGCCTGGCCGCGGTGGCCTACCAGCGCAACGAGCTCGACAGCGCGCTCCGGCATGCCACTGAGGGCATCGCGCTGTGTCGGCAGTTCGTCCACACCCCGTCGTTGGCCGCCGGCCTGGTGACGCTGGCGTGGATCCGGCAGGCCAGTGGTGATCCGGCTGGCGCGGTGGAGGCGATTAGCGAGGCCGGGCAGGTCAGCCGGGGGCCCGCCGGCCTGCTCAACCCTGTTCCGGCTCAGCGGGCGCGGCTGCTGCTGGCCCAGGGGGACCTTGCCGCTGCCGCCCGGTGGACGCAAGAGACCGGGCTCGGCGCGGACGACGAGCCGGACTACCCCCGCGAGGCGGGCACCTGGTGCTGGCCCGGGTCCTGCTCGCCCAGAACCAGCCCGGCCAGGCACTCGCGCTGCTGGACCGGTTGCACACGGCTGCGGTCAGCCAGTCCCGGACCGGCAGCGTCATTGAAGCCGGCGCGCTGCGGGCGCTGGCGCTGGCGGCCAGCGGCGGGGAAGGCGCCGCGGTGGATGCCCTGGCTGAGACGCTGACGCTGGCCTGCCCGCAAGGTTATGTCCGGGTCTTCGCCGACGAGGGCCTGCCGATGGCCGCGCTGCTGGGCCGGCTGATCGCCGCCCAGCGGTCCGGCCATGCCGCCGCCGGGGTCCCGCTCGGCTGCCTGGCCCGGCTCCAGCGTGCCTTTGACGCGCAGCACGCCGTGCGAGACCCCAGGCAGGGTACCACCGCGGCGGTGCCAGGCCTGGTCGAGCCGCTGACCGCGCGCGAGCTGGAGGTGCTGTCGATGCTGGCGGCGGGCAGTACGAACCCGGCCATCGCCGGGCAGCTGGTGGTCACCCTCGACACTGTCAAAAAGCACGTCACGCACATCCTGGGCAAGCTGGGCGCGGCCAACCGCACCGAGGCCGTCGCCCGGGCACGGGAGCTGGGCCTGATCCCCTAAGCGCCCCCAGCCCAGCCCGACCGCTTGCGGCACCTTCGTTCCACCCGCCTGCCGCGGAAGATTCCACCTGCCCTGTCCACTTTCGGGTGACGCCCGCCGCATCGCCGCCTCATACCGTCCTGGCATGACCTGCCCGCCGCGCAGCGGGCCATGCGCCAGGAAGCTAAGGAGACAGGCATGTCCACGACACAGTCCGCCGCCCGCGGCCGCCGTAACCTCGGCATTGCCCTGATCGTCATCGCTACCGCGCAGCTGATGGTCGTGCTGGACGCGACGATCGTGAACGTCGCGCTGCCGCACATCCAGCGCGCGCTCGGTTTCTCCGGGACCGGCCTGGAGTGGGTAGTCACCGCGTACGCGCTGGCCTTCGGCGGGCTGCTGCTGCTCGGCGGCCGCGCCGGCGACCTGCTGGGCCGCCGCCGCGTGTTCATGGCCGGGCTGCTGCTGTTCTCCGCCGCCTCGCTGGCCGGCGGGTTTGCCACCTCGCAGGCCTGGCTGCTATCGGCGCGGGCGGTCCAGGGCATCGGCGGGCAATGATCGCGCCGACCGCGCTGGCGCTGGTCGCCACCACCTTCGCCGAGGGCCCGGCCCGTAACCGGGCGATGGGCGTCTATGCCGCGATGAGCGGTGGTGGCGCGGCCGCCGGCCTGGTCGCCGGCGGCCTGCTCACCACCTACCTGTCCTGGCGGTGGGTGCTGTTCGTGAACGTGCCGATCGGCGTCCTGACCGCCGCCGCCGCGCCGTTCGTGCTCCCCGAGTCCGCCCGCCGCCTGGGCCGCTTCGACCTGCCCGGGGCGATCACCGGCAGCAGCGGGGTGGCGCTGCTGGTCTATGGCCTGTCCAGCGCCAGCACCGGCCAGGCCGGCGTCTCGCACTGGGCCGACCCCAAAGTGGTCGCCGCGCTGGCGGCAGCCGCAGTGCTGCTGGCCGCCTTCGTGATCACCGAGGCGCGCAGCAGCCACCCGCTGATGCCGTTGCGCATCCTGGCCGACCGCAGCCGCTCCGGCTCGTACCTGATTATGCTCGTGCTGGCCACCGCCATGTTCGGGCTCCTCTTCTTCCTCACCATCTTCGTGCAGGACGTGCTCGGCTACAGCGCGCTGAAAGCCGGCCTGGCCTTTCTCCCGCTGGCCGGCACCATAGTCGTGGTCTCGGGGATCGCCAGCCAGCTGATCAGCCGTACCGGCGCCCGGCCGCTGATGCTGGCAGGCCCCGCGGTCGCCGCCAGCGGCATGTACTGGTTCTCCCACATCAGCGTGCACACCACCTACACCGGCGGGCTGCTCGGCCCGAGCCTGGTCACCGGGGCCGGCCTGGGAATGCTGTTCGTGCCGCTGTCACTGGTGGTGCTCACCCACGTCCGCGACCAGGACTCCGGGCTGGTCTCCAGCCTGCTTAACACCGGCCAGCAGGTCGGCGGCGCGATCGGCCTGGCCGCTCTTGGCACCGTGGCCTGGACCACGGTGGCCAACAGCGCCCGCAGCCAGGTCGCCACGGCCGCGGCGGCGGCCAGCAGGTCCGGCCAAACGCTCCAGGCGAAGCCGGGCTCCCCGCTGCCCGCATCGATCTACCACAACGCCCTCGCTGCGGGAATCTCCCGCGGTTTGCTGGTCGCCTCCGCGATAGCACTGGCCGCGCTGATCATCGCCGCAGTGACCATCCGCGTCCGTCGCGAGGACCTCACCGGCACCGCCGCCGCGACCGCCCAGCAGCAGCCGGCCGGCGCCGAGCCGGCCATGGAGCCAGCCAGTTCCTAACCCGAAGTTACGCGCGCCCAGCGCATCAGGAGGTGGTTGTCCAGCGATCATGACCTGATCGGAAGCTCGTCGTCGCCTGCCGGTGTAAGTCCGGTCCGGGTAATCGCCAGGGAGCCCGGTAGCAGGCTGGCGGTCTGGCCTGGAAACGGGCCGGGCCGGAGCCCAGCGTCGAAAGCCACGGTGGTGGGAGCAACTGAGCGGTCCGTAGCGTCAAGCGAAGCCTGCCGCGTCGTTAGGGGACAAGACAGTGCCGAGCCGCGGTAATCACGGCGAAGGCCATGGAAGCGGTTAGATCCTGGAAGCGCAGCCGCGAGGGACTGTCCGGCGTACGGGGCGCGGAACGTTCAGAAGGTGATGGCGGGAACTGGGGAGGCCCTCCCCGGCCGGAGCGGGCGCGCGGTGCCCGTGGAAGAGCGCTGTCTTATAACCGGTGAGGAGCCGGGAAATAGGCGGGGTGCCGGGAGGGAGTCGGAGGCGGCCGTAGTACCGGTCGGACCTGCAGGACAACACAACCTGCGGGGAGGGAAGGGCCGCTGCTTCGTTCACGCACGAGTTGGGAGGCCCGGATCGGTGAGTGCCGCGAATACGGCTAGGTCCACCCTGGCGGCCGTCCACGGGGACGGGGTCCGCGCATTTCAGCATGTGCTTTACCGGGCGGCCAAGGCCGATCCGGACAGGCGGTTCCATGCGCTGCGAGACAAGGTCTACCGCGAGGATGTCTTGCAGCGAGCGTGGTATGCGGTGCGTCGGAACAACGGCGCCCCGGGCATCGACAAGACCACCTTGGCTGATGTCGAGGAGTACGGGGTGACCCGGCTGCTCGGCGAGCTGGCCGGGGAGTTGCGGGCCGGGACGTGGCGTCCGCTGCCTGCGCGGAGGGTGCTGATCCCCAAGCCGGGCAGTGCCGAGCGCAGGCCGCTGGCGATCTCTGCGGTCCGGGACCGGATCGTGCAGGCCGCGGTGAAGATCGTGCTCGAGCCGGTCTTCGAGGCGGACTTCGCCCTGTGCAGCTTCGGGTTCCGCCCGGGGCGGTCCGCGCACGATGCCCTGCAGGTCCTCATCGACGAGGCCTGGCAGGGCCGGCGGTGGGTGGTCGAGACGGACATCGCGAACTGCTTTTCCGCGATTCCGCAGGACAAGTTGATGCGAGCGGTCGAGGAGCGCGTCAGCGACCAGGGCGTCTTGAAGCTGCTGCGCGCGATGCTGCGCGTCGGGGTGATGGAGGACGGGCAGGTTCGGCGGGAGGTGACCGGGGCTGCGCAAGGCGGTCCGGCATCGCCGTTGCTCTGCAACATCTACCTGCACCGGCTGGACCGGGTGTGGGACGCGGGCCAGCACGGGGTGCTGGTGCGTTACTGCGATGACCTGGTGGTGATGTGCAGTACCCGGCGGCAGGCCGAGGCGGCGCTGGCGCGGCTGCGGTCTGTGCTGGGCGGGCTGGGGCTGGAGCTTAAGCAGTCCAAGACCCGGATCGTTCACCTGACCGAGGGCAAGGACGCCGAGGGTTTTGATTTCCTGGGCTTCCATCACCGGTGGGTGCGCGCCCGGGGCACGGTCAAGCCCAGCCGGGTCTGCTTTCTCGCCCGCTGGCCCTCGCGCAAGGCGGCGCAGCATGCCCGTGACCGGATCCGGCAGATCACCGGCCGGAAGCGGCTGCTGCTGGCCGACGAATGGATCGTGGAGGAACTGAACTGGTTCCTGCGCGGCTGGGGCGGGTATTTCCGGTACGGGAATTCCGCCCGGATATTCGATGCGATCAGCCAGTATGCCCTGGAACGGCTGGCCGGATTTGTGGGCAAGCGCCACAAACGCAGCCGTCTCTGGGCATGCGCCTGGTGACCTGCGGGTCTCCGGACAACCTCGGGCTGATCACCTTGTGCGGAACCGTCATCGCCCCCAGGCCGTTCCGGCCCTGGCGGGCACCGGCCGAACGCCGACGGTGAAGAACGTCGGAGAGCCGTGTGCGGGAAAACCGCATGCACGGTTCGACGGGGAGGGACTGGAAACGGAGCTTCGGCCACCGCGCCAGTCCCTCACCCTACGTGATCCAGGGGATGCGAATGCTGGCGGTGACCTGGGCAAACGATAAGCGAGGCAAGTCGGTGTTCTGGCTACATACCGCTGTCCGGCGCGGCATCTGGCCGTCCGTTGATGATCAACTCGGTATCACGCCGAGGGCCTCATCAGATTCTTCTGGCTACATTTTCGCGACCCAACACCGCGTTTCAGCAGCTCACGTCCCCTTTTCAAGGACACGCCGTCGTAACTTGGGCCTAACTAACAGCTGCTCACGCGGGGATGCCCATCTGGCGAGGCAGCGGCAAAGCAGCATGTCCAGCCCCGCACCGCCAGCACATCCCTGCAGCAGCAAGGACAGTGAGATGAGCACTACCACCACGACAGCGGGCACCGCCATCGGACACCAGCTGTCAACCTCACACGGCGGGGGTCGCCGACGGCGATCTTGGCGTCGTGAACCGACCGGCCCACTGCTGGACAGCCTCGCCGAGATGGCGGTTGCAGGCCAGACGGCGGGCGATGGTGAACTCGCTGCGGCCGGAACGGCCGGTGACCGGGGCGCGACTGCCCGCCCGTGGCCAACGTTCCGGCGACAGCCTCGCGCGGCAGGCGCCACGACAACCGACCCTCCGGCCGACATCGGCGTGACATACCCGTGGCCGGTGACCCCAGCCAGTACCAGCAACGCCTAGCTGAAGGAGTTAACATGTCCATCTTCGCGGCCGGACCACACCTCCCGGTGATCGTCCGGGCAAACGAGGCTGAATACCTCCCCGACATCCGCCACTACCTGCTCGCCGACAGCAGCGCAACCAACGGCGCCCTAAGCGCCCACCGGGTTCAACTCGGCCGCAGCGAAAACGGCGCGGTACCACATCGGCACAACAACTCCTCAGAGCTGTTCTTCATGCTCGACGGAACGCTCGACGTGCTCGTCGGATCAGAGATCGTGCCGGCGAGTCCCGGCGACCTGCTTATCGTCCCCCCGCAATGCGATCACGCCTTCCGCGCCCATCCAGATCACACCGCCGACGCTCTCATCATCATCGCACCTGGCGTGGAGCGATTCGACTACTTCCGGCACGTCGCCCGCGTCCGCCGCGCCGAGGCGACCCGGGAAAGCCTCCTCGCCGAACAAGACCGCTACGACACACACTTTGTCACCGGTCCAATCTGGTAGGCAACTGGTCAGGTAGCGGTGCCGGGTGAAGAAGACGCACAAGCGGGCAGGAGGAACAGCAATGACTGCTCTCAGATCTCCCGATCCGCGATCGGGTCCGGCCAGCGGCCGGGTGGACCACGGCCCGGATCGTATCCGCGCTCACGGCGCGGCTCGGATGCCGGGCAACCGGACGCCGGTGCCCCCGGGCATGCCGCGGCGTGGACCGCTGATGTTCTATCTCGCCGCGCTGGTCGTGCTCGCGGGCGTCCCGATTCACCTTTACTGGGCGTTCGGCGGGACCTGGGGGCTACCCGGCGGCGCCGCAACGGCCGGCCTGCCCGGACTGCACGCGACCAACGCGGTCGTCTCGGTCCTGCTGGCGGCAGGGGCGGCCCTGGTCTTCGGGCTCACCAGACCCTGGGCGCGTCGGTCACCGGCCCTGGTCATGCTGACGCCGATCTGGCTCGGCTCGGTGGTGTGCATCTCACACGGCCTTTACGGGATGGTCACCAAGGCCCTTTACGCCGCCGGCGCTCACTCTGCTGTCAGCTTTCCCGAGCCGCTGACGGCCGGACAGCAGAACCACGCGGCGCTGCTCGATCTCGGAGTGTTCGAGCCCTGGTTCCTCATCCAGGGCCTGCTGCTTCTGTTCGCCGGCCGCTCGTTCGCGCGCACCGCGACTGGACGCCGCTGGTGGACGCTTTCGCTGGTCGCCGCGACCGTGCTGGTCGACGCGTTCGGCGTCTCCCTCGCCGTCGCCCATCAGCGCTTCGCGGTGTCGTGACAGCCGCGCGGATGCGGGTGGACCACGTCCCCCTCAACCCGCGGACGCAGGTCGCGTGCGAAGCACTCGATGTCCGCGCGGCGGGCGGCGAACAGACGGACTTGGTGCTGCTGGCACCAGGATGTGTACTAGCGCAGGTCCAGCTCGTAGGCCTGACGGGTAAGGCCGCTGTACCCGGCTAGGAACCCGGCGAACGCCAGCCGCGCGGTGTTGCTGAACACCGGCGTCACCGGACAAGCGCAGCGGATGAGATCGTGGTGGCCACGGGCACCTCCGGGGCTCGGGCTGAGACCCCAGAGCTGGGCCAGCCGAGGCCCCAGCAAGACGATGAGAACCCCACGGCAAATCGATCATGGCAGTTACACCAGGTCACAGCCCGGCGATTGTCAGAGCTCAGTACCAGCACCCGAGCGCGAATCGGCGCGGCTTAATTGCCATGCCGGTCGCCTGGGCGGCCGGACGCAGATTGTCTTCTGGGTGGCGGCGGATCGTATTCGTGTTCTGGAAGTATTTGTCCTCAGCCCTGTTCCGTTCGGCGAACTGGCGTGGACCATGCGCGGTTACGCAGCGGAATGCCGGGAAAGGTGGGGGATGGCCGGTGACCGTCAGATGTGGTGGCCGGACACGTGATCGCGGCGGGCCGGCCAGCCGGCAGACGATGCTGGGTGCTTCCAGCAGCGGTATCGAGGATCGCTGGAGGTGGGCGACGTGCGGGGTACCGGTGGCTGAGCCGGCCGCGGTGGCCCCACCGGAGAGTGCCGCGTCAGAGCGGGACGTCCTGCTGGCCACCAAGCTGCATGTGCCGGGCTCACGGACGGACCTGGTGCCACGTCCGCGCCTGGCGGAACGGCTCGATGACGGATTCGGGCAGGGGCTGGTCCTGGTCTGCGCGCCGGCCGGATACGGCAAGACGGTCCTGCTGGCCGACTGGGCCAGGCACGGCCGGCGTCCGGCCGCGTGGCTGTCGCTGGATGCCGGTGACAACGACCCGGTCCGGTTCTGGCGTCATGTGCTGGCCGCCCTGGACCAGGTACACGAGGGAATCGCCGGGCGGGTTAGCCCGCTGGCCGGGCCCCCGCCGCCGTCCTCGTTCGAGGGGCTCGTCACAGCGCTGATCAACGACCTGGCCGCCCGGCCCGGCGACGGCGAGGCGCTGCTGGTCCTCGACGATTACCACGTGATCGGCTCCCGGCAGGTACACGACTCGCTGCGGTTCTTGCTGGAGCACCGGCCGCCGGGGCTGCGCCTGGTGCTGACCAGCCGCAGCGACCCGCCGCTGGCGCTGGCCCGGCTTCGGGCCCGCAGGCAACTGGCCGAGCTCCGCGCGGCTGAGCTGCAGTTCACCGCTGAGGAGGCCGCGGCGCTGCTGCGGCAGGTGGCCGCCATACCCGACGTGGCGCTGCCCGCTGCAGATGTGGCGGCGCTGGCCGCGCGGACCGAAGGCTGGGCAGCCGGGCTGCAGCTGGCCGCGCTGTCGCTGCGCGGCCAGCCGGACATCACCGGGTTCGTGGCCGCGTTCACCGGCAGCCACCGGTACGTCCTGGACTACCTGACCGAGGAGGTGCTCGAGCGCCAGCCCGAGCAGGTGCGCGCCTTCCTGCTGGAGACCTCGGTGCTGGAACGGCTGTCCGGTCCGCTGTGCGACGCGGTCACCGGCCGGGCCGGGAGCCAGGCGCTGCTGGAGCAGGTCGAGCGGGCCGGGCTGTTCCTGATGCCGCTGGATGAGGTCCGCGGCTGGTGGCGCTACCACCACCTGTTCGCCGACCTGCTCCGCGCCCGCCTGCAGCAAGAACAGCCCGGCCAGGTAGCGCAGCTGCACCGTGACGCGGCCGCCTGGCACGAAGACCACGGGCTGGCCGAGGACGCGATCCGGCACGCGGTGGCCGCCGGGGAGATGACCTGGGCCGCGCGGCTGATCGAGCGGCAGTTCGACACGATCGCCGGCCTGCGCGGCGAGGCAGCGACGATACAGCGGTGGCTGGCCGCGCTCCCCGCTGACCTGGTCCAGTCCCGTCCCCGGTTGCTGCTGGCGCAGGCCCAGGTGGACGTCGGCGCGGGCCGCGTGGGGGCGGTGGAACGCCTGGTCGAGGCGGCCGAGCGCGTACAGGCCGGTGCAGCAGAAGAACCGTTCGATCCTCCTGGCGGCCCGGGCGGCAGCCTGCTGGTGAACATCCCGGCGCTGATCGCCATCCATCGCAGCCTTCTGGCCATGCTCCACGGTGACGCGGAGGCCACGGCGGTGTTCGCGTCGCGGGCCCTGGCTGAGCTCGGCGAGGGCGAGCAGCTGCTGGAGTACGTGGCCCGGTTCAACCTGGGCATCGCCGACTGGCTCCGCGGCCGGCTCGCGGACGCCGAGCGCGTGTTCGTCCCCAGCATCGCCGGGTGGGCCGACAGGCCCACCATTACCGTCTGGGGCCGCCACGTTCTCGGCCAGGTCCAGCGCGCCCGGGGCCACCTGGACGCGGCCGCCCTGGCCTGCCAGCAGGCCCTGGAGACCACTGCGCCGCCGGGCCGACCGCCGCTGCCAGCCGCCGGCCCGGCGTATGTGTGCCTGGCCGAGGTCGCCTACCAGCGCAACGAGCTTGAAGCCGCGCTGCGGCACGTGACCGAGGGCATCGCGTTGTGCCGGCAGCTGGCCTATACCCCGCCGCTGGCCACGGGCCTGGTGACACTGGCCTGGATCCGGCAGGCCACCAGCGACCCGGCCGGGGCGCTGAAGGCGATGGGCGAGGCCGGGCAGGCCGCGCCGGGGCCGCCGGGCCTGCTCAACCCGGTCCCGGCGCAGCGGGCGCGGCTGCTGCTGGCCCAGGGCGACCTGGCCGCCGCCGCCCGCTGGGCGGCCGAACGCGGCCTCGGCCCCGACGACGAGCCGGACTACCCCCGTGAACCGGGTCACCTGCTGCTGGCCCGTGTCTTGCTCGCCCAGGACCGGCCGGGCCAGGCGCTGGCGCTGCTGGACCGGCTACACGCGGCGGCGGCCGCCCAGGACCGGACCGGCAGCATGATCGAGGCCGGCGCGCTGCGGGCGCTGGCGCTAGCCGCCGGCGGCCAGGAGGCCGACGCGGTGAGCACCCTGGCCGGGGCGCTCACCCTGGCCTGCCCGCAGGACCAGGTCCGGATCTTCGCTGACGAGGGCTCTCCGATGGCCGCGCTGGTCAGGAAGCTAATCGCAGCCCAGCGGTCCGGCCAGGCAGCCGCCCGGGTTCCGCTCGGCTGCCTGGCCCGGCTCCAGCGCGCGTTCGACGCCGAGCACACCGCGCCGCGAACCCTTGCGGTACCCGGACTGGTCGAGCCACTGACCAGCCGCGAGCTGGAAGTCTTGGAAAGGCTGGCCGCGGGCAGGTCGAATCAGGCCATCGCGCGGGAGCTGGTCGTCACCCTGGACACCGTCAAAAAGCACGTCAGCCACGTCCTGGATAAGCTCGGCGCGGCCAACCGCACCGAGGTCGTCGCCCGGGCGCGGGAGCTCGGCCTGATTCCCTGACGGCGCTTCCCGGGCAGTCTCGCGTGCCACCATGGTGCCGCTGCCCGACGCCCAAGATTCCACCGGACATGTCCAGTTTCGGGTGACGCCCGGCGGCAGCGCCCTCTCCTACCGTCCTGGGATGAGCTATTACCCGCGCCGACCGGATCGCGGCAGGGCCCTTGCGGCCCGGGAAAGTAACGAGAGCGGAATGTCCGCAACCCGTTCTGCCGGCGCCGCTGACCGCCGCCTCGGCCTGGCGCTGATCGTAATCGCCACCGCGCAGCTGATGGGGGTGCTGGACACGATGATCGTGAACGTCGCGCTGCCACATCCAGCGGGCGGCTCGGGTTCTCCGGGTCCGGCCTGGAGTGGCCCTGCTCATCTGGCAGGCACGGGCCATCGGTGGCCCGTTGCTACGCTACCGCGAGAACCCGCAGCTGTAGCTCTCCGATCTGCCGGCCGACCTGGAGCTGGCCAGAGCGCACTGCGAGACCTGCCCGCTCCGCGGACCGTGCCAACCGGCGCGGTCGAAATGCGGCGAACCGCACGGAGTCTGGGGCGGCCAGATCTTCCGCGCGAGCCATCATCCCGCGTAAGCGGCCACGTGGCCGCCCTGCTACCAGCATGTTTGTCTGGCCACAGATCGGTGATCAACGGTAACATTCATTGGCGCCGACAGCGCTCAGACCACGAACACTTCCGAGGCCGTTAAGGTGCTGACCGCCGTCAGTGCGTGGCCGAGGGTAGCCACGCGCCACTCCCGAGGCCCATCACGGGACGTGGCCAGGTGGGCTTGCCCCGGGCTGCAGGGTCCGCGCGGAACGACTATTTACCGATACCGGGTCGGCATCATGAACATCTGATTGCGCAGATCACTTGTTCGGGGCGGTCGCTTTGGCCGGGACCCGGAGCCATTCGGACAGGGCTGGTGCTTTCTGCGAGACCTGGTCATGGGTGATCCGCAAAGGCAGACGGGCGGCTGCGGGCACCCGAGACCGGGTAGTCCTTGAGCGTGATGGCGCGAGCGGCCTCGCGGACGCCCTTGGTGGCCAGGTTGAGGACGAGGTTCTTCCAGGGCAGGTAGGGCAGTGCCTTGATGGTCTGGTTCTGCAGCCAGATCTGGGTGCGTGTCCCGGGGGTGAATCTCTTGGCGTTTCTCAGGGCGATCTGCTGGTTCTGCTGAACGAAACCGCTCATCTGCTGCTGGTAGCGGGCGAAGGCGGCCCGGTGGTCACCGGCGGCGGCCTGGAGTTCCCCGGCCAGCACGTAGGCCCCGACCAGGGCCAGGCTGGTGCCCTGGCCCGACAGCGGCGAGGGGCAGTAGCCGGCGTCCCCGAGCAGGGTCACCCGGCCGGCGGACCAGTTGTCCATGCGGATCTGGCTGGCTGAGTCGAAGTAGAAGTCGGGGGCGTGCCGCATCGCTTTCAGCAGGTGCGGGACTTCCCATTGCTCGGTGCTGAACGCGCTGGCGAGGATGTCCTGCTGCTGACGGGTGTCGTGGTGGTCGTAGTTCAGCGGCGGGGAGGCGAAGAAGAAGATGGCCCGGGCGTCGGTGTTCTCCCGCGCGCTGGTGATGGTCACGGACTTGCCGGGGACGGCGTGGATCAGCTGCCAGTGATCTAGGCCGAGGTCGTTGGGGGTGGTGAAGATCGCCAGGTACAGGCCCAGGTGGCGGATGAACGGGGATTCCGGGCCGAAGGCGAGCGAGCGCACGTTTGAGTGGAGCCCGTCGGCGCCCACTACCAGGTCGAACGCGCGTGCTGGGGCTCGTTCGAAGGTGATCTCCACCGTGTCGGCATGCTCGCAGATGCCAGTGATGGAATCGCCGAAGATGTACTCGACGTCGCTGGTGGCCTGGTGCAGGATGCGGGCCAGGTCCCCCCGGATGATTTCCACGTCGGTGGCGCCGATCACCCCGAAGGCGGCATTCAGGCTGGCCAGCCGCTTGCCGGTTGAGCTGACGTAGGACATCCCGCGGGTGGCCGTGCGCGCCCGCCGGAACTCATCCAAGATCCCCGTCCGCCCGGCGACTTCGATCGCCGCGCCGCGGACGTCGACGGCCTGGCCGCCGTCCCGCGGCGCGGGTGCCCGCTCTACCACGGTCGGGCGGAAGCCATGGCGGCGCAGCCAGTACGCCAGCGTCGTTCCGGCCGGGCCGGCGCCGGAAATGAGCACGTTCCTGTTCCTCATCTGAGTTCTCCTCGCGTTGGGCGTTGCTGGTGGCGCTGATGCAGTCCGTACCGGGGTGGCGTCATATCGCCGGGTTCCTCTCCCCGGCTTGGTCTAGGCTCGGCCGGCGGACCGAGATCAGGCACAGTCCGCGGTGTCGTATCTTGACCAGCACTCCGTGCAGTGCTGGGTGGTCTGGCTGCGGCCCGGCGATGACCGCCTGGCCGTCCTCGCTGGTGATCTGGAGGCCTTCGAGCCAGGCCGTCCAGCGCTGGGCGGGGACTCCCTCGACGCGGATCTCGTAGCGCGCCTGCTATTGCGCTGTGGCCGGAGGGCCGCGACAGCACAGGTCAGGGACAGTGTTGGTTGCTCCGTGAATGACCGTGGGTGTCCCTCCTTACGGGCACGTGGCGGGCACGGCCCGGGCCTGGGCGCGCTGCCAGGTGATCCCGGCTCTTGTGCAGGCTGCCAGTCCTGAAATTCACGTCAGGGAAGTGCTGACCCTCGCGGTGAACTGCTCCACTGCCTCGCTGACCGCGGCGGACCGGATGGACTCGAACAGGTCGAAGTCGTGGTGTGCGCCGGGTAGCTCGGCGTAGATGACCGGGCGGCTCGACACCGCGCGTACTCGCTCCACGAAGGCGCGCGCGTCCGCCGCAGGTATCAGCATGTCGTTCTGGCCGTGCACCACGAGCATGGGCGGCATGTCCCCGCGCGGCGCGAGGCTGCCGTAGTAGCCGTAGCGGCAGATCAGGCCCGCGATGCCGGTCTCGCCCTCGCACACCGCCTGGATCGCTAGGTGCGCGCCGGCTGAGCTGCCGGCGACGAACAGCGTGCCGGGTTCGGCGCCGAACTCGGCGGCGTGGCCCCGTACCCAGGCGATCGCGTCGCGCACGTCGGCCACCTGGTCGGCGAGTGTGACGTGTGGCTGCAGCCGGTAGTTCGCGCTCACGCAGACGAAACCGCGCCGGCTGGTCAGGTGCCGGATCAGCGGTCGCGCTTCGCGGGTCTTGTTGCCGGAGTAGAAGCGGCCGCCGTGGAGGTGCAGCAGGACCGGCGCGCTGGCCGGCCGGCCGCGGCGGTGGTATACGTCCAGCGTGCGGCGCGGCCCGTCGCCGTAGGCCAGGCCGCGGACCCGGACCACGTCGAGCCGGCCGGGGAAGAACGGGGCGCGCAGGATGCGGCCCCACGGCCGCCCTGGCCGGCCGGCGTTGTGCAACGCCGCGTGTGCGCGCAGCGCGCGGCGCACTATGACCACGAGGCCGGCCAGGGCGAGCAGCGCGACCGCGGCGCCGGCAGCGCCGCCTGGCGAGCCGAGGTCGCCGTCGATGAGCGCGAGCACGGTCGACGCGACCAGCAGATACCCCACGATGAACGGCAGTTCGCTGGCGAGCAGCGCGGGAATGGCGGAGAACGAGCCGAGCCTGCGCCACCGGGTGAGCGCGCACACCACGCCCCAGGAATAGAGCGCGACCGGGAACCAGTATCCGATCGGCATCAGGAACTGCCCGCGATGCGGCGCCACACCCGCGCCGGCTGCTGGCCGAGCGTGATCAGCTCGGCGCCGAGCACCCTGACCCGCTCGCCAGTCCTGGGTGACCTATGGGTCCCGATCACCTTGTGCCCGTGCTCGAGCTGCGGAACGAGCCGGACGCCGATAGCGCCGCTCGCTCCCGCGACGAAGGTTGGCATCGTGTGCTCCTTCCCGAGTATTCGGATATGCAGAACGTTATGAGGCGGCGATGCGGCGGTCGTCACCCGAAAGTGGACATGCCCGGTGGAATCCTCGGCGCCGGGACCGCGGCACGTTCGTGCCGCGACGCGCAGAGGCCCGCGTTAAGAACTCCTGACAGAATGATCTTGGAAGCCGGTGCCGTTGCTCGCCGGTGAGTACGACGTCGGGCTGCCGCCGCGGAACGCCGCCGAGTATGCCAACCGCTTCGAGCATGCCGCGTTGGCGGTGCGGCCCGGCGACGGGCACTTCCCTGGCTCGATGATCCCGTGTGATTCACGCGGACACTGGCGGCTCTTCCCGGCTGCCCGCGTCGACCAGCAGCGTCGCGGCCACCGCCGCCCCGTCAGTGCGGATCGTGCCGGCCACGGCAGTCGCTCGTGCGCGGGTCTGGGGGGCCAGGGCCGTCCTGAGCGCGGCTGACAGGGACTCGGTGGTCGGAGCCGGACCGTCGTGCGCGGCGCCGATGCCCAGGCGGGCCACCCGGCCGGCCCAGTACGGCTGGTCGCCCGCCTGGGGCACCACCACCTGAGGCGCGCCGGCCCGGGCGGCCGTCGTCGTCGTGCCCGCACCGCCGTGATGCACGACGGCGGCCACCCGGCCGAACAGTGCCTGCTGGTTGACCTCGCCGACGGCG
>Ga0208324_1000133_pt1 | contig 43267 bp, 45 predicted proteins | sample Sb_taG_2_FD_187707 | JGI IMG/M metagenome (GOLD analysis project Ga0208324, IMG submission 187707) | Peat soil microbial communities from Weissenstadt, Germany - Sb_50d_5_LS metaG (SPAdes) (version 2) | ecosystem: Environmental > Terrestrial > Soil > Wetlands > Peat | place: Germany... | reverse complement strand
CGTTCAGAGCCAGCTATGGTGCGCAACAAACCCAAGTACTTGGCATTCAGTGTGAAGGTGTCAATGCACTCGGCCTTCTGGTTCTCCTCGATCTGCGCTTCCGAGAGGTAATCGGCAAGCACCTCTTTTGCAGGTACCTTGTTGCCCTTTAACTTCTCGTACAGAAACTTAATGGGGCGATTCGATTGATTGCCAATTCAAAGCGGGCCGATAACTGCTTGCCCTTGGCGAGTTCCTCGTTACTCGCGCTCATCGAGGAGCCATTGGTTCGTGTTCCGGGTGGATTGTCGGGCCACACGGGAGGAATCCCCGCCGGCAACAGACCCCTGCATTTCGCCCGGCGCGGTTGCGGGCTTGATGAACTATGTACGTCTGGCCGATTACGGCTAATCTCGTCGTCGCGATCGCCCTTCAGCGCAGAGGATTGCTTTTTTCCCTCAACGGATTTCGCTTTCTTGTAGTACTCCCAGCGGGAAATAGGTCATGGCCGCTTGCGGTGAACCTTTCCGTCCCGGGTTGTAGAGTTGGTTCCTCGATGCGTACTCGCCGCGTTGCGGCTGCAAACGGCTAGTAATGACAGAACAAATAGCAGCGGCCGCCACCCAGATTGCCCAAGCAAGAAAGCCCCGCTTGTGAGAGCGGGGCTTTCGATTTGGGCTGGAACGGTGACGACTATACGGAACACTTAGCGCCTGCCGCCGTGTCCTCCGCCACTGTGACCTCCACCGCCGCCGTGTCCACCGCCGGCATGTCCAGCGCTGGCATGTCCGCCGTTAAAGTGTCCGCCACCGTGCGAACCTCCGCCTCCATGCGAAGAGAATCCGCGCGACTCCCCACCGCGGCTGCCGCTGAAACCACCAGCGCGCGGCGCGCTTGATTCGCGTCCACCGAAAGCTCGTTCGCCGCCGGAGAATCCCCGGTTGGCTGCGTAGGCTCGGTTCCCTTCAGCGCCCCGGTTAACGGCTGCTCCGCGATTGCTGCCGGCGAAGCCGTGCGACGCCCCCGCATAGCCTCGCGATGCGCCCCCATTCCCGTGACCTGCGGCTGAGCCAAATCCGCGCGCACCGCGACCCGCAAACGGGTGCGCTCCGATTCCGCCATGCGCGGAAGAGAATCCTCGATAATTTCCGTGCACAAACGCGGCGTGGTTATAAAACGCTCCGCTGCGGAAGGCATAAGGATGGCCGCCGAAAAAGATTCCACCGTGGAAGCCCCACCCGATACCCCATCCATGCCATCCCCAACCGAAGCCGAAAAACGGCGAGATCGGGAAGCCAAAGCCGAACGAAATACGCGGGCCGCCAAATCCCCACCACGGAGAGAACCCAGGCCACAGGCCTACGGGATATCCGTACACATAGGCCGGATTGTAAGCGGGCACATACACCACATCCGGATCAGCCGGCTGGATGTCTACATTCGGCCCCTGCTCGTACACGCGCTCTTGAGGCGTACTCCGCAGATTGCCCGCGTCGTAAGCCTTGTGACGCATGTACTGGATCGTCTGCATCACGTCATCCGGCTGGCTCTGATAGGCTGCGCCCAGCTCAGAGGTCCACGACAAATCCCTGTCCAAGTTCGCCAGCACTGTGGGAAACTCCACTAGAGACTTCACGCTCGGATCCCAATCCTGCCGGTCCACTTCCTCGGCCAGATCCCGTCCCTTCAGCCCCGGGTTCTCTCGTGCCATCCGGTCCGCCTCTACAATCTGCGTTGGATATGCTGACGCGGCCAGTATCTGCGCCACGAGCGAATCGGGATACAACGCAATCGGAGCTACCAGCTTATCCAACTGCTCCGGAGGCAACTGTGTGTACTGCCGTTGATCCGGCCCCGTTGGAGGCGGAGGCGCCTGCACCTGGTCTTGGTATGCATCTTGATCTTGCGGCGATGGAGGCGCGGCATCCTGAGGCGCGCTCTGGTCCGGCGCATTGTATTGCGGCGCGTTATACTGCGGCGCAGTCTGCTCTGGCGGCGGTCCCTGATCCACCTGAGCGCGCACAGCCGCTGAGGGCTTGTCCATCGACTGGTCCTGCGCCCCCAAGGAAGTGCCGGTCCCGAGCGCCATTGCGCTCGTCAACACCGCGGTAAGAAGCGTTTTAGATAATTTGGTTTTCATAATGTTCCCCCAGAATTCCTGTTACTAGATTGAACACTGGGAATGGGGGAGAGTTCCGTTCTTTTGATTGACTTACACCGGTTGATTTCGGCCAGGCAGTGGTGGATTTCGGCCAAAGAATACGCTTGCGACGAGAGGACAAATTGTAGTTTTTCTAACTTACGATAGCTGCGAGAAAAATATTCTCGCTAAAGTCAGGTTCTCACGTTTCCCCCGGGTGTTGTGTACGCATTGATCGCCTATAGCACACGGTGTGTAGGTTTCGGCCATGTGCCAAACCGCGTTCGCGTTGGTGCTTGGGTGTGACGAACACGGGTACCCAAGCAGACTTTCTGGGCGGTTGGTCGGCAACCCTTCCCTAATCGCTAAGGTAAGGGTTGCCCGTCACCCCGACCTCAAATGATCCGCTATTGGAGGGGAACTCCAGAGATGGCACCATGACAGAGAGCGGACAGCAAGAGGACTATGAAGCCGCAATCCAATTGCGGCGCTCGACAAAGGTCGGTGGTTCGTACGTATGTCCTGATGCCAGCCGGCTCTCCTCTCGGCGTGTGGACCACAACAAGATAGGGCCCAAGGATGCGGCTGTGAAGCGCGCGATGATCGGGAATTCTTTCTCGACTTCGAGGCGCAATTTGTGAATCTGCGCACTGACGGTTCGATTGACTTTCTTGAATTCTCGTTCCATCACCCAGAGCGCGGCATTGTAAGCGCCGCTAAGCTTCTTCGCCTGCCGCCTAAACCGCTCACGAACGCGTGAATCGGGATGGTTCTTGTAGCGTTGCCACCCCTGGAGCATGGTCTGGCACATGCGATAAAGACTCGGTCCATTACACTCGAAATCGCGCAAGAACGCCCAGTCCAGAAACCTCTTGGAATCCTCGCGGGAGATTGCGTCGTGCTGGAAATTGAATTTGTATTGGCCATGGATATCGGCAAAGTCAACGTCCGTCAACAGACGGCCCTGATCGGCCATCTGCTGGTAAAGCGGCGTGCCAGGCACCGGCGTGTACAGCATGAACTGGTGGAAGTCAGTCTGGCAGCCGACCGCTGACTCGATTTCTTGCACGATGTTGTCCGGCGTGTGGTGCTCCAGTCCAATGATGGTCGATCCCTGCACTCGTATGCCGTGCTCACGAAGCTCCCGCGTAAGTTGACCAATGTCCGTATCTTGCAGCTTTTGATAGCTGGACCGGGGAGATTCCAGACCCATCCACACCCAGGAAATGCCAAGTTCAACCAGTTCAAGCATCGTGTATTTTTGAATCGCATTCGCAGACGCGAAGACTGCCAGCTCCCAGCTTTTGCCCGCCTGCTTCATCCGCTGCAGCAAGCCGATGGCTCGCGCACGGTGAAGCAGGAAGTTCTCGTCCATCACAAAGAAGGAAGAGACTTTGAGCTCAGACTCGATCCCGCACATCACGTCAAACAGCTCGTCGCCGGTCTCGTAAAAATTAATAAACTTTCCCTTGCCTCCAAAAAAGGCAGACGTGGTGCAGAAGTTGCACCCCATGGGACAGCCCACCGACGGAATGATGGTTGCCGCCGTGCCTCCCTGCTGCTGTGGGAGACGTACTCCCATGATGCGTGTCTGCAGGCCGGAAACAATGCTGGGATGACGGATGGGGGCGTCCTCATCTTCTCCGAGGTACCGCCGCATCCACGAAATACCTTCTCCGCGCACAATGTGATCGGCATCGATCATTGTTTCCAAGCCAGGAATGGCGGCTACGTGCCCACCCACCACGATCACCGAATTCGGAGACAGTTCTCGTACCATGCGACACATCTCTCGAACCTTGCCCACGTTCACCATGATCGAAGAGATACCAACGATGTCATATTGGTTCGTCACCAATTCACGAGCAAAGGCTGCGCGCGTGGGGAAATCCAGCACACAGCAGGGAGCCGAAATATTCGCCTGGATCAGCATGATGCCCCAGGAGCGATGAAACATACGTAGTGAGAAGCTGCCCTGCGCGCGAGTGACCTGATTATGATAGAGCTCCATCGGATTGATGGCCCGGCTGCCGAATTCGTCGTCTTGCGCATAAGGCCCGAAGACCGAACTCAGCAGAATGCGCGCGCGACTTCCCTTACGGTGGGGTTCCATATGTCTTGCAAGATACCCTTCGACCGTATTTTTTGCAGTGCTCTTGAGCACATTACAGAACTATTACAATGCGGCCCAATCGACACTAAGAACCCATTGAGCTTTGTGTCGCGCGAGCTTCGCCACAACCCAATAAGCGTTGTTGTGCGAGGCGAAATGACAGAGTTTCTGGATGAGTGGTCGGCAAACCTTACCTTACGGGATTAGGGAAGAGTTGCCCGTGATCCGTCCGAAGACTGGTGAACTTGTCGCGTCTGTTCGGCTCAACGCCCTTCCCAAGTCACTTCTAATTCAGGCAGTCCGGGCGCAGTCCGCATACTGTACGAGGTCTTTCCAGAGATTAAGCCAACCGGAAAAGACGAAGCCGCGGCGGTCCGCGATGACACCAAGGTGCTGCAGGCACGCATCCCAAACTGGAAGCTTGAGAAGAGCGGTGAAACGCTGGGGCGAGAGCTCCGAGGCGAACTACACTGAGTATCTCGGTTTCCTGCTCAAGTGGGGAGTTATCAAGGAGAAGGTCGGCGTTCAGGACATCGTCACCAACGAACTCATCGACGAGATCAACCGGTTCGAGGTCAACAAAATTGCGGATGAGGCAAAGGCCTACCGGTTTCGGTGAAGCCGGGGCGATTCTCGGCTGTTGCAGTGACGGATAAGTAAGTGAGCAATAGTGAATCTCAAGTAAAAGCTACCCTTAGATACCCATCCGGCGAAACGGTCAAGAGGTTGGCTTGGGAGACTTCACCAGATAGGTACGAGAAAAGCGCTTGTGCCCAGTGACCGAGCCAGTTCCTGGATGGTCGGCGACCCTTACCTAATCGCGTTACTTCAGAGTTGCCCGTGACTCGGGCGACTGAGTTTGCCTGGCCGCCTCTGTTCGGTTTTCGTAACAGCGCTACCGCACCTCGGTGGTCAATAGTGGCGCGCCAAGAAAACAAAGCTATAATACCCAAAACAATCTCATCGCACTAAATGTCGGGCGGACATTTTGAGGAGTAGTAAGGAGGCATTTCTTATGCAGTTGCCTCTGCCCGAAAACGAAACTAGCAGGTTGGGAGCGCTCCGGAGTTACCGGGTGCTCGATACCTCTCCCGACGAACGTTTTGACGACCTTGCCTGTTTGGCCACCTATGTCTGTGGTACTCCCATCGGGCTGGTTGGCCTCATCGACGCCAACCGACAATGGTTCAAGTCAAGGATCGGGTGGGATTGGAGCGAGATCCCGCGGGAAGTCTCCTTCTGCACCCACACCATCCTCCAAACCGATTTAGTCATCATTTCTGACACCCTGAACGACAAACGTTTCGCCAAGAGCCAGCTGGTCACGCAGGCCGGAGTCCGTTTTTACGCCGGGGTCCCCCTGCTGACGCCCGAGGGATACGCGCTGGGAACGCTGTCAGTGATGGATTATGTTCCGCGCGCGCTGACCCAGGAGCAGACGCGCATCCTGTGGGCCCTGGCGCGGCAGGTGATGGCACATCTGCAAGACCAGCGCGACTTGCGATCGAATCCCGGAAGGGAGTCGTATGAGCGCTACCGGCGATTCTTTGAATCGAGCGTAGTGGGATTTTACCGTACTACTCTGGACGGCCAAGTGCTCGACTGCAATCCGGCGTTTGTGCGGATCATGGGTTATGCGTCGCGGGAGGAGTTGCTAGCCTGCCATGCCTTGGAGTTCTACTTTTCCCCCAGCGAACGCCAAGACTTCCTGGAACAATGCCGGAGTCTCGGCTCGCTGACCAATTTCGCTTCGCGATTGCGGCGCAAGGACGGCAGTTCGGTGTGGGTGCTGGAGAACGTCGAGCCAGTGCAGGGGCAGGACGGGGCACCGGCCATGATCGAAGGCACACTGGTAGACATCTCGCAGCAGAAGTTCGCCGAGGCAGCACACAATCAAGCGCAACAGGCGCTGGAAGACTCGGAGACTCGCTATCGGCGACTCTTTGAAACCGCTAAAGATGGAATATTGATTCTTGATTTCAAGACTGGGCAGATTGCCGACGTAAACCCATTCCTGATTGAGATGTTGGGCTATACGCACGGTGAGTTCGTGGGCAAGAAACTCTGGGAAATCGGTCCTTTTAAGGACATTTCCGCCTCCCGGTCCGCTTTCAATGAGCTCCAAACGAAGGGAGTTATCCGCTACGAGGATTTGCCGCTTGAAACTAAAGACGGGCGGCGAATTAACGTAGAGTTTGTCAGCAACGTCTACCCGGTTGATGGAACCCAGGTGGTTCAGTGCAATATCCGTGACATCACTGAGCGCGTCCGGGCCGAAGCCGCGCTGAAGATATCTGAAACTCACCACCGGTCGGTCTTCGAAGGCGCGGTCCACGGCATCTACCGCGGCACTCTGGACGGCCGCTTCCTGGATGTGAATCCTGCCCTGGTGGCCATGCTGGGTTACAGTTCGGCGGAAGAGGTTCTGAAATTGAGCGTGTCCCAGGATGTTTTCGCCGAACCGGAAGAAGGGCTGCGTCTTTTGCACAAATGGCAGCCGACCACGGAGATTGAAGAAGAAGTGCAGTGGAAGCGGCGGGATCAGCGTTTGATCACGGTCCGGCTGAGCGGCCGGGTCTTACGCACCGAGAACCAGCGGGCCGTTGGGCTTGAGGTGATTGCCGAGGACGTTACCGAACGGCGGGCACTGGAAGAGCAATTGCGACAAGCGCAGAAGATCGAAGCGGTGGGGCAATTGGCTGGCGGGATGGCCCACGAGTTCAACAACTATCTTGGAATTGTCCTGGGATACAGCGAATTGTTGTTGGAAGAAGCCGGCACTACTGAAGGCCTGCGCCGGAACGTGGCGGAGATCGAGGCAGCTACTCAGAGGGCCGCTTCAGTGACGCGACAACTGCTGGCCCTCAGCCGGCGGCAGGTGCTTGAGCCAGAAGTTCTGGACGTTAATGCCGTAGTGTGGGAGACACACAAGCTCCTGCGCCGTCTCATCCCCGGAAATATCGACCTCGTTCCGGTTCTGGAGCCGAACCTGCAACCGGTTAAAGTGGACCCCGCACAGATCCAGCAGATCCTCATCAACCTGGTGGTGAACGCTCGCGACGCCATGCCGCAAGGCGGCAAAGTGGTGATTGAAACGGCCAACGTCGAACTGGATGAGGAATACGCCAACCGCCACATCGAGGTGCAGCCCGGACCCTACGTGATGCTGGCGGTGAGCGACAACGGCTCTGGCATAGATGAACGAACCAAGGCCCGAATCTTCGAGCCTTTCTTTACCACCAAACAGGAGGGCAAAGGGACGGGGCTTGGGCTGTCGACGGTTTACGGCATCGTACGGCAGAGCGGGGGGCACATCACCGTTGAGAGCGGCTTGCGAGAGGGCACCAAGTTTCGCATTTACTTGCCTCCGACGGCGGTAACGGAACTGAAACTACTAGATGAGACGCCCCAGATACAAACCGAAGTCCTCGCCGGCACTGAAATCGTTGCTGGTGGTCGAGGACGAACCAGCTCTGTGCAGATTGATTTCCGTGTCTCTGGAGAAACGCGGCTACACCGTACTTGCGACGGAGAACGGCGCTGAAGCGATTCGGATTTTGGAAAACAATCCCGGCGCGATTGACCTCGTGGTCAGCGATATCATGATGCCTAAGGTGAATGGACTGGAGTTGAGGGAAAAAGCAATCTTGGTGCGGCCAGATCTGCGATTCTTGTTCATCTCTGGCTACGCGGAAGACACAATCGGCCGCACAGCGCACCTTCCGCAAGACGCTGGCTACCTGGAAAAGCCATTTCTTCCAATTGAATTGGCGCGTAAGGTCCGCACACTGTTGAACGAGAGCGACGCACGAAGAGGTAGTACCGGCAAGACAGCATAGAGAATTCGGCTTTTGAAAATGAGGATTCCCCTAAACTCTACTCTGTCAAACTAGAGCTTCGCTCCACCAGACCTTTCAACTGCTTTGTCATGAAATGGTTACTGTGACAGTCATTCGGTAGTGTCTGAAATCTGCGGTGGTGGTCAAGATTGACCATTCCTGCACATGGTTCTTGGGCATTATCTGTCCAGCATGAAAAGGGTCCTCAGCCCAAAACAGGTACTCGCGGTGCGTTGTCCGACTCGTGGTGCTGTTCCGGGGGAGAAGTGTGAGCTTAGTACTGGGCTGCCTCGCACAGAGCCGCATCGCGATCGCCGATTGGTGGCAGCAGATTGAGCCATGGCAGAGCGCAGCTTCGTCATCGTCCTGAGGTACGGGGAGCAGGTTCCTTCCATGGCTTCTTGCGCCAAATGCCAATACAAGTTCTTTACCCCATCCTACTTTCGTCGAGACCGCGTAGGCGCGGAGCTGTATCTGCTGGACAAGTTCGATCTGCACGAATGTAGGGAAGAACCAAAGGGATGAGCGACCAAGGGGAAAGCGCAGCAACTCCGCATGACGGCTAACACACACAGAACATCTTTTCTTCTGGGGCTCTTCTGTGCAGCCGAACCGAAGATCAGGGCCGGTCGCGACCAGGTCGTGTCAGCGCCGGGATCAAGATCAAAACCAGACCGTAGAACAAAAGCGAGGCCACAAGCGACGTGGCATTGCCGAAACGAAGATCCTCGAACAGGAGTTTGAGTGTCCCAAATGCTATGGCTAGGTATGCGGCCCACAGTAATTCCGCGTGTTTCAAACGCGAGCCGCCGAAGCCGAGGATGAGAGCGACTGAGCAAGTCACCAATGTCCTGACAACCGAAAGACGAGAAGCGTTCAACATTCCGCTCCCCGAACCTAGCCTTACACCCACCATCACGGCTAGAGCTGCCGCCACACCAGCCACCAGCACGCAGGGGACGATCCAAAGCAGCCGCGGCTTCCATTGATCGAACGAAACGCGCCATCCGATTGCATAGCAGAGAACGGCCGACGCTGTGACCACCCATGTGCTTGCGTCCAAGCCGGACGGCACGCTTCCGGCCAGAGCGTTGCCCGCTAGATTCAGGAGGCCGGAGAGGATTGCCGCCGCCAATAAATAGATGGACACATGAATGCCAAGGCTGAGCTTGTTTGTTCGCACGTACAAGAAAGCCGCCGCCACCGCAGCCAGAGACAGGAACGGAACCTGAAAGCTCACGGGAAAAAGCAGCAAGTTCCCGGCCAGCAGAAGTGCGACCGCATAGGTTGCGCACACGCGACGATTACGAGTCTCTACATCGACTGTGAACCGCGACAGCGCGCCCCAGTAACATACCGCGGCAACCAGCAAGAAGAAGCCGCCGAGTGCTGCGGCAGACCCGGGACTTGCGCGCAACGTCCCAAAAGTTGCCAGCACAAATGCCACGACTCCCTGCCCGATTTCAAAGACCGTCAGCCGATAGCGCAGCCCTAAGCTGCGCAGGCCAATGCTTCCGCCGTAGATCGCAAGCAGCGCCAGGCATAGCGCCGTAATCGTCGTGGCCCCGATGGGGCGATATTCCGATGGAGCGCCCTCGGGAGAGGTCATCAGGTAAACGAGCAGCCACACAGCGAAATCGGCTGCAATCGCCGGGACGGCTCTCAGCGTGAGTTGGCGTCCCAAGCAAACCGTTACCTCGGTAGCCAGGGCGATAGCCAGCAACCCAACCGTAAACGGCACCAGGTCGCGCGTTGCGATGATCAGTGCGAGAGCCGTGGCCACCGCCGCCAGAGTTGCTATCCAGGGAATCACCTGCAGGTTCTGCCGCCATGCCAGCCCCAGGGCAAGCACAACAAACGCAACCAGCACCGCCGCCGTGAAAACAGGTGATAGTACCTGGAAACTTACAGTGGATTCCCACAGCATGGGCGAGAGGATCAAGGCCGCTGTGATCGCGTAGGTGACGCTGGCAAAGTGATTGGTGGCATGAGTACTGAATGCCCACACCAGCCACATACCCGAATACGCAATGGCGACGACAAGCAAGGCCAACTTCGGTAGTGTTCCCCACTCGGCGACTGCGCGTAGCAGATACGCTCCCGCGATTCCCAGAACTGCTTTGCCGAACACGGGCAGCACCCCGGCAGACAGGTTCGACGCTGGGAATCCGTGTCCCGGCTCTTGAGGCCACGATTCAGTCCGCGCAACGCTTCCAGGTGCAACAGGGGCAGGTGTGGGAGGTGTATGCCTCGCATTCTCTGTCTGGCCCTCTAATGCGGAAATCCGGCGTTCCAGGTCCCGCACTCGTTCGCTGAGTTGCTCCACATCCGGTGCGATTCCGTCGAAAGCTTGTGCCATTCGCTTCTCCGCATCTGCCCCAACGAAAGAAACGGGGGCCTAGCTGATTGCGTGTGCCGGAGCGGCTCTAGAGGCCGGCAAGGAGGCTGACTCCGGCCAGGGTGGCAGGAGTTTTACCAGGAACCACAGAATGAAGAAAGGAAGAATCATGAGCGCGATCGCAGTTAACAACCCTTCCCGGGTGGCGAAGGCCATCTTGTAGGTCGTGTACCCGAGAAAACTCTTGGAGAAAAGTTGGCCGCCGATCACCACATTCCAGCGCATGGCAAAAATGCCGATTACGGTCAAACATCCGGCCAGGGCGTAGATTCGTTTGCGCGCTGTGTCCGTAAGGTTGAGAACCTGCGTCAAGCCCAACAGCGCAATTGGCGTGACCGTACCCAGCAGGATTTGAATGATCACCTGCGATGTCCAGAGGCGCGTATGCACCATGAAATCGAGGCTGCGGAATGATTCATCGGCCTCGTAGATTCGCTGCAGCAGATCCAGCATTTCCAGGCTGAAGTCGATGATGAACGTGTACATCAGATATTGCCCGATCTTATCCAGGCAACGCATATCGATCGGCTGCCCGCGCAGCCGCGTCGTAAGCATGTAAAGCAGCATCACTGCGGCAATCCCCGAGACCATCGCCGAGAAAACAAATACGATGGGCATCAGCGGCGACGACCACCAGGGATTTGCCTTTATCGATCCGAAAATGAAGCCAACGTATCCGTGCAGAAGAAAGGCGGAGGGAATCCCGATCAGCGTAATGAAATACCCGAGTCTCTCATCGATCCGCAGCGAGCGTTCGCTGATGTTATTCGAGCCGAGAGTCAGCACACGATAGGCCACACGCTTCCAACCGCTCGTTGTCTGAGATAGCACAACAATTTCGCGTCGGTAGTCGAGCCAGATTTCCAGCAGCAGCACGCCCATCAGGTACCACAAATAGACAAAGCCGAACATCGCCATGGCGGAGGAACGATGCGGCGTCAGATACATCTCCAGCGAGCGCTCGGGATGCCCCAGGTGCAGTTGCAGCGGAAGAGGCGCAACCAACAAGAAGGCAAGTGCGGTGAGCAGGGCCAGGCGGTACGTCGGTTTCACTGCTTCTACCCGGAATACGCGTTCCAGCGAGGCCAGAATAAACGCGCCCGCCACCAGCCCCGTGATGAACGGATAGAGAACGATCAGGATGCTCCATTGGAGCTCCACTTCGTTCGGATACATGAAACCTTGCACCGGTATCTGCACGAGTCTCCTTACCGCACGCGGCATGTCGGACTGAACTTACCGGACTGAACTTACCGGACTGAACCATCCATGCCGTTATAAAAAACTTTTGCACCGGTCGCCATGTGTGGTTTCAGAACCTGAACCGTATGCGTCTTCAAGAATTCGTGAATTGGATCTCTTGGATTCTTCAAGTCGGCCAACTGCCGCGCTCCGGTGGGACAAACCTCGCAACAAGCGGTCGTCAGTCCCTTGGTGATCCGGTGATAACACAACGTGCACTTCTCCGCCGTGTTCGTCTTGGGATTGAGGAACCGGCACCCGTACGGGCACGCCTGCACGCAATAGCGACAGCCCAGGCAGTAGCTCTTGTCCACCAGCACAACTCCGTCCGGCGAAATAAAGGTCGCGCCTACCGGACAGACCTGCGTGCAGGGAGAGTCCACACAATGGTTGCAGAGCTTGGGCACGAAGAAGTTCTTGCCGTCGTCGTCCGCATGTGGCGGAAAGCCCTGCTTGCCCCCATCGGGCGATTCCACCTCTGGCTTCTCGATCTTCCAGTCAGCCACGTGGTAGCGCTCAATCCAGGTGCGGTAATAGCCTTCGGGAACGTCGTTTTCCTCGGCGCAGGCTCTAACACAACTGCCACAGCCGATGCACTTGGGTATATCGATCAACATCCCCCACCAGTGCTCGGTCAGTTTGTAATTGGGCGCCGCCTCCGGTGTTCCTGCGAGCACGAACTTCCACGCCACCGCAGCCGCGGGCAACAGCACCAGCAATCGGCGGCGAGTGATTTCCATTATTTCCTCCCCTCCGTCTTTGCTGAGTCAGTTTTCCCCGCATCAATCTTTGCCGTTTCAATCCTGGGACGATGGGGCTGATGACAGGTGTCGCAGGCTATCCCTCCTGAGTGATCGGCCGTCGCAACTTGCGGGAAGTTCTTCGGCTTGGCAGCGTTGGCCTCGTGACAACGGACGCATACGACGGCTGTATCCAGCTTCGCCGGTTGCACCGAACCAGGATCATCCGCATGCTTAGCCTGGGCTCCGTGGCAAGCCTCGCAAGCGACCACCACATGCTTGCCAAGTTTTTTCTGATCGACGACGTCGGTGTGGCAGCCTTCGCAGGTCTCGTGCCCGGCAAACGCAATCGGCCGCGACACGATCTCGTCGATCGCGGCCCCTCGGTAGTGGCCATACTCCCCGAAACTGCGGGGCACAACCGCTGCCCGCAGGATCACGAAGGCTACTAGGGCGATTGCGATGACCACTGCCAGCCGAATGAGGTGTTCGATGTCCTTAAGCAAAGTCGCGTTCCCTGCGCCATCCCCGGCGCGATCTGCGCCCAAAATTCCGCAATGCTCTTTGATACCCGAGATTCTTCCCGGGAGCGATGATGGAAGTCACAGGAAGCTGTGATAGTGGTCACCCCTTTCTGAATGACATCCGTGGTCCTACTCAGAGGCGAGTACGCGAGGAAGCGACACTGACTCGTTGTGCGGCAGATCCATAGCAGATGCTGTACCGCATGACGGGAGCATGGTAGGCAAACAGGAAGCTATGCCGTTGTTGTTGCAAGGCCACCCTCACTCTACACCCCCGTCGCTTGGGTTCATGAATGCCGGGCAGCCCACACAGCGGGAGTGAGATCTGGGAGGCACGGATCGGGAGATCGCGGGAGCGCAAGGGGGGCGGCGGGAGGACGGGCGCGCCTATTTCCGGAACTTCCCGGCCACGGACTCCGGAAGATTATCTTCCAGCTTTCCTGATAGCCAGCCTTGTAGTTCAGACTTACATTCATTTGAAAGGGACACAAAGCGAACACCGAGCCGGCCTGGTTTCAACCAGCAGATTTTCGATTCCGCCAACAATGCTCTTTCGTGATCCGGTAGCGTGAACTGAACCTGCACGTCTTCCCCGACGACGAGCGGAACCAACGCACTCGCGGCCATGCCCCCTTCACTGATGTTTACGCTGCGGCAGTGAACTTCCGGCATGCTTTGTCTAAGGATGGTGACCGGAACAGAGACCGGGCACCGAAAATAGCGTCGCCGCTCTCTCAGGATCAGTCCGTAAGCAGGCTTGAGTATGCTGCGAATCGACTCCGCAGAAAGAGGCCTCTCAAAAACAAACTCCGACCCCTTACGGAAGGCGTTGCCTTTCGCATCGCCACTGCTGATGAGGAATGTCACGGCCGTTTGGTTTGACGGGGAGTTACGGGCCTCGTTCAGAATCAGTCCGGACTGTTCTCCTACCAGGAGATCAACGATCACCGCATCGAACTTTCGGCGGTTCAATAGACCAACCGCTGTTGGCACTTCCTGACAGACATCAGGCGCGATAGATAACTCTTCTAAAGCGTGGCTGAAGTGCTGAATTGTGACCGGATCAGCGGATACCAAAAGCGCGATCCCTATCGACATAATAAATTACACTCCTTGTTAAGGTCCTCGATCACGATCTGCCCCCGCATGCTTGGGCGCCTACGCGCGCTTCGGCGCTGTCGCCTCGCAGTTTGTCCGCAACTTGGTCAACTGCCAGGGGCTTGCTGAAGTAGTAGCCTTGGATCTCGTCACATCGATGTGCTCGCAGGAATGACATTTGTGCTTCGTCCTCCACGCCTTCCGCGATCACTTTGAGATTCAAGCTTCTTGCCATGCTAATGATGGCCGTTGTGATCGCTGCATCATCATGGTTCACGGCCACATCTCGAATAAATGAGCGGTCGATTTTGAGCTTGCTGACCCGAAACTGTTTTAAATAGCCGAAGTTGGAATAGCCAGTTCCGAAGTCGTCAATCGCGAGCGTCAACCCCATGGCATTCAATTCTTCAATAACTGACAACATCACGTCGGCGTTGGCTAGCAGCAGGCTTTCTGTTAGTTCGAGTTCGAGGTGTTGCGGGGCCAGACCAGTCTCCTTCAGCACCGTTCGGATGAGTTCGCAGAAGTCCTCTTGACGAAACTGCACTGGTGATACGTTTACCGCGACCGGCACTGCGGTAAGCCCATCGTCTTGCCATTCCCGGGCTTGACAGCAGGCGGTCCTGAGCACCCATTCTCCAATTGGCTTGATGAGGCCAGTGTTCTCAGCAACTCGTATGAACTTGTCCGGTGGCACAAGACCCAATTCCGGGTGCCGCCAGCGGGCAAGCGCTTCCAACCCAATGATCCTCCCAGTGGCAATATCCATCTGTGGTTGATACATGAGAAAGAGTTCTTTCTTGTCGAGCGCCAGTCGCAAGCTGCTCTCCAAGGTCAATCGCTCCACAACCTGAGCGTTCATGTCCTGCGTAAAAAACTGAAAGTTGTTCCGTCCCTTTTCCTTGGCGCAGTACATGGCTGCGTCGGCATTCTTGATCAGGGTTTCGCCCTCCGCACCATGTTCCGGAAAGATGCTGATACCGAGGCTGCAACTAACCGTGATTGGGTGGCTTTGAATGACAAATCCGGCGGTCATCGACTTTACGAGCCGATCAGCAGCAACCGCCGCGTCAGAAACGTCCTTTACACTATTTAGAACGACGAGGAATTCGTCTCCGCCCAGCCGGGCTACGGTGTCCTGTTCGCGTCCAAATCTCTTGAGTCGCTCTGCAACTTCCTGCAGGAGCAGGTCACCAACCGAGTGCCCAAGGGAATCGTTGACGTTCTTGAACCGGTCGAGATCGAGGAACAGAAGCGCAACTTTCTCATTTCGCCGACGAGCACTGGCTATTGCTGTGGCTAACCTATCCCGAAGAAGGGTCCGATTGGGTAGTCCGGTAAGAGCATCGTAGTAGGCTAGGAATTGGATCCGCCCCTCGGTGGCTTTGCGTTCCGTGATGTCCTGCTTGATAGCGACGAACTGGGCTTCGGCATTGCGTCCGCCCTGGGTTACCGGCGTGATCGTCATCTCTTCAGTGTAGGTTGTTCCATCTTTCCGCTGGTTGACGAGTTCGCCCCGCCAGACTTTGCCTGACGAGATGGTTGACCAGAGATTGGCATAATAGCTTTCCGGTTGGTTTCCAGATTTCAGCAAGTGAGGATTCTTGCCTACTGCTTCTTCCTTGCTGTAGCCAGTCATCGTCGTAAACGCATGGTTCACCCATATGATCGTGCCGTGGGAATCTGTGATCACAACGGCATTGGCAGCTGCTTCCAACGCCGCAGCTTGCAAGTGCAGCCGCTCCTCCGACTGCTTGCGCCCATCGATGTCCATGGTGATCCCGCTCATGCGAGACACTTGCCCAGTATCGTCGTAAAAAGCGTGCCCGCTGGAGCTTCGCCAGTGCGCGCTACCGTCGGGGCATACTACGCGGAACTCGCAGACGTAGTTTCGTTTTTCCCGAATCGCTGCTGCAATCTCGTCCTGCATCACCTTCCGATCGTCGGGATGCACGCTGTTCATCAACACCTGGAAGTTTGCGGGGCTATCTGGAGATAGGCCCAGCAAAGCTTTGCAGATGTTTGACCACACGTGTTTGTCCTTGATGACATCCAAATCCCAAAAGCCTATCTTCGCCGCGTCCATTGCCCGGCGCATGCGTTCTTCGTTTTGTTGCACTTCCCGTTCAACGTCGCCCGCTGTCTCGCGGGTTACGAATATAGCGGTCGCGCCAGCAAAAACCACAGCCAGTGCCATTAGCAAAAAGGCAAGACCGTGGGCCCGGGCGTAGTCCACCTGTGCTTGCTTGGCAGTCACGCTCAGTTCGTTCTTCTGAAACTCTGCGAACTCGTCCCATGCCGCATGATATTTCGTTAGCGCGGGAAGCGTTTCATTGACCACGACCGCTTCCGCTTCGTCGCGTCTCTTTTCATCGACGCGCAAATGTATAGCTCGCAAGTAGCTCTCTACATATACTTTCCTCGTCCCTTCTACGGCAGACAGCAGCTTCCTCTCTTGCCCCGACTGAGAGCGGCCCTCGATCTCCTCCAAGAGTTTCGACAGTTCCTTACTATTCTCAGACCTGTCTAGCAACAGAGTGTCGACAAGTGCTCTATTGTCGACGAGCATCGTTTCCAGCACGATGCGGCTATTCCTGTTGGAGATCGTCAACGCTCTCTGTGCCAGTTCCAACTTGGGTAACTGCTCCCCCGTGATGCGGTTAAAAGTCTCATTGACTTCCTTCATCCGGTAGAGCCCTAACTGCCCGACGCCGATCAAAATAGCAAGCAAGGCAGCAAACGCCATGCCTAATCTCAGTTTTATGCGTTTGCTTTTCACTGCGAACTCCTAGTGAATCCAGTCTTGGCGGGTCACAAATGTGGAAACAACAATCTTTCAGGGCCGGCTGCCATAAAACGACGAAGAGCACACCGCGCAGTGCCAGACCCCTTGAGATAATGCTTGAACATATGTACCAGCGGGGAGTAGGGCCTTCAAGTGCATTATGTATGCGAATGAGGCACAATAGTGTGAATAACATCACACTCGTCGTTACTAAAGTTATGAGAAGCTGGCCTCTGTATGCCGAGAGTGACTTACTAAATGACGGACTTATTAAGATGATTACTGCCACAGGAGTGCAACACTTATGAGTAAAGGCAGGCATCGCAATGCGTTTGAATGTGTGAATTAGAAGTGAGTTTTCGAAATCGACGTTTCTACACTCACCCCAGACCTGCCGCTCTTTGCCTTTCGTAACTTTCAGTTTCCTTTGATTGTTCTCACACTGGATTGTTCTAATGTTTGCTTTACGCTGGATTACTCATGAAGAACGAACAGCATAAACGGCCCCGCACGAAGCGGATGCGGCAGATTGAAGCACGCGAGTGGTGGCTGTGGGGATTTGCCGTTACGGTCACATTAGTGTTGACGGCGGGCATCGTGTCTCTAACGTTGTCCGGCACTCACTTCTTAAAGAACTCGGAGTGGTTTGAACTCAAGGAGTGGGTACGCGGGCTGGCATGCCTTGTGCTCTTGTTTGACGTCTATACGGTTTATCAACAGCTTCAACTCCAGCGAATCCGTCGCGAACTGACCGAGCGCAATCAGCTTTTTGAAGTCATCACCGAGAATGCAGCTGACATGATCGCGGTGATCGATTGCGCTGGAAATCGGCTCTATAACAGCCCTGCGTACCAAAAAGTTCTCGGATATTCACCGGAGGAATTGAAGTTGACTCCGTCAGTGGAACAAATCCATCCCGAGGATCAGCAGCGGGTTCTAGAAGCGGGGGAAAAAGCAAGACGCACTGGGCGAGGAGAGCGACTTGAATACCGCATGCGCCACAGGGATGGGACGTGGCGCATTCTGGAATCAGTCGCCACAGCGATTCACAACGAAGAGGGTCAGACCGAGAGACTGGTCATCGTCAATCGTGATATTACGGAGCGCAAGCGAGCCGAAGAGATGCTCGCGCACAATGCGTTGCATGACATTCTGACCAACTTGCCGAACCGCAACCTGTTTCTAGATCGTGTGCGACATGTACTTACACTTTCCCGCAGGCATATAAGCTATAAATTCGCTGTATTGTTTATTGATATCGATGAATTCAAGGTCTTTAATGATAGCTTGGGGCATGCGGCGGGAGACGCCCTTCTAATACAAATTGCCCGCCGTTTGACTGCTTCCATTCGGGGCGTCGATACTCTTTCACGCTCAGTCCTGGCGCAAGGTCCAACCCCTGTTGCGAACGAAGCGAGTTTGGCAAGGGTTGGCGGTGATGAGTTCACCATACTGTTGGAAGGCACTAGAGATTGCGGTGACGCCGTTCGAGTAGCCGAACGCCTTCAGGAGCGATTGGGCATTCCTTTTCATGTGGAAGGACAAGAGGTGGTAACGACCGCTAGTATCGGGATCGCCTATTGTGCAACTTCGTACACCCATCCAGAAGATTTGGTGCGCGATGCCGAGATAGCCATGTATCGAGCCAAACGAGACGGTAAGGCGCGCTGTCAGGTCTTCGATAGCGCGATGCACACCTCGGCCGTCAAGAGATTGCGCCTCGAAACTGACCTGCGCCGAGCGCTGGAGTTGGGCGAATTCCGAGTTCACTATCAGCCCATTGTGTCGTTGCAGAGTGGAAAGATTTCGGGATTCGAGGCACTCAGCAGATGGCAGCGGCCTGAAGGACTCCTGTCACCGGCCCATTTCATCCAGATCGCAGAAGAGACCGGAATCATCCTCCCAATGAACCGTCTGTTGCTGCGCGAAGCCTGCCTACAGCTTCGCGAATGGCACTCTCAATTTCCTTGCGATCCGCCGCTGACCATCAGCGTGAACGTCACCCCCAAAGAATTTGCCCAGCCGGACTTGGCGGATCAGATCAACACCATTCTGGGCGAAGTTGGGATTGATCCAAGCAGCGTCAACGTAGAGATCACGGAAACCATCGCAATGGCAGACCCGGAAAGATCGAGCCTAATTCTCTCGCAACTGAAGACATTGGGAGTTCACCTAAGCATTGACGATTTCGGAACCGGGTACTCTTCACTGAGCCGATTGCAAGGATTGCCGGTGGACACCTTGAAGATTGATCGCGCCTTCATTTCTAAGATGGATACGGACAGGGAAACGAGCGAGATCGTGCGCATCATCATTATGCTAGCTCACAACCTTGGTCTGAAAGTCGTAGCCGAGGGCGCTGAAAACCAGGAGCAGGTTAGCCTGCTCAAGGAACTGAAGTGCGAACTCGTGCAAGGTTACTTCTTCGCCCGACCCGGAGATCACGCCGATGCCCAAGCACTATTGAGATCACCTACACAGTGGAAGCTTGGCCCGTCACCTAAAGCGTTGTCTAAACGATTTGGCAATATCGTGCAAGACCTTGGCATCGAGCAAGGGATGGGGGGTACACCGGGTACACCCTATGAGCCTTAAGCATCCTGAGATTCGTTTCCAATCGAATTCATCAACCAGATGTGGCGACCGTCCGCAGTATGCGCATTCAGTTCGCTTTGGATCACGTCAAGACTGTATTTCCTGAGCATCCCAAAATTGGCGAAGTTATTTAGCGCAGCTTCAAACCCCTCCTCCCGCTCCCAAAGAAGTCCTTCGGGTGGTGGTGCGTATTTGCCACCTTCCCAGAGTGGCATGTACCCAAACGGAGCTGGTCCCACACGGTTAATTTGATCGCGCCTCTCATAGATCCAATGCCAGGCGTCGCTCAACTTCTGGACATCGGCTTGGCCTTCCACAGCATTGACACAGCCACAAATCGGACATGCTTGTTCCAAAAGTCTGAGAGACTTACCCATTCCCCTCCTCTGGGTGCGCTCAACCGCCAAGTCAATGCGCCAAACTGCTGCATAAATGTAGCCTTTTGGAGGAAAGTACGGCGGGAAGCGGGTGCCGAGGTGATCCGCAACATATCTGCTCCTTGATGCAAAGGGTGAGGCCAACCAACGCCTTCGACTTACATCTCGATTCTTCGACAGATCAGTGATCTCGCTAGGGACTGACAGTCCCTAGGCTTCGCATCCCAAATCTCATTAAGAGTAACGACCCGTGGAGAGTGGAGTATTGAATAAACCGGCAGCTTTTGGTGTTTCCGACTGTCAAAGTTGCGACGAACTCGGATTGAGCATGGGCCGGTCATATTCAACCCGACGCGGCCGCCCTGTCAATTAGAACGAGGCCGGTTACTTTCGAATCTCGTGATCCTGCTTCGGGCCTCCGTTCTTATGCTGCTTGAAAATAGCCCGGATTCTGTGGGGCACTTGGCAAGACCTTTTGAACCACCCTAAGAGCGGACTTCGCTCTGTGCGGTTGACGTAATATCCGCGATTTCACTGAGGTGTAGCTCTGACTTCTGGCGCTTCGTCAGCGTAAGAAAGCTCCGCCCACGGCACATTTTCGTAGAGAATGACCGGTCCAGTAATCGTTTTCAGTGCAGCCGTCCTTCTGCTGTCATCCACGCGAACCACGATGAGCCAGTGATCGCTATCCTCAAAAAAAACAGGGTCATTCTCCCTCGGAACGTAACTATTGGGTTTTGTAATCACACAACTCGCTTTCTCGGGCCGGAAGGTGCGGCGAATGAGCGAAAGGGGGACGCAGCGATGCCTAAGAGCAGTCCGGCCACCCAACCAATAGCAATAGAAAGGCTACTTATCATGGCCGCGCTTATAAGCACAACGACAACCGTCTCAATGGCGTCTGATACACCTGTCCAACTGAGAGCGTGGCTGGTCACCATCATGTAGGTTCCATAGAAAAACCCGGCAACACCACCGAGTAATGCACCGATGCGCGCAGACTTCATTACCCACTCACCGTCAATAATCATGGTCGTCTCTCCCCTTTGTTTGCGCTTCTAGTTACCCTAATTTCAGAGCGGCCGCGATCAACAGAGTCAGAAGAGTCAGAGTTGCGATAGTAGCCGCAACATCGCTGGAGAAAATAATTACGTGTGGAATTGCCCGTCATAGCAGACCTCCTTCACGGACGGAAGCAGGGGCCGACGTTCCTCTCGCCTCAGGGGGTGTGCCGCACCGTAGTAGAACCTGCTCTTCGGTGAGGCGGGATGTTTTGATATTTCACACGAATGAGCACGTCCTGTCAGTGACAAGAATCACATCTTGATTTGCGTTGATCGCCAAGAGCAACAGTGCAAAGCCTGGCAGGACCTTAACTGGCGAAATATCCCGATCTCTAACAATGTCGGCGGTGTCAAGCACTCTTTGCGCACACGACTGCATGCACTCGGAGAAGAGCGCCATTTCGCTCTCGTAGATGGGTTGCGCTTGCCAACCTGGGCTCGCTCCGAATCCTCAAGGTCAGGAACTCAGTCCGACCCAGCCATCTCTTCGATCACGAACTGCGATCATGATTACTTGTTCGAACTCCCCGGTTTAGGGGAGCGGGATGCCCAATCATTACGTCGGTGATTTACTGCACACCATCGGGATTCTAAAGAGAACAAGAGCGACTACATTGACGGCGAGGCGATTGCGGAGGCAGTCGAGCGGCCGAAGATGCGCTTCGTACCGATCAAGAGCGATGATCAACTGGATCTGCAGTCCCTGCATCGAGTACGGGAGCGTTGGGTAATGCGTCGCACCGCAGTCATCGACCAGATTCGTGGCTTGCTGCTCGAACGTGGAATCACCTTGCGGCAGGGGCGACGCCATGTGGATGAGGCCTTGCCCGGGATTCTGGAAGACGCCAGCGCCAAGCTCTCGGGCGCAGTGCGCTTGCTGCTGGCACAACTGAAGCTGGAACCCGATCACTTGCAAATGCGGATCGACGAAGCGATGCGGTCATTCAGAAGATAGCTGGAGAGAACGAAGCCTGCCGATGGCTGGTCGCGATTCCTGGCATCGGACCGGTGACGGCGACTGCAATCATCGCCGCGATCGGCAATGGAGCAGCTTTCAAGAAAGGGCGAGGGGTTTCCGCGTGGCTCGGAATCGTCCCGGGCGAATACACCACTGGCGGCAAGCAAAAGCTGCTGGGGATTAGCAAACGGGGGAACTCTTACTTGCGAAGACTCCTGGTGCAAGGGGCCCGTGCCGTGCCTCCGTGAAACCGGACTGCGCATGTGCCCTGCGGAGAAAAGCAGGGACAGTGGCCCCGTTCTCAGCTGAGCAGTCCGTTCTCTGCAGTCCGGTTTGTCGAGGAAGAATCGCGAAATACGGGCATGTTTCGCGTATTTCGGGGTAAGGGGTAGCGGAATTTCTCTGCAGTTGAGACTTGCTGGCGGAGAGAGTGGGATTCGAATCCGCTAAAAGATGTTAAACAAAGGACATAGCAGAGCGCAGTTGGGACTTTTAGTCCTTCTAAGTCCTCGTAGGGCAAGCTACTGATTTCCGAAATCATTTTTTCTCTCCGTGTCCGTGGTGCGACAGTTCGATTCAAGGGTGAGAAATTGCAAAATGACAAGACTTGAACCAGGTCCAAACGATGTTCAGCGAAGAGAAGAATGGAAGGATGTATCCCGCTACCTGGGAGGGGAGGAAGGTTAGGAGGAACGATGACAAAGAAATGCGAATGCCCTAAAAAGAACGGCGAGAAGTGTGGTGCCTATGCGCCGACCGGCAAGAGTGTCTGTATTTTCCACGATCCCGCCCGAGAAGCTGACGGTCGCAGAGCCAGACGCGCCGGAGGCCTCAGACGAAGTCGAGCCGTCGCGGTGCTTCCATCGGCCACGCCGGATCATCCCTTGGGTAATCCCAAAGAAGTTTCAGGTCTTTTGGCAGACTGTATCAATCAGCTTCACCGCGGCGAGCTTGATACCCGGGTTGCCAATGCCATAGGGTACGTCACGAGCATTCATTTACGTAGTTTGGAACAGGTCAGCGCAGAAGCTAAGGTCGACCCTACGTCCCAACTCTACGCAAAGCGCCTCTACCTCCCCGACTGGCGAAGGGAAGTCATTGAGGGACTACAGAAAAAAGAATTGGAAGAGCAGAAGCGTTTGGGGACCGGAGAACCCAAGCCCTGATAATGCATTGGCCCGCTGGCTGGTTCCGATCGGCTTACTCGTTTTCTTCCAGGTTTGCCTGATCCGCAAAACGGGGAAAAGCCCATGTTCACCTCTAGCAAAATGGCTTCCCTCTACCTAGGTAGGGATTTCTCCAAATCCATGGAATTGCCATCGATGCTTGCCATCCGGAATCTCGCGTACTGGTTTGTCAACACCGGTACGATCTTTCGGAAAATCACAGGGCCAACAAATGCCAAGTACGCTTCTATCGCCGTATTCCACAAACGTGCCCTTGTCAACTCGTCACAGACCAAGGTTTAACAAGACTCTACAGTTGGTATGCTTCATAATTGGATAGCAGGGGACGAGGAGTTGGGCCACACCGGGAACCAACCACACTTCGCCCTCTGCTTTTTTGCCCTCTTAGGACCGCAATTTTCGCTAGGTTCAGGGCTAGAAAAATGGGTACTCCCTCTACCTAAGGTAGGAATCTCCAAATCCATGTGGCCTGCCATTGATCCTCTCGATAAGTGTATGTTTCCAATAACTTCACCATGGTGAACGATGTACTCACTGCAGTCAGTGAACTCTACCTAGGTAGAGGGGGTACACCACCAGAGTAACGGGATCTTTTTGCAACAGCAGCCCTGACTCTCGTTTCGCTGCTTTTGCTTCCTAAGAAGAAGTCAACCAAGACCGACGCATGATGAATTCGGGCGCGTGGCCCGCCTACGACTTCGAAAACCGGATGCTCACGCACGGATCGGTAAGCATGGTCTACGACGACGACGGCAACCGCGTCAGCGAGACCGTCGGCGGAGTGACGACCAAGTACTTGATCGACGCGCTGAATCCCACTGGCTATTCGCAGGTGCTCGACGAGCTGCAGTCCGTAGGTGTAGGTCCGCGTCACGGCACCGTTGACCAGCGGATCAGCTAGAACCAGCTTTCCGGCAGCACGTGGACGCCAACGCCAAGTTCTACGGCTACGACGGCAATGGCAACGTCCGCTTCACGACCAATACTCAGGCACGGTGGGCAACGCCTAGCAGTTCTACGCTTTCGGCATGCCCGTCGCAGGCACGAGAACGATTGCGAATACCTACCTCTACAGCTGAGAGCGATTCGACAGCAAACTCAACCTGTACCACCTGCGGGCGCGATACTACAACCAGGGCACGGGCCGCTTCGAGGCCGTGGACGATCCGGATTTTGACGACAGCTTGGACCCGCGGGAGGCCCATCCATCGCTCTTTGAAGGGTTCCACAACCGACAACCGCCTGCTCGCGTAGGGCGTGTCCTCCGCGAGCACCACCTTATAGTTACTTCCCAGTCGGAACCGTGGCAATCGAATCATCTTCGTGCCAACAGCAAGACTGTCGATGGGAGAAGAATGATACCGATGAGCGATCGCGCATGCGAAGTGCTCCGGGCGCACTCGACTGGACCTCAGAACAATGCGTTCGAACCAAGTGCGGCAGTGGGAGCACAAGGATCGCGACTTTCGCCGCGATCGCACTCAATCCTGTTTGCAAGTTCGGATAGGATTCCGGCCCAATACAGCGGCCCGCAGGGCGCCCTCCCGCGCGGCTTTGTGTGTCAAGGGTGTGGTTGCTCTAACGCATACGCTGTATCTACATGGCGAGTTGTCTCCAGCCGAACTAAAGCAACGACTTCGGGAGGCATCGGTCGGTCTGAAGCGCCCTTTGGACAATTTTTTTCAGGGGAAAAGCCTGAACGCCAATTTGCTGACTTCCAAGGGGCAAGACGCGATTCTCGAACTCGTCCAGCAGTATAAGGCCCAGATTTTGGCAATCGATCCGTGGCAGAGCTTCATCCCCGGCGCTGATGAAAACGTCTTCAAGGATGTGTCGATCGCGACAGCATGCATGGATCGGTTGATTGCGGAGTGCAGGGTAACTATCTTTCTAGCGATCCATGAGGGGAAAGACTCCTCGCGGGGTGCGAGGGGACATTCCTCCCTCGCGGGTTGGCGAGACACGCTGTTCGCCCTGAAACGCAAGGGAACCACGCTAAAGGTGGGAGTCGAACCTCGTTGGGCAAGTCCACCCGAAGATCTCAAGCTTACGTTCAAAGATGGCACGCTCTGGGAGGGAGACGGCCCGGGATGGACAAAACAGGCGGAAGCGATTCGCAACCTCCTAATCGCCAACGGGGGGAAGCTCTCCAGAGACCAGATCGCTTTTGGCCTAGGCCTCGACCGGGACTCCGTCCGAATGCCTCTTAAACGGGCACAAGACCGGGGGGCCATCCGAGTTGATGGAGATGTCGTAACTCTTCCTCCGTCACCACCAGCGTCACCAAACCAACCCTCTTAGGGTTGGTTGTTTTGTGACGGGAACGCCAGAAATCAACTCTTCAAATTTGTGACGGCCTCAGACCCGCATGTTTACAGGGGATTCTGCAAGTTGTCACAAGTGTCACAATGGGTGAAATTCCAATCTGTGACGTTTTGATCTTGTGACGGATGTGACGCCCCCTTCAACCCACCCTTTTGCAGCACAAAAATTCTTACAACTAAGGAGCATTTCTTTATGCGAAGTCCTAAAACAAACGTCTCGGCGATTCTGGCCGGGGAGCAACGTTCAAATCGGTTCCGCTGTCGCCACAGCATCGCGGCGGCGGCCAAAGAAGTCGGCATCCCAACGAGCTGGGTCTGGTATTGGCTACTTACCAAGCGCCTCAAGTCCCAAACGTGGCTTCGGAAGATCTGGGTGCGCTTAGAAGACGTGCAGAGGCTATTCGCAGATGCGGAGGCCGTCCGAGACGCTTTCTATGCAACTTGCGATTACCTAACGTCGCCAGCGGCCATTCGACAACTCGTTGAACGCTGGCCGGATGAGCAACATCCGTGTATCAAGTTCCAGCCTACAGTTAGGCGAACACCACAGTGCGCCCAGGTCATATCGCTGCCACTCTCTAAACCCGTTCTATGCGAGGAGGAAACAGCATGACCGACCAAACGAATCCCTCACCTCCTCGACGCCGGGGCCGACCCTGTAAGGAACAGCCGTGGTTGAAAGAGGTCGCACAAATGGTTGGGCGCGGAACACCGCTTCGCAGGGCGCTATGGAGCCGGAACGTCCTGTTCACGGAACGGGAACTGAAAAACATCTATCGCCTCAAGAAATTTCGGGAATACTTCGAGACTGCCAAGATCGAGTTTTATTGGGAATGGGGGAAGGTGCCGGAGCGAAGCCACACAAGCCCTGGAGAGAGACTCCTAGCGGCTCGACTCAATGCCTCGCAACTGGCGGACTGGCTTAGGTCAAGGTAAGGGATTTTTCGCTACGATTTTCAAGATTTTGCTCCCGGCGGAGAGCAGACAGGCCTTTTGGTCGCGGAAATAGCGGAAATTGGGGAGCCATGGCGACCAAGCTGAAATTGGGGACAACAAATTGAATCAAGTATTAGGTAATACTACCCTTGCTGACTCAATAGCTTGGACTGAAATCCGAGCGCAGCAGAGGTGTGTATGTCTAGGCCGCCCAAGAATCCCTTCGATCAGTTCATGGAGGAGTGCGAGAAGCCATGTAACAGTAATGCGGACTCATATATTGCTCTTCGTCTTGCAGTTCAAAGGAATCCGATCGTCCCCGAGAAACCCCAGATAGGCACCGGAACCACGACCCGGAGGTGGACGTCATATCAGCAGGTGGACTGTAATAAGACAAATTCGAAAACCTTGACGGCGTTTGTTTCCTTGGATGCTGCCTCGAATGAGAAGATCGTTACCGCAACAGCGTCCTTGGAAAATACTGCCAACATCCAGGGAGTCACGGGTCCAACATTGGGGACGATCTCTGGCAACACTGTTCCTGTGTCATACGGTTTCAACGGATTGGACAAAGTGTTAGGGAATTGCCCAGGAGGCGGTCATGCGACCGTTGTAGTCACGTTCGTTGTTCAGAGGCAAGCTCCCATACCGCAGACCATGCCCGCGCCGTCAGAATCTGTAACTGTTACTTTGCCGAATGGGTTGTCACTAAAAGCAGCCATCATATCGATTGTGGAGACCGACAACGCCTCGGCGAGGTTTTCGGCGAACTGTGGTCAAACCGTGTTGGAAACGAAAGTTAGCGGTGGCGCAATGAGTGCTGGTAACAGGACTGAGCTGATCAACCAGCTACAATACCGGCTCATAAACCCAGGAGGATCTACTATTGCGTTGAAGGCAGTAGGTCCGAGTGACGGAGGTGTGTATGACATTGACTGCGTCCCGTAAGTATTTGCGTGCAACAGCAGTTGGATTCGCGATTATACGTTTTCTGGTCTTGCAGGTTGCAGCCGAAACCGCTCAGTGTGCAGATCCGCCCGGCGGCAGTGTTACGTGTGAAAGCGGACAGGTTGCAATCTGTGCGGTTAAGAATGGCAAGGTGGACGGGCGTTGCAAGACCCCTCCTACGAACATGAAGGCCTCGGATCTAAAAGCATTTGTGTTGTCAGATCTGACGGGCAAGAAGGTTTCCGCGAGCGATGTCAATGACTTCAAATACCAAATCATTCTGCGTCAGGGTCGCCTGGAGACCAACGGACAGGTTGTGACCTTCAAGATTCCGAAGGAGTTGTTGAAATCGCAGGACCCGGAAGACTGAAAAACCGCGCAATGTGGCTAATTCCTCTCGAACACAACCACCATGTTTGCTTCCAATTCGGTTGACTATCTGGACCCAAGATGGACCCTAGCGCGCAAAGTCAGGGCTATCTGGGCCTCGGCGGCTTTTTCGGTTGGAAATACAGCAAGAAATACGGCACCGTTACGTCTATTACCGACGAGGCATAAGAGGCGATCGGATCGCCGTCGTACTCATCGCCCTGGGCATGAATATCCCCGCCGCACCAAAACCAAATCGCATACCATCTACTTGGGCTGACAACAAACGAGGGCGTGAGGAAAGGTATCGTTAAATTCGGAAAATCGCCAGTATAAATAGACGGATACCCGCCGTTTGAGCCCTCATCAAAGAGAATATTTTGCTGGTAGACCGGCGTCTCCACCAGCGAATTGGTCGCGTCGTAGCCCTGCACCAGGAATCCCGCCCAGCCTCGGGTATTGGCACCAGTCCAAGAAGCGACGTAGTAGTAGTACTCACTTATGTTCGCGATTGTCTGGACACTCAATACTCCGTATACCTGCGGCTTGAAGTAGATGCCCACTGCGGCCTGCGCATTGCTGATGTTCACTTGGATGGATTCAGTCGAACATTCGTCGTCGATATTCAAGTTCCCAGTTTCCTGGTTGGCATTCGCCGTCAGGGTGCCAGGGGCATAATCGACATAAGCGGTCGCCGACCAGTTATAGTTGTATGGCGGCGTTACCACGGAATACCCCGATACTGACGCCACATCTAAGGGGACTTCCGATTGCAGACCGGGCAGCTTGGCAAAAGGCTGTTTGGGGGCCCTCTTTTGGTGGAACTGCCGAACCTCTCTGGCCAACGCCGCGACATCCACGCCGCTCTTTCCACTTACTTCGCGTTGGAGTTGGGCCAATTTCTTTATTAGTCCTGCCGACCTGGCGTCTTCCTCTCGCTGCCGATTAAACCGGGCGGTAAGGTCCGCCTTCACAGTCTCCATTCCTTTTTGCACCAGCTCCGGCGGTGCGGCAGGCGTGAGGATAATCCCTTGAGACCTCGGCTGAGGCGCTCGTATCATGATGTACTCCTTGCCTTAGGGAGTGAGCCGAAAGATTACTCGGAAAGAAGTATGGGCGCGAAAGGATGCGAGTGTCAACGAGAAGGTCTTGGGGCCGCGTGCTTAGTTTGCAGGACCCAAATTGGACCGAAATCTCGCTCCAACCTATTGAAAACAGGCGAGGGGCCTTTGGTCCCGAAGCAGTTCCGGTGGTCTAACCTATTGATTCGCTTAGCTTGGTTCTGCGTCTTGTAGTGGGTTTTCAGTGGTGTTCGGCGCTATCTGGTCCTAAAATGGACCCAAGTTTTCGATGTCATTTGACTCCCTGCAGACCCCCTGGTTTTTCGTTTAGCATTCGCCTTCAATACTTCTCCTTAACCAACTGAGCCATAAATGCAAACACTTACAGTTTACGAATTGCCCGCCGAAGACTGTTTGCGCGATATGGCACGTATACCGAAGAAGTACGGAAGACTGAGAGTGGCGAGCACATTGCGGACCCAAGTTGGAGCCAAGTTTTTTGCCATTTCCGCATCTGATATACACCAGTGGTCGAAACTGCGGTATTCTCAGGGACGACGTGTTGGGCAAGGCGTCGAGCAGTTCAGGCTGTGCGATTACCTCGAACGGGAAGGGGAGCAAATTATGCCGATAGCGAAAGAACTTACGATTCGGATAGAGGATCAGCCCGGCACACTGGCGCAGTGCTGTCGAGCGCTCGCTGACCGTGACGTGAACATTCTCGCCTTTGAGGCATTCGAGCGGGAAGGACAGAGCTTGATTCGTATGGTCGTAGACGATTCCGCGACCGCCAAGGAGCTGCTGGCTGCCGAACGTATTTACTACACCGAAACCGAAGTTGCCCAGGTTGCGCTTCCCCATCGGTCGCGTGACCTATACCGCGCAGCGTCACGCCTTGGAGAAGCTCACATCAATGTCAACTACGCCTATTGCGGAACAGAGCCGGGAGCGAACATGTCGCTGGTGGTGTTCGGTGTCACTGATGTAGCCAAGACGGTATCCCTGCTAGAGAAGGTCGCTGAAGCAGCATAGAAGCGCGTTGAAATAAGGCGCCACAGGACGCGACTGAGAACGAGAGCTAGCGATTCGCGAACCCAAGAAAGGCCATACCCCGACCGCCGGTGGCTTGAATGCCTCGTTTATCCTTCGCCGGCAGGTGCAAGGCATCGCGCGGCGATTTCCGGTGGTACAGGGTTGTAGAAAAAAGCGGAAGCCCACTCGAATCCAGTGATTCGAGAAATCTGCGGCAAGCTTTCCAAGTGCCAGTGGAAGTCCGCTTCAACTGTCTCCCAATAGCCTTTTCTCGGACGCAGAAAGGGCCGGTAAGAGTGCCATCGTTGACAAACGTTTCGGCATATTCGCTGGTTATCAAGTGAATATTGTTGGTGTTCCGTGGACATCCGAAGGTATTGAGCAACGGGAATCCGCAAATCGGCAGCCATGGTGCCCTCCTGTAGAGCACCATCGGCGCAAATCCTGAAGGACTTTAGGACTAACTGCAATTCTATTCTTGGTCTCGTGCCGAAACCTCGGCCCGCTGCCGAAATGTCGGCACTTCTAAGGCGGCATCCACTCCTAAGCGATTAGAAATGCCGGATATCGTTCACGGCTATTGCCGTGCCAACCACTGTCGTATGAGGTCAGTCCCAGACAATGACGGTTGGGATCGGGTGGAACGACTTGTGACGGAATTGCAAGCAATCGAACGCTGGGACGCTGACTATTTGCGGAGCCGTTATCCCGAAGCATACGAAATGCTTGCTTTTGTGGCTCGCCGAAAGAGACGTGCTGAAATTCTGTCTCACCTAGTCAGGCTTATTCCGCCGCTCCTCATTAAGGAGCAGAGGCTATGTATAGTCAGGAAATCGAGGCGAGGAGAGAAACCGGGCTGTGCTCTCGGCGTGGTTGATCGACACGGGGCGAGAGCGATTGACCGTCAATAAGCGTAATGGGGATCTTTCGCCAACCGCACTGAACCAATGACTTTCGTAATTTCGTCGTGAAATCAAAACTCGGTAGATTGGAGTGACTATTGGATTTGCTAAATGTGGCGTCGCCTTATTGTTGTTTTCCTCGTGCTGATGGTAGCGGCTAGTGCCGTATCCGCCCAGGATTCGGACACTTCACGCGAAGTCGAACGCAAAGTGGCTCCGATCTATCCGGATTTGGCGAGGCGACTGCACATTTCCGGTGTCGTGAAGCTCCGGGCTACAATCGCCCCCAATGGTTCGGTCAAATTGATCGAGCCGATGGGTGGCAATCCGGTGTTGCTAAAAGCCGCGCAAGAGGCGGTAGCGAACTGGAAGTACGCCCCTGCTCCAGATGAAACGCAGGCGTTAATTGAACTCCGCTTCAACGCGCCACAGAAATAACTGCAATCAGGGCGATTTTCACTCACAGCCGGATCAGGGAGTGTAATGGGGATTTATCGCCAATCGCCCACGACAAATCCAAATCTGCACTACCGTCAAGGTATCTACGGAACCTGGCCTGCCATGGGGTTTGCCGCCCTTTATCTTGACGGCTGCCATGCTCCTGGTCCATAACAAGACAATGGTGGGCTGTGTAGAACGCCGGCCCGTTCTCTCGTTCTCAAGGAGCCCTCGATGATTCCCTTCACGGCAGATGTGTCCATTACCAGGCAACGATCGAGGATTCCCTCCAACAGTTCCCGCACAGCCCGCCGATCTTCGAGTGCCTCTATTCTTGTGTCACTGTTCTCTTTGTCTCTGATGTTGTTTTCTTCAGCGCTCGCCCAAACCACCGTCAGCCAGGGCAGCATTCAAGGCACGGTAACCGACCGGACCAACGCAGTAGTGTCCGACGCCACCATTGCCATCACCAGCCGGACTACCGGGCAAAGTGTTACGGTCCGAACTTCGTCGACAGGAACCTACAACTCGGGCGGCTTACCGGTTGGCGACTACGTCGTTCGGGCACAGGCCAAAGGATTCAAGACTTCGCAAACCGTCATCACCGTCCAGATTGCTGTTACTTCTTCCGGAAACTTCAAACTGGAGGTCGGCCAAGAGACGACCACGGTCGAAGTGCAAGCCTCTGCGATCGGGGTCAACACCGAGCAATCGGCGGTGCAGGGCGTGCTGACCGCGGAGCAGATCGACAACTATCCGGTCAACGGGCGCAGCTTCCTCGATCTCGCCCAGTTGGAACCCGGCGTCCAGATGCAGGACGGAGTAAACTTCGATCCCACCAAAGTCGGCTACAATTCGCTTTCCATCAACGGCGACTTCGGACGCACGCCCCGCATCGAGATCGACGGCCTCGATGTCAGCGACGAGACGGTGGGCACTACCACGCAGAATATTGCCCTCAGCTCCATTCAGGAATTCAACATCGGCCGCTCCTCCTTCGACATCTCTTCCGAGGTCACCAGCACCGGCGCCGTCAACGTAGCCACGCGCTCGGGAACCAACTCCTATCACGGGCAGGCTTTCTACCAGTTCCGCGACTCCGTAGCCGGTTTCGCGGACCTTCCTGGCGCGGTGAATTCGCAATTTCAGCGCAACCAGTTCGGCGGCCGCTTCGGCGGTGCGTTGATCAAGAACAAGCTGTTTTTCTTCATCGATGCCGAGCGACTGAAGCAGGATAGCGAAGACTCGGTGGTGGCGGGCGCTCCGTTCCAGGCCCTTACGCGCGGAATCGACTCTCCCTTCAAGAGCTCGCAAGCTAGCGGCCGGCTTGATTTTCAAGCGGCCAAGAACGTCCGTATCTTTTACAAGTTTGCCTACGACTGGAACTATTCAACCTCTTCCGCCAACACCGGATTCTCCTACTATGCCAATCGCGACTATGCGCCTACCCACGCGGTGGGCATCGACATCAACGAGGGCAACTGGTCGCACACCATCCGAATGGGATATTTCAAATTCCACAATCAGATCATCGGCGCCACCGACTCAATGCCTGCTGCGATCAATCCGTTCTCATTTGCACAGATCTTCTTCAACGATACGAATCTCGACACCGGCCCTAACTCTTTAGCCCCGCAACAAACCTTCCAGAGCAACAAGCAACTCAAATATGACGGAAGCAGAGTTCTGGGCGCGCACATCATTCGCTTTGGCGCCACGGTTAATGGCATCGCTACCGGCGGCTTTGCCTCCTTCAACGGATTGGCTCCCGGACTAAGTGTGAATGTCGACTTTCTTGGGTTGACACCAGGTACAGTTCAGACCACTCCTTTTTATGATTGCGCCCTTCCCAATTTCGTCGGCTGTGACCCCAACATTGCCGACTATCCTCTTAACGGGGCCTACATCGGCAACGGACAAGGCTTCAGCACCGAACTGCCCGCGTTCGGTTATCCCGCGGGAGGCTTGTTCGATACGCGTTTCGAGGCCTACGTCGGCGATTCCTGGAAGATTCGACCTAACCTTACCCTCAACTATGGGCTTCGCTACCTCCGCGACACCGGGCGCACCGACAGCGACCTCGCGCCGATTCCATGCTCGGCGATAAGCCCAGGACTCATCACGGCTGGGTTTCCCTCTAGCCTCTGCACCAGGAATATGCTCGATATGTGGGGGCTGGGCCTCGGCAACCGGATTCGCCAGCCCAATCTGAATTTCGCTCCGCAGGTCGGCTTCGCCTGGGATCCCTGGAGCAACGGCAAGACCGCCATTCGCGGCGGCGGCGGCCTCTATTACGAAAACAACATCTTCAACAACGTATCCTACGACCGTAGCAACAAGCTGGCGAACGGGCTTTTCAACCAGACGCCGTTTCTGAACTGCAATTCCCAGGCTGCCAGCACCGTACCCCCGCAGCAAAATCCGTTTTACGGCACCGTATCTTTCCCGTTCCCAATTCCCGGAACAACCCAGCAGCGGCAGGTCAGCTCGATCGACGGTTACGATCTGGCAACGCAGGTATGTTTTCAGCCTCTGGGCCCGAGCGCCGTAAACACGGAAGGGGCGGCTAAGTCGATAGCGGATTTGCAAAACGCGTACATTGCGGCGAACACAGCCGTCGGAGCCGCAGCCCCGAATCCGAATTTTGTCGGCACCACGTTGGAACTCGGATATCCTTACGCTCCCAACTTTCGCACCGCGCGCTCCTGGCAGATGAATATCGGCATTCAGCGCCAAATCGCGAAGAATGGCGTGCTCACCGTCGACTACCTGCGCAATGTTGGCTTGCGCTTTCAGATTGGCGTGGACGTAAACCATGTCGGCGACGCGCGGTACCTGGATATGAATGCAGCTCTCAACGCGATCGCCGCGACGGTGGGAGCGGCGTCCGGAAGCGTTACCCAAGCCAATGCCTCAACCGTGGTACAGGATTACATCAATGCCAATCCAGGTAGCGCCAGCATCTTCAGTTTTGCAGGCAATGGTCTGGACGCCGGGGGGGTCTACTACGGTACCGTTTGCGGCGGGGCTTCTGCCGCCTTTTGTGGCCTCACTCCCGATACCGGCGCGGCCTTCGCAGGCATCAATCCGAACCTAGGAAGCCTGTTCATGAACTTCCCCATCGGACGCTCGGTCTATAGCGGTCTGCAGAGCGAGTACCGTTCGCAGGTTAACAATCCCTTTGCTTGGGTGAGCCATCTCGATCTTCAGGTCAACTACACCCTTTCCCGCTTTGTCAGTGACGGCGGACCCGACCAGCACTTCACTCCCAACGCCTGGGACTTCCGTGATCCCAGCGGATCCGAAGGGCCCACGCTCGAGGATCGCACTCACCAGTTCAAATTCGGCGCTACCTTCGACCTCGCCCATCACGGCCCGCGCCTCGCGTTCATCGGAGGCTTTGCTTCACCCCAACCCTCTGACCTCCGCGTCTTCTCACCAGGAAACACGGCAGAGATTTTCATGTCCAACCTGACCGGAGACGGCCAGACCATCGGCAACTTCCTGGATTCTGCTGGCACCAACCCGGGCCACCCCGGCGAATTCATGCGCTCGGTCTATCCCAAGAATCTTGCCGCGTTCATCAACCACTTCAACAGCACCATTGCAGGAACGCTGACTCCTGCCGGACAGGCTCTGGTCTCTGCGGGTCTATTCACGCAGGCGCAACTGGTTACGCTAGGCGCGACGATTCCGACAATCACTCCTCCGCCCGCCAACAATGCAGGCAACGGCTACTACAAAGACGTCGACACAGTCTTGAGCTGGCCCGTCAAACTGCGCGAGGGCCTGAGCATTTCACCCAGCGTTTCGTTCTTCAACGTTTTCAACTTCGTCAACTACGGAGCGCTCGGCCTGCCGCTTACGCAGCTCAACGACAGCCTGAGCGGCGGCCCCGGCAGTATTAACGGCACGATTGCCGGCAGTAATCCCACGTCTAACACCGTGCGCATCGGACGCGGCACCGGAGTCTTCGCCGTCGGCGCCCCACGCGAAGCAGAATTCGGGTTGCGTATTGATTTCTAGCGGGGGGTCCCGGATGATTCCGACGGCTCTCGGCAGCCAATGAGATTGAGCTAACTGGCGGAAACTGAGACGGCGTCGCATTCTAACTTTAAGCACAACCAATTTACTCTCGGTTGTTGGCTTCCCAGATTGATTTACGTAAACAGGCCGATTTCGCTCATTGACCGGCCGATGAGTGTAATGGGGATGTTACGCCAACCGAGATCGAGGGCTGACGATTCCTATTCGTAGAGCCAGTCGAGACCCTGAACGCGCTGTTAATGCTGATGCTTCCCTTCCTCATCGTGGTGGTGAGGGTGATGCCTTCTGACTTTGAAAGCGCCAGTAGCGAGGGCGACCGTGAACTATCCGACAAGAACGGCGAGTATCAGGGACAAAGAAGTGGTATCCATAAACCGTCCCCTACACTACAGACTAGCTCAACCGCGAACCGCGTGGCAGTGACCCACATCACCGACAGCAGAGGTGAAAAACGCTTGTAATAGCGGTAGGAGGAATCAAAACTGAATACCTCTGAATTGGGCCCGGTCCCGCCAGGTGCGAGCGTCGCATCGTTCCGCCGCCGCTCGGCGGCGAGGGGCCGGGCTTCTATATCTCAAGCGAGTTCCTCCGAACCCCTGTGACCATCGTCCCGATTGTAAGTGTAGTGGGGATGTTGCAACAACTACCTTCACCTCTCTGAAACTGTGTCTGCATCTGCTGACGAAAAACCCCGCCCAAGCAAAGCCAGGACGGGGAACTGTCGAGAATCTGAAGATCGCAATAGGGCTGGGACACCCGCCCTGCATGACTATTCCAGAGAGGCGAGCAAAGTCTCTTCTGTGGCGGACACGTTCTGGGCACGCAGTTCAGCTTCCGCTTTGCTCTCCGGCAGACGGTATGCGATCTTGCTGCCCTGAAGTTTGATTCCTGACAGGAAGTAACGGTCTCCATATTGCTTGAAGACCAGTGCGTAGTAAGAGGCGGGTTGCTTGGCCTCGGTCCGAGACGACGGCGAAAACACGCCCGCATTTGTCTGCGCGTTACTAATATCCAGAATGTTGCCGTCCACGATGGCAATCCGGACGACCCATTCGCCGGCAGGAACGACCTTGTTTGCGACCACGAACTCAAATGGCACCTGGGTCACGATCTTGGAGCCGCTGTTCAATTGCGCAGCCGCCATGCCCGAGAGCACCACTAATGTCACAACGACTAACCACTTTGCGTGCTTCATAAATCGCCTCCGAGAGCTAATCCCCGCTCAGCGGGAAAGTGATTGCCATGTTGCCCCAGGTTCGAGAAAACGTCCATGGAGCCAGTCTGAAGCCGTCTGAATTGGTATGAAGAAATACGGGTTCTTCGAAGTAGTTGCTGAAACCAGGCGATTGCGCTCAAAACCCCTCAATGAGCGTTATCGGGATTTATCAACAGTTACGCGCTGTAGGGCACGTTCGTGCCATTCTTCGGCGGCTAACTCGTAGTTTAATGTTTCGCTTGCTGGTGGCTGGCACAGTGTTCGGACCGGTTCCCCCCCGATCCAGACACGCCTTGAGAACTAAATGAAAACTGTGTTCAAAGGTGTCGCCGTGCTCGTGACTTGGCTAGCATGGAAACATACGGCTAGCTTGACCATGTGCTGGTTGTTTTGGCTGACAGTCCTAGCTGTTGAGATCAGGATCAGGCAGGTCAATTACGGTGTTCTTTTCCTGATATTGGGTACCGCCTCAAACGCGTTGGTGACCTTGCTAAATGACGGCGTGATGCCAGTTGTCGGGATGCCAGCCCAGCTCCAGGCGACATATCCGATTTGGCAAATGGCAGGCGCAGGTAATCGGATGCTCATACTGGCAGACCATGCCTCCCTTTCGTATTTCAGCGTTGGCGACTTGTGTATGCAGGCTGGATGTTTGGTTCTTCTAGCCAAGTTTGTTCAACGTGGGGCTTGGAGAACGTATTTTTGAGAGTTGGCCCGCCAGGGTCAATGAGTGAAATCGAGATGTTACAACAGTTGCGATTTGTCAAATTTGCAATAGGGGAAAGAACAACGCCGCCAAACTGGGATCGATCTTGAGCCTGTCTACATCCAATCAACCAATGACGGATCTTGAAACCAAGAAGCTATTGGGTGCCTTGGCAGCGAACTGGCAAGCAGAAATGGAGGGTTTCTACACCTATACCGCACTCGCTAAGAAAGAGACGGATGATCCGCATCGGCGAAACGCATTGCGGGGCTTGGCCACCGCAGAAAAACATCATGCCGATCGGTGGGCTGGACGTATTCGTGAGCTCGGTGGCCCAGAGCCCGAGTACACAGGAAACTTGTCAGGTCATGCTGATTCATTGGCGAATCGAATTGGCGGCGCTGATCTTGCACTTCGCCGCCTGGAGATTGACGAGGGGCGGGACATCGCAAAGTACGGTAAACAGCTCAAGCTACTGGGAGACCACTCCAGCGTTGCGATCTTGCAGGAGGTCATCGCCGATGAACGGGAGCATTACCAAACGCTTGGGGCCCTGATACGGTCGCGCGGGACTCTTCCGCCGCTACCCCCTCAGCAGGTTCAGGCAGCGCTCGATGATTTGGTTGCAGCGCGTGACAAGGGACATACGCATGCAGCGGGCTGGGTAGGAGATGCGATTTACGGAGTGAATGACGGCCTTGGTTCGATCTTCGGCATTGTGTCGGGTGTCTCCGGGGCGACCCTGGGTAACAGCCACTTTGTGCTCATCGCTGGTCTTGCGGGCGTGGTGGCGAGCGCTTTATCAATGGGGTCTGGCGCTTATCTCGCGGCAAAGAGCGAACGAGAGATTTACGAAGCGGAGTTCGCCCGAGAAAGAGAGGCAGTGGAAGATAACGAAGCCGAAGCCCGAGAAGTGCTATCTCTCAGTTACCAAATTCGCGGCTTACCGGAAGCTGATGCTGTGCACTTCGTCCAACACCTGGCGAAGGACAAAAGCCAACTTATCAGGGAGCTCGCACGAGAGCGACTGAACACCACCGAAGACGGGCTGAGTAAGCCGCTGGTCTCTGCGGTTTCCGGGGCGCTCTCGACGGCAATAGGGGCATTCATCCCAATCGTTCCCTTTTTCTTTATGACCGGGATTCCGGCAGTCATTGTCGCGGCGATTGTTTCGCTGATAGCGCACTTCGTCGTTGGAGCTGCGAAATCTCTCATCACCATTCGGTCATGGTGGGCCAGTGGATTTGAAATGACTTGGATCGGCGCTTTGGAAGGAGTAGTCACTTTCATCATCGGTATCGGTCTGGGGCGGATCAGTGGAGCACAATAAACTGCCGAGCCGCGCCTCCAGTTGTATGCGCCTTCGGACTATCTGAAACCTCGCTAAGTATTGTAAACAGGCGTCTCTTACAATGTCGGCGGTGTCAAGTACATTCGAAGCATACGAACCCGCGCACGCCAAAAAGCGCGCCATTTCGCTCTCGTTGAAAGTGCCGTGTCCAACCAAGGCTCACTCGTAATCAAAGTTCAGGTCAGGAAACTCGGTCCGACCCATGCATCTCTTCGGTCACAACCGCGATCATGATTACTACTTCGAACTCCTCTGCGAAGAGGAGCGGGCCGCCCAATCAATTACTCGATGTTCTACTGCACACCATCGCCTGTTCCGAGCTGGCCCGCGTGCGAACCGAACTTTACGACTTGCTCGTAATCCCATTTCTTGCGCCACATCCAGTACAAACCAATGGCGAGTCTTCGTGCCATGGCAACCTTGGCGATCTGGCGTCCTCGCCGCATCATCAGGTGGAAATACTTGCTGCGCCATTCCGGAAGACTGCGAACTGTAACCTGGGCCGCTTCTACTAACAAGAAGCGCAACATCGAACTGCCCTGTTTGGTGATATGCCCCAGTCGTCGCCGATTCCCGCTCGAATCTTCAAGGAGCACTAACCCCAAGTATGCGGCGATCTGCTTGCCGCACTGAAAGCGATCCGGTTTCCCGAGGATCAGCACGAAGGCCATTGCGGTCAGCGGACCCACGCCGGGATGCGTCCTCAAACGCTGGGCCTCAGGAGACTTCTCCACTTCTTGCTCAATCGCCTGGCTCAGTTCGACGATCATCGGATCCAGCCCATCCAGCAACTTCAGCAGATCCTGACGTCGCCGGCTCGCCCACGGTGCTAGCCGGAACGACTCCAGTTGCCCTCGTCCCTGTTCCCGCCATAACCTCTTCTTGCAACGCAGCCCTTCATTCAGCGCTACCGCTTGCAATTGGTTCATGATGCGCGTGCGGGCCTGCACCATGCGGTGCCGGTGCCACAGCAGTTGCCGTAGATCTCGGTTCTCTGCATTCGGTACCCAGATCCGCGGGAATCGATTTTCCAGCAACAAGCCCAGAATGTGCTGGGCGTCCTGACGATCGGTCTTGTGCTTGCGTACTCGCTTGGCTCGGATCTCGGCAGCATCCCCGATCCACAGCTCGAAGTTCAGTTCCGCCAGCAGTCGTTCAAACCAGCGCCCATGCCCACTGGCTTCCATCCCCACGCGCACTTTCATTCCCTGCGCCGCCAGATCGCGGTAGAACTTCTCCGCTACCTCGGGATGCTCCACTCGCCGCTCTTGCAGTTCCCCAGTGTCGGTATCTACAAAAGCAATTTGTTGGAAACCCGGATGATAATCACACCCTACAATAATCATGTGGGCTCCTTTCTCCCGGGCCTTGGTTGGTTGGCACCACCAAAGTCTATCCGGGGCTGGGAGCCGACATTGTTATGGAATCAATTACACCTATTGAGACTTGGCCGACCCGGACCCGGGCCAATGAGGTCGCGGTAGGGGCGATCAGCGATGGTCGTTCCTACAGCGACGACCAACAACCGGATAGCTTCCGAGTTTCCGACTATTCCCTGCGATTGCTGACGAGAAGCGGATTCCGCTGCGACAATTGCGAATAAGCAAGATGCGGACGGGCTCAGATAATGGAATGTCGGCTATCATCTATGCGACTCAGAAGGACGGGATGTTATGAATTGCCATCGCTTCCGGCATGTGTCGCTGTTCATCCTTATTTTCTCGCTAGCTATCCCTCGTTTGCTTGCTGATTCCGTCGATGACTACATTCGTGAGCAGATGAACACGCGCCACATCCCTGGACTCGTGCTCCTGGTAATGCGGGACGGCAAGGTGATTAAGCAACAGTCCTATGGCTTGGCCAACATTGAATTGGGCGTGCCGACCAGCAAGGACAGCGTGTTCCCTCTCGCCTCGATCACCAAAGTCTTTACCGCGACGGCAGTTTACTTGCTCGTGCAGGAAGGCAAGCTTCACCTGGGCGATAAAGTGACGCAACTCTTGCCGGGACTCCCGATTGCCTGGAGCGAAATTACTGTCCTGAACTGCCTTAGCCACACCAGCGGCATCCCTGATATTTTCCCGGGCTCACCGGCCGCTGCCCCATCCAATTGGATTACTGCCAGCAGCCAAGAAGAAGCGCTCAAGAAGGTATCCGTCCTCCCACTCGTATACAAGCCAGGAGAGAAGTCGATTTATAACCAGACGGAATTCTTGTTACTGAAGATGATCGTCGAAAGCGTTTCCAAAATGTCGCTAGAGGAGTTCCTAAGTAAATGGATCTTCACACCCTTAGGCATGGCATCCGCACGCTTCGGGGACTCCCTCGACGTCGTCCCGAACCGCGTAGCGCTTTATATGAACTTCACTCCACAAGCCGATCGCTTCCACGTGGAGCGACAGGCGAACGGGAACGGATTGCCATCACCCGATGGCAAACTCTGGAACAACATTAACTTTCTCTATCCCGAGTACCAGCATGGTGGCGTAGGCCTGAACATGAGCCCTGTGGATCTGGCTAATTTTGACGTGGCCCTTTTTCACGACCGCGTGCTCAAGCGGCAAACCTTGGAGCTCATGCGGACGCCTTTCCGTCTGAACAATGGACGTGACGCTGAGTTTACAGGAGGGTGGGACACGGACGCTCTTAACGACCACCGAGTGGTTTTTCACATCGGCGCTGGCATGGTCGAATATGCACATCTCCTCGATCCCGACCTGACCGTCATTCTTTTCACAAACAACCAGGGTTTCAACCCTTACCGCATGACAATTGACGTCATGCGATTCTTTGTTCCTGAGATCGAGAAACGCAGCAACTAGCTACGAAGAATATCCGGGGGATTTCCGGGCAAAGTGGAAGAATCCGGCGGGCGCGAAAACACCTTGTTCTCAGTACCGGATGGGATAGTTGCGAAACCAGGCGATGCGCTCTTTGAGAATTGGCCCCGTGGTCAGTGAGCGTAATCGCGATATTACGTCAACTGAGCACAGGCAAAGGATTTGATCCCAGAGTCGGGCTTTAGGCGGGGCTAGGGACGTTTGAGTATCTTAGACAACTCCTGCTCAATCTCCCGCACGCGGCTGGTGCGCAGTTCAATAGCGACTCGGTCTAAGGCACTGTTGCCGCCTCTCTTCAAGCAACGGGCATTCATGTCCAGCAAATCGGTCATTTCCTGTCGAAGGATGGAGAGGTGTTCCAAGCTGAACGGCATCCCTTTGGATAATACGCCTTAACTGCAAAAACTTTCTCCACAGCTAGCGTGGAGACATTGTCTCCGGGGGAACTATGCAGCTTCAGTGTGCTGCCAGGCGCTTCTGAACGCCCGCAAGGCATACAGTGCGTCTGCTAAGGCGTCTTTTTCTTCGGGGCTTCCATGATCTTGAAAGATTTCTCGTCCCCGTTTTATCACGGCTTGTTCAGCATCCGAGACTCGCTGTGGGAGCAGGCTTTTGTTGGTTTCCAGAATGGCGACTCTGTAGAGCGTCTGCCATTCTGTACGACTCAGGCAGGGGGGAGATGCCGTATTCATAACTAAACTCCAAATAGAGGGGAACGTGACCGAGGAAGAACCGTCTGCTTTGACCTTATTCCGATTGTCACAGAAGTCAAGTTAAAACGCCAAGGGCCTTAATCAAACTTTCTTATGTTTCAGTGATGTACTTCGCAACAGGAGGCGGGACGGGTCTAACGAGAACTGAAACTGCATTTGTGGCCAGGCGACGTTAGTGACCGACACATTGGAATGGTTCCACAACGAAAAGCCAAAGTGGAGTCTGAATGGTTTACGAAATCTGAATGGTTTACGACACCAGGCGATTGCGCTCAAAACCCCTCAACGAGCGTTATGGCGATTTTTCAACAGTTGTCAAGTTGCTGTCCGAAGCGAGCTGCACACGGAACTCCGGTTTTCTTCCTTCCCAGAGCCGGAATTCCCGTACCAACGACGTAGAGCAGGGACTAAAAGGTGAGAACCAGCCCTGCTGAATAGCGGAAGTTATTCTTATTAGTGACGCCATTCCAGTGAGTGACCATCCAGTCAAACTGACCCAAACGGACAGAAGCAAATGGCGCGGCTCTTACATCCAAGCCCCCGCCATAGAACATCACCAACCCATTAGTGGAACCATTCGAGATCGGGCCAGAACTTGTACCGCCGCCGACTAGGGCGTGGGCGAACGGCCTCATACCTGCCACATGCGCACGCACCTCCGGTCCAAGAGTGTAGGTATGCAACTTGGAGCCGGACTTATATGCCCCGCTGAAGTCGGCTGTGAGGCCAATGAATGGAGCCAGACCGCCGGTCAGAGACACGTTCCATCCATTTAGAGTGAACGCACCGCTGTTAGGGGAAGTCGTGCCGAAATCAAGGCGCGTCAGCTGATACCCGCCGAACAGCGCGGCCTTCTGGCCGGATGCCGGAAGACCAGTGAAAAGCGAAGCACAGAGCAATAGTATTGCCGCATTTCTCATTAAGCCTCCTTGCCGAATTATAGATGACGAGAACAGGCGTTAGCACAACTTTGCGCCGTCTGTTCGCCCGTCAGCTGGGGTTTTGAGCGTAATGGGGATTTATCGCCAATTGAGAAGGTGAGAGTTGCAAAATCGGTAGTGTCCTAACAGTGCGTTGCTAGTCTAATCGTCGCTTTTCTTTGCAATTGTCGCATTCGCATTGAAACGTAGGGTAGGTTGGTAGTTCAGTATGGCCGCAATGGGCACAATAAAGCCAGAATCCCTCAGCCCTTACCGTCATGAGTTTGGGTTGGCCCTCTGAAGTGCCCCCATTTGCTGCACCAATCGCAATGTAAGTTCTGGGTTGATGTTCAGCGGGGATGAGGTCTGGAGCAGGGGACGGCGTCTGAGTCCCTTGCTCCAGCAGCTCTGTACTAGCTTTCCTC
>Ga0208324_1000131_pt1 | contig 43856 bp, 42 predicted proteins | sample Sb_taG_2_FD_187707 | JGI IMG/M metagenome (GOLD analysis project Ga0208324, IMG submission 187707) | Peat soil microbial communities from Weissenstadt, Germany - Sb_50d_5_LS metaG (SPAdes) (version 2) | ecosystem: Environmental > Terrestrial > Soil > Wetlands > Peat | place: Germany... | reverse complement strand
AGCTGCGGCCAGCCCCCCGGTTGTCGAACCGGATGACACGGTAGGAGGCAGCCAGTTCGGGGGCGGTGCGATACCACATGTCAGCCCCGTAGGCGTGGCCCATGATGAGCAGGATCGGGTCGCCCGTCCCGTCCTGGTCCCACCAGATCCGGGCGTCAGGACGCTGAGCGAACGGCATGGCTTGTCTTCACGCTGGCGGCAGCCACCTCAGGTTAACGATCGATCGGTAGGCAACGACAGTAGGATACCTCTTCGTGTCCCGTCAAGGACGGGGCTAGTAGGGCAGCAAACGGCGAAGCCGCCTGCCGATCAAGTGGTTGGGACAACGAGAGCACCACGACGATCCTGACCGATGCTCCGGATCGCCGAGTCTGTTTCTGTCAAGCCGCCGTGCCGGGGACCGGTGAGTGCGCTCCGAAGCCCCCGATCTGTGCACGCCACCATGCTTGCCTTATTGGCAGTGCCCGCGCGCTTCGGCTATGCCGGACAGGATCTTGGCCTTCGGCCGGGCAGGCCGCTGGTTCTGTGCCAGCGTCGGTGGCGGATTCGATGGCGCGTCACTGGCTTGTGCCCGGCGGTCGGCTGGCGTCGGCTGACCGGGGGGACGTCGCGCGGGCCTGCAGCTCGTCCAGGGCCGCCATCAGCGCCGGGGCGGCCCGGGTGAAGTAATCGAACAGCACCCGGACCTCATCTGCGTTGGAGCTCTGGGAGGACGTCCAGCAGGCGGCGTCGGGCAGGCTCCAGGACGGCGTTGATGTCCTGCTGACGGTCTTGGGACAACTCGACGGGCGTCACCAGGTTGATGTTGCGGCAGCCTCGGTCCTGCAGCGTGAGCATCATCGCCGCCAGCCGCCCCGGGGTCACCGGCTCGCCGTGCACCTGCCAGGAGATGTCGAAGTTCCGGCAGAACACGCAGCGCAGGTTGCAGCCGGAGGAGAAAGCCGGATCGTCACCCACCCCCGAGCCTCCCCCGAGCCATCTGTGTCCTCATCGAATCGGGTCACCAGGTGAGTACCGAAAGCCGCTGAGAAAAGCTCAGCCGATTGCATTCGGCGCCAGCGGCTGCGGTGTTCTCCGGCTGGCACCGTGTCCTGTGGATAGGTTGTGAATAAGCCCGTGGATAACCACAGTGAAATGCGGATAACTAGCGTTTTCTGTGGATTCACTCGTGGATAACGTAACAACCTGAAATGGCTGGCCGTGGGCTCTTGCGCGGCGCCCGCGGAGGCAGTAGAAATGTTTTCACCGTTCGGAAACGGGCACCACCCGGGGTCGACCCCGGGAACGTGGGAGGAGCCGGGAGACCGGTCCCTCGCGCGGGTGCTTGGCCCCGGCGGGCGGCGCGCGGCGCCGGCAAGGCCGGGCAACTGGCCAGCCAGCGCGGCGAGGCCGGGCAGGGCCCCTCCATCTCATACGTGGAGGGGCCCTGTCTGATTCTGGCGGGCCGGGTCGTCTTTGCTGGCACCGCCACGGCACGCCGGCGGCCGCCGGGATGCGCCACCGCGATGGTCCGCAGTCATCACTGGGTACGGCGAGGTCTTTGGCCGGAGGCGGATCCCGGTGGCTGGTGGGGCTGGCGCGCCAGGTTCCAGCTCGTGAGTGTGGTAGCGCAGGCTGGATAGTGACCGGCCGGGGCGCGCGGGCGGACCGCGGCAGGCTGCCGTGCCGGGTCAGGATGAGCATGACCGGCAGGCGGGCGGTGGATACCCGGGCCGCCTGTGCTGTAGTGGCGGCCATCGGTGCCTTGTTGCGCGATCTCATCCGCGTCGGCGGGTCCTCGCGTCCGGCGTGTGGGCGTGTCACGAGGCCCCGGTGCGGTGATCTGCTGCTGGCTGCCGGCCCGGTAAATGGACTGCTGGCTGGCTATGTGTGCACAAGCATGTGGATCACTTGTGCAAAACGGCGCCGTGCCTGTGCACCTGCGGTGGAAATGCTGGGGATCCCGCCACCCGGCAGCGCTCATAAAAGGGCCTTTAACTGGGAGAACGCGACCCGCGTCCTGTGGATGCAGAAGAAGCCGGAATTGTCCACACGCCGCGCCGTGAAAGCCTATAAATAGGCCTAACGTTGACCGCGTGTTTACCTGGCTGTGATTTAAGGCCGAGACGGTGGGAAGACCGAACCCAGACACGGTGAGCCCGGGCGCGTAGAACGGCGAGGGCAAGCGCAGGGTAAGCGGGCCGGCAAGACCACAGCCCGCCGCGCTTGCCGCAGGAGCCCGGCCCGCAGGACGCGCTCCGGCCGGCCCGGCGCGTGCGTCCCCAGGGTAAGTCGCCAGCGCCAGCCCGGCTCACCACTGGCAGGAGGGGAGGCTCGACGTGAAGATCAAGATCCGTCCAGAGCATGCCAGCATGCTTCAGACGGACGACTGGCCCACCGGGCTTCGGGATGGCGAAAGTGCCAGGCCCGCCAGCCCGGGCAATGCCGAGCCCTGTGGCCCTGGCCCCCGTGGCCCCGGCTACGCCGAGCCGACCAGCCATGGCTACGCAGTGCCGGCCGGCCATGGCTGCACCGAGCCAGCTGCCGGCAGTGCCCGGCCAGGAGCCCTCGCCGGGCCTCCAGCGAGCGCTGCCCCTGCCAGGACCGCCCGGACCCCCGCCGTGCCCGGCGCCGGCACCGCCCGCGGCGCCGCGTTGCCAAGCAGCCGCGACCCCGGCCGCGCTGGCCGCGGCTACCCCCCGCTCAGCCGGGCGGAGCTGGAATGGCACCACGATGACCCGGCCGATGAGGCCCCTGCCCGCCGGCAGATACGCGGGAAACCCAGCCGGCACCTCCATTCCCTCGCCGTGGCCTTGAACCCGGCCCGGGCCTGGCGAGCTCACGGCAGCCGCCAGGCGGCACCCCGCCGAGACCGTGAGCACAGCGAGGATCTGATGGTCCAGGACCGTGCACGCGCTTGTTCTGCTGGCGCGATGACATCGACCGGGCGGTGATGGGAGCCCACCGGCCATACCTGGAGTCCGGCACCGGCTGGCACTGGCTGATACCGGCTGCGGAGATGGCCGGCCTGGCGCGCAGCAACTGGCGGCCATCATCGGATCCCGCCCTCGCGGGCTGGGCCTGCCTGCCGCGGATCGCCAAGCGCGCGCTCGGCGCAGATCCCGGATCGGTCGGCGCCGCCAGGGACTTCACCGTCGCCATCCTGCACCGGTGGGGCATGGCAGAGCGCAGCCCAGACGTCGCGATCGTGGTGTCTGAGCTGATGGCTAATGCGCTGCGGCATGCCCTGCCCGGGTCCGGCGATACCGGGCCCCGGCGGCCGATCCAGCTCGGCCTGCTCCAGCCCGGCCCCTGCGTGCTATGCGCGGTCGCCGGCCGGGGCAAGGCAGCTCCGGCACCGCAAAGGCCTGGCTCCCTCGACGAGACCGGCCGCGGACTGCAACTCATCTGCGCGCTCACCGACCAGTAGGGCTACACCACGCCCAGCGAGACCGGAAAGGTCGTGTGGGCCTTGTTCTGCCCGCGGCCAGCACCGCCAGCCCCGGCCCGGTACCCCAGCAGGCCAGGCCGCGACCGGTCCCGGAACCTCGCGGCTTGGCAGAACCAGCCGGTGTGAACTATCCGTCCCGGCCGACCGCGGCACGAACATCGGGAGCTGGCCTGTGACCCTCATCCAGAGGTCACGTGTGGATAACCACCTGATGCCGGTACGGTCGCGATCCCTTCGGGATCTTCCCGGCAGCCAACACGAGTCACCCCGCATCTGCGCTGGTAATTGGCCGGTCGTACCGGAAGAGGCTCTCCAGGCATACCTCCTGGCATCGCGCCGCCACCCTGGGTATCTGCACCGTTCATCCACAAGCTTGTGCACAGCCCCGTACACTCCTGACCCCACCAGGGCTGGCGTGATAGGAGCGTGGCTCTCACGCCGGCCCTGGTAGCCAGGAGGATTTCTCGTGCCCGTCTGCCTTGCCTTGCTCCTGTCCCGTCTCCGAGACCAAGTCCGCTCCGTTCAGGCCAGGGCCATGATGCTGGACTGAACCTCCGCGCCCGGCAGCTCTGCCGCCGGGTCGCCCCAGGCCAGCACTCCGACATGGGGGAGCGCCGGGTCAGGAACCGGGTCGGTGGCCGGGCTGCCCACGACCACGGCCGCGCCGCCGAGCAGCAGCCGCGCGGCCTTGTCGACCGGCGGCAGGCCGGCACGGGCCAGTTGCCGCGTTGAACGCGCCGGCCGGGCTAGGCGCCGGGCGGGGCGGCAGCCACCAGGTGAAGCCGCGGCCGTCAGGATGCAGGTCGCCCTGCAGGACCTCGACCAGGGGGATGCCCAGGATCCGGCCGCCGCGCACCAGCCGGCGTCGAAGGAGCCGCGCCGGGCGGCGGTCCCGCCGTCACAGATCGATCCGTTCGGTGCGGTATCGATGGTCATGGGCACGACGTGTCACAACATACCTAACGGCGGGTATTTGTGCGACTGTCACGCACTGGTTGACCGCGCTCTGTGATCACTGTATGAGCTGGACACTGAACTCGCCTGCCCGGCAGGCGAGTTCAATGGACGCACTCACCCGCACGTCCATGATCCTGAGTTGGGTCGTGACCGCCCGGTGGCGCCGCCGCCCGACTGAGGGCCGGTGCTACAGCTCATCGTCCTCATCATCTGGCGGGCCGGCCACGGCCCAGAACTCATCCCCCGGACCCGACTCGACCCGGTACACGCCGTCGCGGTACGTGACGGTTCGCATCTGGCCCTCAGAACCGCGGCGCTCGCCCAGCCACACGCCCGTATACCAGTCAGGTCCCGGATGCTCCAGGATTGCCTCAATGCCAAAGTCAGGCTCACCTTCGGCGCGCAAAAATGAGACGACCGGCTCCTCGCCCTCCACCAGGATCCTCCAGCCTGCAGGCGTCACAACCTCGCTGGACTGCATGCCGGTTGCGCGACCGAGTTCGCCCTGGCCGCCTTCCACAGGATTGGTTTCTCGTATCATCGCCGCCTCGGGAAGATCTGCGGCGCGCGCCCTGCGCCCGGTCTGCGCGAGCGGTTACCGGGACGGCAGGCCGAGCGCTTCGGGATGGGACCGGCGGTAGTGCTCGGTCAAGACCTCGTTGAGGCTGCCGGGCCGGTACGCGACGGTGCGGCGGCAGATCTGGCAGCGGGTAACCGGACGCTGGGTAACGGTTACCGGGAAACGGCGGGAACTGGACTTGCTCATCAGCTCCATGATGCCAGGCCGGGGAGACTGACCTGACGCGCGCCACGCGCACGCCACGGTAGTGCCGCAGCAGTTGACCGCGCGGGCCCGGGATTGCGACGCTGTCGCCGGTCAGTTCTGCGCAGATCGCACGTGATCTCAACGCGCTCCCAGCGGCAAATGAGTGCGTCTCGGATGTGCCGAGTTCGCGAGCATCAATCGTGCGGTACTGGCAGTACGCCCAAGGCGGCCCTATACCTACATCCGACGGTCATCTCGTTGCCGCATTGCAGGGCTATGCGCTGCCGTTACGGCGGCTGAAACCGCGAACTGGAGGCCTACCGCTTTTGTAGACACTTCTATTATGCCACTAGCGCCATTCCTGCGTCAACTCCAAGCTCAAACTCGGATGGCGACAGATAACCCAGTCCCTTCTGAATCCGCTTACGGTTGTAGTACACTTCCACATATTCGAACGTCGCCTGCTTCACGTGCGCAACGTTCTTCCAGGCGTGCAGATGGATGAGCTCTTTCTTGAACGTCGCGTTCCACGACTCTGCTGCCGCGTTGTCGAAACATATACCGGTGTGACCGACTGACGGTATAATGCCATTGGAAAGGCAAGCATCCCGGAACGCCCGTCCGGTGTACTGGCTGCCACGGTCGGAATGGAATACCACTTCACCGATCCCCGGACTACGGTTGGCCAGTGCCATGGCCAGCGCGCCGGTCACCAGCTCCTCGCGCATATGATCAGCGACAGCCCAGCCGACCACCTTACGTGAATACCCGTCGATTACCGTGGCCAGGTACGCCCATCCGGTCATCGTGAAAATATAAGTAATATCCCCGTACCACAACTGGTTCTTCGCTCCGGGCACGAACTCGCGGCCAACGAGGTCGACCAGGCCGCCCTGGTTCGCCGTGTCCTGCACTGTGGTGACCTTGTACGGCCGCGGATGCACGCAGGCCAGGCCAGCAGCCCGCGCAAGCCGCCGCACCCGCCGCGGCCCGGCCCGGTGCCCGCGCCGGGCCAGCTCCCGGTGGATACGGTCAATACCGTACCGGCCCTCATTCTCGTCGTGGATTTCCACGATGAGCGCGGTCAGCTTCTCATCGCCGGCCGCCCGCGCCGACGGGACGCGTTTCTTCCACGCATAATAACCTTGCCGGGTTACCTCCAGCATCTCGCACATGAACGTGACCGGGAATCTTTCCTCGCGCGGCTTGCGACCGTTCTCCTCCGCCATCCCGTCGATGAAGGCGAACTTTACTGATTCTCCTTCGCAAACCACGCCGCAGCTTTTTTTAGGAAATCTCTTTCCATCCGCAGCCGGCGGTTCTCGTCCTCGAGCTCCTTCAGCCGTGCCCGCTCATCAATATCGAGAGGCTTATCCTTCACCTTCCCCGATGCCTTAGCCCTGCTCACCCAGCTCCCCAGCGTTCCCTCGTTTATGCCCAGATCCCGGGCAATTTCCGCCATCGGACGGCCGGAGCTTATCACCAGCTCCACAGCCTCGTCCTTATATTCCTGGGTGTACTTCCTGCGCGCCTGTCCCACTTACGGTTCTCTCCTCGTAGACCATCGTGCCACTTCGGACTGTGTCTACGAAACCGGTCGGGGTCCAGCGGCCCCGGTTGCCCTCGGCGGCGATACGCTCAGGTTATGAATCGTTGCGCAATCCGGCGTTGATCACCACTTGCGGGGCGCGCAGGCTGGACCACAAAGGAAAGAAACCAGGATCGGCCCGGGAAGCATGGTCGGCAGTGTGTCGCGGCGACGGTGCCGGTTAGGCGCAAGCTCCTGGGCCGGTCGCCGTTTCGGCAAACCCTGGGCAATGCAAGGAGTCAGGACGATGAGACGAGAAGCAAGCAAGGACCGGGTGTGGCTGACATGAGCACATTGACGTCTCATCTGGTGACCGGGGACCCGGCTGCGGCGGCTGCCTGGTACGGATCGGTGCTCGGCGCTGTGGAAGAAGGCCGGGTCACCTTGCCCGGCGGCCGGGTGCTGAGCATCGAGCTGCGGTTCGGTGTCAGCAAGCTGGCGATCGGGGATGAGTTCCCGGACCTGGGCATCGTCTCCCCGCTGACGCTGGGCGGCAGCTACGGGGCGCTGCACCTGGCCGTCGGGGACGCCGGGGCGGTCTGGCGGCGGGCGCTGGATGCGGGCGCGACGGTGTTCGAGCCGCTGCATGAGGCGTTCTGGGGCGACCGGACCGGCCAGTTCATCGACCCGTTCGGGCACCGCTGGGCCATCGATCAGCACATCCGGGACGTGCCGCCGGGCGAGGTGGCCCGGCTGGCCGCCGAGGCTTTCGGCCAGGGTGAGAGCTGATGCGGTACACGCTGCTCGGCGGCAGCGGGCTCCGGGTCTCCGAGCTGTTCCTGGGCGCGATGACGTTCGGCGAGCAGGGCGGGGTCGGCGCCCCGCCGCAGGAGTGCGCCCGCATCCTGGGCGCGTACGCCGACGCGGGCGGCAACGTCATCGACACCGCGATCAACTACCGCGGCGGGGCGAGCGAGGAGATCCTCGGCGAGCGCCTGCAGGGCCGCCGGGACCGGTTCGTGCTGTCCACCAAGTACACCGTCACCCGCGACGCCGGTGATCCCAACGCGGCCGGCAACCACCGCAAGAACCTGCGGCTGTCGCTGGAAACCAGCCTGCGGCGGCTGCGCACCGACTACATCGACATCTACTGGGTGCACATGTGGGACGCCGGCACCCCGGCCGAGGAGACCATGCGCGCCCTGGACGACCAGGTCCGCGCCGGGAAGATCCTCTACGCCGGCATCTCCGACGCGCCCGCCTGGGTGATCTCCCGGGCCAATACGCTGGCCGCCTGGCATGGCTGGACGGCGTTTGCCGGCGTGCAGGCGCCCTACAGCCTGCTGCGCCGCGACATCGAACGGGAACTGCTGCCCATGGCCGAGACCCTCGGGCTCACCCTGGCCGCCTGGAGCCCGCTGGCCGACGGGATCCTGTCCGGCAAGTACGCCCGCGAGGGCACGGCCGGGCAGCCCAGCCGGATCGACCCCGCCAACCTCACCGATCACCAGCATGAGGTCGCGGCACTGGTCGGGAAAATAGCCGCCGAGCTGGGCGTCACCCCAGCTCAGGTCGCTATCGCCTGGACCCGGGCCCGGTCACCCGTTATTCACCCGATCATCGGCGCCCGCCGCCACGGCCAGCTACTCGACAACCTCGGTGCCGTCGGCTTGGACCTGCCCGCCGACGCGCTCGCCCGGCTGGATGCCGCCACCCAGATCGACCTTGGCTTCCCTGCCACATTCATCCGCGACACCAGTCACTGGGTCTTCGGCGCGGCCGAGTCCGGGGACGCCCGAACACTTCGATGATCTCGAGGTCCGCGTTCCCCGGAGGTGAACCGTGAATGGCATGCCCGAAGTCACCCAGCTCCGGCTGGTGGTCACCGCGTCCGACTACGACCAGGCGCTGGCGTTCTACCGTGACGTGCTTGGCCTGCCCCAGCGCGCGGCCTATGCCTCTCCCAGCGGGAGGGTGACCATCCTGGAAGCCGGCCACGCCACGCTCGAACTCGCCGACCCCCCGCATGCTGCCTACGTCGACGCCATCGAGGTCGGACGGCGCGTCGCCGGGCATGTCCGTGTCGCCTTCGAGGTCGACGACACCGCCGCAACCGCCGCCAAGCTGGCCGCCGCTGGAGCCACCATCATCGCTGAGCCAACGGCGACCCCGTGGCGATCCCTCAACTCGCGGCTGCAAGGCCCGGCCGGGCTGCAGCTCACCCTGTTCTCCGCCCTCCACCCAGTACCACGGCCTAGCCGTTGACACCAAGGGACGGCCGCCAGCCTAACGCCGGAAAGCGCTTCGCAGGCCGCCAGCCCACGAGGTCCGGTACCACCACACCACACCCCGGCGGGGTCGGCGCCCCCGCAGCGGGCGGTGCCGCTGATCCGCCGGACACCAGACCTGCATCTGCATACGAGAGGAGGCGGGGCTATGAAGGCCATCCGCATCCACGAACCAGCCGGCATCAGCGGGCTTGTCTTCGAAGAGGCGCCCGATGCCAAGCCCTTTTTCTGCGACGTGCTGGTCAAGGTCGCCGCGTGCGGCATCACCCACAACGAGCTGGACTATCCCGTCTGGACCTGCCGGGCCGGTCACCAGCGGACGTTGATCATACCCGGCGCCGAGGTGTCGGGGGTCGTCGCCGCGCTGGGATTGGGGACGGCCGGGATCGCCGTGGGCGAGGAGGTGTTCGGGCTGACCGACCAGTGGCGTGACGGAACGGCCGCCGAATACGTCGCCGTCGAAGCCCGGAACGTGGCCCCGAAGCCGAAGACCGTCGACCACATCCACGCCGCGGCGGTGCCGCGGGCCGGCCTGACGGCATGGCAGGCCCTGTTCGACCACGGAAAGCTGGCCAAAGGACAGACGGTGATCATCCACGGCGCGGGCGGCGCGGTCGGGTCGACGGCGGTCCAGCTGGCCCGCTGGGCCGACGCGCAGGTGATCGGGACCGGGCGCAGCCATTCCCGGTCGCTGGTCACCGAGCTGGGCGCCGACCGGTTCGTCACGCTGGACGACGGCCGCCTCGAGGACGCGGCCGGCCATGCCGACCTGGTATTCGACACGATCGGCGGCGACGTGCTTGCCCGGTCGCCTGCCCTGCTGCGGCCCGGGGGAACGCTGGTCTCGGTGGCCGCGCCGCCGCCCGCCACCCGGGACGACATCAAGACGGTTGCCTTCATCCAGGAGCCGAACCGCGCTCAGCTGATCGAGCTCGCCCACCTAGTCGACGAGGGACACCTGCGCCCCCAGGTCGGGGCGGTGTATCCGCTCGCACAAGCAGCCCAGGCGTTCAGCGCGAAGGCCGCCGGCGGCATCCCCGGCAGGATCGTCCTCCAGCCCTGACCCGGGGGCCTGCCCGTCCCAGGCCTCGACCGACGCTCGCGACCGCCACGGCACCACGGCGTCCAAGTGGCTTCCTCTGGCTTGAGGCCAATCGCGGGGGTGCCAGCGGATTCGGCCCGATAACTAACCATCTAGCGACATCGACAGGATGCCCGCCCATCCGGCCTCTCCTCGCTGGAGGAGTTGTCGTGCATCAGCAGACGCTAGACCCGCGACCGCCCTCAGGCTTGACCAGAACGGCCATTCGGCACCCCCGAAGGCAGCTTCTTCCGGCGACGCTACTGGCGCCAGAACGGCGGATATTTCGCCTGGTCTAGGTGCCTCGCGGCGTCAGGTAGCAGGCATCGGATGAATGGCTGGCGGTTTGATCGAGCCGGAATTGCAGGCGTGCGGGTCCTCAAGGCGGTACGCATGGGGCGTGCGCCTTGAGGACTGCGGGGTGCTGCAGTCTGGTGCCCGCCTCGGTGGTGCGATGACGGCCGGATGGTCAGGCCTAGGCGCTGCTCAGCCGCCGCATCCTTGCGGGGCGTGGCCGGTGTAGCTGAGAATGCGGGGATGGGTGAGGACGCCGCGGCGGACGACGTAGCTGAACTTGTAGTCCTGGGTAACACCGCCGGTCTCCAGCGCCCGCACGAAGACCAGCAGGCTGTTTCCTTTCGCGGTGATCGTGGTGACGTGGTCGCGCACGGTACAGCCGTAGCCGCCGACCCACTGCCGGTAAGCAGCAGTGCCGTAGTCGCGGCTCTTGCCTCCGGTGAGCTGCCACGCCCTCGGCCAGTCCCGCTGGTTGCTGTCAGGGACGGGCAAGGGCGGCGGGAGCTGAAGTGATCCGGCCGGGCGACGCATTCCCCCCGGTGCGAGCTGGGCGTCCCACTCGGCTCCTAGCCCGCCGCCGCCCGGCCTGGGTCCTTCAATCATCTGATGCGGGCCGCCCGCCTGATATGCCGGGTTTGCCTGCACCGAGGTCACCAGTCAACCGCCAGCACCCCAGGCGGGGCCTTCGGGAACGGGATCAGCTTGCCGCCGGAAATCCAGCCGAACCCCCCCGGATCGTTCCAGAGGATCCAGTGCTGTTCCTGGCCGTCGGCGGAAAGCACTGGCACAAGTCCCCCGTCGTTGTATGGGCCGTTCGAGGGGGCCGAGCGGTACAAGATGCCGCTGGGCCGCCCGGTGGCCACGGAGAGCCGCAGCACCGACAGGCGGTACCTGGGCGTCCCGGGGTGGCTCGGGAGCGGCGGCACGGGACTCGCCACTGCCGCGGTCAGGGTGGATCCGTCGGGATTGATGACCGCGGTGTACACGCAGACGGCGCAGCGGGCGCTCTGGCTGAATAGCAGGTGGCTGTGAGCTTGCAGTGAACCGCCCGAGCTGGTCGCGTCCAGGCCAAGGACAGCCAGGTCAAGAGATCCTTCCGGCAGCTTCCACAGATAGTCGGCGACCAGGGTGCGGCCGTCGGCCGTCCAGGACATCGCTCCGATCTGGTCCGTGACCCGGGCCGGGGTGGCGGCGGACACGGTGTTGTGCCAACTGCGGACGGCACCGCTGGTCACGTTCATGACGTGGATGGCGCCCGCGTGCGAGGCCACCGAGTCCGGTTCGAGGCAGCCCTGCTCCGCGTACGCGACCTGGGTGCCATCCGGTGAGGCGGCGAACGCGCTAACCGGCTCGCCATTGACGAGTTTGCCCACCGCCCGCAGGCCGGTGACGTGCCCGGTGCTCGTCACCCTGAACTGGTAGAAGCGCGTCCGGGTCGCGGTCGAAGACGGGCACGCCGTTTGCGTCTCGGCCGCGACGGTGAAGGTGCGGTCATCAGCGGTGACCGAGATGCTCCGCGCCAGGATCCAGCCCACGGGCAGCGCGGGCATAGTCCCGGTGAGCTGGCCGTCGCTCGTCCGGCGGACCTGCACTGCCATCAGCTCGTCACCACTTCGGGTGATCCCCATGCTCACGATGGTCACGTAGAACCGCGGCGGCGGCGTCCGCGTCCCCGGGACGGACGGCACCCCGGCCAGGGAGGTGATGCCGGGCCCGGCGCCGGCCGGGGCCTGACCCTGGCCCGTCCGCGGAGCCGGGACCGTTCCCGGGTGACCGGCCAGGGTCACGGCGGCCAGGACGATCGCGGCGACGCTGGCCGCGGCGCCGACGGGAACCAGCCAGGCGCGCAGGCGGCCCGGCCGGCGCCGGACCGGTCCCGAAGCCGGCGACGCGAGCCGGCCGGGTACCGGGCTGCTGAGCGCGCGGGTCTCATCAGGGGGCATGATCGCGGCCGCGGCGGTGAGCGCGTCGGTCAGCCGGTCCGCGGTCTCGGTCATCTCTTCCTGCGCAATCATCGGGTCTCCCTCAGTACGCGAGCGAGGGCCGCGAGCCCGCGGGCCGCGGTGGACTTGACGGTCCCGGCGCTGATGCCGAGCGTGGCAGCGATCTCCGCCTCCGACAGCCCGGCGTAGAACCGGAGCACCAGCACCTCCCGCCGTCGACGGGAGAGCCCGGCCAGCGCGGCCAGCACCTGCCGCCGGTCCTCGGACAGCAGCACCGACTCCTCGGCGGACAGCGGCGGGCTCGGTGAGTCATGGCCGGCGTGCCGCTGGGCCCGGCCGCGCCGCCTGATCGCCGAGCGGCAGCCGTTGACCACCGCCGTCCGCAGGTAAGGGAGCGGGTCACCCGGATCGGCGAGCATGTCCCAGCGCTGGTGCAGCCGGGTGAAAACGTCCTGGACGACATCTTCCCCGGTGGCCTGGTCACCGGTGACGAACGCGGCCAGCTTGACCAGTCCGGGACGGTGCACCCGGTACGCCTCGGTGAAGCCAGATCCCGCCGATGACGCCGGGCGATCTGCCGTAGCCTCCGGGCCGTACCGGTCGGCGCTTGGTCTCATGCCCACTACACTCCACGCCCCCGCGATCGGTTGCCTGCGGCCTCTATCCACGATCCTCCGCTCACCCGGCTGGGGTGCAAATACGTCGGAAGGCGGGATCAGGATGAGCAGTGGGTGGAGCAGCCTGGAGCGACACAGAAGACCCAGTTCAGCACGGCCCCAAGCGGGAATCGTGACGATCAAGATCGCCGTACATAATTAGGCGGATCTGGTGCGCAAGCTGGTCGGTGGCGCTCACGATCCGTAACGGGACCGCGGAACTCAGTGCCGAGGTGATCGGGCTCTGGGGTCAGGGCATGCAGGGTCATGCAGTGGTATCAGGCCTGGAGAACCCGGCCTTTTCTGGCCCGTCACGACAGGACTGCGACGGGGCATGCGAAAACTAGCGGAGGCCGCAGAAGGTCCTGGCGGCTATCCGGCATGCCGGCGGCCGAGCCGTCCTCAAGACGGCTGAGCTGTGTCTGCAGGTGATCGAGGCGTGCGTGCAGGAGCGCGACCTCGGCGCCGAGAGCTGCGATGACCGCCGGATCGGGCAGGCCATCGGAAGAACCATGCTGCCGGTTCCCCGGCACCCGGCATTATGTTCCTTGTGAGCGAGAGCGACGAGCTTCCCGGCAGCGTTCTGGCCGCGTACGAACGAGCCGCCAGCGCGGGGTTCCAGCTCGCCTGCGAGGTCGAAGTGGGCAGGCTGCTGGCGGCACTGGCCGCGGCGGTGCCGAGCGGTGGCCGGGTTCTGGAGATCGGCACCGGCGTCGGCGTCGGGCTGGCCTGGCTGGTCCATGGCCTGGGAGCGCGCCGGGATGTCGAGGTGGTCACGGTCGAGCTCGATGATGAGGTGCAGCGGACGGCGCTGTCAGTGCCATGGCCGCCGTGGGTTCGCTTCGAGTCAGGTGATGGGGCGGAGGTCGTCGGCCGCCTCGGTCAGTTTGACCTGATCTTCCCGGACGCGCCCGGTGGGAAGATCTTCAAGCTGCGCCGGACTGTGGCCGCGCTTCGCCGTGGCGGCGTCCTCGTCGTGGACGACATGGACCTCACCCGGCACGACGATGAGCAGCTTCGGTCTGCCCTGGCCGTTGTGCGTCACCGTCTCCTCGGTAATGCTGAACTCGTCTGTGCCGAACTGGGCTTCAGCAGCGGCGTCATCGTGGGCGTCAAGCGCCGGCCGTGACCTTCGAGGCAGCGTACCGAAAGCTCGTTACGGAACGTGACAGTGCGAGCGGGTCGCTTGACAGCGCCTATCGCCGACTATGCGCGGCTGGCAGCCCGGCCGAGTGCGCCGGCTGCTGGACGCAGATCGTCTGGTTCTGGTCGCGTTACTACCCGCACGGCTGCTAGCCGTCCCCTCGCATATGTGACGTGTTCGCGCTCAGCGACAATAACCGGTTTTCGTTCGGATGCGCTGTCATGTCGCCGCCGGGCCGCCTTACCGGGTCAGGTCTGCTAGCCGGCAGCACTAGGCCACCGCTGTTGCCCGGGTCAAGTCCCGCGGCGTCGGGTCTCCCGGCTGCGGGTGTTGAGGCCGGTCAGGTCGGCGCTGATCTGCCAGAGCCGCGCGGCGGCGGCGGTGTCGTAGGAAGCCTTGCTTGAGGTTTTCGGCTTGCGGTTGGCGAAATACCGGCCGGTGACGCCCTCGGCCTCCGGTGCGGATGCCAGATAGATGGAAGTGGCCGCGCCGCGGGCGGGTGCCTTCATGAACGGCCGCAGCAACGGGATCATGACCTTCGACAGGCGGGATGGGTCCTCGGCGGAGAACGACGTGCGCACCAGGCCGGGGTGCAGGGCGGTGGCGGTGACGCCGGTGCCTTCCAGCCGGCGGGCGAGTTCGTAGGTGAACACGATGTTGGCGAGCTTGGACTGGCTGTACGCCCGCTGCCCGGAGTAGCTGCGTTCGCCCTGCAGGTCGTCGAAGTTGAGTCTGCCCGCCGCCTGGGCGTTGGACGAGACGGTGACGATCCGGGCGGGCGCGCTGCCCTTGAGCCGGTCCAGGACCAGGCCGGTGAGCAGGAAGGCGGCGAGGTGGTTGACGGCGAAGGTGCGCTCCAGCCCGTCGGCGGTGAGGTGCCTGGTGGCCCAGAACCCGCCCACGTTGTTGACCAGCACATCCAGCCGCGGGTAGGCGCTGCGGACCGCGACGGCAAGAGCGTGTACCCCGGCCTGGCAGGACATGTCGGCGGCGAACGCGTCCACCGCCGGGTTGCCGGACTCGCGGACGATCCCGGTGGCGGCGGCCTGGGTCCGCGCCTTGTCCCGGCCGGTGATGCCGACGCGGGCGCCCAGCGCGGCCAGGCCGGCGGCGGTCGCCCGGCCGATGCCGCCAGTGCCGCCCGTGACCAGCGCAGTCTTGCCTGCCATCGGGCCGGGGAAGTTCTCAGTCATTGGGGGCGGTCCCTTCGTGTGAGCGGCCACCGTGACCAGGCACTGGCTGGCCGGCTATCAGCTGGCCAGCCAGTGCCCGCGGTGCCGCGCCGGGGTTTCTCCTAGGCGGCCGTGACGTCCCGGTGCCGGGCACTGCCCGTGCGAACGGGCACGGGGCGGGTCCGGCTTCCAGCGGAAAAGCCCCGGACGATCAGCAGGAGCGGGAACAAGAGCTCGAACAGGCCACCGGGGGCGAGGAACACGATTCCGGCGGGGGATACGTGCCAGCCGATGTCGGCGATCCCGAGCAGATTGCAGATGACCCCGGCCAGGAGCAACGCGTAGCCGACGATGCCCAGTATGGACAGGCTCCGCGGCACGAGCCTCGACGTCAGCAAGACCGGCGTCAGGACGAGCCCGGCCACGGCGGACAGCGCGTAGGCGGGCAGCGCGTAGTCGTTCCACTGACTGCGGCTGGTCAGGAAGTACGCGCACGCCGCCAGGACCGCGAGGCCCTCCCCCACTCTCAGGACGAAGTAGGCCTGGGAGCGGACCGGTGCGTAGGGCGTCAGGACCGGGCGCATCGCCAGGCCGACCGCAGCGTCCGCGAGGCCGCTGAGGCCGATCAGCAGCACGCCGGTGATGAGGGTACCGGCGGGCTTGGTCGCGCTGGAGAAGTACGAATGGATCAGCGTGTTACCGATGAAGAAGGTGACCGTGAACGAGAGGAACAGCACTCCCACCACCACGGCGGTCCTTCGGTGAGGGACGGGTCGCTCCTGATCTCTGGCAGAAACGGTCGCTGGTGTTGTCATGGCCTGATTCCTTCGTGCGATGTGCCGTGGGTTTCCGGTTCGGAGTGGTGGGTTGTCGCTGGAGGATGGCTGGCGGTCATGGTGGGCAGGGCCAGGGGGTTGCGTGGCAACCGGGAAGCTGGCTGGCTAGGTTCTCGAAGTCGGTCGTTCTTTCCTTCAGCTGACCGGCACGGCCGGAGCCGGGGCCGAGGCGGCCGACGCTGGCCCGAGGTCATCGGGTGCGGGGGCGGCGGGCACGCCGGCCCCGCCCTGGTCCAGGCGGAACGGCGGGTAGGCGTCGGTCATCAAGGCGGCGTAGGCGATGACCCGCAGCACCCAGCGGTTCATGCCGATGACGAAGTCGTACAGCCCGCGCGGGTAGCGGCCCGCGACCAGCAGCGCGATCGCCGCGAAGCACACCAGCAGCCCGATCAGGCCGCCGGAGAGGGCATCGGCCTGCCATTTATGTGCCGAGCCCGCGGTGTAGGCGGCGCCGCCGGCGAACACCGCGACGATGGCGTACTGCGGGATCGCCAGCAGCCACCACTTGACCAGGACCAGGCCGCGGGAGAGCCGCTCGGGGTAGGCGACGTCCAGCGTGGCGGGGTAGTCCGGCTCCTCCGCCAGGCTGAACGGCGGGTAGCGGTCGGTCCCCAGGGCGCTGTAGGTGTAGTAGCCGACCCGCCAGGACCAGCGCAGCACCCCCAGGTTGAAGCCGAACAGCGGCCGGGGGTAGCGGCCGGTGAACAAGATCGCGAAGAACGCGATGACGGTGACGACGGCGAACGCGATCCACAAGAAGAACAGCACGATGTAGTGCGGGATCGCCAGCAGCCACTTGACCAGCCACAGCCAGCGGCTCAACGGCTCATCCAGGCGCGCCCGCACCTGTACGGGGTAGGTCTGGTCCATGGCTTCCTCCTCGTTAGTGCCTGCGGATGCCGCATCCATGACAGCGGCACGCGATAGGCACCGGCGGGGCGGATCACCGGCCTCATAGGGTTGTCTTCACGCTAAGCTCGCAACTGGAAACTAGCAATAGATTTCCGGAAACGATCTACAATAATTTGCGGGCGGGGCGGCCCGGAGCTTCCAGACCGGCCACGCCCGGATGCTGCTGTGCATCGCCCCACGACCCAGGCGTGCGGCTGCGCGACATCGCGGCCAGGGCGGACGTCACCGAGCGCACCGCCTACGGCATCGTCACCTATCTCACCGAGGCGGCTGCGTCGTCAAGTACGAGGGCGGCCGCCGCAACCGCTACCAGATCCAGGCCCACCTGCATGCTCCCCCAGGCCGACAACCGGGAACGCACCATCGGCGAGATCCTGGTCCTCCTGGCCGGCGCCGACGGTCAAGGCGACCGCATAATTCCGGTCGCCTTGACCGGGGAACGGCGCCGCCGGCGCCGGCACCTGGTCACTCCCGGCACGGTCATCACCCCGCAGTCCGCCAGCGCTGACGGCCGTCCCGTTCCCGGCCGGGCGCAGCAAGCCGGCGGCGGCGGTATCCGGGATGGCACGTTGCGGCGCCTCCGCCGCCGGGACGCAATCGCAGAAGGCGCAAACCGGGTCAGGCCTACAGATGCCGCCGGGCCCGTAACCGCTGACCCGCACGGGCGAATCGTGCACTCATCCGGTGAGCCAGTCCGGCCGGCCTCACGCAAAGCCGACGCGCCCGGGCCGCAGCCCATTCAGTGGGCCCAGCAGCCAGGCGGCACGATTGACTTGCGCACCCGAGACGCTCCGCCATACCGGTGCGGCCAGCTCCAACCCGCACCGGTATGGCGGACCGCCACGGGGACGTGATCTCTGCCGCGTGATCGGCGGGTGGCACGCAGAATACCCGGATCGGCATCGCTAGCGCAGTGATCGGTATCGACTCGCCATCCGCGCCGAACGGCGGCTACGCGCGCACTCCTCCAGGGCCGTCGGTGACACAGCGTGAGGAACCAACCCGGCTAGCTCGCCGGCGGACACGCCAAGCATCCTTCCTCGACATTGTTTTCGTCTATTCGAACATTAGCGGAGCGAACTAAATTCTGGTGAGCCAATAGGTGAGCCAACGCAGACAGACCCTGCCCGACGCTATCCGGCAGCCCGCCACAATAACTGCTGCTAGATGCCTCGCAGGGCGACGCCGGGCGACGTCCTGCGACCGTCCGGCGGTACCTTCTAAGCAGCGGGCGCGGGTTCGAATCCTGCCGGGTGCGCGCTGACCTGCGGCTTTACCTGCGCAGCGCCGCTTGTGTGGGTGCGCTGCTTAATAGGCAGTCGATTGCCGAGGTAGTCCGTGGCGGAACCGGACCGGGCGTCCTAGCTGCACAGACGGGAATAGTGTTCCCTCGCGGCGACAGCTATAGCGCTCGGACAGCAGATAATTTCAGCGCAAAGGCCGCCCGACTTAACCGTTGGCAGGTCAAGGCGGCTCGGTCGAGCCGTGGTGTTGGCTAGTAATCCCTAATCTTGATGTATCACATCTGATACAATAAGGATGGATCGCAGGAGGACTCAGGGATGACCGGATCGGAATCAGACGCTCCTGGGCTTGCCCGGCCCGAGTTGGTACGCGTGCTCGAATCAGCGGCACGGCTCCAAGAGGTCGTTCCCGATGCCGTCTTGGTTGGCGGCTCTGCCGCGGCGCTGTGGGCCAATCACCGCTTCTCCTATGACCACGACCACGTGCTGCAGGATCTCAGTGATCGCTTCGACGCCGTACTTGAAGCGATCGAAGAAACGGACGGATGGGTGACGAACCGGGTGACCCCGGGAAAGATCATCCTCGGCGAACTGGGCGATATCGAGTCTGGAGTCCGCCAGCTAATCCGGAACAGGCCCTTGGAGGTCACGGAAGTGGAGCTTCCGTCCGGACAGATGCTCCGGGTACCGACGCCAGACGAGACGCTGCGGATCAAGGGTTACCTAATCGTCCGGCGTAACCAAGTACGGGACTACCTTGGCGTGGCGGCTCTTTCTGACAGGTATGGGATCGCTCACGCTGCAGATGTACTGCGGCACATTGATACCTACTACTCCGACCAGCGCGGCCCCGGATCGGAGGCTGTTGCGACCCAGCTCGCCCGACAACTTGCCGATCCCAGGCCAGCTGACGCTCGTACGATCGGCCAGCTTGGCCGGTACAAGGGCCTGGATGCACGCTGGACCGACTGGGGGAACGTTACCGACGTCTGCCGCTCGCTAGCTGTGGGGATGTTGCAATGACTACCGCTCTGAGGTTCCGCAATATTGACGCGTCTCCGGATGACCCGGTGGAGACCTGGCCCTTCGAAGGCATCCTCGCGGCAGTTGAACGGGGCACCCTCCCGGACTGGCGCCGGCTCGCGAGCGCGATCCGGGCCGATCCCTGGGGTCCAGTAGCCCATCAGGTCCTCGAAGCCGTTCACCTATCCCACCCCTACGGCACCACCGAGCTGATGGAGGGGGTAGTAGCCCGCGCCCGCAAGCTAGCCGCCGACTCAGAACGGGTGGACGTCACATCCGAGGTGCAGGGCCTCGTCGCCAGATCCGGGCTGTCCAAGCAGGATTTCGCGGAGAGAATAGGGACCTCGCGATCTCGCCTGTCGACCTACATGTCTGGCAAGGTCGTGCCCTCAGCGACCTTGATGGTACGGATGCGGCGGGTCGCGCTTCATGCCTCTGAGATGACTACTCAGGCCGCAAGCTAGGCGTGTCTCGAGCTGCTCGCCGCTTACAATCTCGTCTCACCATGTGAGAGCAGATAATTATGCCGATCTCGCTCAGAGACGATCCCGGACCGTGCAAATCGCGCACAACGTGCTGGTGCGGGCGATCCGGCAGGCTGAGCGCGACGACCTCGTGGGGCGGAATGTCGCCGCGCAAGCGACGATCTTCACCCCAAGACGCGAGACAGTATCCTGAGGCAAGCTGGGTTGAATGAAGACGGAAGCCAGGCTGATAAGCCAGGGAGGGGTGAGTCGTGAGCCAGTACGTGATCGTGATCGAGGGCGACGGCTCTACCAACTACAGCGCCTACGCGCCGGATCTGCCTGGCGTGGTCGCGACCGGCGACACCCTGGAGGAATGCGAAGCTGAGATGCGCGAGGCCATCGAGTTTCATATCGAGGGTCTGCGGCTGGCCGGCGAGTCGGTACCGCCTGCCACGAGCCACGTCGCCATCGTCACCGTGGCTGCGTGAATCGCCGGTAAGTCACCATCGTGTTCTCGGTGCACGTGTGACCTCTGACCGGGAGGAGCCGCCAGCGCCCGCCGCCACCGGTTCGCCGACATCCGCGACACCCGGAAGCGTCTGGCGACCTCCCAGTCGCTGGCGCCGTCCTCGATCAGCTCCGCCGCGGCCAGCCGCACCCGCTCCCGGCGGGCCCGTTCTGCGGCGGTCGTCTGGCGCGATGATGATCGTCTGGGCTGGATTGAGGATGCACACCGGCTGTCCTCCGATCCTCAGATTAGCTCAGCGCAACGGCGGCAGTTGCAGTACGAACGTGACCCCTCACGTTCCGCACCCGGGGGAAGGCGGCGGGGCTCCGGTACTCATTCGTCCGCGAGCAGGCGGCGGGCGGCCTCGGCGATGTGGGCGGCGTCGATGCCGGAGGCGACGAGGAGCTCGGCGGGGGTGCCGGAGCCGGGCATCTCGCGTACGGCCAGGTGTGCGACGGCCAGGTCGGAGCGGCCGGCGCCGGTCAGCGCGTCCAGGACCGCCGAGCCGAGACCGCCCTCGGGATGGTGGTCCTCCGCGACGACCAGCCGTCCGCCGGTGGCCGCGGCGGCGGCGGTGAGTGTGGCGGTGTCAGCCGGCTTGACCGAGTACAGGTCGATGACCCGGGCGCTGATGCCGTCGGCGGCCAGCTGGCCGGCCGCGGCCAGGCATTCGTGCAGGGTCACCCCGGCGCCGATCAGGGTCACCTGGTCGGCATCGGTCTCGCGCAGCACCTTGGACCCGCCGACCGGGAAGGTCTCCCCGGCGTCGTACAGCACCGGGTAGGCGCCCCGGGTGGTCCGCATGTAGGAGATGCCCTCCAGGTCGGCCATGGCCAGGACCAGGGCGGCGGCGCTGGTCGCGTCGCTGGGGTACAGGACGGTGGAACCGTGCACGGCGCGCAGCATGGCCAGGTCCTCCAGGGCCATCTGGGACGGGCCGTCGGCGCCGATCTCGACCCCGGCGTGCGAGCCGGCCAGGCAGATGTTGGCCTGGGAGATGGCCGCCATCCGGATGAAGTCGTAGGCCCGGGTAAAGAACGCGGCGAAGGTGGACGCGAACGGCCGGTAGCCGCGCACCGCGATGCCGACCGCGGCGGCGATCAGCTGCTGTTCGGCGATGAACATCTCGAAGTAGCGCTCGGGGTAGGCCTTAGCGAACTCGTCGGCGAAGGTCGAGTTGCTGACCTCGCCGTCCATGGCGACCACGTCGGGGCGGACGCCAAGCGCGACCAGCGCGTCGCCGTAGGCCTTGCGCGTGGCCACCTTCTGGCCCCGCTCGTAGCCGGGCAGCTTGACCTCGGCGCCGTTGGCGGCGGGCCTTGGCCTGGCTGCCTCAGCCGGGCGCGGCCCACGGACCAGCAGGTTCCGTTCGCCGCCGAGTTCGACCACGGCCCGTTCCGCCATAGGTTCTGGCAGGGGCTTGCCGTGCCAGCCTTCGCGGTCCTCAACCTCAGAAAAACCCCGGCCCTTGCGGGTGCGGGCCACGATGACGGACGGCTGGTGGCCGCTCAGGTCGCCCGCCTCGGCCAGGGCCTGGTCGATGGCGGCGACGTCGTGGCCGTCGATGACGAAGACCCGGGCGCCGAACGCGACCGCGCGGGCGGCGTAGCCGTCCACGTCCCAGCCCAGCTCGGTGGGGCCGCGCTGGCCGAGCCGGTTGACGTCGACGATCGCAATCAGGTTGGCCAGCTTGTAGTACGAGGCCTTGTCCAGGGCCTCCCAGATCGAGCCCTCGGCCATCTCGCTGTCACCGCACAGGACCCAGACCCGGTACGGCAGCTCGTCCAGGTACTTGCCGGCCAACGCCACGCCCACGCCGTCGGGCAGGCCCTGCCCCAGCGAGCCGGTCGCCACGTCGACCCAGGGCAGCACCGGGGTAGGGTGCCCCTCCAGCCGGGAGCCGAACCGCCGGAACCCGGTCATCAGCTCCTCGTCGGAGACGACCCCGACCGCCTTGAAGATCGAGTACAGCAGGGGCGAGGCGTGGCCCTTGGAGAAGATCAGGTGATCGTTGGCCGCGTGGCCCGGATCGTCCCAGTCGTAGCGGAGGTGCCGGCCGACCAGGACGGCCATCAGGTCGGCGGCGGACATGCTGGAGGTCGGATGGCCCGACCCGGCCGAGGTGCTCGACCGGATCGAGTCCACGCGGAGCTGCTGGGCGAGTTCGGCGGCCAGGGCGAGATCGACGTCGGTGATTGGTGCGAACTCGACCGCCGTGCTCGGGATGTTGCTGTGCTGTTGGGTGGTACTCATCTCGGCCTCCCTGAGGGTGGTGTCAGGAATGACGCTACGGTTCCCGCCGCGGCGTTCCGCCAGGGATATCCCTGGCGGCTGACCCTGGCCTGCGCTGTCCCCGTCCCGGCCCGTATACGGGCCGGGACGCGCTGGCAGGCTTTACCGGTCCCCTTCATGGCGGTTACGCTGCGGTCAAGGCGATGGCGCAGCTACGGCGGAGCTGATAACCGCGACTCCTGTACCAGCCAGGGCATGGCCGTTGGCCCTGGCCTCATCGGATCATGATGGACCAGCCGGGAGGCCGTATGAGCACTCACGCTCAGCCAGGCGATCAGGTCGCGGCGTAGCGCCGGGCCGATGACCGCGACTCCCGGGCCGCCGGGCCGAGGCCCGAGGCTGATGGACCGGCGGGCCGAACGCGACGCGCTCGGCGGGCTTGTCGACGCGGTCCGGTCCGGTGAGAGCCGTGCCCTGGTGGTGCGCGGCGATCCGGGCGTGGGCAAGACCGTACTGGTGGATCACCTGGCCGGGCGGGCCTCGGGTTCGGGATGCCGGGTGGCCCGCGCGCCAGGTGTGCAGTCGGAGATGGAACTGGCCTTCGCCGGGCTGCACCAGCTGTGCGCGCCGATGCTCGGCCACCTCGACGGGATTCCGGGGCCGCAGCAGAATGCGCTGCGGACCGCGTTCGGCCTCGCCGCGGGTCCGCCGCCAGACCGGTTCTTCGTGGGGCTGGCCGTGCTCAGCCTGCTGTCGGAGGTGGCCACCGAGCGCCCGCTGATCTGCGTGATCGATGACGAGCAGTGGCTCGACCGGGCGTCAGCGCAGGCGCTGGGGTTCGTGGCTCGCCGGCTGGCGGCCGACCCGGTCGGGCTGGTATTCGCGGCCCGCGAGCCGGGATCGGAGCTGGCGGGGCTGCCGGAGCTGGAAGTTGACGGACTGCGGGACGATGACGCGCGGGCGCTGCTGGCCTCGGTGCTGGCCGGCCGCTGACGCGGTGCTGGACCTGTGGCGGGGCGACGACGGCCAATCCGGCGGCGACGTAGCCGCTGCACGCCAGGAGATCCTGGGTACGGCTGAACGCGTCACGGGCTGGTACGACGGTCTCGCGACCACCATAAGCACCGGCGGTGAGCTACCCGAGCCGCTCGCTCACGACACGGTCGGCGACGGCCGCCTCATCCGGGCCGTACGCCGCGACCTGCTCGACAACGACGGCAAAGCCACCGCCACCGCGGTCCGGATGGTCTGGACCGGCGATCACCTTGACGTCATCTGCCGTCAGCAGGCGGCCATCATCTCACCAGCGCGCGCCACCGCCGGGCAGCCCGCAGGCGGCCGCATCGTCCCGCCGCTTCCCAGGCGATTCCTGGCGCTAATCCGGTAATCCGGCTCGCCGAGGCGGCCGGAGTGCCTTAGCGCAACCGGCGCGTTTTGTCGGTGGCATGCGGCACGATGTACGCGTGGCTGACGAAGTGCGCTCGTCGGCCTGCGGGCCGGGGAAGCCGCAGGCCGACGTTCCCGTGGCGGCGCAGCCTTTCACTCATCTCGGTGTTCCGCACGCCGCACATTACCGGGGCTTGCTCCGGGTCTTCGCGCGGGCTAAGGAGCGTTTCATTGTGCACCTGCGCCCGGAGGACGTCGCCGCAGAGCTGCGGGTCGATGCCGATGACCAGCTGACCGAGGCGCTGGAGCAGCTGGCCAAGTGGGGCAACCTGCGGGCTGACGTCGACACCAGCCGCGTCACCACAGTGGAGGACTTTCACCGTAAGCGGTCGCTGTACCAGCTCACGGCCGAAGGGCACGCGGCCGAGCAGGCGATCTCGTTCTACGAGGAGGCGATCGGCCGACGGGGCCAGCTCCAGTCGGTCGCCCTGGCCGACATCGCCGGCCAGCTCCAGGCGCTGCTCGCGCTGGCCCGGGAGAGTGATCCCGATCCGGCCAAGATTCACCTGCTGCTGCTATCAGTGGCGGAGCGGTTTTCTTCACTGGCCGATAACGCGCAGGCATTCATGTCCGCGTTGCGGCGCGCGATCGACTTCTCCGACGGAGACGTCGACGGCTTCATCGCGTATAAGGAACGGCTGATCGACTACATCAACCGGTTCATCGCTGACCTCGCCAACTCCGGTGCCCAGATCGCGGTCCTGCTAACTGACCTGGAAGCCGCGGGTCACGAGCGTCTGCTGGCGGCCGCCGGCAGGCGTGAGGCCGCCGACGCGGCCCCCGAAGGGGCGGACGCGGCAGCGGCGCTGGCCGACGCGGAAGAGCAGGCACTCGACGCGTGGCGAAACCGGTGGCGCGGCCTGGACGACTGGTTCACCTCGCGGGACGCGGGGCATCCATCCCAGGCCAGGCTGCTGCGGCAGGCTGCGGTGACCGCGATCAAGCAGCTTATTGACACGGTCGGCCTGCTTAACGAGCGGCGTTCCGGCCGGTCGGACAGATCAGCGGACTTTGCTGCGCTCGCCCGGTGGTTCGCTGAGGCACCGGACGACGCGGCGGCTCACCGGCTGTGGCGGGCGGCGTTCGGCCTGTCCCCCGCCCGGCACCTGTCCGTGACCGGCGACACCGCGGACGAGTGGGAAAATGTGCCGGCCGGGACACCGTGGGGCGAGGCCCCGCCGATCCGGATTTCGCCGCAGCTCAGGAAGACCGGGAGCTACGAGCGGCGCGGCAAGCCCACTCAGGTGAAGGACCGCTCCGCGGCCAAGGAACTGCTGCGCCGCCAGGCCGAGCACGAGGCCGCGCAGACCACCGAGGCACGACGGCGGCTGCGCACCAGCGGGCCGACGCTGCTGTCCGACCTGGACGTGCTCGACCCGAGAGCGTTCCGCCTCTTCCTCAGCATGCTCGGCGACGCGCTCGCGGCCCGCGCGCCCGGCGACACCGAGGTGAAGACCGTCACTAACGACGGCAGCCTGGAGGTGCGGCTGCGGTTGGTCCCAGACGGCGGCACGGCCGCGATCAAGACCGAGGACGGGGTGCTCACCGGTCCCGAGCACGTCATCGAGATCACGGACCTGGTGCCGTGATCCCCGCCGAGGAACAGGCGCAGCGCCAGGCCGCCCTCCGCGCCCTGCTCGCCAAGCCGCTGCTTGTCGCCGCCGACGACGCCGAGTCGCTCATGCTGGTCCGGCGGCACCTGCCGGCGCTCAGCGGCTGGCTGCGCAGGGAAACCGGCTGGCGGCTGGCCGCAGACGCGGAGACGGCCCGGCTGTTCAAGACCGCCCCGCTGGCTTCCGACGCTACCCATCCCGCTCGCGGACACAACAGGGAGCCGTTCAGCCGCCGCCGGTACGTCGCTCTCTGCCTGGCCTTGTCCGCGCTCGCCCGCGCCGACGCGCAGACCACGCTCGGCAGCCTCGCCGACGACGTACTCACCGCCGCCGCCGAACCCGGCCTGGCGGCTACCGGGTTCACGCTGACCCTGGACAGCAGGAGCGACCGCGCCGACCTCGTGGCGGTGGTCCGGCTGCTGCTCACCTGGGGCGTGCTCAGCCGGGTCGCCGGAGACGAGGACGCGTACCTGTCGGCCCGCGCCGACGTGCTGTACGACGTACGCCGGCCGGTACTCGGCCTGGTGCTCACCGGCAGCAGGGGCCCGTCGACCATCAGTGCCCGCGGGTTCGAGACAAGGCTCGCGGCACTGACCGCCGAGCCGGTTGCTGACACCGACGAACTGCGCAACCAGGCGCTGCGCAGAATACTCACCCGGCGGCTGCTCGACGACCCAGTCGTCTACTACGACGAGCTGGCCGAAGACGAGCGTGCCTACCTGGTCGCCCAGCGGCACAACATCACGGGGCGGATCGGCGAGGCCACCGGGCTGCTGCCGGAGCTACGCGCCGAGGGCATCGCCATGGTCGACCCGGACGACGAGCTCACCGACGTGCGGATGCCCGAGCAGCGCACCGACGGACACGTCACACTGCTGGTCGCCGAGTATCTGGCGGGCAGGGCGCGGGCGCCGCGGGCCGAGCTGCTCGCGTTCGTCCGGCAGGCGGCGCAGGCGCACGCGGGCTACTGGCGCAAGGGCGTCACTGATCCCGGCGCGGAGATCGAACTGCTCGAGGTCGCGCTGGAGAAGCTCACCGCCCTGCGCCTCATCGAGGTGGACCTGGCGGCCATGCTCGACGGCACCGGCACCGTGATCCGCAGCCGCCCGGCCATCGCCCGCTTCGCCCTCGCTGAACCCACCATCCGAGAGCCCGGCAGTATGTCCGGGGGCAAGACCGGAACGAGCCATACTAGAAAGGCGACGGCCGATGCTGCCGACACCATCTTCTGAGCGGTGGAAACCCCTGCGGGCCGGCCTGGTCGACATGTTCTACTACGACCAGGAGGAGTTCTGGTTCCACGACGGCCGTCTGCTACTGCGCGGCAACAACGGAACCGGCAAGTCCAAAGTGCTCGCGCTCACGCTGCCGTTCCTGCTCGACGGGGACCTCGCGCCGCACCGGGTGGAGCCGGACGGCGACCGACAGAAGCGGATGGAGTGGAACCTGCTGCTCGGCGGCAAGCACCCCAGCCCCGAACGCCTCGGCTATACCTGGCTGGAGTTCGGCCGCAGGGGCGCCGACGGCACCGAGGAGTTTCGCACGATCGGCTGCGGGCTGAAGGCCGTCGCCGGGCGTGGAATCGCACGGCACTGGTTCTTCGTCACCAGCCAGCGCCCCGGCGCCGAGCTGCAGCTGCTGCCCGACAGCCGTGTCCCGCTCACCAGGGAGAAGCTGCGGGAGGGGATCGGCCAGCACGGGTTCGTGTATGACCGGGCGGCCGACTACCGCCGGGCGGTAGACGAACACCTGTTCGGTCTCGGCTCGCACCGCTACGAGGCGCTGGTCAACCTGCTGATCCAACTGCGCCAGCCCCAGCTGTCGAAGAAACCCGACGAGAAGCTGCTGTCCAGGGCGCTCACCGAGGCGCTGCCCCCGCTCAGCCCCAGCCTCGTGACGACCGTTGCCGAGGCGTTCCGCGGTCTCGATGAGGAACGCGACGCGCTGCGCTCCCTGGCCGAGGCTCAGGAGGCGGCCACCGACTTCCTGGGCCACTACCGCCGATACGCGAAGGTGGCGGCCAAGCGCAAGGCCGCCGGGCCGAGGCTGACGCAGAGCCGCTACGAACAGCTCGGCCGGGACCTCGCCGCCGCCGAGGAGGCCTTCAGGTTCGCCCAGCAGCAGCTGGGCGACGCGCAGCGCGAGCTCACGGAACTGGAGGAGCAGCGCACCGGGCTGGAAGCGCGCCAGAAAGCGCTGGAGGCCGACCCGGCGATGCGTGATGCGGAGCGGCTCAAGCAGCTCCGCGAGGACGCCGACCGCAAGGAGAAGGCGGCACACGATCGGGAGGCCGACCGGAACCGGCAGGCCGGCCACGTCACGCGGTACGCCGGCAAGGCGACTCAGACCGCGCACCGGGCCGGCACCGGACGGGACAAGCTCGCCCAAGCGCTAGGCGAGGCCGCGGCCACGGCAGCCGACGCGGGCTGCGCCCAGCGGCACCGGGCAGCGGTCGCGGCCCTCGACGGCACGGGCCTCGAAAACACGGGCCCGGGCGCTCCCCTGCCAGCCGAACGGGCCGACGGTGAGCACCGGGCGGTCGCTGCCTACCTGGATGCCCCCGAGGCGCCGGCGGGCGACATTCTCGCCCGGGCCAGGCGAGATGCGCAGGACATCGCCGACCGGCAGGCGCAGGCCGTCGCGCAGCTGGGCCGACTGCTTGACGAGTCCGCGACCTGCGAACGGCAGCTGCGGGCCGCGCAGGAAGCGGAAGGCAGGCTGTCGGCTGCGGTCCAGGCCGCGGCGGACCGGGTCACGGCTGCGGACCTGGCAGTAGAGGAACGGATGCGGTTGCTCCTGGACGCCTACCGCTTGTACCTGAGCGGCCTGGCCGAGTTGCGGGTGGCCGATCCCGACGAGCTCGTCGCCGCCCTGGAGTCCTGGGGCCTGACCGGCGAGGGCGCGAACCCTGCGGTCGCGGTCATCGACGCCGCGGCCCGGGCAGCCGGCGCGGAACTGGGCAACATGACCGGGAAGCTCAGCACTCAGCGGACCCAGCGTGCCACGCGGGCGGGCGAACTGGCGGACGAGATCGGCCGGCTGCGCGCGGGCGGCCACGACGCCCCGCCGGCCCCGCACACGCGGGCCGCCGGAGTTCGCGACGGCCGTCCCGGCGCGCCGCTGTGGAAGGTGACCGATTTCACGCCGGGCCTGTCAGATGAGGAACGCGCGGGGCTTGAGGCGGCCCTGGAGGCGGCAGGGATTCTCGACGCGTGGGTAACGCCTGAGGGGAATCTCGTCGACGGGGACGTGATCGTGGTTTCCGGGCTTGCCCCGGTGGCGGGGGCATCGTGCGCCAGCCTGCTGGTTCGCGCGATCGATCCCGACGACCTCCGGGCGGGAGCGTTGCGGGAAGAGTCGGTGGATTCCGTTCTGAGGGCTATCGGACGGGAGCCCGGGACCGCCGGCACTGGCGGGACCTGGGTGACCACGGACGGACGGTGGTCTAACGGGGTGCTGAACGGTGCCTGGCGCAAGGACCAGGCCGGCTACATCGGTGAGGGGGCGCGGGAGGCCGCGCGGCGGGCGCGGATCCAGTCGCTAGAGCACGAGCTGCACCAGGAGCGGGCTGCGATCGAGGGAATCGACGCGGAGTTGGCAGTCATCGAGACGCGGCAGGAGCTGCTCGCCGCCGAGCACCGGACGGTGCCGCCAGATGGCGGGGTTCGGGAGGCGCACACCGGGGCCGCCGTGGAGCGCAGGGCGCTTGCCCGGGCCCGGGAGGACCACGCGACGGCGGTAACCATGTGCCAGCGGCGGCAGGGGGAGCTGGCGACCGCGCGGGCACGAGTCGCGGAGTTCGCCGATGATGCCCGGCTGCCCGCGGACCCGGATGAGCTGGCCGGCGTCCGGGCCGGGATAGAGGCGTACCGGGTGGCGCTCGCCGGGCTATGGCCAGCCGCCGAGGCGACGCACGCCGCGATCCGCGCCGCGGCCGAGGCGGAGTCTGAGCTCGCCGATAGCCGACAGCTGCTGCTTGAGGCGGCCACGCGGACCGCCGAGGCGCGGGAGGCGGCGGGCACGGCGGCGACGACGTACCAAGAGCTGCTTGCCACCGTCGGCACAGCGGTGGAGGAGCTGCAGCAGCGGCTCGCCGCGGTGAGCACTGATCTCGGTCGGCTCAAGGTCCGGCAGGGGGACGCCCGTCAGCGGGAACAGGGAGCGCTCGAGGCGCGGGGCAAGGCGAACGGGAAACAGGGCGAATTGCGGACGCAGGTCGAGGATGCGGCGCGGTTGCGGGACGACGCGGTGCGCGAGTTCCAGGCGTTCGCCACCACCGGGCTGCTGCGGGTCGCGGCGACCTCGCTGGAGATCCCGGACGTGGAGCAGCCGTGGGCGGCGACGCCGACGGTGATCCTGGCCCGGGCCGTAAACGCCGAACTCGACTCCGTGGACGACGGGGACGGGCCGTGGGACCGGATCCAGAAGCGGGTAACCGAGGAGCATAAGCTGCTGGCGGACGCGATGGCCAGGCATGGGCACTCGGCGGGGCTGACGCTGAGCGAAGGCGTCGTCGTGATCGATGTGGTCTTCCAGGGCCGTAGGCACGATCTGCCAGGGCTGGCCGAGGCGCTGGCGGCGGAGGTGGAGCAGCGAACCACGCTGCTATCCGCTCGGGAGCGGGAGATCCTGGAGAATCACCTGCTCAACGAGGTGGCGGGGACGCTGCATGAGCTGATCGCGGCGGCCGAAGCCGAGGTCAGGCAGATGAACGACGAACTGGAGTCGCGGCCGACGTCGACCGGCATGAAGCTGCGGCTGATCTGGCAGCAGGCCAGGAACGCGCCCGAGGGCCTCGACCGGGTCAGGCTCAAGCTCCGGCAGACGATCGACGCGTGGTCCGCCGCTGACCGGGCGCTTGTGGGGGCATTCCTGCAGCAGCGGATCGCCGCTGAGCACGCGGACAATCCCGCGGCCGGCTGGGCCGAGGCGCTGACTTCTGCGCTTGACTACCGGGGCTGGCATGAGTTTGTGATCCAGCGCTATCAGGACGGGCAGTGGCGGCCCGCTGCCGGCCCCGCCTCGGGAGGCGAGCGCGCGCTGGTGGTGTCGGTTCCGCTGTTCGCGGCGGCTTCGTCGCACTATAAGTCGGCCGGCAACCCGCACGCGCCGAGGTTGATCGCGCTCGACGAGGCGTTCGCTGGGGTCGATGACGACTCCCGCGCCAAATGCCTGGGCCTGCTCGCCACCTTCGACATGGACGTGGTCATGACTAGCGAGCGGGAATGGGGCTGCTACCCGCAGGTGCCCGGACTTGGCATCTGCCAGCTCGCGCGCCAGGACGACGTCGACGCGGTCCTGGTCACGCCGTGGCGGTGGGACGGCCGGGAACGCCGTAGGGCCGAACGGGCGGCGGTGTGACCAACATGGTGGAGGATGGCACTAGGCTGCACCGCCTGCTTGGCGGCGAGCCCACCGCGTGGCTAGTCGGGAGGGCGCGAGACCGGCTGGAGGCCGGGCGCCCGCTGACGGGGACTGTGACCCTGACCGGCGCGACCGTGGAGCAGCGACGGGCGGTCGAACGGCTGACCGGCAGGGCGCCCCGTTCTGGTTCGTCGCTGTCAGTGTCGCTGCCCGACGTGGATCGGGTCCTGCGGGAGAGCGGGGCCGCGCCAGGCGGGCTGGCCGAGGCCGTGGCGCTCCTGACCGGTCCACTGCGGGACCGCAACCGCGACCGGATGGATACGGCCTCCGCCTGGGCGGCCGCATTCGTGCCGCTGGACGACGCCGTAGCGGGCCGCGCCGAACTAATCGCTTGGCGGGGGTGGCTCGATGCGACCGGCGTCGTGCGCCGCCTAGCCCCTTCAGCTGATGTGGCGCTGGCGTTGCTTGACCAGGTGGCGGCGGTGCTGCGGCGACTGCCGTCGCGGGGAATCCCGATCGGGCGGCTCGCCGCCGAATGCTGCGGCGACGCGCATGCCCTCGATGAGGGTCGCCCGGCCGGGACGCTCGCCCTGTCCGCGGTCCGCGCGCTGGCCGGCCTGCCGTTCGCGGCCGACGTGAGCGCGGACGCGCGCCGTACGGCATGGGCCTTCGTGGGCGTTCACCTTGACGACCTCTCCTCGCTGGTGCTCTGCCTCGGCCTGCTCGGCGACACCCGTACCGCCCTTGGCCAGGTGCTGGCGCTGCACCGGGTAACCGGACAGCCGGCGGTGCTCACCCTCAGGCAGCTGCGCTGCCACGATGAGGCGCTATCAGCGGGACTGGTGCGAATCTGCGAGAATCCCGTGGTGATCGCGGCCGCCGCGGACGAGCTCGGCAGCCGTTGCCCGCCGCTGGTCTGCGTTGGCGGCCAGCCATCGGCCGCCGGATGGCGGCTGCTCGACTTGCTGGCGGCGGGCGGCGCGGAATTCCGCTACCACGGCGATTTCGACTGGGGCGGTATCCGGATCGCCCGCGCGGTTCGTCAGCGAGTGGGCCAGGGACAGTCGCGCTGGCAGCCGTGGCGGTACGACAGGAACGCTTATGAGGCCGCGGCAACGGCGGTGCTGGCTGTGCATGCCGCCACGCGGCTGCCCCGGCTGGCCGGCGAGCCATTCGCGACCCCCTGGGATCCGGGTCTGGCGGCCGCCATGGCGTGCCACGATGTTCGCATCGAGGAGGAACTTTCCCTCGACGCCCTGCTCGCGGACCTGGCCTGACCGGGTTCCGGTCAGGCCATGCGAACGCCGGAAATCAAGGGCCCTGACATTCGAGGCAGGATTGCCCCTGGTCCGTGCCTCATGCTTGTCTTATAGTGGTCGTATGACAGCCACGACCATCAGCTTCCGCGCCAATGAGCAGACGATGGCCGAACTCCGCCAGCTTGCTGGTGACGGGAACCTGTCGGATGCGATTCGCGAGCTCATCCACGCGCAGTACACAGCCCGGCTGTACGCGCAAGCTGCCCGTGACGCCGAACGGCTTCGCCATGACCCGGCCGACCTCGCTGAGATCAAGGCCGTGAACGAGGAGCTAGACGAGATCAGTGCGTGGTGACCTGTTCCGGCTGCGTCCCGGCAAGGACTCCGCCGGGCACCAGCAGCGCGGCCCCCGGTACGCAGTTGCGATCCAAAGTGACGGAATCCTGCTCTCCACGCTGATCGTCGCCCCGACTTCCACCAGCGCGCAGGCGGCGATCTTCCGGCCGGAGATCGAGTTGGACGGAACCCGGACCCGCGTACTCGTCGACCAGATGCGCGCGGTCGACGCCAGCCGACTGGGCGACTTCGCCGGTCGCCTTGACGCCGCGGAGACAGGAGAGGTCGACCGGGCCGTCCGGCTCATGCTCGGAGTTCTCTGAAACGGCCCGGGGTACCCGTCTCGGTCGATCGGCCCGGTGCCGACGGAATGCGGCATCCCTGGAAAGGGTTGGCCGACGCTTTTTCATTGATTCGGAAGCTACAAAGCCGACAGGACCTGGGAGCCAACGGCGACAGGTTTCTCAACATCCAATCCCTGCTCAACGCCGTCAATCAGACGACCTGGGCCGCATCGAGGGCGAGATCAACGCAATCAACCAGGTAACCCTCGGGCGCATCGAGGGCGAGATCAAAGACATCCAGAATCACGTGGGGTCACGATCTGGCCGTCGCAGGTCCCTCTCTGCCTAAGTCGGAACGTTCGCGCAGGCCAAGGGCTCCCCGTTCGATCCAGTCCGACGATGCCAGACCACCCCACTATCGATACTGTTTTCCTTCACTCGAACATTAGTAAAGAAGACGGCGGGAAGTCTGTAGGTGGAGATCTGGATGATCCGTCCGCCGCCCTGGGCGCGCAGGTGCGGCAGCGAGGCCCGGATGAGCTGGATGGACCCGGTGAGGTTGGTGGCGATGATGTGGCTGACCTGCTCGTCGGACAGTTCCTCGGCCGCGCCGAACAGGCCGTAGCCGGCATTGCTCACCACCACGTCGATGCGCCCGAGAGACGTAAAGCTGCGGTCCACTACGTCGCGGACGGCGGCGGCGTCGGTCACGTCGAGCAGCTCGCAGCGGAACGTATCCGGGTATTTCTGGACGAGGTCGGCGGCACTGTCGGGTCGGCGGACGGTGCCGACCACGGTGTCGCCGCGGTCGAGGAGCTGGGTGGCCAGCTCGCGGCCGAAGCCGCTGCTGACGCCGGTGATGAACCAGTTCCTTGAGGTCATGTCGTTTCCTTCCTGGTGGCGGGCGCGGCCTCGTTAACGGCGGCGAGGGCGTTGAGCGTGCGCGGGTAGCCGATGAACGGCAGGAGAACGGTAATGACGCTGATCAGCAGCTGCCGGTCGTTTCCGACGTTGAGGTTGGCCGCCACGTGCCCCTTGACCTGGGGGTCGCATCCGCCGAGGGCTGCGAGCATGGCGAAGGTGAGCAGCTCGCGGGTCCGCACGTCGATCCCGGTGCGGGTGTAGTGGTCGCCGAAGCAGTTGGCGGACAGGAACTGCTGGAAGTGCAGCTCGTCAGCGGCCGCCGACACGTACATGCGCTCGGTCCGTTCCGTCCCGGTGATCTGCTCCTGCACCTTGAGGGTCGAGACATGGCCGGGGAACAGCTCGTCGTGGTTCTTCTGGGCGGTTTCGCTGATGGCCACTGCGCTTACCCCTCCTCAGGTTGCGGCACGAGACGGACGGTCACGTGGTGGGCATCGGCGCCGGTGACAGAACCGACGATGCGCGGGCCGTACCGGTCGTACTTGGCGTGGTAGGCGGCGTCGATGTCGCCCTGGACCTCAGGGGAGGCCGGGGCGAAGGAGACATCCCGTTCGATAACGCCGGCCCGGATCCGGCCGACACCACTGGCGGTGGCCCGGCGATACCAGGGGTTCTCCGGCCCATACGCCGAGCGGACGTACAGGTCGCTGGCGGCCCGCGCCACCCACATCGTCACGTACGGGCGGAGACTGCCGTCCGGGCGGCGGGAGGCGAGCTGGAGCTCTTCCGACGCGCCGATGCGCTCGAGCTGGTCCCGGGGCCAGGTGGTCATGCCGTTCGCTCCCGCCATCAGACTGCTCCCACCCGGACCAGTGACTTGATGGCCCGCCGCTCGTCCATGGCCCGGTAGGCGTCGGCGATGTGGTCCAGGTCGGTCTCGTAGTCGAACACCCGGCCCGGGTTGATGGCACCGTCGAGCACGTCGCCGAGCAGCTCGGGGATGTAGATCCGGGCCGGCGCCGGGCCGCCCTGCCAGCCCGTGTTGCGGAAGAACGTCTCGGCGAAGGGCACCTGGCCGTGCGGGACCCCGACGATGCCCACGGCGGAGCCGGGCCGGGCGACCGCGAAGGCGGTCGTGATGGACTGGGCGGTCCCGACGCATTCCAGTGCGGCGTCGACGCCGATGCCTGCGGTGAGGTCGAGCACCGCCTGGGTCGCTTCCTCGCCGCGTGCCTCGATGATGTCCGTGGCGCCGAACTCGCGGGCCACGTCCTGGCGGGCGGGACGACGGCTTAGCGCGATGATGCGGTCCGCGCCGAGCCGCTTGGACGCCAGGACGGCGCACAGGCCGACGGCACCGTCCCCGACCACTGCCACCGTGTCGCCTTTCTTCACCCCTGCGCTGACCGCCGCGTGATGCCCGGTCGACATCACATCGGACAGGGCGAGCAGCGACCGCAGCGTCGCATCAGAATGTCCTGATCCGGGCGCGGGAACGAGGGTGCTTCCGGCCAGCGGGACGCGTACCGCTTCGCCCTGGCCGCCGTCGATCTGGCCGTCGCCGAAGTTGCCGCCCGCGGGGCAGGAGATGGTCGACCCGTTCAGGCAGTGCGGGCAGGACATGTCGCTGTAGATGAACGGGGCGACCACTAGGTCACCTCGGTGAATTTCCTGCACGCCAGCGCCGACCTGTTCGACTATGCCGATGAACTCGTGGCCGATCGAGCCGGCCGCGTGCGCCGACTCGCCCCGGTAGTACCACAGGTCCGACCCGCACACGCAGCTCAGCACCACCCGGACGACGGCGTCGGTCGGCTCCTGGATGACCGGGTCGGGCCGCTCGCCGATCTCGACCGCTCCGGGTCCCTTGAATATCGCAGCTCTCATCGCTAGGTGCTCCTTGACCTTTACTGTCTTGATTCCAGGCAACCACCGGCTGGCTCGCGGCGGGAGGGCCGGTCGTTCGGGGTACCGGCAGAACCCCCTCCCCCGCGAACACTGTCGGCGTAAGCGTCGCGTCGGCCATCCCTGGCGACTGCCTCGCTTCGTCACAGGCTGGGCACAAAACATTCGATCTGCTCCTGAGGGCAGGGCGCGGGAGCGCGGAGTGCTCAGCTGCCGTCCGGCGCTGCTGCCTCGGCTGCCTGGTCGAGGGTGGCGGCCCAGGTGGCGAGGAGCTTGAGGGCGTCGTCGGAGGGAGTGCCAGGCTCGGCGCTGTAGGCCGAGATCCGCAGGCCGGAGTCAGCGGCGAGGTCGAGGGCCTCGAAGGTCAGGGTGAGATCGCCAACGGCGGGATGGTGGAACCGCTTGATGCCGGTGCGGTGGAAGCGGACGTTGTGCGCCGCCCACCAAGTGCGAAAGTTCTCGCTGCGGGCGGACAGCTCGCCGACGAGGTTCGACAGCGCATTGTCGTGCGGGCTGTGCCCGGCCTCGGTGCGCAGCATGGCCACGACGTCCTGGGCCTGGCGCTCCCAGTCGGTGTAGAACTCGCGGGCGGCAGGGTCCAGGAACAAGAAGCGGGCGTTGTTGGCCGGCTGGGCGGGGCTGGTAAGGACCGGAGCGAACAGCGCCGCGCCGAGCTGGTTGGCGGCCAGGATGTCCAGCCGGGCGTTGCGGACGTAGGCCGGGGTCATCGTCATCGAGTCGAGGATCCGCCGCACGCTCGGCCGCACCTGCTGCGGCGCGGGGCGGCGGGGTGCCCGGGGCGCGGCGGGAACGGCGGCGGCGCGGGCCAGGTCGAACAGATGGGCCCGCTCGGCCTCATCGAGGTGCAGGGCGCGGGCGATGCCTTCCAGCACGCTGTCGGACACGCCGGGTGCCCGGCCGCGTTCCAGCCGAATGTAGTAGTCGATGCTGACCCCGGCCAGGAGCGCGACCTCTTCCCTGCGCAGCCCGGCCACCCGGCGGTTGCCGCCGTAGGCGGGCAGCCCCGCCTGCTCCGGAGTGATCCTCGCGCGGCGAGAGACCAGGAAGTCGCGCATCTCGTTCCCGTTGTCCATAACCCCAGGCTACGGCCCCGCCGGACAGCCTGGGGGACCCTGTCAGTACCCGGAACGCCGGACTCTCCCTCCCCGCGTTTGCTGCTCGTCGACGGTGTACGGGGCGACGGGCTGGTCGAGGTACTCGGCCTGGCAGCAACCAGGATCACGACGGGCAACCGCACCGGCGTCCGGGACGCTGGCCGCTATCCCGGTCCCCCGGCCTGCAGCATCGCGTTGCCGGGCGGTCCGGGTCACCAGTCTGCCGGGCGGCCCTTGAGCTGCTGCCAGTAGCGGCGGTGCGCGTGCTGGGCGTGCTCGCTGGTCATCCACTGGGGAAGTTCGGTGTCGAGCGGGTCGGCGAGGCTGGCGATGTCGCGTAGTGCCGCGGCCTGGCAGGCGCGTTTGGTGAAGGCATACTGCTCGAGGCAGTCCTCGGGGGTCTGCCCGGCGATGGCCACGGCCCGGTCCAGCAGGTCCTCGGGCGGGACGAGTTCGCGCACCATGCCGAGCGCGTGGGCCTGGGCGGGGGTGAAGATCTCACCGAGCAGACAGGTCCGGGCCGCGACCGGCTCGCCCCAGGCGTAGGTGAGCATGCGGACGTAGACCGCCGGCATCGGAATGCCGATGGGCACCTCGTTGAGCCCGAAGGTGGCGTCGCCGGTGACGGCGATGCGGTGGTCGCAGACTGCGGCGGTGATGAGCCCGCCGGCGAAGGCGTGGCCGTTGATGGCGGCGACGGTGGGACGCGGGTAGGTGAACAGCCGCATGTTCGTCGCCCGGTAGCCGGCGAACCACGACCCGACGGCGGCCGGGTCGGCGGCGAACAGCCGGAAGTGCTCATCCAGATCCAGCCCCGCGGAGAACCGGCGGCCGGTCCCGGTCAGCACGACCGGGGAATCAGAGTGAGCGCGTTCGAGCCGGTCGAAGGCGTCGTGCAGGTCGGCGAAGAAGGCCTGGTTCTGCGCGTTGACGGGGTTGGTCGTCATCGTCACCACGGCTACCCGCCCGCGGCGGTCGATCGTCCAGCTCATATCTGTGGTCCTCTCGGTTCGGCTTAGCGGATCATCTCAGGGCACGGCCGTGCCCCGGCAGAACGGGGAGGACCGTGACCGCCGCGGCGGTCACGGCGCTTCGGCCAGATGGGTGACCGGCCCCGACCGGTACACCGTCCACACCGACGGCGTGACCTGGAGCGCGAACGCGACGGCCAGGGCCGAGCCCAGTCCGGTGCGGCCGAACGTTCACGCTCGTCAGCGCCGCCCACAACCACGACACCCCGGCCGTAGTGCCGGCGCGGCGGACCCGGGGCCAGCTGCGGCCAGAACTGCGGCACCGCCAGGAACACGGCCACCAGGGGAAGCAACGCGTACACCATCTGCATCGGCACGTCTCCGTGATTCTGTCCGGCGGAGGCCTTCGGCTAAGACGTTACGTCATTTGGCGGGACGAATGCTTGCCATATTTGCTGTCACAGACCGGGCTTCAGCAATATTCTTTCAATATGGACTCCGTGGACCGAGCGATCCTTGCCGAGCTGCAAGCCGACGGCCGGCTGACGGTCACCGAGCTCGCCGACAGAGTGCGGCTCACCCCCGGGCCCTGCCACCGGCGGCTGCGTGAACTCGAACGCAGCGGCGTCATCACCGGCTACCGCGCTCTCGTGGATCCTGCCGCCGTCGGGATGGGATTCGAGGCCCTCGTGCAGATCACCCTGGAACGCGGCGACGCCGGCACCGTCGCCTCCTTCGAAGCGGCCGTGGCTGAACTGCCGCAGGTCCGGCACGCAGAGCGCCTGTTCGGCGACCCCGACTACCTGCTGCGGATCGTCGCGCGGGACCTCGACAGCTTTGCGGCACTGCGGGACCAGAAGCTGGCCACGCTGCCCGGCATACACCGCCTCACCTCAACCATCGTGATGAAACGCATCGTCGACAACCGGCCCCTGCCGCTCCCAACCCGAGGTAGCTAACCGGCGATCACGTCAGCCCATGACGGCGGCCACAAGACTGCCCGGAGACGGCCAGATAGCTGCCCGCTCCCAGCGTGAGCCGATTCCAAATCCGGATATTATTAGGATCTATGAAGAGGTCCTGCCTGAGTCGGCAGACGGAATTCTGAGCATGGTAGAGCGTAAGCAGGATTATGAGAAAAGGGCTCGCCGGACGGAATGTTGGCTGAACCTAGCGACCTGGGTAGCAATCCTTGCGGGAATTGCAGCCATTATTGTAACCGTGTACCCGCTCGATGTCGATACGATCGTGGGAGCGTGAGCGGCCCAGGGTCTAAAGCAAAAAGACAGCTATCGATGGCGCGGCCGGGGTCTAGAAACGAGAGACAGGAGTAATTATGATCGCACCCGATCAGGGCGGGGATGCATCCAGGTTCCACGACAGGGACACGCGGCGACAGGTGCAGCATGACAAGGAAATCCAGGCCAGGATACTCCGGTCAGCCACCATCGGTCGTCGTGCCATGTCCGTGGCACGGGCCGGCTGATGCAGCCCGACGTGTTTCACGGAGCTATCCTGATGGGCTGATTAGGGATGGTCAACCTTCCAGAAGCCCCAGCTCACGGGACCGGGCGACCGCCTGGCTGCGTGAGGCGGCGCCCAGCTTCCGGTAGATCGAGATCGCCTGCGACTTGATGGTGTTGCGGGAGAGAAACAATTCCCCGGCAATCTCGGGGAACGACAGGTGGGTGGACAGCAGCGGCAGCAGGCGGAGCTCGGCACCGGTCAGTGCCGATGCTCCGGGGGCGCTTGAATCGCGTTCCTTCGACAGCCGGGCCCGGAGCACCCGGGCCTCGCCAGCTAGATTCCCAAGGCCGGGCCGGCGCCGGAGCAGCTCATCGACCTCCCGCATCAGCGTCCTAGCCCCTGCCAGGTCGACGAGCGTGAGGTGGACGTGAATGAGCTCAATCCTCACCTGAACAGCGAAGTAGGGCAGGGCGTAGGTCAGCAAATGCCGCAGCCGCTGAGCACCGACGAGCTGCTGGCGCGCCGCCGCGACATCTCCCCGGTGCATCGCCGTGCGGGCCTGTACCGCGCAGGCGAGGGGCGTGGCGTAACTTTCCTCGATCCCGGCCCGGCGCAAAACGGCGCCTGCGTGGTCCGCAAGGACATCGGCCCGGTCCCAGTCGCTGCGCGCGATCGCCAGCAGCGATCGTTCACACAGCGCGAGCGCGACATCCTCGTGCGCCCCGACTTGCTCCCCGACGCCGATCCCATCCTCCAGGGACGCATCGCCGCCATCGAGGTCACCGCAAAGGATGCGCGCGATCCCTTGCAGGAACGCGGGCGCCGGCGTCACGAAGCTCTGCGCCGCGAACCTGCGCACCGCGTCGTCTGCGTCGGCGCGCATCTGCTCGACTCCGCGCCGGCACAGGAAGGTCCGCATGACGGCGGCCCACGCCTCGACCGAAGGATCACCGGGCCGCGCCGGATCCGCGTACTGCCAGCGATCGACCGCGTCAGCCCACCGCTCGGCCTCGACCGGCCGCCCCGTCAACGCGCAGAACAGCGCGGCCAGCACCGCGGCCATCGGGTGTCCCTCGACCCCGCCCCAGTCCTCCAGCCACCCAAGCCACCGCTGGACGGTGGGCACCCGGCCTTGCCGGTGGGCCGGTACCACGAGTTTCTCCACCAGGTCAGCGGCCGCGCCGACATCCCCGGCCGCCATCGAGTACTCCAGCGCCTCCTCGGGCATGCCGTGGTCCAGGTACCAGCTGGCCGCGCGGCGGCGCAGGACGGGCGTCAGGCCCGGCTCCTGGCGCTCCAGTTCGGCCAGCAGCATGTCGCGGAACAGGTGGTGGTAGCGGTACCACTCCCCCCGCCGGTCCAGCGGCACCAGCAGCATGTTCGACCGGGCCAGGTCCGCCAGGGTCACGGCGGACCCGGTCAGCTCGAGCACCGCCTCGCACAGCGGTCCGGACATGCGTTCCAGCACCGCGGTCTGGGTCAGGAACACCCGCTGCCGACGGGAGATCCGCGACAGGAACTCCGACTCCATGTAGTCGCTCACCAGCCGGTCATCGCCCCCGAAGGAGACCGCGGCGCTCGCCAAGGGGCCGCCCTCCCTCAGGTAAAGGGCCGCCAGGTACAGACCGGCCGGCCAGCCTTCGGTCCGCCGATGCAGCTCAGCCACCTCATCCTCACCCAGCGTCACCCCAGCGTTGCGCAGCAGCCACGACGCCTCGGCGCGGGTGAGCGACAGGTCCTCCGGGCCGATCTCCAGGATTCTGCCCTCGGCGCGCAGCCGCGCGACCCGCAGCGGCGGCTCGGCGCGACCCGCCAGCGCCAGCCGCGAGCCGGCCGGGACGTGATCGGCCAGCACCGCCAGCGCGGCCCGGCATTCGGAGTTGTGCAGCGTGTGCACGTCGTCCAGGAGCAGCACCACCGGCGAGGTCATCGACGAGAACGCGGATCCGAGCCTCGGGATAACAGAGCCGGGCACCGAGCTCACCGGGGAAGCAAGCGCATCAAACACCCGTCTGTCGATCGGCTCGACCGCATCGAGCGCTTCCGCGACATAGGTGAGCAAGACCTTCGGATCGTTGTCCGGCTCCTCCACCGACACCCACGCAAACGCCCGGCCGTTGCGTTCGGCCCACTGCGACAGCAGCGTCGTCTTCCCGTAACCCGGCGGCGCGACCACCGACACAATGGGGCGGGGATCCCCTCCCACCAGCCGTTCGACCAGCAACGAACGAGGGACGGTCCCGGGACGCATCAGGGGACGGCGGAGCTTCGACCTCAGCAGGTCGAACACTGGACCGCCCGCTCGGCCCGATCGGCCGGCTCGCTGAAGCAGGTCGCTGTCGCCCATGCCCTGATGCCGCTCCCGGAGACTTGCCTGGCCGTGCGCAGCCATGCCCTAAGCCTCCGGCCCTGTCGTCAGCGTCCGGCGCAGCGCCGGTCACCACGCCAAGGTCGCCAGGACTGCTCACTGAACTCACCCCCAGGGCAGTAGTTCCTACCGCTGCCGGGGTCGGGAGCAGCGACGCCGGTTATCACCAGATGATAACACCCAAGCCCTGCGGACCAGATAACGAGCTTAATCGGACGATGCCTGACCTGGCCACCCAGGCCGTGGGCGCCCGCCAACCGACGAAACCGCTGCCGTACGGTACGCCTGCCCGTCCGAGAACCCGATCTGGCCCCAGTGCGGGGGCGCTGCTATGTGGGGCTAGCCACTTTAGAGCCGGTTCTCGTGTCATTATCCCCCGCAGGGGGTGAGCAGGTCTTGGGTGGTGTGCCGCATAGTGGCAAGGGGACCGACCGCCATGGTGACCGTTACCTCCGCTGGCTCCGCAGCAGAGAGCCAGCGGCCGCCGATCGGACGCTAACGGGCCCGAAACCTGAAGGGAAATCCAATGCCTGATGCGCCGCCCGCCACCGTCGAGGACATGTTCGTCCAGACTGCCAGCGGAATCCGGACCGACGACGGGACCATGACCCTGCTCGGTCTTACGCCGCACACGATCTACTTCTCCGACCGCCCGGAGCGCATCGTCGGGCACCTCACCACTCACCGGTTCCTCCAATGGTGGTCCGAGGGTGACGACAGTTTCGCGGTCGATCCACCCAACGCCGTGCTGGCCTGGGGAGAGCCCGGAGAGGATGCTCCGGAGGAGGCCGTCGTGGTCATCTCCGACCCGGCCGTCACCGAGGACGGTCTGCGGTACCACATCGAGACCCTCCAAGGCGCCCTCCCGGCGACGGCCGGCCCGTGCGTGCTGTTTATCGATCCGCTCGGCCGGCCGCTCTCGCCGGTGTCGGTCGCCGGCGTCAGACGCCGGGACATGCGACGCGAGCGCCGACGCTAACGCGGATTCGCGTGTAGCTGGACCGGGGAAAACAGCAGACCATAGGTTCGCCGTCGAAGGCTTCATGGAGTCCCTGGCCCCGGTCGCGGCGACGGTCGGCGTGGCCGTCAGCGTGATCGAGCCCGGCGCGGTGCCGCGTTCACGACAGGCCCAGGCCCTACCGTGAAGCTGACGGGCTCTGCCGTCACTGGCCGACGCGGCCGTCGATCCGTTCCCGCAGCAGGTCGGCGTGGCCGCAGTGACGGGCGTACTCCTCGATCATGTGGACCAGCACCTCGCGCAGCGCGATGCTGGTGCCGTCCCGCATGATGCCCTTGTGGCCAAGGTCGGGGGAGTCGGCCTGCCCAATGGCGGCGACGGTGTCCTGATCGATGGTTGGGCGCACGACAATACGATCGGCGGCACCCTGGTCTCGGTGATCCCGCAGAACACGTTCTCCGGCAACGACGGCTACGGGCTCGTCATCACCGGGTGGGCGTATGACAACAGCGTCATCGACAGCTTCATCGGGCCGAACGTGGCGGGCTTGGCCGCGCTGGGCAACAACGACGGCGGGGTGCTGGTGAGCGGCCAGGCTTACGGCAACTCGATCGGCGATACTAGCAAGGCGCCCGTCAACCTGATCAGCGGCAACTCTGGCAATGGTGTCTGGGTGGGCACCAGCTACAACCGTGTGCTGGACAACTACATCGGCCTGGACCGGCTCGGGCGTTCCCTCCGCAACTCGGGCGAGCCGGTCGTGAACAGAGGCTACTGGAACCTGGTCGAGGGCAACGTCACCCATCCGCGCGGCTGACGGCGCGCCGCGCGCCGCTGACTCCACGGCGTACCGGAAAGGGGCTGGGCCGCCCGTCAGAGAGAGGGGGATGGGCCGCACGGGTTCGCGACCCGAGACCCCAAGAGCGCCCGGTGGAGACAGCGGACATCGTGATCCCGGTGGAGCGGTACGCGCGCGGCTACGAGGTCCCGGTGGGATGGGCCATTCTGCGCGATCATGCGTAGAGTGATCGGGCCGCGGCGCTGGCCGTGCACCTCATGACCGACACCGGGCACCCGGGTACCGGCCGGGGTCCTCACTCAACCAGGGCGCCCGGCTCGGTCCCGCGGCCTGAAACAACGACACCGGCACAAGGAGCACACCATGCGCGCCGACATCTCCCCCGGCGGGACATTCCCCGACTACGAGCTGACCGACCACACCAAGACCCGGCGCCGGCTGAGCGAGCTGCAGGGCATCGACCCGATGATCCTGGTGCTCTCGCGGGGCGGCTTTTGCCCCAAGGACCACCAGCAGCACCTCGAGCTGGCCGCCAACTACCCGAAGATCCGCGTCGCCTACACCCAGATCGTCACCATCTCCACCGACAACATCCTCAAGACCAACGAGTTCCGCGACTCGGT
>Ga0208324_1000128_pt1 | contig 44279 bp, 34 predicted proteins | sample Sb_taG_2_FD_187707 | JGI IMG/M metagenome (GOLD analysis project Ga0208324, IMG submission 187707) | Peat soil microbial communities from Weissenstadt, Germany - Sb_50d_5_LS metaG (SPAdes) (version 2) | ecosystem: Environmental > Terrestrial > Soil > Wetlands > Peat | place: Germany... | reverse complement strand
GGGGGTCTTGGGGGTCACTGCCACGACGGCTCCCGGCGCGCTGGCCTGACCGCGGTGCGCTTGATGGCCTCGTCGGCCACCTCGGCGAAACCTTCGACCGCGGCCGACCAGTGCAGCTGCAGCGCCCGGGTGCGTGCCGCCCGTCCGAGCGCCTCGCGTCGCCGCCCGTCGATCGCCAGCGACGCCCAGGCCGAAGCGAACTGGCCCTCGGTCCGGACCAGCATCCCGGTCTCGCCGTGCACCACCGAGTCGCGCAGCCCGGGCACGTCGAACGCCACCGCGGGGGTACCGCGGATCGCCGCCTCGGATACCACGATGCCCCAGCCCTCGATCAGCGCCGGATGCATCAGCAGCCACGCCGAGCACAGCAGCCGGTGCTTCTCCTGCTCCGGCACCCGGCCGGTGAACACCACGCCGGCTCCGGCCAGCGACTCCAGCCGCGCTCGCTCCGGCCCGTCCCCGGCGATCACCAGCTTCCCCCCGACCACCTGCCGCACCCGGTCCCACAACCGCAGCAGCAAGTCGAGGCGCTTGTAGTCGGTGAGCCGGCCGAGCGCGAGAAACAGCGGGTCCGGCGAGCGCGGGGTCGGCGGATCGGGCTGTACGACGCCGTTGCAGATCTGCCGGATCCGGTCGGCGCCGACCCCCATCCCCGCCAGTGACTCCGCCGTGGAGGGGGACACAGTGAGGAACAGGTTCCTGCGGTGCACCCAGGGCATGACCGTGCTCTCGACGCGCCGGCCCAGGGTGGATACCGGCGGGCGGAACCGGATCGGCCACAAATCGGCGTGCGAGTGGTTCACCAGGCAGAGCACCGGCCGCCGGGACCACAGCGGCGCCAGGAAGGGCATCCCGTTGCATACCTCGACGATCAGGTCGACGTTCCTGAAGTTCCGCAGGTAAGCGATTGGCGCGCGGAGGAACTGGGAGTAGGTGCCGCCGTTGCGCTGGACGTGGTACGGGCGCTCGGCTACCGGCCCGCCGCACAGCAGCGTCACCCGGTGGCCGCGGGCCAGTACGCCGGAGGCCAGCTGGTCGACCAGCACCTCGGATCCTCCGGCCAGCCGGTTGGCGAGGTCCCGCCACGCGATGAACAGGATGTTCCTGGCCGGGCCGCCGGCCCCGGCCAGGTGCGGGCCGGGCCGGGCCTGGGACCCGGCCGGCGCCGGGCCGTCCGCGGCGGCGCCCGGTCCGCCGGGCAGGCTCGTCTGGCCGGGCCAGGCGGCTGGGTCGTCGTTCACGTCGCAGCTCCAGGTCGCTGGCTGACGCTGAGAATCCGCGTTACCGGTAGCCAGATCGTCGTCTCGGGTGTGAAGATTGCAGCATTATTTGGTGGCTACTGACCGGTAGTCAAGGCATCCGGCGATCGTATCCAGGCCGGCGCCGCCCGGGCGGGAATGTCCGAATTTCGGCGCCCGGCGCCCGGCAGCCGCTACCATACATGACGCTGAACTGCCCTGTTCCAGGCCGGTACGAGGCCGCCTGGGTCGTGCGGCCTGGCGCGACCATTGAGGACCTGCATGAGCCTGCTGGCGCCGATCCGCCGCCACCGGGCCGGCGAGGCGGCCGGCTCCGGCCGGGCGGCCGGCGTCGGCCAGGCCGCCGGTTCCGGCCTGCTCCGGTCGGTCAGGCTATTCCGCTTGTTCCTGGCCGAACAGAGCGACCCGGAGAAGTTCTACGCGGGCCTCGCCGAGGACGCCGTGGGGCAGGTCGCCGAGCACGGCAGACTGCACGGCCGGACCGTTGTGGACATCGGCGGCGGCGGCGGCTGGTTCACCGCCGCGTTCAGGGCCCGCGGCGCGCACTGCTACCTGTTCGAACCGGACCCCGCCGAACTGTCCCGGCGGACCGCCACACCCGACACGCCGCCCGGCGCGGTGATCGCGCCCACTGCACCCGACACGCCGCCCGGCGCGGTGATCGCGCCCACTGCACCCGACACGCCGCCCGGCGCGGTGATCGCGCCCACTGCGCCGGCCGGCGCGGTGATAGCGGACGGCTACTGGCTGCCGGTCCGCGACGGCTGCGCCGACGTGGCGTTCTCCTCGAACGTGCTCGAGCACGTCGCCGACCCGATAGGGCTGATCGAGGAGATGATCCGCGTCACCCGGCCCGGCGGGCTGGTGTACCTGTCGTTCACCAACTGGTACTCGCCGTGGGGCGGGCACGAGATGTCGCCCTGGCATTATCTGGGCGCGGGATACGCCAGGCGCCGGTACGTCCGGCGCCACCGGCGCGAGCCCAAGCACGAGTGCGGCATCAACCTGTTCCCGATGCACGTCGGGCCGGTGCTCCGGGCGCTGCGGGCCCGGAGCGACGTCACGATCGTGGACGCGCGGCCCCGGTATTACCCGCCGTGGTGCCGCTGGCTGGTACGGCTGCCTGGCCTGCGCGAGGTCGCCACCTGGAACCTCATGCTGATCATGAGGCGCGCCGGATGACGGCCCGGGCCCGGTCGGAGCCGGACGCCAGCCCGGCGCTGCCCGGCGAGGTGGCCGGGGTGACGCCGGGCGCGGGCGAACTATCCGGCGGCCCACCGCGCAGTCCGGTGCTGCGCTGGTCCGGCCTGGTATGGCTCGGCGCCTTTCTCGTCCTGCTGGCGAACGACCCGGGCCGGATGTTCTTCGACACCAAGCTCAGCGTGGACCTGAATCCCTACGGCTACTACGCGAGCCTGTGGCACCTGATGGATCCGCTGAACACCTTCGGCGCGCTGAACAACCAGGCCGTCGGCTACGCCGTGCCGATGGGGCCGTTCTACCTGGCCGGCCAGCTCGCGCACCTGCCGGTCTGGCTCACCGAGCGGCTGTGGCTGTCGCTGATCATCGCCGTCGGCTTCGGCGGGCTGGTCAAGCTGGCGGGCGCGCTCGGCATCGGATCGCCCGCCTCCCGCTTCCTGGCCGGGCTGGTGTTCGCGCTGTGGCCGACGTTCACCATCGTGATCGGGTCCACCTCGTCCGCGGCGCTGCCCGGGATGCTCGCCCCGTGGGCGGTGCTGCCGCTGACCGCCGCCGTACGCGGGCGGGCCGGCGTGGCCGGGGCGGCGGCCCGCTCCGGGGCTGCGGTGCTGTGCATGTCCGGGGTGAACGCCACCGTGACCATCGACGCGCTGCTGCTGCCGGGGCTGTTCATCCTGACCTACGCCCGCGGGCGGCGGCTGGTCGCCCTGGCGCTGTGCTGGGCCGGCGCGGTGGCGATGGCCACCGCGTGGTGGGCGCTGCCGCTGCTGCTGCAGGGCAGGTACGCGTTCAACTTCCTGCCCTACATCGAGCAGGCGCCCACCACGACGGGCACCATGTCGGCCGCCGCCGCGCTGCGCGGCGCCGGCAACTGGACCGCCTACCTCAACCTCGGCACGCCGTGGCTGCCGGCGGGCTGGGCGCTGGTCAGCACCCCCATGGCGATCATCGCCGGCGCCATCCCGGCCGCGTGCGGCCTGTACGGGCTGGCGCTGCGGAGCATGCCGTACGCGGCGTGGCTCCGGTTGTCGGCGGGCCTGGCCGCGGCCGTCGCGCTGGCCGGTTACGGCGGGCCGCTCGGCGGCCCGTTCCACAGCGGAGTCGACCACCTGCTGGGCGGCACGCTCGCCCCGTTCCGCAACGTGTACAAGCTGGAACCGGTCCTCGCGGCCGTACTCGCGCTGGGGCTGGCCCACGCCGCCGCGACCTGGCTGGCGGCCTCCCCCGGCGGGCGCCTCCAGCGGGTGTTCACGCTGGAGAGGCGGGCCGTGGCCGGCCTGGTGCTGATCGGGCTCATGCTGCCGTACCTGTCCGGCCAGGTCCTGAACCCCGGGTCGTTTTCCGCGGTGCCGCGCTACTGGTATCAGGCCGCCGCGTTCCTGGCGGCCCGGTCGCCGCTGAACACCGCGCTGGTGGTGCCCGCGGACGCGCACGGCGACTACCTGTGGGGTGATCCGATCGACGACCCGCTGGTGGCACTGGCCAGCTCCCCGTGGGCCCAGTTCGGCCTGGTGCCCTACGGCGGCGCGGGATCGCAGATCCTGCTGGCCACCGCGGAAGACGCGATCGAGTCCGGCGAGCAGGTCAGCGGCCTGGCCGGGTACCTGCAGCGGGCCGGCGTCAGATACATCGTGGTGCGGAACGACCTGGACCCGCGGCAGGTGGGCTACACGTCCGCGGTGCTCGTGCACCAGACTTTGGCCCTGTCCGGGTTCACCCGGGTCGCCTCGTTCGGGCCGGCGATCGGCGGCGCGCAGATCGAACCGCGGGCCACCCGCACCCAGCAGTCGGTCCTGCCCAGCTACCCGGCGGTCGAGATCTATGCCGCAGGTCCCGGATCGGCTGGTCCCGGATCGGCTGGTCCCGGATCGGCGCCGCCGAGCCCGGTGAGCAGCCTGCCGGTCAGCCAGACCGTGCTGGTCAACGGCGGACCGGACTCGCTCCTGCAGCTCACCGGGCAGGGCCTGCTCGGCTCCGGCCAGCCCGCCATCATCGCCGGGGACCCCTGGCCGGCCGCGTCCCGGCCTGCGCTGTGGGCGGTCACGGACGGGCAGCGCCGGGCCGACACGCTGTTCGGCCTGGTCAATTCCAACGTCTCCTACACCTACACCGCGACGGAGACCAACCCGGCCGGCGCCGGCCAGCTCGGCCGGGCAGGCGGCCCGCCCCGGCAGCTGCTCCCGGTGCCGACCGCCGGGCACCAGACCGTGGCCGTGCTGTCCGGCGCGGCCAGCGTGACCTCCTCGTCCTACGGCTCCTGGATCGCCGACACCCAGCAGGACGACCCGGTCAACGCCTTCGACGGCAACCCGGCCACGGCGTGGGCCGAAGGCAGCGAGCAGACGCCGGTGGGACAGTGGATCCAGATCACCTTCTCCGGCCCGCTGGACCTGCCGGCCCGCGTCGGGATCCGCCTGCTGGATGACAGCACGGACCGGGAGATCGCCAGCGTGCTGCGGGTGTCCACCGCGGCCGGCAGCGCCACCACCCAGGTCGCCGCGACCGGCGCGGTCCAGCCGCTGAACGTGGTCCCCGGCCGCACCCGCTGGCTGCGCATCACGATCGCCGGCGCCGGGCGAGTGGTCCTGGGCAATCCGGGAGCGGGAATATCGGACGCGCTGATCCCCGGGATCCGGGTGACCCGCCTGCTCCAGCCGGCGGAGGATCCAGCGGGCCAGCAGGCGGCGGCGACCGTCTTCTCCTTCCACCAGCAGGTGCCGTCACCGTTCGCGTACGCCAACCCGGCGGCCACCGCGCCCATGGCCCGGACGTTCACCGTGGCCCGCCCAGCGCCCCTGCGGCTGCAGGCTTCCGCGCTCGCCCTGCCCGGCCCCGGGCTGGACGCGCTGCTGGACGGGCTGCTGACCCGGGCCGGCCCGCCCGGCCCGGGCCTGCTGCAGGTCAGCGTGGCCTCGACACCCGGCGCGCAGCCCGCCGGGTTCCCGGCCAGCCTGATCAGCGGATCGGCTGGCATGCCATGGACCGCCGATACTCCCAGTCCGGTCATCCACCTGAGCTGGCACGGTCAGCGACGCATCGCGTCGCTGACCGTGCGGCCAGCCGCCGGCCTGCCGTCCACGCCGCTGACCGTGAAGGTCACCAGCCCGGACGGCACCCGGCAGGCGAGCATCGGGGCCGGCGGCCTGGTGCGGTTCACGACGCCGCTGACCACCGACCGGATCGACGTGTCCTTCCCGCGCGTGCGCCAGGCCACCATCATCACCTCGACGGGCCAGTTGGAGACGCTCCCCCTCAGGCTGTCGCGGCTCTCGGCACCCGCCCTGGCAGGCCTGCGCGCGGTCACGCCATCCGGGTCGACGAAGTTCACCCTGGCCTGCGGCCAGGGACCGGCCCTGACGGTCGACGGGCGGGTGTACCAGACGTCGGTCAGCGGCACGATCGGTGAGCTCAGCCAGTACCTCCCGCTGCGGGTCCGGCTGTGCTCCCCGGGCGGCACGCTGAGCCTCGGCGCCGGGCGGCACACGCTGATCGTGGCGGCACCCGGCCCGTTCGCGGTCACCGACCTCAGCCTGACCAGCGCCAACCCGGGCCCCGGGACCGCCGCCGGGACCACTGCTGGGACCGGCGCGGCCCGCACCGTGACCGTCCGCAGCTGGCAGCCGGACCAGCGCCGGCTCGGCATCGGCCAGGGAGCGGCCTCCTACCTGGAGGTCCACGAGAACTGCAACCCCGGCTGGGCCGCCACGCTCAACGGGCAGCAGCTCACGCCGGTACGCCTCGACGGCTGGCAGCAAGGCTTCGTCGTGCCGGCCGGGCCAGGCGGCACGATCACGCTCAGCTTCAGGCCGGCCGCGACGTATCACCTCGTCCTGGTCGCGTCCCTGCTCGCCGTCGTCCTCCTGCTCGCCATCGCGGTGTGGTCCTTCACTCCCGCGAGCCAAAGGGCCGCGGCGCTGACTGGACCGACGAGCGACGAAGGAGCGAAGAGGGAAGGAGGTGCCTCGAGAGCGGCCCGGTGGCGAGCGGGATACAGCGTGATCGGCGTCGCGGTGCTGGTATTCGTGGCGGGCGGCCCGGTGGCGCTCGCCGTCCCCGTGCTCGCCTGGCTAGGCTGGCGGCGACCGCGATCGCCGGGGCGGACAGCCCCGGGCGCGTGGCTGCCGTGGATCGCCTTCGGCGGCATGGTCGCGTCGGGACTGCTGTCCGCGGTACGGCCGTTCGGCGAGGGCCTGTTCGGTCCGTTCGGCTGGCCCGCGCAGGCGTGCGCGCTCGTCGCGCTGGCCGCCGCGCTCACACCGGCGGTGGCCCGGCCGGCCGCCGCGGCCACAGGGGAGGAGGACGGATGAGTGCCGGGTCCTACGCCGGAATCGCGCTGTCGCTGCTGTCTGCGACGGCCTACAACGCGGGGCTGATCCAGGAGAAGCGGGCGCTCGGGCGGATGCCAGCTCTCGACATCCGCCGGGTGCCGCGTGTGATCGCCACCTTGCTGGCCGATCCGGCCTGGCTGGCCGGGTTCGCGCTCATGCTCCTCGGGCTGGCCTGCCAGATCGTCGTGCTGACGTTCGAGCCGGTCAGCGTCGTGCAGCCGGTCCTCGCCTCCGGCGTCGTACTGGTGCTGGTGCTGTCCCGGCTGGTCCTGCGGGAGCGCCTCGGTGCGGTGGAGACCTGGTGCGTGGCCGCGATGGCCGCCTGCGTGGTCCTGCTGGCCGCCTCGACCGGCGGCCGGGGCACCGGGGCCGGGCACCACGCCAACCCGGGCTGGATGGCCGCGGTCATGATCCCTTCGGCCGTGATCGGGCTGCTGGTCGCGGCTAGTCCGCTGCGCGGCCGCTCCCCCGGCCGGCGCGCCCCGGCGGCGGCGATCTGCTTCGGCGTCGGCACCGGGCTGCTCTACGGCGTGGCGGCGCTGGCCATCAAGGCGCTGTCGGGGATCCTCGTCGGCCACCACGGCGCCGCGGGCATCGCGGCCGGCGTCGTCTCGTCGCCCTACCTGTATGTGCTGGTGGGCTGCTCGGCGGCGGCCATGCTGCTGTACCAGGCGGGCCTGCAGTCCTGCCGGGCATCCATCCTCATCCCGGCGTCCAACGTCACGGGCAGCGTGTACTTCATGATCGCGGGTACCTGGCTGTTCCACGAACACCTGCCGGCCAGCCCGGGCAAGCTCGGCCTGCGCCTGGCCGCGATCGTGGTGGCCGGGCTCGTGCTCATCACTCTGTCCCGGCAGGCACCGCGCCCGGTCTCCGATGAGGCTCTGCCCGGCCCGGCCACGGTGCCCGGCTATGCGGGGAGGCAGTGATGGCTCTGGAGAACGCACTGCTCGACATCCTCGTGTGCCCCATCGACAAGCGCGGCCTGCTCTACTTCGCCGACGACGCGGTGCTGTACAACCCCCGGTTGCGCCGCCTGTACCGGATCGAGGACGGCATCCCGCTGATGCTGGCCAGCCAGGCCGTCCCGGTACCCGAGGACGAGCACAGCCGGCTGATGAAGTGCGCCGGGCGCGGCGAGGTCACCGCGATCACGGCGGGCCAGGCCGACATCCTGGCCGACGGCTAGGGCCGGCCCGGCTCATTCCAGGTGGGTGTGTCACCCGGGGCGCGGGGGCGGGCTATGGCTGCGGATGGTCTTCCCCGCCGGGCTGCGTACCTGGCTGGTGCCGTCGGGGTGGACGGTGAGTTCCCAGCCGAGTTCGTGCAGGACCACGTGGTGGTGCCACCAGCAGTAGTCCTTGAGGTTGGCCAGGCTGGTGGTGCCGCCGTCTTTGCGGTGGACGACATGGTGCGGTTCGCAGCCCGCCGCGGGCTGGTCGCAGCCGCCGGGGTGCTGGCATTTCTGGTCGCGGAGCGCGACCAGGCGGCGCAGGTGGACGGGGATGTCGTCGGTCTGCCCGACGTCCAGCGGCAGGGAGGGGCCGTTGAGTCCCTGGCCGAGCAGCTGGCGGCGCAGGAACGACGCGACCCCGCCGGGCCCGGACAGGACCTGCAGGATCTTGGCCAGGATCTGGTGTTCCATCTCGGCCAGCGACGCCGCGACGGTGGCGGACAGGTCACCCTGGCGAGCGGCGCGGCTAGCCAGCCCGGCCGGGACGGCGGCGCTGCCAGGGGCGGCAGCGCCCGTGCTGCCGGTGTCCGTGCCGTCCGGGGTGCTGCCGCTGCCGCCGGGTATGCCTGCTGGGTCTGCGGTGCCGGTGCGCAGGTGGTGGTAGCAGGCGCACAGGGCGATAAGCTCCTCGACCGCCCCGGGGTCAACGTCGCCGGTGACCACGGGGATGATCATGGCGTCGCAGGCGACGGCCCGGGCCTTGTCCCCGTCCAGCCAGGCGCCGCCGTCCCCAGTACTGACTGACGCCGCGGCGCGGTACGCGGCCCACCGGGCCCGGTACCCGGTGATCCAGGCGTCCTGCAGCCCGGAGTCGGTGTCCAGCGCGCACAGCTCGGCGAAGGAGATGTGCACGAGGGCCTTAACCGGCTGGCCGGCCCGCTTGGGCAGCAGGTCGGAGGCCAGCAGCCGCTTCATCGCCTCGCCCAGCGCGTCATGGTAGCGCTCGGGACGCGTGCGCAGGTCCTCGCCGCCGGCCGGGGCGGACAGGGCGTCCAGCACCGCCTGCACCATCGCGGCGCATTCGGGGCTCAGGTCGCCGTGGATGACCCCGGCGCCGTCGAAGGTCGTGGCCAACGACACCCCGCGGTCCAGCAGCTTGTCCTTCTCCTCGCCCGGGTCCGGCGGCGCGGTGAGGTAGCGGATCTCCGCGCAGATCGCGGCCAGCGCCCGCAGGTCCGCCCCCGCCCGGGCCGCGGTCATCACGATCTCCTCGGCCTCGTCCCGGTACTCCCCCGGGATGGCCCGCGTCCACTTCGCCAGCTGCAGCGCCACCGACTTGGTCAGCACGCGGCCCTCGGCCAGCCCGGCCAGCAGCACCGGGTGCTCCCGGGCCAGTCTTTCCACCGCCTGATGCTCGGCGGCCTGGCCCTTGGTCACCCGGGTCACATGGACCAGCCAGGTCCGGGCCGTCCGCTGCCCGTCCGCGACGTGACCGTCCTGGGAATCAAAGACCTCCAGCAGACGGCCCCGGACGGCCGCCTCGACCGCGTCGGTTCGCTCCAGCACCTGCAGGCCCCGGGCCAGCTCGGCGCCGGGGAGGCTGGTGGGGTCCACGCCGGCCAGGAACCCCATCGCGGACTCCAGCATGTCCAGCGCCTCATCCGAGCTGGCCGGGACCATCACTGTACTCATGGCGCCTGGGTCACCTCCCTCCCGCCGGCCGTTTCGCTCCTTGCCTGGCAATCCGAACTGTGTTTCTAATAATAGCAAGCGCTACCGACATTTTGGCCCCGACACGCTTGAGTATTCGATTCCTAGGCCGAAAGCTGGTACACGGTCAGGCCGGGCAGGTTGATGATAACGACCGATCCGGGCAGCCGGGCGGCGAGGTGCGGTCTGGGGCCGCCCGCGTCGTCCAGGACGAACCGGACTCCGGCCGCGCGCAGCGCCGCGGTCAGCGGGCCGTTGCCGTCGATGGCGCTGGTCAGGCTGCGGGCCCGGGGGTCGTCGGGCGCGAGGGCCACGTCACCGACCTGGGTTCCGTCGTTCCAGATGACCGGGCGGGACAATAGCCGGGTCCACGGGTCGAGCACTACCTCGCCGTGGTTCCAGGGCGGCGTGCGGTAGGTCGCCCAGGGCAGCGCCAGCACGCTGCCCCGCGCCGCGCTGGCGTCGAGGCTCCGCGCCGCGGCGAGCCAGGTCGCCGGGTACCAGGCCGGCTGCAGCCGCCCCGCGGCGCCCCAGGCCAGGCCAGGCAGGAGCAGCACGGGCGCCACCAGGGCGAGGACGGCGAGTATGGTTCCGGCCGCGTTTGCACGGGCCGGACGCGCGGATTCGGGGGCGCCGAGTACGGTCCCGGCCGCGTTTGCGCGGGCCGGGCGCGCGGGTTCGGGTGCATTCAGGCCGAACGGGCCGGGGTATTCCGGTCCGGCCCGTGCGAGCGGGCCGGGGTTCAGGGCGGCCGAAGCGGGGTTCAGGGCGGCCGCGACGGCCAGGCCGAAGCCGACGGCCTCGGCCAAGGCCAGCGGTGCCACGAACTGCTGGGCGTCGCGCAGGACGGCGAGGCCGGGCCAGGCGCCGATCAGGGAGCGGAGCAGGTCCCGGCCGGCCGCGGTCACGCCCAGGGCCGCGATCACCAGCCCGGCAACGGTGGCCAAGCCTAGGCCGGGCCAGCGGCGTTGGCGGGCGGCGAACAGCAGGTAGGCGGTCAGGGCGACGATGACCACGGCCAGCCATAGCGCCGACCACGGCCCGCCGTAGGCCTTGGGGACGGTCTGGGCGTTCCAGGCGCCGCCCAGCATGAGCAGGCTGCCGATGCTGCCGAACGGCGTGTCGGCCCGGGCCGCGAAGGCGGCGACGCTGGCCGGGTCGACGTAGACCGGATGCAGGAGGGACGGGATGAGCCAGGGCAGGCTGCCGGCGGCCAGGCCGGCCAGCACGACGGCCACCCGGCGGGCGCTCCGAGCCAGCAGGGCGGCGGGGACGGCGAGCAGGGCGGTGACGGCCATCGCGGCGAAGCCGCCGACGGTGGCGGGCAGCAGGGCCAGGGCCAGCCGCCGGGCTCCGCGCCGGGACGCCAGGTCGGGGGCCAGGACGGCGCGCAGGACCCAGGGCAGGCCGGCGTAGCCGAGCAGCAGCGCCCACTGGCCGATGATGAGGCGCTCGCCCACGTAGGGGTTCCAGGCGTAGAAGACGCCGGCCGCGAGGCGGGCCAGCAGCGGCTCGCGGTCGAGGAGGGCGGCGGCTCCGGAGCAGGCCAGCACGAAGATGGCCAGCAGCACGACTTTCTGCACGACGTCGGCGGGGAGGACCCGGGAGGCGACGGCTACCACCAGATCGCTGGGGACGGCGCGGGGTGGGGCGAGGCCGGGCAGGGCGGCGGCGAACGGCTCGCGGGGCACGAACAGCATGTCGTAGCTGAGCAGGAAGCCGCGCCGCAGGCCGGGCCCGAGGGCCAGCAGGCCCAGGGCGAGACCGACGGCGGCGCAGGTGATCCGGGGACTGGCGCCGGGGCGGCAGGTACGCAGGGGGCCAGCCTAGCCGCCCGGCCCAGTCGCCGGCGGGAACCCTGCCGACTGGCCTGCTCGCCGGCGGGAACCCTGCCGACCGGCCTACTCGCCGGCGGGGACCTTGGCGATCACGGCGCGGGCGAAGCGGCGCAGCTTGGTGATCTTGTCAGTCAGCGGCTCGGTGTCGGGGCCGGTCTGGTACGGCCAGCGGAAGCCCACGATCACGTCGGTCACGCCGTGGGCCTCGAGCCGGCGCACGCCGTCCGCGGTGTAGGCGTCGGCCGAGATCACGTGCACCTCGAACGGGCGGCCTGCGGTCCCGGCGGCGCGGCGGTGCCCGGCGAGGCGGGCGAGCAGGCCGGGCAGTTCGGCCGGGTCTCCCCCGCCGTGCAGCCAGCCGTCGCCCAGCCGCGCGGCCCGGCGCAGGGCCGCGTCGGAGTGACCGCCGATCAGGATGGGGATCGGCGCGCCCGGCACCGGGGCGATCTTGACCGGGGGCAGGTCGAAGATCTTCCCGTGGTACTCGAAGTAGCCTCCGGCCGCGAGCCCGCGCAGGATGGCGATCTCCTCGTCCATGCGCTGCCCGCGGGTGGCCCAGTCCACGCCGAGCACCTCGTAGTCCTCCCGCCACGGGCTGGTCCCGACGCCCAGGACGAGCCGGTTGCCGGTCAGGACGGCCGTCGAGGTGGCCTGCTTGGCCACCAGCACCGGGTGCCGGACGGGGAGCTTCAGCACGAACGTCACGAACCGGATCCGTTCGGTCACCATCCCGAGCGCGGGGATGAGCGAGAACGGCTCGAGGAAGGGCTTATCCTCCAGGAACTCGCGGCTGCCGTCGGGATTGAACGGGTACCGGCTGCCGGCGTGCTCCGGGTAGCAGACGCTGTCGGGCACCATCATCGAGTCGAATCCGGCCTCCTCGGCGGCGCGCGCCAGCGGGGCGTAGAACGACGGGTCCGTCATCGACTCCGCGTAGCAGAACCGCATGGCACCATCCTCGGTCTCGTGGCGAAAAACTAGAACAGGTTCTTGTTCCAGTCAATCCGATGCACCAAGCTGGTGGCCATGGACCTTGTCGCTCTGGAAGAGATCCGCCAGGTGAAGTACCGTTACCTGCGCTGCGTCGACCTGAAGCTGTGGGACGACCTGGCCGAGGTGTTCACGCCGGACGCCACCGTGGACTACGGCACGATGGTGTACGGCCAGCCGCTGAAGCTCACCGGGCGGGACGAGATCGTGGCGTTCCTGCGGGCCAAGCTCGGACCGGGCATGATCACCGTGCACTCGGCCGGCCAGCCGGAGATCTCGATCGACGGCAGCGAGGCCAGCGGGACCTGGTCGTTCGAGGACACCGTGATCGCCACCGAGCACCGCGTGGTGATCACGGGCGCGGCGTTCTACCAGGACCGCTACCGGCGCGGCGAGGACGGCCGCTGGCGGATCGCGCACACCGGGTACGTGCGCACCTACGAGGCCATGCTGTCCCTCGACGACCTGCCGAGCTTCCGGTTCACGGCCAAGCTGGGAGCCGCCCAGTCTGAGAAGCACAGTGCTGACGCAGCAGTTCGCTGAGGCGCTGGCCGAAGCCGAGAAGATCATCGCCGGCGCCCCGCACGTCGCCTCGGAGCAGGACCTGGCCGAGGGGTATGACTACCTGGCGGGCAGCATCCAGGCCTCGCTCCGGCTGGCCTGGGCCTACCAGCGGGACTTCCCCTACTTCGTGGCCTCGACCGGCCCGTACACCAAGATGGGGCTGGACAACCCGGACACCCTCTACTTCCACGCCTACCTCCGTGACGACGCCGAGTACGTGGTCACGGGGCGGCGCGGCACGACCGCGGACCTGAGTTTCCAGGTTCTGAAGGGCGACTACTCCCCGGTCGAGGTGCCGGACAGCCTGAGCGCGTTCGACGACCGGGCCATCGACATCGCGGCCGACGGCACGTTCGAGCTGCGCTTCGGGCCCGCGGCCCCGCGGCGCAACTACTTCAGGCTCGGCGCCGGATCATCGATGCTGCTGGTCCGCGAGGTGTACAGCGACTGGGCCGCCGAACGCCGGGGCACGATCACCATCCGCCGGGCCCGACCGGGCGGGCTGGGCCCCGCCGGCCACGGCCGATACCGGCGCGCTGGCCAAGCGGTACGACGTGGCGGGCAAGATCCTGCTGTCCCGGCTGCGGACGTTCCTGGCCTTCCCGGAGTGGTTCTACCTGAAGGAGCCGGTCAACACGATGACGCCGCCCCGGCCGACGCCCGGCGGGCTGGCCACCCAGTTCTCCTCGGCCGGGCACTACGACCTCGGCGACGACGAGGCGATGATCGTGACCGTGCCCGCCGTGGGCCGGGAGGCTGGCGGGCCTTCGGGGCCCGCCCCGTACCAGGGGATCCAGCTCGGCAGCATGTGGTACGTATCGCTGGACTACGTCAACCACCAGACCAGCCTGACCGCCGGCCAGGCCCGCATCGACCCGGACGGCCGGATGCGGTTCGTGATCAGCGAGCGCGACCCCGGCGTGGCCAACTGGCTGGAGCGCACCGGGCACCGGCGCGGGTACGTGCAGATCCGCTGGCAGCGGCTGACCCGCGACCTCACGGCCGCGGACGGCCCCGAGGTCTGCGTGGTCCCGCACGCCGGCCTGCCCGGCCGGCTGCCGTACTACCAGCAGGCGCGGGTGTCCGGTGAGGAATGGCGGGCCCGGATCGCGGCGCGCCAGGCCGCCGTGGCGGAAAGGATGCTCGGCTGATGATGCTGCCGGACAAGGTGGTCGTGGTGGCCGGCGTCGGCCCAGGCCTCGGGCGCTCGATCGCGCTGGCCAGCGCGCGCGAGGGGGCGGACGTGGTGCTGGCCGCGCGGACCGCGGCGCGGCTGGACGAGGTGGCCAAGGAGGTGACCGCCCTCGGCCGGCGGGCGGTGGTCGTGCCGGCCGACCTGGCCGACGCGGACGACGCGGCGCGCCTGGCGGACACGGCGGCCCGGCGGTTCGGGCGGGTCGACGCGCTGGTGTACAACGCGCTGGCCATGCCGCCGATCAAGGACCTGACCGCTGTGGACCTGGACGCCCTGGGGACCGGCTTCGACGCGAACGTGGTGGCGGCGCTGCGGCTGACCAGGCTGTTCACCGAGGCCCTGGCGGCCAGCCGGGGCTCGGTGGTGATGATCAACTCGATGGTGGTGCGGTACTCCCAGCGCCGGATGGGGCCCTACAAGCTGGCCAAGGCGGCCCTGCTGGCCCTGGCGCAGAGCCTGGCCACCGAGCTCGGGCCGCGCGGCATCCGGGTCAATTCGGTGGCGCCCGGCCACATCTGGGGCGACTCGCTGAAGTGGTACTTCGGGTACCAGGCGCATAAGCGCGGGGTCGAGATCCAGCAGATCTACGACGAGACCGCGGCCGGGATCGACCTGGGCCGGCTGCCGGAGCCGGACGAGATCGCCGACGCGGTGGTGTTCCTGGCCTCGCCGCTGGCCTGCGCGATCACCGGCCAGTGCCTGGACGTCAACTGCGGCGAGTACCACCATTGAGCCCCGTGCCATGAACACGGTGGGGCCCGGTGCGGTCGGCACCGCCGCCGGCCTGCACGCGTCGGCGAGCCGGATCACCGGGCTGGCCGACTTCGGCCCGGATGACTACACCGATGGGCTGGACGTGCTGCTGGAGTCCTACGCGCGGGACGCCGGGCTGACCCCGGCCGGGGAGAAGGCGGCCCGGGCCCTGCTGCGCGGGGCGCTGACGGCGCGGCTGCTCAGCCAGGCGGGGTGGCAAGCCCCTCCGGCCTGGGCGCAGGTGCGGATCGAGCGGCCGGTGTTCGTCACCGGGCTGCCGCGGACCGGCACCACCGCGCTGCACCGGCTGCTGGTCGCCGACCCGGCGCACCAGGGCCTCGAGCTGTGGCTCGCGGAGGCGCCGCAGCCCCGGCCGCCCCGGCCCGCCTGGGCCGGCGATCCGGTCTTCCAGGCCGTCCAGGCGGCCTGCGCCCGGCACCACGTGGAGCACCCCGAGTTCATGGGGGTGCATTATGTCGCGGCTGACCAGGTCGAGGAGTGCTGGCAGCTGCTGCGGCAGTCGATGCGCTCGGTCTCCTTCGAGTGCCTGGCCCACCTGCCGGCCTACTCGGCGTGGCTGCGGGAGGCAGACTGGACCGGAGCGTACCGGCGGCACCGCCGTAACCTGCAGCTGATCGGCCTGAACGATACCGGCCGCCGCTGGGTACTCAAGAATCCCAGCCACCTGTTCGCGCTGGACGCGCTGCTGGCCGCCTACCCGGACGCGCTGGTGATCCAGACGCACCGGGCCCCGCGGGTCGCGATCGCCTCGGTGTGCAGCCTGGCCGCTCAGGCCTCCGCAGGCTGGTCGGCGACGTTCCGCGGTCCGGTGATCGGGGAGGACCAGCTGTCGCTGTGGGCGTCCGGGCTGGAGCGTTTCACCGCCGAGCGGGCCCGGCATGACCCGGCGCGGTTCCATGACGTGGCCTACGACGACTTCGTGGCCGATCCGTTCGGCACGGCGGAGGCGGCCTACGGGTACTTCGGGCTGCCGCTGTCCGGCGCGGCCGCCGACGCGATGCGGGCCCTGGTGGCGGGGGCCGGTCCCCCGGGCCGGGGGCCGTGGCCCGCGCACCGGTACACCCTGGCCGATTTCGGCCTGACCGGGGCGCAAGTAGACGAGCGGTTCGCCGGCCTCCCGCGTCACCAACCGAGCAAGCGTTAGGTCAAGTACCGCGGGGCTGCGATAATGCCCACGTGAGCAGCACACGTCAGGGTAGCGGGAGGACGGCCCGTTCGGCATCTTCAAAAGGCCGGTCGGGTCCGGCGCCCGCCGGCCGTCCGGGCCCGGCCGGCGCCGGCGGGGGCGGCGTCGGCGGGGGCGGGCCCGCGGGGCAGCGCCGGGCCGACGTGGTGCGGCTGGCGGGCGAGCTGTTCGCGCAGAAGGGCTTCCGCGCGACAACCGTGCGGGAGATCGCGGAGGCCGCGGGCATCTTGTCCGGCAGCCTGTACCACCACTTCGATTCCAAGGAGTCGATCGGCGACGAGATCCTGTCGGGCTTCATCAACGACGTGCTGGCCGACTACCGGGCCGCGGTGTCGGCGGCCGGTTCGCCGCGCGACGTGCTGGAGCAGATCGTGCGGTCGACCAGCCAGACCCTGCCCCGGCATCGCGCCGCGCTGGCCATGCTGGCGAACGACTGGAGTTACTTCGCCGCCCATCCCCGGTTCAGCTACCTGCGCCAGGCGCTGAACGAGATCGAGCGGACCTGGGTCACGCAGCTCGAGCGGGGCCAGTCCTCGGGGATCTTCCGCGCCGACCTCGACCCGCGGCTCACCTACCGCCTGCTGCGGGACGTGCTGTGGCTCCCGTCGCAGTGGCGTGCCGCGGGCGGCTACGGCACCGACCAGGTGGCCGAGGCCCTGCTCCGGCTCCTGTTCGACGGGATCGCGGCGTAGGTCCTCGGTCTGGGGCCCCCGGTCTGGTCAGCCGGGGTCCTTGATGCCGATCCCGCACAGGTGCCACGCGGCCCCGCTGTCGTCCGGGACCGGCTCGGGGACCAGCAGCCTCAGCACGGGTGCGTGGTCGTCATCATCCCCGCGGCGCTGGCGCAGCGGCTCGTCCAGGTCCGGCCGCCACTGCGCGGGGCGCACCAGGCCGGGCTCGACCAGCGTGAACCCGTCGAAGAACCGGGCGATGCCGGTCCGGCTGCGCGAGACGAGCGGGGTGTTCCAGTGCAGGTCCTGGGAAATGCGGAACAGCCCCTCGGCCGCCTCCGGGTGGGCCTCGTCGGTCATGTGACTCAGGGCCAGGCAGCTGCCCGGCGTCACCGCGTCCCGGAACTGCCGGACGACCCCCCACGGGTCCTCGCTATCCCACAGGCAGTGCAGCACGCACATGAACATGATCCCGACCGGCTGGCCGAAGTCGAGCAGGCCGCGCACCTGCGGATCGTCGAGCACCTGCTCCGGTTCGCGCAGATCCGCCCGGAGCGTGATGACATTGGGGCCGGCCATCAGCGCGGCGGCATGGCTGGACACGAGCGGATCGACGTCCACGTAGACGACCCGCGCCTCGGGCGCGATCCGGTGGGCGACCTGGTGGGTATTGGCCATGTTCGGCAGGCCGGAGCCGAGATCGAGGAACTGGCGGACGCCCTGCCCGAGCATGTAGTCGACCATCCGCTGCAGCAGGTGGCGGCTTTCCACGGCGGTGTCGGCACCGGCCGGCACCCCCAGTCCCCGGACCATCGCGTTGGCCGCGTCGGACGCCTGCCGGTCCACCGCGAAGTTGTCCTTGCCGCCGAGCTGGTAGTTCCAGATACGGGCCGTGTTGGGGTAGCGGACGCCGATCGGGTCATCGGGGTCCAGTCCGGAAGGCGCCGGCTGCTGGGCGGACATCGAGCATCTTCCTCCGTGCGTCGGAAAGGGCACCCCCGATAATACGGCCTGGAGGAGCCGGCCAGCAGCCGCGGTCATGAGGCGGGCCCGATAAGGCTGGTCCCGAAAAGGCTGGCCCCCATAAGGCTGGCCCCCATAAGGCTGGCCCCCATAAGGCTGGCACAGTGCTCACCGATCATCATGGCCGGGGCGTTCGTGTTGCCGCCGGGGATGCTGGGCATGATCGACGCGTCGGCGACCCGGAGGCCGTCGATGCCGCGGACGCGCAGCGCGGGGTCGACCACGGCCCGTTCGTCGGTGCCCATCCGGCAGGTGCCGACCGCGTGGTACACCGACGTGGCGCGATTGGGCAGTTCCCGGGCCAGCGCCGCCCGGTCCGGGTAGGCGGGCCCGGGGCTCAGCTCCAGGCTGACCTGGCCTGCGATGATCTTGCTGGCCATCGTGGCGCGGATCAGCTCCATGCCGTCCAGCAGCAGCCGGGCGTCGTCGGGTTCGGTCAGGTAGCCCGGGTCGATGACCGGGGCGGCGGACGGGTCGGCGGACGCGAGGCGCAGGGTGCCGCGGCTCTTCGGGTAGATCAGCGTGGGCATGATCGTCAGCGCGCTGCGCTTGTCGACCTTGTGCCGGACCGGGGAGTCCTGGTTGGGAAACGGGTAGCTCCACGGGAGCACGTGCACCTGGAGGTCGGGGATCTGGCCTGGCCCCGTGGCTCGCGGGCTGCGGACGAAGCCCAGGACCTCGAACACGGTGCGGCCCATCCAGGAGCCGCCGCGGATCGCCTCGGTGAGGACGCCGCGGACGAAGTACGGCGTGGTGCCGCGGCGGCAAGCCGAGGTCATGCAGTAGGTCATGGGCACGAACAGGTGATCGTGCAGGTTGTCGCCGACCGGCAGGTCGGCGGCCACGGTGATGCCGTGCTGGCGCAGATGACCGGCCGGGCCGACGCCCGACAGCATCAGCAGCTGCGGCGAGCCGTACACCCCGGCGCAGAGGATGACCTCGCGGGTGGCGTGGATTCTGGTGGTGCGCTCCGCCCCAGTGGCGACCTCGACGCCGGTGGCGCGGCCGCCCTCGATCAGCACCCTCGTGATGAGGGTGCCGGTGGTGACGGTCAGGTTGGGCAGGTTCGGGGGCCCATGCCGGTCCAGGTAGCCGATCGAGGAGCTGTAGCGCAGGCCGCCGCTGGCGTTCTGCTGGCAGACCGCGACGCCTTCCTGCGTCTCGCCGTTGTAGTCCTCGATCTTCTTGACCCCGGCGGTGGCGGCCAGGGCCTCGATGAACGCCTGCGAGGCCGGGGTGAGGTCCTGCTGCCGGGTCACCTTGACCGGGCCTCCGGCCCCGCGCAGCGCGGTCGCGCCGTCTTCCCAGTCCTCGAAGCGCTTGAAGCTGGGCAGCACGTCGGCGTGGCTCCAGCCCGTGCAGCCCGCGGCGGCCCAGTCGTCGTAGTTCTGCCGGTTCCCGCGGACGAAGACCATGCCGTTGATCGAGCCGGACCCGCCCAGCACCCGGCCCCGGGGCTGCGGGATCCGGCGGCCGAGCGCGCTGGCCTGCGGGGCGGTGTAGTACCCCCAGTCCAGTCGCTTCTTCAGCGCGGGCACGTTATGGAAGATGGCGATCATGCCCGGCTGGCGTACCAGCCGGGTGCGGTCCGGGCCGCCCGCCTCCAGGAGGATGACGCTGGCGCCGGTCTCGGCCAGGCGCCGGGCCAGGATGCAGCCCGCGCTGCCGGCCCCGGCCACGATGTAGTCCGCGCTGCGTTCCATCCGGTCCTCCGGCCTCCGGCCCCTCCGGCCCCTCCGGCCTCCGCGCAAAAACAGTAACACGTTCTAGTTTTGAGAGGGAGGATGTAGGCTCGGGGCAAGCAAGCGTTTGGTCGCGGAACCGGAGGCTGCGATGGGCCGGCTCGACGGGAAGGTCGCGCTGATCACGGGCGGCGCCCGGGGCATGGGCAAGTCCCACGTGCGGCACTTCGTGGCCGAGGGCGCGCAGGTGGTGTTCGGCGACGTGCTGGACGAGCGGGGCGCGTTCGTGGCGGCCGGGGTCGGCGAGCGGTCCTGCCGCTACCTGCATCACGACGTGACCAGCGAGGACGACTGGGCCGCGGCGGCCGCCCTGGCCGTGGACGCCTTCGGCAGGCTGGATGTCCTGGTGAACAACGCCGGGGTGCTGCAGTTCGCGATGATCGCGGACATGCCGCTGGCCGACTTCCGGCGAGTGCTCGAGGTGAACGCGGTCGGCTGCTGGCTCGGCATGAAGGCGGTGATCGACCCGATGACCAAGGCGGGCGGCGGTTCGATCGTCAACATCTCCTCGGTCGAGGGGTTCGCCGGCGCGGAAGGCCTGTCGGCCTACAGCGCGAGCAAGTTCGCGATCCGCGGCCTGACCAAGGTCGCCGCGCGCGAGCTGGCCAGGTTCGGCATCCGGGTCAACTCGGTCCATCCCGGCGGGGTGCTCACCCGGATGATCATCGACTCGGCGGGCGCCCGCGCGCCGGACCAGGGCGAGGCGTTCCTGCGGGCCATGCCGCTGGCCCGGTTCGCCGAGCCGGTCGAGATCTCCCGGCTGGTGGCGTACCTGGCCTCCGACGAGTCGTCCTACTGCACCGGCAGCGAGTTCGTCGCCGACGGCGGCCTGCTGTCCGGCCCGGGGTACTGACCGGTGTCCGGCCCGCTGGACGGCCGGGTGGCGGTCGTGACCGGCGCGGGGGCCGGGCTCGGCCGGGCCGAGTCGCTGGCGCTGGCCCGGGCCGGGGCGCGGCTGGTGCTCAACGACCTGGCCTCCGGCGCGGCCGAGGCGGTGGCGGCGGAGATCGCGGCGGCCGGCGGTCAGGCGGTCGTGGCCGCCGGGGACGTCGGGGAGTGGTCCACGGGCGAGCGGCTGCTCGCGGCGGCGCTCGGCGCGTACGGGCGGCTGGACATCCTGGTCAACAACGCCGGGGTGCTGCGTGACCGGATGATCTTCTCCATGTCCGAGCAGGAATGGGACACCGTGCTGCGGGTCCACCTGCGCGGCCACTTCGTGACGACCCGCTTGGCCACCGCCTGGTGGCGTGAGCAGAGCAAGCAGGCGGGCGGCCCGGTCTACGCCAGGATCGTGAACACCTCGTCCGAGGCGTTCCTGCTCGGCTCCGCCGGCCAGCCCAACTACGCCGCGGCCAAGGCCGGCATCGCCGCCCTCACGGTGACGACGGCCCGCGGCTGCGCCCGGTACGGGGTCCGGGCCAACGCCATCTGCCCCCGCGCGCGTACCGCCATGACGGCCGGCCTGATGGGGCCCCCACCCGCCACTGGCGCGGCCGACCCGCTGGCGCCCGAGCACGTCGCGCCGCTCGTGGTGTACCTGGCCAGCCCGGCCGGCGAGGCGATCAACGGCGAGGTGTTCGTGGTGCACGGCGGGGTGGCCGCGGTACTGGATCCGCCCCGGATCCGGGCCACGTACCAGGCCTCCGAGCACGGCTCGCCGGACGGCATGTGGACGCTGGAGTCGGTCGAAGCGGCGCTGGCCGGCCTGTCGTCCGGCTCCGGGTTCATGTGCGAGGACACGCTCGCGCTCGCGGCGGAGACCATCGGGTTCGGCCGGCCGATTGATGCGGACACACCGCAATTACACCTCCCGGCGGCTAAGATAATGCACTCCAGGACGGCCGGCCTGGATGGATCATTGAGCCTGAATCAGCACGGGGGAATCAATAAGGTGCAGATCTCGCTGGCATGCCCAGGTGAACTCGGCCCAGCCGAGATTGCCGCGTGGCGCTCCATGCAGCGCGCGACGGCATCCCTGGAAAGCCCGTTCCTTTGTCCCGAATTCTCGATCGCCGTCGGCAATTTCCGCCCGCAGGCTCGTGTCGCAGTACTGTACGACGGGCCGGAAATTGCCGGATTCTTCCCTTTCGAGCGGCGCGGGCTCGGCATCGGCGTGCCCATCGGCGCCGGCCTGAACTACTGCCAGGGCCTCGTGCACGCGCCGTCGGCGGACTGGGACCCGCGGGAACTGCTGCGTGCGTGCCAGGTCTCGGCGTGGCAGTTCGACAACCTGGTGGCGGAGCAACGGCCCTTCGAGCGCTATACGTCCACCGTTTACCCGGCGCCGTTCATGGATTTGGCCGGCGGATTCGAGGTATACGAGAAAAAGCTCCGGATGAGGTCACCCAAGTTCTGCCGGGAGCTGGGCCGCAAGGCGCGGCGGCTGGAACGTGAGGCCGGCGAGCTCCGTTTCGTGGTCGACTCGCCGGATATTTCCGCATTGCGTATGCTCATGACCTGGAAGGCGGGCCAGTACTATCAGAGCACGCGGCTGAACCTTTTCGACCGGCCGTGGGTCGTCGACTTCATCGACCGGCTCTTCAACACCGGGAATGACCATTTCCGCGGACTGCTGTCCGTCCTTTATGCGGGCGAGACGGTGATCGCCGCGGACTTCGGCCTCCGCTGCGACCGCCTGCTCGGGGCCTGGTTCTCGGCCTACGACCTGCGTTTCAGCCGGGAATCGCCGGGGATGATCCAGCACCTGCGGATGGCCGAGCAGGCCGCCGCCCTCGGCGTCCAGCTGATCGACATGGGGGCCGGGCCGGAGCAGTACAAGGAGACGCTGAAGAGCGGCGATCAGTTCGTCGGGGCGGGAATCGTGACCCGCGGTCCGGTCGCCGCCGGCGCGCACTGGGCGCGCGGCGCCGCGGCCGGCTGGGCCCGCGGTCAGGTCAAGCGGTACCCGCCGCTGTTCCACGTGGCCGACCGGATACTGCGGCACTACGGCCGGATCGGCTGAGCGCCTCCGCGTGAGTGCCTCAGGCCGGATCCGGGAACAAGGCGATCGAGGCGGTGAAGGTGTGCAGGAAGTTCTGGCCGCCCACCGGCCCGAGTTCGCCTGCGCAGAAGAACCCGGCCACCGGGATGTCACCCAGCATCGTCGCGATGAGCCCGGCGTCGTGGTCGGGCTCGGCGAACATCCGCGAGCCGCGGCCGTTGCAGGTGAACAGCAGCGCCCCGGCCGGCCGGCGCCCGCCCAGGGCGGCCGACTCGCGGGCCAGGGCCCGCCGCAGGTCCTCATCGGCCGACGCGGCGTCCCGGACATGGAACTGGACGGTCCGGCCCACCTGGATCTCATCGCCCACCGCGATGGCCCCCGAGTCGGGGTCGGCGCCGATCACGCCGCGGACCAGGAAGTCGCCCTGAACCGGCTCGGCCCGGTACTCGTCGATGACCACTCCCAGCAGGACGCCCCCGGCCAGCAAGTCCTGGTCCCTGGCGGGCAGCGCCGCGGCCATCTCCCGCAGCCGCGTCAGCGGCGGGCGCCCGCCGAGCTCACCGATCACGTTGCCCTCGGCCCCGGTGATGATGTAGGCGTCGCCCACGGGACGGCATCCCTGCGCGACCAGGGGGTGGACCTCGGCTCGCGGCAGGTGAACGCCGACGGCGCCGCGGTACAGTACCCGGTCGTTCAGGAACAGCCGGCTCTGCCGTGACGGCAGAGCGGCACTGGCCATCCCGCCCATGACCACCGCTCCGGGCCGCTGCTCGTTCAGGTGGGCCAGCAGGCCGTCGGCGGGGAACGTGAACGGGTCGCAGATCATCAGGTGGACGCCCGCCGCTTCCGGCGGGAACTGGTAACCGCCGTAGGCGCCCCCGCTGGATGTCCGGACGAAGTCCATCGCGAAGCTCTCGACCGGGCCGAGGCCGGCCCCGAGCCACAGCGACACCGCGGGCTCGGACTCGACCTCCCGCGCCCCGCCGGCCACCGCCTCCCCCACGCAGCCGATGAGCGGGAGCGCACCGGTCTGCTCGGCGACGGCGGCGACCAGGGCCTCCGCCGAGCCGAGAAAATGGGCCGAGGCGAACAGCACGGCCAGCGACGCAGGCGCATCCCCCAGCGCTTCCCTGGCCTGCGCGACGGCCCGGGTCGCGGCCACACCGGGATCCGCGGTCAGGACGAGGGCTCCTCCCGCCTTCATCAGCCCAGGCTATCCGGCGGCTGGCGCTCCGGGCCGGTTTGGATAATGGGAGAACTATGAAGTACATGCTGCTGTTCTGGGTCGATGAGTCCGCCGAGGCAACGGCGGACGAGGACGCGGCCATGATGATCGCGGTCAAGTCGTGGGTGGAAGACATGACCGAGCGCGAAGTCAGCCGGAGCGGTGGCGCGCTCCGCTCGGCCGGCGAAGCCAAGATCGTGCGCGTACGGGACGGCGAGGTGCTGGTGTCTGACGGGCCGTTCGCAGAGACCAAGGAGCAGATCGGCGGCTACGACGTGGTCGAGTGCCAGGACCTGGACGCGGCCCTCGCGGTCGCGGCCGGGCATCCGCTTGCGCGGACCGCCCAGGTCGAGGTGCGGCCCTTCTGGGACGCGCCCTGGGACCGCTAGCCCGGCCGCGGTGTTCCGCTCCACCGGTCAGGCGGCGACGAGCAGGATGCCGATGGCGGCGAGGCCGAGGCCGGCCCGTTGCACCCAGCGCAGCCGCTCGCCGAGCACCACCCGGGCCAGCAGCACGGTGACTCCGGGGTACAGCGAGGCCAGCACCACGGCCAGGCCGAACGCGCCGGTCCGGGTGGCCGCCACGTAGCAGATGTTCGCCACGACGTCGATGGCGCCCGCGGCGACCGCCGCCAGGGGAACGCCACCGCCGACGCCGCGCAGCAGGCCAGGCCGCAGCACGGCCGCCGCGGCCAGGACGGCCGCCAGCTCGCCGATCCGCCCGGCCGCCACCGGCCACACCGGGCCGGACTGCCCGGCGTTGCGGATGAGCAGAAAGAACAGGCCGAACGAGACGCCCGACGCCGTGCCGTAGGCGATCGCCCGGCCCAGGCGGTCAGGCCTGCGCGCCGTGCCGGTACCGCCACCGGCATCGCCGCCCGAATGGCCGGCCGAGCTGGCCAGCACGATCGCGACCAGGCACAGCAGCGCGCCCGCGTAAACGGCGGGTCCGGGCCGTTCGCCCTCGGCCAGCGCCACCGCGACCGGCAGGACCGTGGAGACCAGCCCGGATACCGGCGCGACGACGCTCATCGGCCCCGCCGCCAGTCCCGTGTAGAAGACGATCAGGCCGAGCCCGCCGATCATCCCGGCACTGGTCCCCCAGGCCAGTCCGGCCAGGCTGGCCTGGCCGGGCCACATCGCCGCCGCGGCGAGCGCGACGATCACCCCGGCCGTTTCGACCAGCGCGAGCACGGTCAGCACGTGCGCCCGGCGGGTGGCCATGCCGCCGAGGAAGTCACCGCTGCCGTAGAGCACGGCGGCGGCGAGCCCGAGGAGGATCACCACGACTCGCACCTCCGCATTCGTGACTGGTAAGAGTCAGTTTACTAGTCACGAGGAGACCGGTCAAAGCGTTTAAATGGTCACGGTCGAGATGATCCCTGCGGTAGTACGCCCCGGCCGGGAAATGAGGTCATCAAAGGGCAACGGAACCAGGGCTTGTCCTGGACCTCACCGGGTACAAGCCGGCCATTCCATCCTTGAGGATGGCGCCGCCTCGGTGCTCATCTTCGCCGAGGGGGTCGAAGGCCATCTGGAACCTCAGCAGACGCTTTGCGTTTCTCTTTTCACATCGGGCACCGTGATATGAGCAGGCCTGCCTTTTCGCCTCCCCCCTTCGTCGGGCGCCAAGCGGAGCTGGCGGAACTGCGCCGTGCCTGGGAGGCCGCACAGCACGACAGGTCCCGCGTCATTGTCCTGGTCGGCGGCTCGGGCATCGGAAAGACCGCGCTGGTCGGCCACTTCCTGCGCGACGCCGACCCAGCGCGACAGGTCTGGATACGCGGCGCCCAGGATGAGCAGTCGCTGTCCTGGGGCGTGCTCGGCCAGCTGGCCACCTTGCTGTCCGCCCTCTCCGGCCGCCACCCGGACTGGGTTACGCCCGATCCTGAAGCCGATCCCCTCTACGTCGGGCAGAGTCTCCTGGATAACCTCAGGACGGTCGGCCAGACCGTCTTGGTCCTCGACGACGCACAATGGGCGGACCGTAAGTCGCAAGCCGCTCTCAGGTTCGTGGCCCGGCACATGTTCAGCTGCCCGCTGGTACTTATCGTGATCCACGGCGATCAGGCACGCCTGGACGACGGCTGGCGGCGGGTCTGTGAGCCGGAGCACGCCACCCTGCTCGAACTCGCCGGGCTGACACCAGAGGAGCTGGTGAGCCTCGCAGTCGCCCGCGGAAACTTCGGCCTGTCCCCCGCAGGGGCCGCCCGGCTGCACAAGCATACGGGCGGCAATCCCCTTCACACCTGGGCACTGCTCGAGCAGGTGCCGATACGGACCGTCGTCTCCGGGTCTGGCCCCCTGCCGGCCCCCACCACCATCGCGGAGACCGTCGCGAATACGATCACCGCCTATCCGGAGCCCGTTCAGGCGGTGCTCTCGGCCGGAGCCGTCATCGGAACGGCCTTCGGCGCGGCGGAGGTCAGTGCCCTGACGGGCCTGGCCGATCCCACCCCGCTCCTGGACCGGGCGATCGCGGCCGGACTGATCTCGGAGACGCCCGGCATAGCCAGGCAGCAATTCACCTTCAGCCATGCACTCGTGCACCGGGCGGTTTACGAGCAGACTGGCCTCGCGCACCGCAGGGAGCTGCATCTGCGGGCGGCCGGCATGATGTACGGCGCCGAGGCGCTACGGCACCGGGTCGCCGCCGCCGGCGGGACGGATCCGGTCCTCGCCGATGACCTCGAACGGCAGGCCACCGTCGATGTCTCGCGCGGCGAACTGGCCAGTGCAGCCATGCACCGGGAGCAGGCGCTGTACTGTACTCCGCCGGGGCCGGAACGCACTCCGCGGCTGCTGGCCGTCGTGGAGGCCGAGCTGGTCGCCGGGGACGCCGTATCCGCCCGCCGCTTCGCGGACGAACTCGCGGCCGGCGGCGGCGATCCATGGTGGGACTACGTGGCGGGCTACCAGTCGCTGCTGGCGGGCCAGGTCGGGGAGGCCCAGCTCAGGCTCGGCCGCGCCCTGGACGCCACCGCCACGGGCAGCGCCCCGGCCCGCGCGCCGGCGGACCTGCGCGCCCGGATAGCCACCCAGCTGGCGATCATCGGGCTGGTGTCGCTGTCGTACCCCGAGATGATCGAGTACGGCCAGATCGCGGTGGCGGAGAACAGCGCCGATCCCCGGGTATCCGCGTTCGCGTGGTTCGCCCGCACCGTAGGGCTGGCCCTGGCCGGCCGGGGCTCGCAGGCCCTCGCCGACCTGGATGCGCGGGGGACCGGCCCCGGCCTCGAGCCACTGATCGCCCAGGGCATGGTCAAGCTGTGGACCGATGATCTCGACGGCGCGATCCAGCACCTGAAGGAGGCGACCGAACGCGCCTACCGCGGTGAGGCGCTGCGCGTTGGCCAGGCACTCGCCTTCCTCGGCGACGCGGAGTACCGGCGCGGCCTGCTGGCCGAGTCCGTCCTGCACACCGAACTGGCCGTGGGCGATGCGGAGGAGAATGAGCGTTACTGGGACTATGCCCTGCTGCATGGGCTGGCGTGCCAGACACAGGCGGCCCTCGGGGACTGGGCCAGGGCAGAGGAGCATTCGTCCGCCGCCGTACTTTGGGCTCCGCTCGTCGGCACGCGCGCCGGGCTGCTCTCCGCCGCCGGCACACGTGCGGTCATCGCCCAGGCCAGAGGGGACGCGGTGGCGCTGCTCAAGGCCGCCGAGGACTTCGAGACCGTCTTCGACCCGCTGGAGCCGGGGATCACCCTGCTGGGCCCCCTGAAAGCGGAAGCTCTCGCCCAGCTCGGCCGCATTCCAGATGCGGCGGCCGCGCTGGCGGAATTCACCGAACGCTTCGGCGCGATGGGCAGGAAGTCTACGGATATGGGAATAGCCCGGGTGCGAGGACGGATCGCGGCGGCCGCGCACGCGCACTCCGACGCTCTCGTCCTCTACAACCAGGCCCTCGACACGGCATGGTCGCTCGGGCTGCCGCTGGAGGCCGGCCGGCTCGAGATGCTCATCGGTGAATGCTTCGCGGAGATCGGCAATTATGATGCGGCCGGGCTCTGGCTACGGTCCGCGCTGCAGCGGTTTACCGGCATCGGCGCGGGAGCCTATTACGGGTTGGCCCTTGATGCCATCCTCGCCCGTGGCCTGTCCCCCGAGGCTCTGCCGGACCGGCTCGCCGCGCTGACGCCCGGCGAACGCCGGGTAGCGCTGGTGGCCAAGACGACCCTGTCCAACCGGGACATCGCCGAGCAGATGTGCGTTGACCAGAAAACCATCGAGTACCACCTCACCAACATCTACCGCAAGCTCGGCGTCCCGGGCCGGGCCGGCCTCCGGAAGCTCCTTGACGAACCCCAGTAGCGCTCCGGCCGATTCCCTGGGGTGATTCCCTGGTGCCGATGCGCGACCACGCGGCCAACAATGTGGCATGAACGTTTCTACGGTCTGGCAGGCGTGATGCCATGGGAACTTTCCCAGGTCAGGTGGCTTGTCAGGCAAGGCGGATACGTCGCCATCCTGCCGTGGGCGGCCACCTGCCTCCGGTGCCGCATCCGGTCCAGAGCCGGGCTGACGGTCTGCTGCGGCCTGCCCATCTGCATGAACTGCGTCTATGGGTCCAGGCCGAAGGTCTGCCCGCTGTGCGGCGAGCAGCCGGACACCGGAGGCTGATCCTGACGTTCGTGCGCCAGCTCAATGCGCCACACGATCACGGAAGCGGGAACTCTGGGCAGGAACGCGGCCGGGATGGTGAACCGCTTCCTGCTTTGCATCGGGCGATCTTGGGGGTGGACGTCGAGGGATACGGAACCCGGCGGGCGAATCCGGATCAGCTCGCGGTCCGGGACGGACTGTATGCGTGCCTGCGTGAGGCATTCGCCAGGTCGGGGATCTCCTGGGATGCCTGTTATCACGAGGATCGTGGTGACGGGGCGGTGTTCTTGATCCCGCCGGAGATACCGAAGGAGTTCTTGGCCGCCCGGTTTCCGCGGGAGTTTTGTGCTGCGTTGCGCCTGCACAACGAGAAGCGCGGGGGGAAAGGGACAATCCGGGTACGGCTGGTGCTGCACGCCGGCGAGGTCCACCGTGATGCCTACGGCGTGGCCGGTACCGCGATCAACACCGCCTTCCGGCTCCTGGAAGCCGAGCCGCTGAAGCAGGCGCTGGCCAGTTCGCGCGGTGCGCTGGCGGTGATCGTCTCGCCATGGTTCTTCGACGACGTGGTCCGGCATCTTCCGGCCAGTGACCCCGCATCGTACCGGCCGGTACGTGTCTCGGTGAAGGAGACCGAGACGTTGGCCTGGGTTGGCCGCCCCGATGACCCCTATCCCCCCTCGGGGGGAACGGAGCTGTCCTCGCCACCTCGAGTCGCCGTACCGAGCCGGGATGCGGCCCGAGCCAGGGACCCGGGCCTGCCGGGCCTCGCCGACCAGCTTGCCGCTGCGATCGGCGCTCAATGGGAGGAAGAGGCCAGGGTTCGCCGTCTGAACGACCCGTACCCGCTGCCGGTCTCCTGGGGACCAGCGGCTGCATCCCTCGCCGATGACTGGGAGGCGCTGGTGCGGCTGGCGACCACGGGCGCCGGATGGCCGCCAGCACCGCCGGGAACCTGGGCCGCCGGTCCGGACGGCCTGGCCGGAGCCGGGGGGGATCTAGCGGAGGTGCTGGCGCGAGTACCGACCGGGCGGCTCGTGGTGCTGGGCGAGCCCGGCGCGGGTAAGACGATGCTGATGGTCCGGCTGGTTCTGGACCTGCTGGCCCGCCGTGGACCTGGTGCCCCTGTCCCGGCGCTGACCTCCCTCGCCTCCTGGAATCCCCGTGTCCAGGACTTGCACCGCTGGCTTGGTCTCCAGCTGGCCACCGATCATCCCGCTCTGGCCGCCAAGAGGCTCCGGGGTCCGCAGGAAGGGAGCAGCATTGACCGGCTCCTGGCTGCGGGCCTGGTGCTGCCGATCTTGGATGGCCTGGACGAGATGCCCGCCGACATCCGCGGTGCGGCCCTCACCCGGATCAGCGATGCGCTGCTGGCCGGTCAGCAGATCGTGGTGACCTGCCGGACGGAACAGTACCGGGAGCTGATGAGAACGCAAGGACCTCGGCCGACCCTGCGGGCGGCGGCGATCCAACTGCACCCGCTGGATGCCGGGACGATCTCCCGTTACCTGCTCGACGACGCCGGGGGCCTGGACGCCGCGGCCCGCTGGGAGCCTGTCCTCGGCGTTCTCGGGACCACCGCGCCGGTCGCGCTCGCGCTGGCCAAGCCACTGATGATCAGCCTGGCCCGGGTCATCTACAACCCCCGCCCGGGCGAACATACGGGAGCACTCCGTGATCCAGCGGAACTGCGCGATCCCGTCCTATCCGGTCAGGCAGCCGTCGAAGCTCTCTTGTTCGATGCCTTCATTCCGGCCGCCTACCGATTCGGGCTGCCGGGTCGTGAGCGCCAGCGCTGGTCGGCTCGGCGGGCGGAAGACTGGCTCACCTTCCTGGCCGTCCATCTTGAACGCCGCATCAAGGCACCCGACCTGGCCTGGTGGCAGCTGAGCAGCTCCCTGAGCCGGCTCGCCGGCGGGCTAGTCGTCGGCTGCGCAAGCTTCCTCATGTTCGGGCTGGCCGGCTGGATCGCCGGCGGCCGGTCCTACGGCGCCGGGTACGGCCTTACCTACGGCCTGGTGTTCGGATTGGCCGGCGGCCTGTCCTTCGGATGCGGTTCGCCACGTCCGCTGTCGCGAGTCAAATTCCGCTTCCTTGGCAGTGCGCTGAGATTCCTGACCCTGTTTGGGGTGGGAGTTGCCGTGGGCGTCGTTCTTTCTTCCGCAACGGGGCAGACCGCGGATGTCCTGGGCGGCATAGCGGTCGGCTGCGCCCTGGGAGCGTATGGCTGGCTGAACACCCCGGCTCTGGCCGGAACGATACCGAGGCCGTCGGGCACGCTCGCTCAGGATCGCCTCGGCACGCTCGGGTTTGGTATCGCGGTTGCGCTTGGGCTTGGCAGCCTGGGCGGCTTGGACGTCGCCGGCCTGTCCACCAGTGATGGCCCCGGACCAGGGCAAATCATGGCAAGCGTCGTTATCTGCGCTGTTATCGGCATGTCCTTCGGCCGCCTCGGATGCGGGCGGGTGGCCGCGGTGACCTACGGGATTGCCGGAGGGATCGCAGGTCTGCTGGCTACTGCCTGGCAGGTATCGGTGGGCGGGCCTGGCCCGGGACTCGCCTTCGGGATCACCTTCGGGCTGAGCACCGGACTCATGGCCGCTACGCCAAAGGCATGGGGCAGGTTCGTGATATGCAAAGTATTCCTGGCGTTGCGTGGCCGTCAGCCGTGGCGCCTGATGTCATTCCTTGACGACGCGCACCGGCGCGGCGTCTTGCGCCAGGCCGGCGCGGTCTACCAGTTCAGGCACATTGAACTCCAGCAACGGCTGGCGCTGCGCGCAGATGGTGGAGCGAGCTCGAGCACCCGCTCGACCCGAGTTCGCTCGCCGTGGCGGGCCATCGTCACGACTTGGCCGTCACCTGGCTGACGAACCAGGCGGCCTCGGCCAGGGCGCTGTCGGCCGCGGCGAGCAGGCCGGGCTGCAGAACGAAGTCGTGCCACATGTGCGGCCACCGGGTGTAGGTCACGTCCGTCCCGGCGGCCGAGGCGCTAGCGGCCAGCAGGCCGGCGTCCGGGGCGAGCAACTCGTCGGCCCCGGCCTGGATCAGCAGCGGGGGCAGCCCGGCGTGCCCGGCGCACAACGGCGAGACCGACGGGCTGGCCCAGGCCGCCGGGGCCGCGTAGGCGCGGGCGCAGGCCTCCAGCCAGTCCGGGGTGAGCACCACGTCCCGGCGCACCAGATCGGGGACAGCCCGGCGGTCACGGCCCAGGTCGAGCCAGGGCGACAGCAGGATGCAGCCGGCCGGCAGGTCCTGGTCCTCGTCGCGCAGGGACAGGACCAGGGCCAGGGCCAGGCCGCCGCCCGCCGAGTCGCCCGATACCACGACCGAGCCCGGCCCGGCCTCGGCGGACAGCGCGGCCAGGATCGCCCGGGCGTCCTCCAGCGCGGCCGGATAGGGATGCTCGGGCGCCAGGCGGTACTCGGGCAGGACGACCCGGCAGCCGGTCCGGGCGCTCAGGTGCGCGGCCCACGACCGGGGCGTGAGCGCCGAGCCCACGCAGTAACCGCCGCCGTGGAAGTGGACCACCGTGGGCCTGATGGCCGAGCCCCGGGCGGAAACCACCTCGGCGCGTATCCCGGCTATGTCCCGCTCGGCGACCGTGGTGCCGCGCGGCAGCAGCGAGTTCCGGGTGAGCTGGTCCAGCCGGGCCCGCTGCACCGGCCAGGGCAGCGCCGGGTTCAGGCAGCGCCGGCCGAGCTGCCGCACGCCCAGGCGCATGACGGCGGGTGGCACGCGCGGCCTCGAGGGGGCACGGCGGCGGGTCATGCCGTGGCGGCCGGTCATGCCGTGGCGGGGCTGGCCGGGGCCGGGTGGACCGGCATGACCCGGTACGCGGCCAGGTCGAAGCGGCGGACCCGGTACCGGTACAGGAAGGTGTGGTCGGGCCAGTTGTTGGTGTTGCGCCCGGCCGTGGTGTACCAGTTATGGCAGCCGCTCTCCCAGACCGATTTCCGGCTGGCCGACTGGACCCAGGCGTGGAACGTGTCCTGCACGTCGGGGCGCACGTCCAGCCAGGCCAGGCGCTGTTCGCTGAGCGCCTGGATGGCGCCGAGCACGTAGCCGATCTGGCCTTCGAGCATGTAGATGATCGAGTTGCCGCCGAGGTTGGTGTTCGGCCCGTAGAGCATGAAGAAGTTCGGGAAGCCGGAGACCGTGATGCCGAAGTAGGCCTGCGCCCCGTCCTGCCAGGCCTCGTGCAGCCGGGTGCCGCCACGGCCGGACACCTGCATCGGCGTGAGGAACTGCGTGGCCTGGAAGCCGGTGCCGTAGATGATCACGTCGGCGGGGCGGGCCGTGCCGCCGGCGGTGACCACGCCCTCCGGCACGATCCGCTCGATCCGGTCGGTGACCAGGCCGACGTCCGGCCGGGCCAGGGCCGGGTACCAGTCGTTGGAGAACACCACCCGCTTGCAGCCCATCACGTAGTCCGGGACGCACCTGGCGCGCAGCTCGGGGTCGGCGATCTGGGTACGGAGCTGGCGCCGCCACAGCGCCATCGGCCCGGCCAGCAGCTTCGGCGACAGAACGAGGCCGCTGGTGAGCAGCTCGCCGTAGAGGAAGATACGCAGCCGGTCGGCCTTGCGCACGGCCGGCAGCCGGTCGAACATGGCCAGTTCGGCGTCGCGGTACGGCCGGTCGGCCTTGGGCAGCACGTACGGCGGGGTGCGCTGGTAGACGTCGACGTGGGCGGCGATCTTGGCGATCTCGGGCACGAACTGGATGGCGCTGGCTCCGGTGCCGACCACCGCCACCCGCCGGCCGGCCAGGTCGACCTGATGATTCCAGCGGGCCGAATGCCAGGACGGGCCGGCGAACTCGCCGCGGCCGGGGATGTCGGGCAGGACGGGGCGGCCGAGCTGGCCGACGGCGCAGATGACCGCGGCGGCCTGCAGCGTGGTGCCGTCGTCGAGGGTGAGGTCCCAGACCGCATGGCGCTCGTCGAACTCGGCCGCCGCGACCCCGTGGCCGAAGCGCAGGCGCGGGCCGAGACCGTGCTCGGCGACCAGCGCGTGCAGGTAGGCCAGGATCTCATCGCGCGCCGGGAAGCGCCGGCTCCAGCGCCAGGGCCGGAACGAGAACGAGTAAAGCTGCGACGGTATGTCACAGGTCAGGCCCGGATAGCTGTTATCGCGCCACGTCCCGCCGAGGTCATCGGCCCGGTCCAGGACCACGAAGTCCTCGAGGCCCGCCTGCTGGAGCGCGATCGCCATGCCGATCCCGCCGAACCCCGCTCCGATGATGACCACCCGGTACGGCATAGGCCCTCCCTCACGAATCGCCGGGTTACATCATCTCCCCCGTGAACGGCAGCAGGACAGTCTTGAGCTCGGTGTAGGACTCGATGGCGGCCCGGCCGCCCTCACGCCCGAGCCCGGATTGCCGGAAGCCCCCGAACGGCCAGTTCGGCTCCAGCTGGAAGCCGTTGACGCCGATCGTGCCGGCCCGCAACGCCTTGGTCATCCGCATGGCCCGGCTCACGTCCGAGGTCCACACGGTGGCGGCCAGCCCGTAGTCGGTGTCGTTGGCCAGCCGCATCGCCTCGTCCTCATCGCCGAACGGGATGACCGACAGCACCGGCCCGAAGATCTCCTCCCGGGCGATGCTCATGTCGTTGGACACATCGGCGAACAGCGTCGGCACCACGAAGTTGCCGGCGGCCAGGTCACCGTCGGCGCGGCCGCCGCCGCACACCAGGCGGGCGCCCTCTTCCTGCCCGCGGGCGATCAGGCCGAGGACCCGGTCCAGCTGGCGGGTGCTGATCAGCGGGGCGGATGTGACCCCCGGGTCGAATGGGTTCCCGTAGGTGACCATGGTACCGATCATCTCGGCCGCGGCCAGGAACTCCTCCGCCGCGTCCCGGTGCACCAGCGCCCTGGTCTGGGCCGCGCACACCTGCCCGGACAGGCCCAGGGTCACCGTGCCCATGGTCACCGCCGCGGCGCTGCCGGCGTCCGCGTCCGCGAACACCACCGAGGGGCTCTTGCCGCCCAGCTCGAGGCTGACCCGCTTGCATCCGGCGGCCGCGGCCGTCATGACCTTCCGGCCCACCGCCCGGCTGCCGGTGAACGACAGCTTGTCGAGCATCGGGTGGCTGATCAGGGCCTGCCCGGACGGCTCGCCAGGCCCGGTGATCACGTTGAGCACCCCCGCGGGCAGGCCGGACTCCTCGGCGATCAGCCGGGCCAGCCGCAGCACCGCGAACGTGGCGTACTCCGACGGCTTGAGGACGATGGTGCAGCCGGCCGCCAGCGCCGGGGCCACCTTCTGGGCGAACAGCACCAGCGGGGCGTTCCAGGGGATCACCGCGCCGACCACGCCGGCCGGCTCGCGCAGCGTCATCACCAGGTGGTCGCCGCCCTGGTAGGGCGGCAGGGTCTCGCCGGCCAGCTTGTCGGCCCAGCCGGCGTGGTGGTCGAACACGTCGGCCACGAACGAAGACGACATGGCGTAGATCTCGCCGAAGCTCAGCGGGACGCTGTTGTCCAGGGCCTGCAGGCCCAGCAGCTCATCACCGTGCGCCCGGACCAGGTCGGCGATGGTACGCAGCACCCGCACCCGCTCGCCGGCCCGGGCGCGCGGCCATGGGCCCTCGTCGAACGCCCGGCGCGCCGCCCGCACGGCGCGGTCCACGTCGGCCGGGCCGGCCACCGGGAACGAGGCGACCTGCTCCCCGGTGGCGGGATGCAGGTGGCTCCAGGCGGCTTCGCCGGAGGCCGGAATCCAGCGGCCGTCGATCAGCATGAGCCCGTCGCCGAGACCGAGCTCGTCGCGGTGCGGCGTGATGGATGCGACCATGCCCGGCTCCCCTGAGACGCCCTCGATTAGAACACGTTCTATTTCTCTCCCCGGAGCGTACACCGGGCCCGGTGGAGCCGCCAGGATGTAACTGCCGGTGCGCCGACAGGAAGGCCGGGGGCTCGCCGCCGCCGTGCAGGGTGAGGGACGCGCCGCTGACGTAGGCGGCCCGGGGCGAGGCCAGGAACAGGCACGCCTCGGCCACGTCGTCCGGGGTGGCCATCCGGCGCAGCGGCACGGTCGCGGCGACCGCCGCCACCCCGTCCGCGTCGCCGTAGTGCGCGGCGGCCGGCTCGGTGGCCACGAACCCCGGGACGACCGTATTCACCCGGACCTTGGGCGCCCATTCGATGGCCAGGCTGGTCACCAGGTGATGCAGGCCGGCCTTGGCCGCCCCGTAGGCAGCCGTGCCCGGGGACGGCCGGGTGCCGCTGACGCTGCCGATCATGATGATCGAGCCGCCCGCGGGCTGGCCCTGCATGACCTCGTTGGCAGCCTGCGCGACGTGCAGCGGCGCGATCAGGTTCAGCTCGATGACCCGGGCGTGCAGCCGCGGGGAGGCGGTGGCGGCGGGTGCGGGCGGGGCGCCGCCCGCGTTGCTGACCACCACGTCGACGCCGCCGAACAGGCCGGCCGCGGTCGCGATCAGCCGCGCCGCCTGATCCGGGTCCCTGACGTCCGCGCGGGCGAACTCGGCGGTCCGGCCGTTCTCGGCAGGCAGGGCCGCGGGCAGGGCGGCGCGGTCCGCGGGGTCGTTCCGGCCGCAGACCAGGACCCGCGCACCGGAGCGCAGGAACCCCCGCGCGATGCCCGCCCCGATGCCCCTGGTCCCGCCGGTCACGATCACCCGGCAGCCGGACAGGCCGGGAAATGGTCCATCGACGGGCCGCATGGCGCCATGTTAGGCTCACGCCCAAGCAAACGCTAGGTCAAGCACGGGCGCGGACGGTACGGCCAGGGCGGTGCGGGTGAGCAGGCGAGCGGCGCGGACGGGTACGCGATGAGCAGGCGAGCGGCGCGGACGGGTACGCGATGAGCGTGCGGGTACGCGGCGCCGACGGGATCGCCGAGGTGGTCATCGACTTCCCGCCGGTCAACGCGCTGCCCGCGGCGGGCTGGCACGACCTCGCGGCCGCCCTTACCGCGGCGGGCGCCGACCCCGCGACCCGGGCCGTGATCCTGGCCGCCGAGGGCCGCGGGTTCTGCGCCGGGGTGGACATCAAGGAGATCCAGCGCACCGGAGGGCATGAGGCGCTGCTCGAGGCCAACCGGGGCTGCTTCGCCGCCTTCGCCGCGGTCTATGACTGCCCGGTGCCGGTGATCGCCGCCGTGCACGGCTTCTGCCTGGGCGGCGGCGTCGGGCTGGCCGGCAACGCGGACATCGTGATCGCGGCCGAGGACGCCGCGTTCGGGCTGCCGGAGGTGGACCGCGGCGCGCTGGGCGCGGCCACCCACCTGGCCCGGCTGGTGCCGCAGCCGCTCATGCGGGCCATGGTCTACACGTGCCGGACCGTCACCGCGCGCCAGCTGCTGGCCTTTGGCACCGTGCTGGACGTGGTGCCCGGACCGGACCTGCGCGGGGCCGCGCGCGACCTCGCGGAGGAGATCGCAGCCAAGGACCCGGCTGTGATCCGGCTGGCCAAGCAGTCGCTGAACGGCATCGACCCGGTCGACGTCAAGCGCTCCTACCGGTACGAGCAGGGGTTCACCTTCGAGCTGACCCTGGCCGGCGCCGGGGACGCGGGACGCCAGGCCTTCGTGGAAGGAAAACGCGGATGACGCGGGGGCCTCGCGGGGGTTCGGGGGGGTCGTCCCCCCCGGGGGACAGAGCGGGGGGTCGTGCTCCCGGGCTGACACCGACGCGGGGGTCAGCACCTCCCCCCGGGAAGATACTGTCGCCGGACGAGATCGTCGCCGAGCTGCGCGACGGTATGACGATCGGGATCGGCGGCTGGGGGTCGCGGCGCAAGCCGATGGCGCTGGTCCGGGCCATCGGCCGCGCGCCGCTGCGGAACCTCACCGTCGTGTCCTACGCCGGACCCGACGTCGGGCTGCTGCTCGCGTCCGGCCAGGCCACGCGGGTGGTTACCGGGTTCGCGTCGCTGGACTCGATCGCGCTCGAGCCGCACTTCCGCCGGGCCCGGCAGGCCGGGACGGTCGAGCTGACCGAACTGGACGAGGGCATGCTGCACTGGGGCCTGCTCGCCGCTGCGCACCGGCTGCCGTTCCTGCCCATCCGGGCCGGGCTCGGCTCCGGCGTGCTCGAGGTCAACCCGGAGCTGCGCACGGTCCGCTCGCCGTACGAAGACCGCGAGGAGCTCGTCGCCATGCCGGCCCTGCGGCTGGACGCCGCGCTGGTCCACATGAACCGGGCGGACGCCGCGGGCAACGGCCAGTACCTGGGGCCCGACCCGTACTTCGACGACCTGTTCTGCCTGGCCGCCGAGCGGGCCTACGTGTCCTGCGAGCGGATCGCGCCGGCTCTCCAGGGCCCGCCGCAGACCTTGCTGCTCAACCGGGCCATGGTCCACGCCGTCACCGAAACCCCGAACGGCGCGCACTTCACCAGCTGCGTCCCCGACTACGGCCGCGACGAGGCGTTCCAGGCCCGGTACGCGCGCGCCGCAGCCGACCCTGGGGAATGGGCGACGTTCCGGGCGCAGTACCTGGACGGCGACGAAACCGCGTACCAGAAGGCGGTCGGCACGTGAGCGCGGAACCCAGCCGAGCCGAGGTCTGCGTGGTGGCCCGCGCCGAGGCGTGGCGCGGCGACGGCGCGATCCTGGCCAGCCCGATGGGGCTCATCCCGTCGCTAGGCGCCCGGCTGGCCCGGCTCACGTTCGAGCCGGGCCTGCTGCTGACCGACGGCGAGGCCTACCTCGTGGACGCCGAGGGCGGCATCGAGGGCTGGCTGCCATACGCCAAGGTGTTCACCATGCTGGCGGCGGGCCGCCGGCACGTGATGATGGGCGCGGCGCAGATCGACCGGTACGGGAACCAGAACATCTCGGCCATCGGCGACTGGAAGCGCCCGCAGGCCCAGCTGATCGGGGTGCGCGGCGCGCCGGGGAACACGGTGAACCACCCGGTCAGCTACTGGATCCCCCGGCACTCGCCGCGGGTCTTCACCGGCCACGTGGACATGGTCTGCGGGGTCGGCTACGACCGCGGCGGCCCCGGACCGCGGGAGCTGCGCGTGGTGGTGACCAACCTGGCCGTGCTGGACTTCGGCACGCCGGAACGCGTGATGAGGCTGCGTTCGGTGCATCCGGGGGTCGAGGTGGGCGAGGTGGTGGCGGCTACCGGCTTCCCCCTCGCCGTGCCGGACCGGGTGCCGGTGACCCGGCGGCCGACGGACGTCGAGCTCGGCCTGATCCGCACCCGGCTCGACCCGGACGGGGCGCGGGGGCGAGAGCTGGCGTGATCCGCACCGGGCTGACCGAACTGCTGGGCATCCGGTACCCGGTCGTGCAGGCCGCGATGGGTTACGTGTCCGGTCCGCGGCTGGCCGCCGCGACCTCGAACGCCGGGGGGCTCGGCCAGATCGCGTCGGCCACCATGAGCCTGGCCGAGCTGGAGGGCGCCATCGCTGACACGGCCGGCCGGACCGGCGCGCCGTTCGGCGTGAACCTGCGCGCCGACGCGCCGGACGCCGCCCAGCGGGTCAAGCTGATCATCGCCGGCCGCGTCCCGGTCGCCTCGTTCGCCCAGGCCCCGAGGCCGGAGCTGATCGCGGCGCTGAAGGAGGCCGGGGTGATCACGATCGCCTCGGCCGGCGCGCGGCGGCACGCCGAGAAGGCTGCCGCCTGGGGCATCGACGCGGTCATCGCGACCGGGAGCGAAGGCGGCGGGCACGTCGGCGCGGTACCGACCAGCCTGCTGATCCCCCAGGTCGCCGCGGCGGTGGACATCCCGGTGATGGCGGCTGGCGGGTTCCTCGACGGCCGGGGCCTGGTCGCGGCGCTGGCCTGGGGCGCGGCCGGCATCGCCATGGGCACCCGGTTCCTGCTGACCAGCGACAGCCCGGTACCCGACGCGGTCAAGCAGCTGTACCTGGCGGCCGGGCTGGATGGCACGGTGGTGACCCGCCGCGTCGACGGGGTGCCGCATCGTGTATTGCGGACGAGAATGGTCGACCGCCTCAGGTGGCGGGGTGGCCTGGTGCGGTCGGCGCGAAGCGCGGCCTCGTTCCGGGCGGCGGCCGGGCTGAGCTGGCGGGGGATGATCCGGCAGGGCCGGGCCATCCGCCGGGAGGGCGGGCTGAGCTGGGGGCAGGTGCTGATGGCCGCGAACGCCCCGGTGCTGCTGCGCGCGGCCATGGTGGACGGCCGTACCGACCTCTGCCTGATGTCGTCCGGGCAGGTCGCGGGCCTGATCGAGGACCTGCCGTCGTGCGCGGAGCTGATCGGGGCGATCATGGGGGAGGCTGAGGTGTGCCTGGAGCGGATCGCCACGCTCCGTTCTGAATAGACCGAACGGATCGTGGTCACAGCCGCTCGATGATCGTGACGTTCGCCTGGCCGCCGCCCTCGCACATGGTGAGCAGGCCATAACGGCCGCCGGTGCGCGCCAGGGCGTGGACCAGCGTGGTGAGCAGCCGGGCCCCGGTGGCGCCGAGCGGGTGGCCGAGCGCGATCGCCCCGCCGCAGACGTTGACCCGGGCCAGGTCCGCGCCGGTCTCGCGCTGCCAGGCCAGCACCACCGAGGCGAACGCCTCGTTGATCTCGGTCAGGTCGATATCGGCCAGCGACATCCCGGCCCGGTGCAGGGCGTAGGCGGTCGCCGGGATCGGGGCGGTGAGCATCAGCACCGGGTCGTCGCCGCGGGCGGACAGGTGGACGATCCGGGCCCTGGGCGTCAGGCCGTGCTCGCGGACCGCACGGCCGGACGCGATCAGCAGGGCGGCCGCGCCGTCGGCGATCTGGCTGGACAGCGCGGCGGTGATGCGGCCGCCTTCGCGAAGCGGCGGCAGCGCGGCCATTTTGCCGAGCGTGGTATCGCGGCGGGGCCCGTCGTCTCGGCAGACGTCGCCGTAGGGGACGATTTCGGCCTCGAACGCTCCGCTGTCGATCGCCTGGATCGCCCGCTGGTGGCTGGCCAGCGCGTACCGTTCCATCTCGGGGCGGGTGATCCCCCACTTGCCCGCGATCAGGTCGGCGGCCCGGAACTGGGAGATCTCCTCCGCGCCGTACCGGTCCCGCCAGCCGTCGCTGCCGGCGAACGGGTCCGGGGGGCCCTGCCCCCGATCCCCTCCGAAGCTCATGGCCGCCCCGATCGGGACCATGCTCATGTTCTGCACGCCGCCCGCGACCACCAGGCCGGCGGTGCCGCTGAGCACCGCCTGCGCGGCGAAGTGCACCGCCTGCTGGGACGAGCCGCACTGCCGGTCGACGGTGACGCCGGGCACCGCCTCGGGCAGGCCGGCGGCCAGCCAGGCGGTGCGGGCGATGTCGCCCGCCTGGGGGCCCACTGCGTCTACGCAGCCGAATATGACATCGTCGACGGCGCCCGGGTCGGCCTGGGTACGGGCCAGCAGGGCCCGGATGACGTGGGCGCCGAGGTCGGCCGGGTGCGCGCCGGCCAGCGGGCCGCCGCGGCGCGTGACAGGAGTGCGCACGGCGTCGATGATGAACGCCTCGGGCATGGTGAGTGTTATTCCGAACCGGCTAGCGAGCACGGGCCTTTTGAGCCCGTGCGAGCGGCCGGTGCCTGGCTACGGTGAGGACCGCCGCGGGAATCGGAATAACGCGAAACCTCAAAAAGAAACACGGCACCTGCCCCTTGGTAGGCTGCTAGAACACGTTCTATTTTAGGGATCCTCATGCGCATCGCCTACACCGCGGAGCAGGAACGGCTGCGGCGGGAGCTGCGCGGGTACTTCGGCGCGCTGATGACGCCGGAGGTCCGGGCGGCTCTGGCTGGCGGGGACGACGACCTCGGGGACGGGCAGGCGTACCGTTCGGTCATCCGGCAGCTGGGCCGGGACGGCTGGCTGGCGCTGAGCTGGCCGGCCGAGTTCGGCGGGCGTGGCGGGACCATGCTCGACCAGCTCATCTTCACCGACGAGGCGGCGGCGGCGCGGGTGCCGGTGCCGTTCCTGACCATCAACACGGTGGGGCCGACCATCATGCGGTTCGGGACGCCGGAGCAGAAGTCGTTTTATCTGCCGAAGATTGCCGCGGGCGAGATCCACTTCTCGATCGGTTACTCCGAGCCGGAGGCCGGCACCGACCTGGCGTCGCTGCGAACTGCCGCGGTCCGGGACGGGGAGGAGTACGTGATCGACGGGCAGAAGATGTGGACCAGTCTGATCCAGTACGCCGACTACGTCTGGCTGGCCTGCCGGACCGATCCCGCGGCCGAGCGGCACCGGGGCTTGTCGATCATCATCGTGCCGACGGACGCGCCGGGGTTCTCCTGGACGCCGGTGCCGACGGTCGCGGGGGTCGTCACCTCGGCCACGTACTACTCGGGGGTCCGGGTGCCGGCGTCGTCACTGGTGGGCGAGGAGAACCGGGGCTGGCCGCTGATCACCAACCAGCTCAACCACGAGCGGGTGGCGCTCACCTCGGCGGCGCCGGTCATCTCGGCGCTGGCCGAGGTGCGGGAGTGGGCGGCGTCGGCCAGGCTGGCCAGCGGCCAGCGGGTCATCGACGCGGAATGGGTGCAGCTCAGCCTGGCCCGGGTACACGCCAAGGCGGAGTTCCTGAAGCTGCTGAACTGGCGGGTGGCCTCGTCGGGCGGCGTCTTGGGGCCGGCCGACGCGTCGGCCACGAAGGTGTTCGGCACCGAGTTCGCGGTGGAGGCGTACCGGCTGCTGATGGAGGTGCTCGGTGCTCCTGGGTTCGTGCGCGCGGGGTCGCCCGGTGAGGTGCTGGCCGGGCGGATCGAGCGGGCGCACCGGGCCGCGCTCATCCTGACCTTCGGCGGCGGCACCAACGAGGTTCAGCGGGACATCATCGCGGCCGCGGCGCTCGGGCTGCCGCTCTCTCGTAGGTAGGTGCGGGATGGACTTCACGGTGAGCGAGGCGCAGGAGGAACTGGCCGGACTGGCCCGGAAGATCCTGGCCGAGCGGGAGGAGCCGTGGGCCGACCTGGCCGCGGCGGGCGTGCTCGCGGCCGGGCTGCCTGCTTTCCTGGATGGCGCGGGGCTGGGGCTGCTCGAGCAGTGCTCGGTACTGATCGAGCTGGGGCGGGCGGCCTCGGACGTGCCGTACCTGGCGTCGATCGTGCTCGGGGCGGGGGCGATCGCCTCGTTCGGGACGGCGCGGCAGCAGGAGCGGTGGGCGCTTCCCGCGGGGCACGGCTCGGCGGTGCTGACCGCGGCGCTGGAGGACGATCCGTCGTGTCCGCCGGCCCGCGCCGTGCACTCGCCGGACGGTTCGTGGGTCTTGTCGGGCGTGAAGACCGCGGTCCCGGCCGCGCCGCGGGCCGACCTGTTCCTGGTGCCTGCTCCGTCGGCGGACGGGGTGCCGGTGTTCCTGGTCAGGCCGTCCGACGCCGGGGTGAGCGTGGAGCCGCAGCAGCTGACGTCCTTCGGGCCGGCCGGGCGGGTGGTGCTCGATGGCGTGGTCCTGGGCGGTGACCGGCTGCTGGGGCCGGGCGAGCCGGTGGCGGACTGGCTGGCGGCGCGGGGGACCGTGGGCCTGTGCGCGATGCAGGCCGGGGTGCTCGGGCGGGCGCTGGAGCTGACCGCCGGGCACGCGCGGACCCGGGTGCAGTTCGGGCGGCCGATCGGCGCGTTCCAGGCGGTGGCGCAGCGGCTGGCCGACGGCTTCATCGACGTGGAGGCGGTGCGGTTGACGATGTGGCAGGCCGCGTGGCTGCTTTCCGCGGGCTTGCCTGCCGACGTGGAGGTGGCGACGGCCAAGTTCTGGGCCGCCGACGCGGGTCACCGGGTGGCGCACACCGCGGTCCACGTGCACGGGGGCCTGGGCATCGACGTGTCCTACCCGGTGCACCGCTACTTCGCCGCGGCCAAGGGGAACGAGTTCGCCCTCGGCGGCGCGACCGCCCAGCTGCGCCGCATCGGCGCCGCCCTGGCCCGGTTACGGTTGTGCGCTGGCGGGTCGCGTGGGCTTACTGTGGCCTCGCTCCGGCCATACGCAGGGCCAGTGAGGCGTACACGTCCGCCAGCTGGGAGGAGCTGAGGCCGGGCTCGGGCGCCGGGTACCAGTTGGCGACCCGGATGCCCATGCCGCCGATCGCGGCGGCGGTCGCCTCCAGGTGGACAATGTCGAACACACCTTGCTGTTGGCCCATGGCCAGTACCTCCCCGAGCATCGCCTCGGACCGGCGGCGCACAGCGGCGGCCGGCGCGGCGGCCGCGGGTGACAGCGCGTGCATCTCGTTGTTGGCCACCACGGCGAGCATCGGATAGTCGGTGTGGGCCTGGACGTGGGCGCGCACCAGCGCCGCGAGGCGGTCGCGGGGGTCAGTGCCGCTGCCGAGCAGCGCGGTCACCAGGCGGGTGTGGTGTTCCTCGTGACCGGCCAGGACCAACTCGGCGAGGATTGCTTCTTTCGACGGGAAATGGGCGTACAGCGAGGCGGACTGAACGGCTGCGTCGGCGGCGATGTCACGGATCGACGTCCCGTGGAATCCGTGCTGGGCGAACAGCCCCAGCCCGGCCAGCAGGATCCGGCCCCGTGTGCCCTCGGCCGCGGGCCGCGGCGGCAAGGTCGGCGCGCCGGGACGGACTCTGCGCACCCGAGCTGATTCATCCAAAGCAAGCCCCGTTTTCCGACCGATTGATCGGCAGGCGGCCTGTCCCGCACTGCACTGGCTCTTTTGCTGGATACGAAAGCATTTGCTCCCAGTTCCTATCGACCGATCGTTAGTCTATAGTGGTTTTACACCCACCGTGAAGGGATAGCATGTCATTCGCCGACCGCCCCGACGCCCGGATCTGGTGGGACCAGGACGGAACGGGCGACCCGATCCTGCTCATCATGGGCCACGCCTACGGGGCTGACATGTGGTATCGCACCGCCCCCGAACTGGCTGCCTCCTACCGTGTCATCCGGTTCGACAACCGGGGGGCTGGCCGCAGCT
>Ga0208324_1000127_pt1 | contig 44529 bp, 45 predicted proteins | sample Sb_taG_2_FD_187707 | JGI IMG/M metagenome (GOLD analysis project Ga0208324, IMG submission 187707) | Peat soil microbial communities from Weissenstadt, Germany - Sb_50d_5_LS metaG (SPAdes) (version 2) | ecosystem: Environmental > Terrestrial > Soil > Wetlands > Peat | place: Germany... | reverse complement strand
TTCCGCTGCGCCCACAGCAGCAACGTGCCGCCGATCACCAGCACCGCGATTCCGTCCCCCGCCCACCACTGCAGCACCAGCCCCGGCCACCAGCCGCCCTTGCTCGCCCAGCTCGCAGTGGCCCCGACCAGCCCGCCCGCCAGCGGCCCGAGGACCGCGGCGCCCAGGACGAACCAGCCCAGACCGACCCGAGTCCCCAGGTCCGGCCGTCGTCCTCCGCAGAACCAGCGGACGAACGACGCGCCGGTCACCGGCTCCACCGCGTTGGCCAGCGCCGCCGCCAGCGCCGCCGCCAGCGTCAGGTGATGCTGCAGATCGACACCGACCTCGCTGACCACGATCGCGGCGATCACCACCGGCCAGCGCCGCCGCGCCACCAGCAGCAGGGCGGCCACATCGACACCAGACGGGGGATAACCGAACGCCAGGCCTGAACTGAAGTGGTGCCACCCCAGCTCCGCGCCCACCGCGTACGCCCCGGCGATCACCGCGAACAGGGCCGCCGCGCGCCCAGTCGCTGATCGCGACCAGCGTTTCAGGTCCGCTGGGACCGCCGTCGCTCCACCGGGCAGCCGGGCCACGGCCAGCAGGAGACGCTGACCGGCCGGTTCCAGTCCCCGCAGTCCGGGAGAGGCAGAGCGTGTCACCATGATTAGCCGCCGAAAAGAAACCCCGCCGCTGCTGGCCGGTCATTACCGCCGCGGGAGTGAACGGCTCACGCAGCAATACCGCCTGGGTACGCCATCACCGGCGAACATGCGCCTGAGGATAGTCCCGCTTCTTGGTTCGTCTCCGGCTGCCACTTTAGCCAGCCACTGTCCTATTTGCAGGCAATATGTCCAAAAAGACGGACCGGCCAGCGATGTCAGACTGCTCTGATGCCGTGCCGATGAACTGCGCAGACCGTCGCTAGCCCCGCTCATGCTTGCGGAGGGCACGCCACTTCTGGGTCTTCTCGCCCTCAACTGGCCCGGCCTCGCCCCGGGTCGCTGCCTCCACCTGCTCGGTCAGCTTCTCCGGACTGCTGGCGACAAGCGTCCGCTTGCCGCGGACCGCGACCCACATGCTTTCCAGCGGATCGAACAGGATGCCCCACCGGGGGAACCTGGCCCGGAGCGTGCGCGTGTCGTCAGCCGCACGGGCGTTCTCGTCTGGCATGGCACCCCCCCTGATTGCTGAGAACCAGCCTGTTTCCTCAGCATAAGCCGGGGGAGCCTGGATCGCCGGGAATAGCCAGGTCACTAAGAGCACAAGTGTGGGCCAGATCACCATATGATCACGCCGTCTTCTGGTCGCCTGGGCTCTGCCCGCCGGTGACGGCCCGCTCGATTCGCTCCAGCCGCTCGGTGATGTCCGCTATCTCTGGCGACGCGCCGTGGCGGGCGGCGTTTTCCAGAATCGATCGCACGTAGCTGGTGTAGCGGAGATGCCGTTCCCGCGCCTGCTGTTTGAGCTGGTCGATCACTTCGACGGGCAGGCGCAGGGAAGTGGTTGCCATCGGCTGCGGCTCGACCCAGTGGCCGGGCTCCATCTCCGCGCTGGTGTCGTGGGTGTCGTAGTACTCAGCCAGCTGCTCAAGCTCGGCCGCGGGTCGGGGGAGTCGCTCGGGTTGCTTGGTCATGGTCATCGCGCCTTCCTGCGGAAGGTCTTCTTCTCGGCTTCGGTCATGTCGCGGGCGGTGATGACGAAGGCCTCCTCGCCCGCCGCGATGGCTACCACGAGCAGATAGCGGCCCGCGTGGGTGCGCCCGTAGACAAGGGTCGTGCCGTCCCGGCCGGGGACGGTCCAGTAGGGACGCTCAAGGATCGCCTCTCGCACTTCGTCTAAGGTGACGCCGTGAGCGGCGATGTGGTCGGCGGACCAGTCGCTTTCCCGGACTGCCTTGAACACGAACTCCATTGTAATGCATTTGCATTACAAGCGACATCCCTCGGAGCCGCAGCGGCTAGCGCCCGCAGAACCTCCAGCACGTCCGCCAGTTCCGACTGCAACTGCCTGTCCGGTGCCGCCTGGGCTTCTTCGGCTTCCTCCACCAGCTTCGCCCGCAACGCTTCCAGGTATCCGGCCTGGTCCAGCACACGGGTAACGGGCCGACCGCCCGGCGTACCGGTCAGCTCGTCCGCGGTCAGCGCGCTGCGTTGCGTCACGTCGGCCGGGCACCCCACGGCCGAAGCCGCCGCCAGCACAACGTCCGGCAGCGTCTCTCCTGCGGACACCGCAGGAGCATACCTCCGCACGCCGCGGATCAGCCCAGCCTCAGGCCGCAAGACCAGTCCGGCCCTGGCCTTGACCCTGCACTCCTCTTTTGCGCCGACACGTCGCATTCTCCCGTCGGCACCCGTCGGCCGCGCGATAGTGTCAGGTGTCGTGGGCCGCGCCAGTAATCGCAAGAAGGCCCAGCGCCAAGCTGGGTCCAGCCCCCGACGGGCCAGCCAGAGTTCTCCGGCCGACGCCGTGAGCCCGCAGGTGAGGCGCAAGCTCGCGAGTGTCCTGCAGTCCCTGCTCGAAGAGGCCGAGGAGCGCCAGCAGCGCGAAGCCTCCGCCCGCAGCGCCTGGTGCGGCGGCGCCGTCCCGGTCCCGGCCGAGGCGCCGCCCTGGCCCGAGAACTCGCTCGGCGATCGGTTCTTCGCTAGCACCCACCTGGAAGAGGCCCGCCACGCGCCGTGCCTGCTGACCGCGGAAATCCCGGATCCCGCCGTGATCGCCGCCGCCCCCGCCCACTGGAACGTCGCCACCAACGCCCTGATCCGCGCCGTCGTCTTCGACGGTCTGCGCCTGGATCACCCGGCGGTGCGCATGCTCCTCGAGACGCTCGCTCCCATCGCCGAGGCCGAGCTGGCCTACGGGAAAGCCGTCGAGACCTGGCTGAACCGGCCTGCACTGTATCAGGACGAAGACGAGCCGGAGTTCCCGGAGATAGATGGCCCGGTGTTCCTGCTCGGCGCGAGCGCGCTGGTGGACGCGGTCTGGGCGGCGATCGGGGAGGATCCGCTCACCGAGGTCCGCCGCGTACTCCTGCCGGTGCTGGCCGACGCCGTCCCCAACCTGGACTCCGAGGTCGTCGCCGACGCGCTCATCGGCGCCTTCGCCACGGAATACCGCTGCGAGCTGCCAGGTGATGCCGAAGTTCTGGAGCGCATCGGGCCCTACGACGGCGACGCGCTCGAGAACCTCGTCGCCGTCGGAGCGGTGCCGCCCAGCGACGTCCTGCCAGTTGGCCTGGCGATCCTCTCCGCCCTCGCCCAGCTGTGCCGCAGCGGTTCCGCCTCGGTGTTCCAGCTGACCGCCTGACCGTTCAGCCAGGCCGCCCTCATGTTCGTCCGAAGGCGTCATCGGCCGCGAGCAACGCTCGCTGGAGCCAGCGCCCCGGTTCACGGCCCGCCGGGCCCAGTCCAGCCGGCCGTCTTCATCGGCCCGACGCTGGCCATCTCCTGGGTGATTCCTGCCGGTCAGATCAGTTTCACCGTCGGCGTGATGCAGGCCTTCGACAGCCTGTTCACCCACTTCGGCCTCGGGTTCGCCGTGCCGCTGATCGCGACCGCCCTGGCGGTCGGCGCGCTCGCCGGGATGATTTCCTGGCTGGACGGCCCGTCCGAGGGCCTGCTGCTGATCGGGCGTAAGCAGGGGTTCCTCCCGCCTTACTTCCAGAAGGTCAACCGCTACGGCATCGAGGTACGCATCATCGCCGCGCAGGGCGTCGTGATCACCCTCATCGCGGTGCTGTACGCGTTCATCCCGAGCGTCTCGCACGCCTACTGGGTCTTCACCGCGCTGGCCACGCAGGTGTACCTGATCATGTACGTGCTGATGTTCATCGCCGCGGTCAAGCTGCGCCGCTCGCAACCGGATCGCCCGCGCGGCTACCGAGCCCCGGCGCTGGGCCTGCTGTGCCTGCTCGGGACCGTCTCGTCCGTGGCCGCGTTCGTGATCGGGCTCATCCCCCCGGCGCAGTTCGGCCACTTGAACCCGCTCACGTACGCCATCGAGATCCTGGCCGGGATCCTCGCCATCGGAATCGTTCCGCCCCTGCTGATGGACCGCCTCCGCAAACCCAGCTGGAAGGCAGCCGGCGACGGCTCAGCCCCGCCACCACCGGCCGCGCGACCGTGACGGGCCCGCGACCCCCCGCGCCAGGCTCAGGCCGCAAGACCACTGCCGGTTCGGCGTCATTGAAATTTCCCGAACGAACCATGGTGCTTGCCCCGGCAACCAGCCACGAGCACTCCATCGGGACCGAACGAGCCAAGGTCACCGCCCCCGCCATGTCCCTTCGAGGATCCCGTGACCTCCGCCAAACCTTTTTACTGGCTATAATTGAGACCGGTCTTTATACTGGTCTTTGTGGAGACCATCCCCATCACGGAAGCGAAGGCCCGGATCGCCGAACTTGCCGACCGGGTCGCCCGCGAACACGACCACTTCACCATCACCCGCAATGGCCGCGCTGATGTCATGCTCATCTCGGTCGCCGAATACGAGTCCATGCAAGAGACCCTGGACATCCTCAGCGACGAGGAAACGCTTGCCGACCTGCGGCAGTCTCGCGAAGATTTCGCCGCCGGCGACACCTTCGACGCCGGGCAGGTCCGCGCCGAGCTTGAGCGGCGCCGCCGCGGGACACCGTGAGCGGCGAGCCGCAAACCCCCGGCCCTGAGACCTCACTGCCGTACACGGTCATCTTCTCCCGCCAGGCCCGACGCAACCTGCACGAGAACCTGCCGCTCGATGTCGCCGTTGCCGCCATGGAGACTATCGACGGGCCTTTCACTGCCAACCCGCACCGCGCCGGCAAGCCGCTGGAGGAGCCCTTCGACGGCTACCACTCAGCACGACGCGGGACCTATCGGATCATCTACCGCATCAACGAGGACAAGCACACCGTGGAAATCCACTCCATCCGGCATCGACGGGACGCATACCGCACCTGACCAGGACGGCCCCAATTGACTCATTCTCGCCGGCTTCGCCGGCCCTAGCCTGGCCCCGCCTCTGTGCGGCAGGGGGCTATGATCCGGAGATATCCTGGGTAGATATCTAAGATGTCTAGATTTCGATCGGAGGTCGTCCGGTGAGCATGGTGAAGACGCCTGTCGAGATCGATGAGGAAGCGCTGGCCACAGCGGCCGAAGTACTTGGCACCAAGACAAAGAAGGACACGGTGAACGCCGCCCTCCGCGAGGTCGGGCAGCGGCTGGTGCGGCTGCGTGCGCTGGCCAGGCTCGGCGAGATGGCCGACAGCGGCGACTTCGATGAGTTCCTCGGAAATAAGACGGCATACCGCGGGTGAGCCCGGCCCTGTACCTGATCGACACATCGGGCCTGTTCAGGATCCTGCAGGATAAGCTGCGGCAGGCGTGGTCGGAGCAGCTCACAGCCGGTGTCATCGCCATCTGCCCCATCGTGGAGCTGGAGTTCCTGTACGCGGCGCGATCCCTGGCTGACCGGCTTGAAAAGCGGCGCCTGCTGCGAGAGTTGTTCGGCTGGGTGACTATGAGCGACCAAGCCTATGATCGCGCCAGCGAGATCCAGCAACGGCTGACCGAGACCGGCAAGCACCGTTCCGCCGGACCCGTTGACCTGCTTATCGCCGCGACTGCGGAACGCGAGCGTCTCATCGTGCTGTGCGACGACCGCGACTTCCTGACCGTGGCCTCGGTCACCGGCCAGCCCGTCAAGCTCGTCACGCACGTTTAGGACGGCCCGGGCCGTAACACCACCGCCCGTTCGGGATGATTCTGCACCGTTGTGATACCATTATGGTATGGCCATGACACTCCGCTTGCCGCCTGAGATCGAAGACCAGCTCAAGCAGGTCGCCGAGGTTGAGCACCGCAGCGTACAGCAGACGGTCCTGGTCGCGATCGAAGAGTACCTGTCGATGCGAGAGACCGCCGAGATCCTCGCCGATCCATCAGCGCTGCGAGGCCTGGCCGAAGCCAGGGAGTCTGAGCAGTCCGGCGACGTGGTCTACGGCGCCGAAGCGGCGCGCGCGCTTCTGGCTGAGCGCAAGAGGTGAGCTCCGGGCCTTACGAGCTTGGAATGACCCGCCCGGCCCGGCGCGCGATCTCGGAGTTGCTCGCGGAGGACGTAGCCGCCGGCGCTGTTGAATTCATCACCGGACCGCTCCTGGAGGCGCCTTACCGGGTCGGTAGACCGCTCCGGGACACCCTGTCCGGCTTCCGCAGCGCCCGGCTCGGTACTCAGTGGCGCGTGCTGTACCGGATCGGCGAATCAAAGCATGCGGTCATCGTTCAGGACATCCAGCACCGCTCGTCCGCCTACCGTCGCCGGTAGGCCTGGGAAACGCTGCCGCGGATCTTCGTGGCCAGAGGAGGAAGACCCCGGCACGTGACAGACGTACTCGTCTCCGAGACCATGCGCCTGATGGAAGGCCGCTACCAGGAAGCCGTGGGCGTCTGGGAACCGGCAGAAGGCCGGATCATCGTCAAGCGCAGCCAGCTCCAGTCCCTAGCGGACTTCGCCGGGACCGTCCTGCACGAGCTGTCCCACGGGCTCAGCGGCGCGCCCGACATGAGCCTCGAGTTCGAGCAGCAACTCACCGAAGAACTCGGCGGCATCGTAGCCCGCAGCATCACAAACGTCTGAGTGGGACCTTCAACCGCCCGTCGCGCAGCTTCAGGTCGTGATAAGACCTCTCAATCCCCGCCGGCACGCGGCACAGCCCACCTGCCTAATTCGCGTGGATTGCTTGCCATCCGAAGAAACGTGCCCGCTCTGTCCTACGATCTACTGGTGGCCAAATGGGATCCGGTTCAGCCCCACCATGTCCGGCAGGCAGCAGCCGAGTATGACCAGCTAGGACAGGTCGAGTTCCTCGCCCGCCACGGCTTCGGCCGCGCCCAGGCTTATCTGCTGATCCTCGACGACAAAAGCTACGACTCCAAGGCCATTCTCGGCGTCGCATACGGCTACGCGACCGGACGCCCACTCGGTCCCCACGACTTCAGCGGAGGCGTACACGGCGCCGCTGGCGTGCTGAGCGCCCTGGGCTTCGAGATCATCAATACCAGCGACCGCAATCCGTCCCGCTCCTCCTGACCAGCCCTTTCTCGCGGTCGGGCTACGGGGGCGTCAGCGCGCCTTGTGGCTCAAGTTCGCCGCTCGGCGATTCCGGATTCGTCCCTGTTCATTACTATTGCCCCGATGTGTACATTGCGAGTCTGTTCACGACTGTCGTATATACGAGTGAATTCGGCGGAATTCACAGAGCCTGGCAGCCGGACGAGATCCGTGATAGAGCATGGGTATGGACGACGTGCTGCTCGGGATCGTCCTGCGACGTCTGGAGGAATTCTCTCTCCCGGAGCAGGCGACTGATCTCTTGCTGGCAGCTTTTGACGGCGACGAGAGCTTGTCGGCCCAGTTGGGCGGCCAAGCGCAGCCGCGCTCGAAGGCCACGGATATCACGCCTCCACCGGCGCCAGCAGGTGCCTACCTGCAATCGCTGACGGTCGGCGGATTCCGCGGGATCGGTCCGCCTGCGACCTTAACGGTGACGCCGCGCCCCGGGCTGACCCTGGTAGTCGGGCGCAACGGCAGCGGGAAGTCAAGCTTTGCCGAGGCACTCGAAGTGCTGCTCACCGGGAACCTGAGGCGCTGGGAAAAGCTGTCGGCCGTCTGGAAACAGGGCTGGCGCAGCATGCACTACCCGGACCAGGCGCGGATCACAGCGGAGTTCGTCATCGAAGGCGCCGGCCCGGCCCAGGCGCAACGGATATGGTCGGCGGGCGCGGACTTCGCCGGGTCCTCAGTAACGGTGCAGGTCGCAGGTGAGAAGCAGGCCGGCATCGAACGCCTGGGCTGGACCTCAGCCCTCACCGACTACCGCCCGTTCCTCTCCCACAGCGAGCTGGAAGCATTCTTCGGCAGCCCCTCTGGTCTGTACGAACTCCTCGCCTCCGTCCTCGGCCTGGAGGACCTCACTTTGGCGGCCGCCGGGCTGGCGCGAGCCCGCAGGGCACGTGAGGCGGCGCTTGCCGAGGTCAAGAAGCGGCTGCCTGGCTTGCTGGCGCGGCTGGAAGCGGCCGACGACGAGCGCGCCGGGGCATGCCGCCGCGCGCTGGCTGGGCGCAGCTGGGACCTGGCTGCCGCCCGGTCGGCGGCGACAGGCGCCCCGATGGCGGCCGAGGGCGGTGAGCTCAACCGGCTTCGCCGCTTGGCCCTGCTCACCGTCCCAGCCGAGGCCGATGTCCTGGAGATCGCAGATGCGCTCCGGCTCGCTGCGGCCGGGCTGGATACCGTCGCTGGCTCACCCGCTGGCCGGGCGCGAGCGCTGGCTGGACTGCTGACCGCCGCGCTGCAGCACCATGATGCGCACGGGGACGGCGACTGCCCGGTATGCGGGCGGCCCGGTGCCCTGACCATGCAATGGCGGCAGGCCACCCATGAGGCGGTGGAAAGGCTCCACCAGGAGGCGAAGGCAGCAGAATCCGCCGAACGGGCTGCGGCTGACGCCAGGCACCGGGTGGCAGCCCTGATGCAGCCCGTGCCTGCGGTGCTCCTGGCCGGGCCGCCCCTTCCAGGCGTTGACACCGGTCCGGCCCGGGCGGCCTGGCAACGCTGGGCGAGCCCGCCCGATGCCGGGACGGCGGCCGGTCCGGCCGGCCTGCGTGCGCTGGCCGATCATCTGGACCAGGAAATAACGCCATTTACGCGGGCGACCCGTGCTCTGTCGGACCTGGCATCCGCTGAGGTTGCCCGGCGGGAGGACAGGTGGGCTCCGGTTGCCGCCGAGGTGGCTTCCTGGTGCGCAGAAGCCGCCGAGGCCAATGACGGCATGGCCCCGGTAACGATGATCAAAGCTGCCGAGAAATGGCTGAAGGGCGCCACCGACGACATCCGCAACGAGCGCCTCGCCCCGCTCGCCGAGCAGGCCCGTGCGATCTGGCGAATGCTCCGCCAGGAGAGCAACGTGGACCTGGGCGCGATCCGGCTGGCCGGTTCGGCGTCCTGGCGGCGCGTCGAGCTCGATGTCAGCGTCGACGGGACCCCCGGCTCTGCGCTGGGAGTCATGAGCCAGGGGGAGGTCAACGCGCTGGCCCTGAGCGTCTTCCTGCCCCGCTCGACCCTGCCCGCCAGCCCGTTCCGGTTCCTGGTCATCGACGACCCGGTGCAGGCGATGGACCCGGCCAAGGTCGACGGCCTCGCCCGCGTCCTGGAGAGCACCGCGGCCGGTCGGCAGGTGATCGTATTCACCCACGATAACCGCCTGGCGGAGGCCGTCCGCCAGCTGAGCATCCCGGCCTCCATCCTGGAAGTGACCCGCCGGCCCGGCTCCGCCGTCCAGATACGGACCTGCCTGGATCCGGCCGAGCAGGCCCTGCAGGACGCCAGGGCGCTGGCCGCCGATGATTCACTGCCGCCCGAGGTAGCGGCCCGCGTCGTCCCGGGCCTGTGCCGCACCGCCGTCGAAGCCGCCCTCACCGAGGCGATCTGGCGTCAGCAGCTACGCGCCGGCCGGCGGCACGAGGAGATCGAGCAGGCCCTGGAGGACGCCCGCGTCCGCCTGAACCCCCTCGCCGCCCTGGCGCTGACCGGCGACCCGGCCAAAGGCGGCGAGGTACTGCGGCGGCTCAACGCCTGGGGCCGCCGCTACGCGGACACCTATCAGACCCTGAACCGGGGCGCCCATGTTGCGTACGACGGCGACCTCCGCCTGCTCACCGGTGACGCCGGTGACCTCGCCACCAAGATCCGTGCCATGCTGTCATGACACCGGACGACCTGCTCGCCGCCGCCAACGGCCTCATGCAGTGTCCCGACACCCTCATCACCGGGATCTGGCCGCGCGCCGCCGCCCTGCTGGCCCGACAGGCCCTCGAAGCGGCCATGGCCGAACTGTGGGCCGCCAATCGGCAGGCAGCCGCAATGGCCGGCTGTACCATGCGATCCCAGCTGCTGTGCCTGACCGCCTACCTGGACCCCGGCACGGCCCGCCGGGCCGCATACCTGTTCGCCGCCCTCAGCCGCGCCTGCCACTATCACCCCTACGAACTGGCCCCCACCGCGGCCGAACTCAACGGCTGGCTCGACCAGGCCGCCCAGCTCGTAACCCAGCTCCACGCAGCAAGCACAGCGCCAGCTTCGCCCGGCCACTGAAAATCTCTATGCCGAACGGGCCATGATGCCAGGCCCCCGGCCCCGACTCCCCGTGTTCCGTGCGGAACGCCCCCAGTCGTGGCAGCCTCGACTGATGACTCGCGACGAACTGCTGGCCCAGCTGGCCGGGCTCCGGCGGGCACGCATCGGCCAGGTGCGGGCGCCGCACAAGCCGCTCCTGCTGTTGTGGCTGTTCGGCCAGTTCGCCGCGACCGGCAGCAGTCAAGCCAGCTACCAGCAGGCCGAAGCGCCCGTCAGCCAGCTGATCAACGAGTTCGGCCCGCCGGTGGCCAGCGCGGCCCTGGCCCGGCAGCGTGCCGCCATGCCGTTCGTCCACCTGGAACGCGAGCTCTGGGACCTGCGCGACGCGACCGGAAACGAAATCGCCCCCGACGTACCGGCACGCCGCGCCTGGCTGCTGGACCGAGGGGCGGTCGGCCGCCTGCGCCCTGCCGTGGAACAGCTCCTGGCCGACCCGGCCACTCTCGCGGCCGCCGCCCGCCTCCTCCTGGACCTGCACTTCACCCCGGTCCTGGCCGACTTGATCTGCGCCGCCGTCGACCTCGACGTCCCCGCCCTGGACCTGGCCGGAACCGAGCGAGTCTCCTGGACCGTCCAGTTGGGTCCCCGCCGCCGCGGCTTCGCCGAGGAGGTCCTGCGCGCCTACGCCTACCAGTGCGCCATGTGCGGCTTCGACGGCGCGCTCGGCCACTATCCCGTCGCGATCGAGGCGGCCCACGTCCGCTGGCACAGCCAGCAGGGCCCCGACGAGATCGCGAACGCCCTGGCCCTCTGCGCCCTCCACCACGCCCTGTTCGACCTGGGCGTCCTGGGCATCACCGAGGACCGCCGGATCCGCGTATCCAGCCTGTACGTCGCCAGGACCGAAGCTGGCCAGGCCGTAGACGCCCTTGCAGGCAAGCCGCTTCTGACCCCGCGCCCGCACCAGCCGACGGTAGATGTTGTTTACATCTCGTGGCACCATCGGCAGGTCTTCAAGGCAGCTTTCGGAACATAGATCCAGGTCCGCCGGTCGGACGAATATGAATCAGCGGTCGGTGGTGGGTACGGGGGTCCAGGTGAACTATGGCATGGATTCTGGTAAACCGTCTGTGGAGGCCGGTAAAACTCCTGGCTCTGCTAGGCGTCGTTTCATTGGGGAGGCAAGTACAGCGCAACCGACGGGACGTCTACAGGGTGGCCAGTCAGCTGTAGCGAAGGTGAAGCCCTGGTGAGGTGCGGCCGGACGATGGGAGGTCCAGCAGCTACTAGGCGAGGGCGAGGGGAGATCGCAGGTCAAATCTGCCTGGCACAATACCTCGGAAGGGTTGACTAATGGACATAGCAATTCAGCCAGGAGACATCCTGAAGGACGGGCGGTATGAGATTAAGGAATTTCTGAGGACAGGGCAAGAAAAGAAGATCTATCTCGCACACGACCGAAACCTTGATTGCCTGGTGGCTCTCGATGTCTTCTCTAGCAACAACCCGGTCATGCCCGGAGGGCAGACCCTGGACGCCTGGGAAGCGCAAGTTCTTGGACATCTAGGTGATCACCCGAACATCGCGACAGTGCTCGATCGGTGGAACGAAGGTGAAACCGCCTTCATGACCACGCGTTACCTGTCCGGTGGCTCTCTGAAAGACCTCATCGCCGATGCGCGCAAATCAGGTCAATGCCTGCCGGTGGACGAGGTCCTACAGATATCAACAGAAATCACGAACGGACTTGCCCACATCCATGATTGCCGTATCTTGTACCTGGACCTGCAGCCCCAAAACGTGCGGTTCGACAAGTGGCACAAGATCCGCCTACTTGATTTCGACACCGCACTTTCGCTCGACGACATCACTCAAATTGATCTGTCGTATCGCCCTGTGACCGGCTACATGGCCCCGGAGTTGCTGGAGAAAGGGCGCGCGGATCAACGCGCCGACCTGTACTCGCTCGGAGCGACGATCTACGAGATGTGCCAGGGGTATCCACCCTTCGAAGGTGCCTCTACTGAGATTCAGGCTGCGCGCGGTACCACCCCACTCCCGCGCCTTGACCGAGACGATCTTCCCGAGGACCTACAGGACCTCGTCTTCAGCCTGCTGGCATCCCAACCAGAGCGCCGTCCGGCGAGTGCCGCTGAAGTCCTTGCGCGTTTGGAATCTATTCGCGCGGAGAAATCGACGCCCTCACCGAGATCAGGCGACAGCCAGCCCTTCCCGCGACCCGACCCGGCAGAACTACAAGCGTCAGGTGCAACCGAGGCTGCCGACTACGATGTCGGCGACGTCATCGACGACCGTTTCCAGATTCTGGAGATAATCGACCAAGGCGGTTTCTCCAAGGTCTACCGGGTCCGCGATGAGATGGAGGCGGAGGAACGAGCTCTCAAGCTGTTCAACAACGCCGCCGGCTATGACGCGGTCCGCCGCGAACTCCGGGCCCTGCGGAAGATCCGGCACCCTAACGTGGTCGAGGTGTTCTCGGCTAGCAAGACCCGCGCCGGGGAGTGGTACCTGATCACCGAGTTCATCTACGGGGAGCGGCTCGATGAGTTCACTAATGAGGCCAGGTGCCTTCGTGACCGGGAGGCGGTGGATGTCGCGACCGACCTACTGGACGCGCTGGTCGCTTTTCATCCCGATTCAGTACGGCTCGGGCAACTCGACGCTAAACGCCGCGAAGGCGATATATCCGACGCCGAGTACCACGAGTGGATGGAACTGAACGAAAAGGGGCTGGTCCACCGCGACATCAAACCTCGTAACGTGATCCTCACCCGCACTGGAGCGAAACTGCTTGACTTCAACATCGCCTCCCGAGTTGGCGACCCCGTGCGTACCCAGTCAGGCACACCGCCCTACCAGCCACCCGACGCGGACCTCACCCGCTGGGACGTCTCTCCCGACCTGTTCGCGGTCGGCGTGATCCTCTACGAACTCCTATGCAACGGACACCACCCGTACCCGAATCGCATGCCGATGGTCTATGAGCCAGTGATCGACCCAAGAACAATCCGACCGAACCTCAACGCAGACCTTGCACAGTTCCTCATGAAGGCATGTGCCCCGGCCAAGCCTGACCGTTTCTCCACAGCTGCCGAGATGCAGCTCGCTTTGGACCAGGTCCGGACCGACTTGTGAACCTTCCAGGCGCTGATGGCCATCCCGCTGAAGCAAACCGATCGCTTAAATCACAGGTGGATCCGTGTCCAGGAACAGGCGCCAGGTCGGGACTGGGGTCGATGAGGCTTATTCAGGCCATCCTGTAGAAGTGCAGTCCGACAACGGCTGAGATGGTGGTGTCAAAGGTTCCGAGCGGACGACGGTAGTCGGTGTGCATAATCCTCCAGGTCTTGAAGTTCGCGATGACCTGTTCGATCATATATCGAATCTTGTTTATCTGAGTATTGAACTCCTTCTCCCAGTCCAGAAGATCCCGGCACTCCGGCTTCCTGATGGGCGTGATCGGGTGCATCTTTCTAGAAGGTGTGACATTTTCGGGTTTTCCGGTCATGCGGTGAGGCTGAGGTCCTCGATGCAGCCGGGGTCGTAGCGGGCCAGGTGGCGTTCTTCCCGGTAGCGGTTCTTGTAGTACCTCATGTAGTCGTCGAGGTCTCCGTTGACGACGACGGCGCGGAGCTTGAGGATGTCCTCGGCGCCGTCGGGGGACCACCTGGCGCCTGTAATCCCGAATCTGTCCTCGATGACGAATCTGCAGGCGCCCTCGATCATGCCGGTGGCGATGGGCCAGCCCTTGGCGAGCGCCTTGTCGTAGCGCATGTGCTGGTGGTTGTTCTCCAGGTAGGTGACGGCCCTGTCCATGTCGGTGAGGTCGAGGTGGCGGGTGCGGGGGCTGGAGCGGGCCTTGGAGGCGACGGATTTCAGGGTGGCGGCGACGGCCTTCGCGCGGCCGTGGAGCACGCGGAGGAGCTGCCCGTCGGCCCACTGCCCGGCGGCGACCGGGTTGCCGGGGTGCAGCGCGGCGGCGGCCTTGCCGATGTAGCCGCTGACGTGGATGTAATCGATGAAGACCGGGACCTTCAGCCCGCGGGCCTCCGCGTGGTCCTTGATGGCGGTGATCTGCTGCTTGTTCCCGTCGACGAGGAAGACGCGCTGGCGGACCCGCTGCGGGTCGCGGCGGTCGGCCTCGTCGAATGCCTTCCCGATCATCGCGGGAATGTCATCGGTGACGGAGGCCGCTACCCATTTGTCCCGCGCGACGGGTCCGGGATGCGCCTTGCGGCGGGCGGGCGGGGCGGCGATGTCCTCCGGCTCGCGGACGGCCGGGGTGAAGTCCGCGACCGCGACGATCTCGGCCATCTTCTTGATCCCCGGGTGCGCCGGATCGGTCCCGCCGCCCTTGCGGTGTTCCGGGCGCATGGCGATGCCCTTCCCGTCGCCCTGCATCATGATCACGTCGCCGTCCGGCTGCTCCTCTTCTTCCGCGTCGCGGGCGCGCTCCTCGTAGAAGCCGCCCGTCCAGGCGGCGAGGTCCCCGGCGAGCCCGGCGAGCTGGGCGCGGCCGATCCGCACCCCGGTCCGGGCCTCGATGACCTCCTGCGCCTGCCCGTACCCGCCGGCCGCCAGGTGGAAGGCGGCCAGGGCGCGCATGCCCAGGGAATAGGGGTCATCGGGGAGGATCTGCCGGGCGTCGGCCGGGTAGAGGTTCGGCTCGCGGCGGTTGCGGTAGGCCATCCGCGTGACCCGGACCGGCCCGAAGACGCTCGCCAGGCCCCGCCCGTGCCCGGCCTCGACGCTGCCGTGCGGTATCCCCGCGGCGCTGGCGACCCGCGGGATGCGCTCCTCCCGCGCGCTGTCCAGGGCGAACGTGGCCTCCAGCAGCCGCCGCTGCAGCTCCCGGCCCTCCTCGCCGATCACCTCCTCCCGCTCCCCGTGATCCAGGGACCCGGCCTCGCCCGCCGCCCAGGACAGCAGCCCGGCGACCTGCTCCGCAGGCCCGGCCAGCGCCGCCGCCAGCTCCCCGTCCACCGGGGCCTCGCTCCCGTCCTCCAGGACCTGCCTGACCGTCACCGACAACCTCACCGTCACCGCCGCACCTCTGATGCCCGCCGGGAATGAATTTCCCCCATCATCCCGGAAACAGTCCCGGAACCCGCGGACCCGGCACCGCCGGACCATCCCGGACGCGTCCCCGGAAAACCACCGGAACCCTCGCTGGCCAGCACAGATCACCCCTGGTAACGCCAGATATGCCTAGAATCGCCCAGACGCTCCGAATATCAGGGCATTAAACATGACATAAGCGAAAAATCATACCTTTTAAAAAGACACACCCGACGGGGGAACCCGCCGATGTAGCGCGGCGGGTACGCTGCGGGCCGGGATAAACCCCAGCTGGCCCTACGTCTCACACTTGCGGCGTAGTTCGGCAATCTCGTCGAGCAGCCGCGGCAGATAGTTCCGCGCCGCGGCGATGAAGTCAAGGTCCGACGTCGATGCCGGCCCCGAATCCCGGGTCACGTACATGTCTTCATCGCGGTCGTCGTCACGGCCGATCATGATGAAGCTGTCACCGGCGGTGTGATCTCGTCCCTCGACCATTGCCCGCCACGGCCCGGGCGTAGCGGAGGCACAGAGCCGACGAAGTTTATCGATCTCGGCGTCACTGACGTGATGTTCGTTCATTTCCACGGGTTCTTGATGGTGGGCGTGAAGAGTTCGCTGAACTGCTCGGGGGTACAGCCGCCAACGAGGCGGTGGTACGGGTTTTCTTGCCTCCAAGCTGTCTCAATCGACCCACCGGCAGCGCGGATGCGGCCGACATCCGCGACGCCGATCTGCTTGTTCGGGATCGTCTCGGCAAGGTCCGCTATCGACCTTCCTGACGCGCTGTTGACAGAGACGTTGTAGACCTTACCTGCCTCATCGAACGTGGCTCCGCTGGCGTTGGCGAAGCGCTCGGGAGTGTTGACACCTCCGCGGACAACCAAGGCTTCATCGGGAACGCGTGCGTCTCGCGGGCCGCAGGACATGAGGCCGAGGGGGTCGCTCTGGACGAGTGGGTTGGGGACGTAGGCGTGCGGATTCGGGGCGGGGGCCAGGCCCAGCGGGTCCGGGGTGAGATAGCTGCCGGTCACGGGGTCGTAGTAGCGCTGCTGGTTGTAGTGCAGGCCGGTCTCGGGGTCGTGGTACTGGCCGGGGAATCGCAGCGGCGTGGCCGCGCCGCCGGGGCGCCACAGGGTGCCGCCCCACACGGTGTGCTGCTGGTACCCGGCGACCGTCCCGTCCGTGGTGACCAGTTCGGCGGGCATGCCCACCTGGTCGGCGACGATGGCGTAGAACCGCTCGCCGGTCACCTCCTGCCCCTGGCCAGATGAGGTGCTCTCGGACTGGGTGAGCGGAGTGAACGTGCCAGGGCGGTAGCCCCAGGTCACGCGGCGCGGGTGGCCGGGCTCCCGTGCGCGGGCGGATTCCTCGGCCAGGACGGCGCCGTCCCAGGTGAAGATCGCCTCCTCGGCCGGAGCCCCGGACGGGCCGAAACGCTGCTTGGAGACCCGACGGCCCAGGGGGTCGTACCGGTATCGCCAGGTGGTGCCGTCCGGCGTGGTGACGGCGGTCAGCCGGTCATCCGCGTCCCACTGATAGGACCAGGCGGCAGGCTTGTGCGAAATCCAGGTTCGCTGCCGCTGGACGACGCGGCCCTGCCTGTCATGCCGGTAACGGACGGTCCCGGCGCTGGTGACGAGCGTGCCCGCGCGGTCGCGAGGACCTTGCAGGTCAGCGGACAGCCAGATGCTGGCCGCACCCGGCGGCGGAGTGCTCCACCGCGCCGAAGCGAGGTTGCCTGCCGGGTCGTAGCGGTAGCGCTCGGCCCAACGAGGGCCGGTCACCGCGGTGATCTGCCCCCGGCCGTCCAGGGTGAACCGGCGCGAACCCACGAGAAGGTCATCGACGCCGGCCAGGCATCCGCCGGGCCGGTAGGTATAGGCGCGGCGGGCCAGCACCGATCCGGCCCGGGGCAGATCGGCCAGGGACGCGGCGGCCGGGCGGTCCGGTGGCGTCCCCGCCGGGCGGTCCGGTGGCGTGGCGGCCAGGCTGTCCGGCGGGTCAGTGGCCAGGACCTGGAGCTCGAGCTGGCCGGCAGCGTCCCAGTCCTGGCTGAGCGCCACGCCGCCGGGCAGGTCGCGGCGGGTTTCCCGGCCCGCCTCGTCATAGCCGAACCTGAGAACGTGCCCACCGGCTTCGAGCAGTACCGGCCGACCGGCACCGTCGTACTTCCAGCGCTCCTGCGCGCCGCCCGGAGTGACGCGGCGCGTGCGGCGCCCGGCCAGGTCGTAGGAGGACAGCACGGTCCGGTCGTTGCAGGTCTCGGCGGTGACGCGGCCCAGCGCGTCGCGGGTGAGCCTGACCTCGGCGTCGGGGTTGCTCGCCCGCACCAGCCGGTCCGCGGCGTCGTAGCCGAAGGCGCTGACCACCCCGCCGACCACCCGCCGAACCAGCCGGCCGAGCTCGTCCTAGGCGCAGGTGACCTCCTGGCCGGCCGCGTTGACCCGCCTGATCAGCTGCCCGGCCGGATCGTAGGCGTACCGGCTGACGGCGCCGTTGAAGTCGGTCTCGGCCGCCAGCCGACCCGCCGCATCGTAGTCGTACCGCCAGGTCAGCCCGGCGCGGGTGACCGCGGTCAGCCGCAGCCCGTGGTCATAGCGGAACTCGGTCCGCGCGCCGTCCGGCCCGGTCACCGCCGTCAGCTGGTCAAACGGCCCGTACTCGTACTTGGTCTGCTCGCCGGACAGGCTGGTATACGTGACCAGGTTACCCTCGGCGTCGTACTCGCGCCGTTCGCTGCTGCCGTCCGGGAATACCCGCGCCGCCAGCCTTCCGCCGGCCGTCCAGGTCAGCGTGGTGACCGCTCCGCCGGGTGCGGTAACCGCCGTTACCCGGCCCGTGGCATCCCGGGCGGACCGCGTGCAGCCGCCCTCCGGACCGGTCACCGCCACCGGCAGGCCCGCCGGATCACATTCCACCGTGGTGACCGCGCCGAGCGGGTCGGTGACGGAGGCCAGGTGGCCGCGCTGGTCATAACCGTAGGACGTGACGGCCAGGTCCGGCGCGATCCGCCGCACGAGGTTGCCGCGCGCGTCGTACTCCTGCCGCCAGCTGGCTCCGTCCGGTTCCTCCAGCCCGACCAGGAGGTTCGCCCCGTCGTAGCGGGCCCGGACCTGGCTGCCGTCTGGCCGCGCGATGCACGTGAGGTTGCCGCGCTCGTCATAGCCGTAGCGGGTCAGGCGGCCCAGCGGATCGGCGCGAGCGGTCACGCGGCCGTACTCGTCGTACCAGGTGTGGGTCACGTGGCCCAGCGGATCGGTCACCGCCGTCACCCGTGATGACTCATCCAGCTGGTAGATGGTTATCGCCCCGGCCGCGTCCGTCCACCAGGTCACCCGCTCGCCGTACGCGAACCGGCCCGAGGCGGCCCCGCCGGGTCCCGTGCCCGCCACGCACCGGCCCTGCTCGTCGTAGGCGTACCGGTAGGAGATCCCGTTACGGTCCTGCCAGCCGGTCAGCCGACCCTCCTCGTCGTAGCTCAGCCGCAGCGCCTGGCCCGAGGAGTTGACGATGCCGGTCAGGTTCCCGGCCGGGTCGTACCGGTATCCGGCCAGCGTCACCTCTCCCGCCCGGCTCGCCAGCCGCAGTTCCCCGATCCGCTCGCCGGTCATGACGGCCCGCACGCGGTACCCGCCCGGGTGCGAGATCCAGGCCGGCTCGCCCTGGGCCGTATAGCCGAGACAGATCTGATGCCCGCCCCGGTCGGTCACCGAGACCAGCGGCAGCTCACCGCCCAGTCGCTCGAACCGCCACACCAGCCCGGCCTGCGGGTCGGTGACCGTGAAGGCACCGTCGCCGACTCGCTCCAGCCGCCACCTCGGCCCGGTGACCGGCAGCCCGGTCGACGGCACAGGCCCATCCTGTCCGGGGCGGCATGGCCAGGACAGGACCCGGCCGTCCGCGAACACGCCGACGATCTGGTCCGGGGTGATCTCCAGGCGCTGATCGAAACTGGAGGCCCACGACGGCCCGAACCACCGTCCCGCTTGCCACGAGGACCGGTAGGCCCGGCCGATGACCAAGGGCAGGACCCCGGGCAGCGACACGTCGTCCTGGAACAGCAGCACGTCCCCGGTGGCCACGTCGACCGGATCGGCAGCCTGCGGGATGTCCGCCGGTGATCGTGCCGCCACGGCCGGATCTCCGGCACCATCCCAGGACCAGCGGACCCGGTCGAGGAGCGAGGCGGCGTCGGCGCGCTCCTGGCGGGCGTCGGCGCGCTCCTGGCGGGCGTCGGCGCGCTCCTGGCGGGCGTCGGCGCGCTCCTGGCGGGCGTCGGCGCGCTCCTGGCGGGCGTCGGCCGCTCTCGGCCCCGGCGCGAACCCGACCTCGGCCAGCGGCCGGGTGTCCTCCGCTAGGTCAGAGAACCTGTCGCTCACCGGTCAGGCCAGCCTCGGCGTCCGCGGACATCCCGGCAGCGGCGCGAGCCGGCCTCCGTCCGGCACCAGCGGCCAGCAGTCGCGGACCTCACTGATCGCCTGCGGAACCGGGACGTCCTCACCGTGCAACCCCGAACGGCCATGCCCCGATCCACCCGGAACCTGCCAGCCATCGGCCACCTCCAGCAGCGCTCACCCATACTTCGGATCACGGCCGTTCAATGGCGCCGGGTTCAGCGCGAATTTCTTACTTTTTCCGAACGGGCCGTGGCCCTTGCTCCGCGGAAGGGGATTCCGGGCCCAGGCCGCCGCCGCCGCAGGTAACCGGAGTAGCCGACCGCCGCAATGAGCAGCACGAACAGGCCGAGCCCGATCTGGATGCCCCGGGTGAGCCCGCGCGGGTAGATGACCTGGACCAGGTAGTGCGAGATGAACCCGCCGTGGTACGCCGCCTCGCCGCCCCGGCGGCTCAGGTAGTTCTGCAGTGGGGTGAGCGGGCAGGTGAAGCCCACGAACTCGATCAGGGCGCCGTACACCATGGCTGGCAGGTGCACCCAGACCAGACGCGGCCAGCGCCAGGTGAGGAACACGCCGCCCACCACGAAGGCGATGAACAGCAGGTGGATGACGAGCACCAGGTCGGCTGCAACTCGGTACCACATCACGCTCACCAGGCGGGCAACAGGCACATCCAGCATAGACGCGGCGGCGCCGACCGCGGGACGGTCTCGGTGCCACAATGACGCGTGTGGACCTTGAAGCGTTTGAGCTGGTGCTGCTGCGGATGCCGGGTCAGGCCTCCTGCGCGATCATGTTGTAGAGGTCGGCCGGGCTGATCAGGTTGGGGTACTTCAAGCCCTCTACGAGGTTGAGGCCAGCGTACGAGTAGCAGTCGGCGACCAGGGCCGAGCACACCCGCCAGTGATCCTCCTTGAAGACCGGGTCGAGTTCCTGGCCGTCGCGCAGCTTCAGCAGCTCCAGCGCGAAGCCGACGTAGGCCGGGTAGTCGTACGGGCATCCGACCAGGGCGTGCACCCGGGCCACGATGGCGTCGCGCTGGGTGTTGGTCAGCGGATACCGCACGTTCCATATCGCGTCGGGATGGGAATCGGCCGCGGAGACCCTCGCCGCGGGCGGTTCGGCCTCGATGATCTGGCCGTTTCCCTCTTACGCTGGTGTCCCGCCCACGACTCGGTCGCGTGCCGGATAAGCTCCCCCGTGATGCCCGAGCCGTGGCTGACGCCATAGCAGCCGGGCAGGACGACATCCCCGTTCGCGGCGGTGTACGGAGCTAGCGTCGAGCCGGCGGGCGAAACCGGCAGGCCGGCGATAACAGTCATGGTGTTTGTCCCCCTTGCGTCGTGCGTCACCGATGCGGAGCGCCCGGGCGGGGCGCTGATCCGATAGTTACCAAGCTGTGGAGCAGCAGCTGAACGACCCGGCCGTGACCGGCATCTACGAGCAGTCCCGGCACAGCGTCTACGCCATCGCGAACGGGCGGCAGCAGGACGAGGGCGGCCCGCTGGTCATCCTGCACTGGAACGGCTCGGTGTGGTCCAAGGTGGCCGGGGGCAACTTCGGCTTCGGCACGCTCCAGCAGCTCGCCTCCGACGGCCACGGCGGGCTGTGGCTGCCGATGCCCGGGGCCGGCGGCCAGAAGTCGTACCTGCTGCACTACTCGGTCGCGCACCTGACGCAGGCCGCGCTGCCCGGCGGCCCCAACAAGATCACCGTCGGCACGGTAGCGCTCATCTCCGGCACCACCGAACTGCTGGGCGGCGGCAACACCCACGCCGCCGCCGACGAGGGAACCGACGTGGTGGGCGTCGTGCTGGAGTACGGGACCTGACGAACCACGGCCCGTTCGGCTCAAATAAGCCAAGATGCTGCTAGACAGCTACTTACGGTGATCAACCGGGCCAAACGGCCGCCGGTTTGCTGGCACGGCTGTAGCGGGGCTAGCGTGCCAGGCATGGCAGCGGACGGGCGGCGGCACATCATCGCGATCGGCGGCGGCATGCTTGCGCCGGAGGGCCAGGTGCCCGTGCACCTAGCCAACGCGCTCCGGCTGACCGGCAAACGCGAGCCCCGGCTGTGCGTGCTGAATACGGCCGGCGGCGATGACCCGCGGTGGACGCTGGCCATGTACGACCGCCTGGCCCGGCAACCGGTCCGGGTCAGCCACCTGGCCCTGTTCCCGATGCCGAACGTCCGTGACCCCGAGGACCTGCTGCTGTCGGTGGACCTGATCTTCGTCGGCGGCGGCAGCGTGGCGAACATGCTGGCCGTGTGGCGGGTGCACGGGCTCGACGTGATCCTGCGCAAGGCGTGGCAGGCGGGCATCGTGCTGGCCGGGTCCAGCGCCGGAGGAATCTGCTGGTTCGAGGGGGGAACCACGGATTCGTTCGGGCGGGAGCTGCGGGCCTTCACCGACGGGCTCGGGATGCTGCCGGGCAGCTTCTGCCCGCACTACGACTCCGAGCCGAACCGCCGGCCGCTGTACCACCGGCTGATCACGGACGGCACGCTGCGGGACGGGATCGCCTGCGACGACGGGGCGGCGGCGCACTTCACCGACGACACGCTGACCGAGCTCATCGCGGACCGGCCGACTTCGGGTGCGTACCGGGTATCCGGCTCCGCGGGCACGGGTGTCACCGAGACCCCGCTCGCCACCCGGTACCTAGGCTGAGCGGACGCGGGCCGGGTGCTTCTCCACCCTGGGGTAGAGACGAAGTTCTAGCCGGGGGCTGACGCGCGGGCGGGGCGAGATCGGCACGCTCGAGGTATGGAAATACCTCAGGTGGTAACCGTGCGAGGTCTACGCAAGGCGTACGGCGGCAGAGTAGTGGTGGACGGTCTGGACCTCGACGTCCCCGCCGGAGAGATCGTGGGGCTGATCGGCGCCAACGGTGCCGGGAAGACCACGACGGTCGAATGCATCCAGGGGCTGCGTAAGCCGGACGCCGGGATCCTGCGGGTACTCGGATACGACCCGGTCACGCAGGCCACCGAACTGCGGCCGCTGATCGGCAGTCAGCTTCAGGACTCGGCGCTGCCGGACCGGCTGCGGGTGGCCGAGGCGCTCGAACTGTTCAGCACCGCGCGGGCCCGCAACGGCAGCGAACTGCTGTCGCGGTTCGGGCTGGCGGAGCGGCGGCGGTCGGCGTTCGGTTCGCTGAGCGGCGGGGAGCGGCAGCGGCTGTTCCTGGTGCTGGCTCTGCTCAACCGGCCGCGGCTGGTGATCCTCGACGAGCTGACCCAGGGCCTCGACCCGGCGGCGCGGCGCAACGTGTGGGGCGCTGTGCGGCAGCTGCACGACGAGGGCACCACGGTGCTGCTCGTGACCCACGAGATGGACGAAGCCGAGGCGCTGTGCGGCCGGGTCGTCGTGATGCGCGCGGGTCGCGTGCTCGACGCGGGGGCGCCGGCCGACCTGGTGGATCGCCACGCCGGGACGGCGACGATCCGATTCAGCCTGCCGGATGCCCCGGCGCCGCTGCTGGACCAGGTCCGCCGGCTGGACGGCGTGCACGAGGTGGAGGCAGCCGGAGCCCGGGTGACCGTACGTGGCGCCCGGACCGCCATCGCCTACGTCGGGGCGGCCCTGGTGCGGTGGGGTCTGGTGCCTGCCGACCTGAGCGTGCACGTGCCGAATCTGGAAGACGCCCTGCTCGACCTGCTGGATGGCTCCGCAGTTGTTCCGGAACACAGAGAACTGGTGGGAGGACGGCGATGAACACCGCAGCGGGACGGCTCATCCGGGCCGAGCTGAAACTGATGACGCGCGATCCGCTCGTGCTGACGTTCGTGTTCGCGTTCCCGATCGTGACCATGCTGATCATCGGCGGGGCGTTCGGGACCAAGCCGAACCCCGGGTTCGACAACACCAACCCGGCGCACTGGTATGTGGCGTCCTACCTGACCGTGGTCATCGCCGCGGTGGGGCTGGTCATGCTGCCGGTGCACCTGGCCTCCTACCGGGAGCGCGGGGTGCTGCGCCGGTTCGCGGCCGCGGGCTTCGGCCGCTGGTCGTTCGCTGTCGCGCAGCTCGTGGTCGGGCTGATCACGACCGCGGTGGCGTGCGCGCTCCTGCTGGCGGTGGCCGCCCCGGTCTACGGCCTGCCCGCGCTGCACGACGGCTGGCGGGTCGCGGTGGCCCTGGCGTTCGGCGCGGTGGGCTTCGTCAGCCTCGGCGTGCTGCTCGGCACCTTGCTGCCGTCGGCCCGCTCGGCGCAGGCGGTCGGGCTGCTGCTGTTCTTCCCGTCCTTCCTGCTGGGCGCGGGGGGCCCGCCGCCGCACGTGATGGGCTCGGTGGTCCGCCACGTCGCGGACCCGCTGCCGCTCACGCTGCTGACCAACGCGGTCCGCGAGCCCTGGCTGGGCCTGGGCAGCGCCACCACGTCGCTGGTAGGCCTGGTCGCGCTGACCGTGGCGTTCACCGCCGTCGCCGCCCGGCGCGCGGTCCTGTGACGCCGGCCGGCCCGCACGTAGGATCTGCGGCATGAGCGGTGATCCGGACCGGTCCCCGGGGTTCCCGGGGACCGGCGGGCTCGGACCGCCCGGCACGGCGGCCGGGCTGGTGACGGGGCGCACGAGATGGATGGCCTTCGCCGCCTTCGCCGTATTCGCCGGGGTCGGGGCGCTGCGGGAGAACCCGAGCCTCCCGGCCGCGGCCGCCGCGGCCGGGGCCGCGGTCATCGCGGCCGGGCTGCTGGTGCGCGGCCTCAAGCCGCCGCTGCTGTTCGCGGCGGTGGCTACGGCCGGGATCGCCGTCGAGGGCAACGGCCTGTCGAGCAACGCCGGCTGGCTCGCGGTGTGCCTGCTGGCCGGATGGTGCGTGCTGGTCGCGGGCCGGCGCGACGGGCTGATCTACTGGGCGGGCGCGGTGGTCCTGTTCGTGGTGGAGTGGATCTGGGTCAAGCCCGATCCGGGCTGGGGCGCCTGGATAGCGGGCACCACCTTCACCGTCGTGTTCAGCCTCCTCATCCTGCACCAGATCTGGCTGGTTGCGCAGCTGCGCGCGGCTCAGGCCGGGCTGGCCGAGCAGACCCGGGAACAGGAGCGGAACCGCATCGCCCGGGAACTGCACGACATTCTCGGGCACACCCTGACCGTCTCCCTGCTGCACGTGCAGAGCGCGCGGCTGGCGGTGGAGCACGACCCAGCCGACGCCGCCCGCGCGCTGGCCGAGGCGGAGCGGCTGGGCCGGGAGTGCCTGGCCGAGGTCCGGACCACGGTCGGGATGCTCCGCCGGCATACCGACGGCCCGGAGGCCAGCACCGGCCCGCTGCCGGGCATCGACGGCCTGCCCGCGCTGGTGGAGCGGTTCCGGGGCGCGGGCGCGAACGTCACCTTCACCGTCGAGGGCGACACGGCCGGCCTGCCCGCCACCGCCGGCCTGGCCGTGTACCGCATCCTGCAGGAGGCACTGACCAACGCGGCCAAGCACGCGCCGGGCGCGCCGACCGCGGTGCGGCTGGCCGTCGGCGCGGAGCGGGTGACACTGACCACGGACAGCCTGGCCGAGCCGGGCACCGGAACCGGGCTGGGCGTGGTCAGCATGCGCGAGCGCGCGGAATCGCTGGGCGGGACGTTCGAGGCCGGCCCGGGCGGCCGGGGCTGGCTGGTGCGGGCCACGCTGCCCCTCGGGGCCCGGCCGTGATCCGGGTCTTGCTGGTCGATGACCAGGAGCTGGTCCGGACCGGACTGCGCGGCATCCTGCGGGCCTCGTTCGGCTTCGACGTGGTCGGCGAGTGCGCGCACGGCGGCGAGGTCCCCGCCGCGGTCGCGGCCCTGCGGCCGGACGTCGTCCTGATGGACGTGCGGATGCCCTTCGTGGACGGCGTCCAGGCCACCCGCGAGCTGCGGAGCCGGGACGACGCCCCGCCGGTCCTGGCCCTGACGACCTTCGACGACGACGAGGTGCTGGCCGGCATGCTGCGGGCCGGGGCGGCCGGCTTCGTCCTCAAGGGCGTGCCGACCGAGGACCTGCAGCGGGCGGTGCGCGCGGTGGCCGATGGCGGCGCCTGGCTCGACCCGGCGGTCACCGGCCGGGTGCTGGCCACCTACCGATCGGCCGCGCCGCCCCGGTCACCGGCCGCCCGGGCTGACCTGGATGCGCTGACCAGCCGTGAACGCGAGGTGCTGGCGCTCATCGGCCGGGGCAAGACCAACGGCGAGATCGCCGCCGAGCTGTTCGTCAGCGAGGGAACGGTCAAAACACACATCAATCACGTGTTCACCAAGCTGCGCCTGCGGGACCGGGCCGCTGCGGTAGTGTTCGCCTTTGACCACGACCTGGTGACACGGGACTAATTCGCACACGAGTCACCAGAAATTCGCAGTAACCTCACAGATAGACGGCCGCACCACCACTATATTTCCGCTATGCCATCGCGGAAGATACGCCAGGACCGCCCGCTCGCCGAGCAGCACGAAGAATGGACCGCGCACCTGCGCCGCCAGGCCGTCAGCCGCCGGACCGTCGTCCGCGGGGCGGTCGGGGCCGCCGCGGGCAGCCTGCTTCTGGGCAGCGGCCGGTGGGCCGACGCCGCGGTCGCGGCCACGCTGGCCGGCACGGGGACGATCGCCGGGGGTTTCGTGGTGAACGGGCGGCACCTCTCGTTCGGCGAGGATCCGGCCACCGAGATGCGGGTCGGCGGGCAGTTGCTCAACGTCAGCCAGTACAACGCCGTCCCGCCGCGCTCGGTCCGGGTGTTCCTCGACTACGGCCGCGACCGCTCCTATGGGGCGATGGCCGAGGCCGAGATCCGCGAGCTGATCACGCACGTCCCGGTCTGGGACGGTAAGCCCGGGGACCTGCGGGCCTCCCGGACGCTGAACGCGGACCAGTTCTTCGTGCATGCGCGGCTGGCTGGCCTGAGCCCGGGCACCCAGTACCACTACCGGTTCCGCTACACCCACGGGGGTGAGGTCGGCGTCACCCCGGACGGCACCTTCATCACGGCGCCCCGCGACACGCTCGAGCCGTTCACCTTCACCGCGTTCGCCGACGAGGGCATCCCGGGCCCGTCGCTCGACCAGGATCCCTCGCTGCTGCCCGAGTCGGACTGGGGCATGTGGAACAACGGCTCCTACGACTCCGACGACCCAGATCGCCCCACGCGGACCGGGGTCAACACCACGTCGGCGGTGATCTTGCAGATCACCAAGGTGCGCAACCTGACCAACAGAACCCCGGCGCGGTTCAACCTGCTCGCCGGGGACCTGTGCTACGCCCAGGCCCAGGGTGACATCCAGCCCATCATCAACCCGAACGGTCCCAACGGAAAACAGCCGTCCTCGCACAACACGCCGCGGCCGCCGGCCCACAGCGGCGGCTGGGACTACTACGACCCGTGGATCTGGTCGAGCTGGTTCCCGATGATCGAGCCGAGCGCGTCCGCGATCCCGTGGATGTTCGCTTCCGGCAACCACGAGCCCGAGCTGTTCTCCTCGCACGTCGCCGCCGACCACGTGACGACCGAGAACTACGAGCCCATCGGCTACGGGGGACTGGTCAAGCGGCTGGACCTGCCCCAGAACGGCCCGTCGGCCTGCCCGTCGGTGTATAGCTTTACCTACGGCAACGTCGGCATCGTCAGCCTGGACGCGAACGACCTGAGCTGGGAGATCCAGGGGCTGCTGAACTACAGCCGGGGCGCGCAGCTCCGCTGGCTCGAGGCGTTGCTGTCGGCCTGGCGGACCGGCGCGAGCATCGACTTCATCGTGGCCTTTTTCCACGAGTGCGCCTTCTCCACCAGCAACGGCCACAGCTCCGACGGCGGCGTGCGGGCGGGGCTGGGCGGGCTGTTCGCCGAGTTCCAGGTTGACCTGGCGGTGCAGGGGCACAACCACGTATACGAGCGGACCAACCCGCTGCTGTACGACCCCCTGGCCTTCACCGCCACGTCGAGCGTGCAGGCGGTGTCGGTCTCGCCCGAGGAGCCGGCCGAGGTCTGGCCGGCCCGCGACGGCACCACCTACGTGACCGTCGGCACCGCCGGGACGCCCCGCTACGGCTGGACCGGCGCACACCAGAGCGACCGGAACTTCGCGGCCGGCCGCGGCAGCGGCACCACCGTGGTGGGCGACGCCAAGACTGGGACCGGCCCGTACTCCACCCAGGTGGACTTCAGCCGGCAGTTCGAGACGGTGGACTGGTCGCAGGCCCGGTACGCCGACTACGGTTTCATCGCGCTCGACGTCACGCCGGCCAGCATCGGGCAGAAGACCACGATGGTGCTGCGGTTCATCAACCAGCAGGGCCGCGAGCTCGACCGGGTGGTCTTCAACCGCACCGCGGGCGTCTCGCGTTAGCGCTTGCGGGCCGTCGCGCGGTGCAGGGACCAGGCCAGGGCGGCGAAGGCGGCGATCGGGAGCAGCCACCAGGCGTTGACGCCGGCGGCGTGCGTGAGCAGCGCGGTGAGGGCCAGCGCGGCCACCACGATGGCGGCGACGTGCCAGTCGTCGCCGATCACGAAGTCATACCAGAACGCCCCGAACGACTTCAGCGCCCGGATCACCGGCCCGTCACCCCTTCCGTTTCCGACCAGGCCGCCTGCGGCTGCGACCGGCCGGCGGCCTCGGTGAGCCGGTGAGCACGCCGCAGCCAGGCGGCGTAGCCGAGTGAGACCACGGCCACCACCGGGACGATCACCAGCAGCGCGGCGTCGCCGCCCGGCCACCTCACCCCGGCCCCCTCGCCACCCCAGAACGTACCGAACGACGTCAGCATGATCCCGACCGCGAACTTCATCGCGTTCTCCGGGACCTTGGCCAGCGGGGCCCGGACCGCGATCCCGGTCACCGTGACCACGGCCACGGCGATCGCCGCCCCCACCACCGCGGCGCCGAGGTTGCGCTGGTTGTCCCCGAACGTGATCACGATGAACACGACCTCGAGCCCCTCCAGCAGCACGCCCTTGAACGAGAGGGTGAAGGCGTACCAGTCGCTGACCCAGCGCTTCCTGACCTCGGGCGCGGCCTTCGCCGCGGCGACCTCCCGCAAGTAGGCGCTGGCCTCGTCGTGCAGCGCCTTGTACCCGGCCGCGCGCAAGATGGCCTTACGCAGCCACTGCAGCCCGAAGATGGCCAGCAGGGCCCCGACCACCAGCCGCAGCGCGGTCAGCGGCAGCAGGGTGATGGTCGGCCCGAGCACGCCCACGACGACGGCCAGCACGAGCAGGGCCACCGCCATCCCCTGGAAGGTGGACCGCCACTGCCGGGTCAATCCCGCCGCGAGCACGATCGTGAGCGCCTCGATGGCCTCCACCGCGCAGGCGACGAAGACGGTCAGCATAAGGGGTAGCGCCGCGGTCACCAGGTCTCCTTTAGCACGGGGCCTCCACTAGACGAGTGACAATGGTCGGGTGACCGACAAGACGGCCGAGAAACCTTCGGATAAGCCCGACAGCGCGGGCTGGCTGGTGCTGATCTACCGTGTCCCGCCCGAGCCAACCAGGCTGCGCTCTACGGTATGGCGGCGCATCAAGAGCTTGGGCGCCATCTACCTGCAGAACTCGGCCGCCGCGCTGCCGGCCAGCGCCGCGGCCGAACGTGCCCTGCGCAAGCTGCGCCGGGAGATCCTCGACATGTCCGGTACGGCGATCCTGCTGTCGTGTGACGTGCTGGCCGGCGAGCCCGACGTGCGCAGCGCGTTCCAGGCCGCCCGCAACGATGAGTACGAGGAGATCGTCGACCGCTGCGAGGACTTCCTGCACCAGGTGCAGAAGGAGTACGCGGACAACCACTTCACCTACGCCGAGCTCGAGGAGAACGAGGTCGACCTGGTCAAGCTGCGCAACTGGTTCGCCAAGGTCCGCGAGCGCGATGCCTTCGACGCGGATGGGCGGCAGGCGGCGGAGAAGGCGCTGGAGGCGTGCGAGCAGTCGCTGGAAGCCTACGCCACCCGGGTGTACGCCGAGGAAGTCGAGAGCCCCTGACCACCGGCCCGGTACCGCGCGCACAGCAGGTTCCATACCTCGTGATTCCTCATGATTGCAACCACTGTTAGCTTATATCACTAACTCCGGTTAATGCTGGGTCCGGCCGGGTGTCACCTGTTCCCGGTCGAGCCCTAGCCTCTCACCAGGAGGAACACCGTCAGGCCCATCACGTAATGCCGATTACTGAGCCGGTAGCTAGACCGCAGGAGCGCGGCCTGAGCAGACGTCACGTCATCGTAGGGGCTCCGGGTGTCGCCGCTGACCACCACCCAGACCCGGGGATCGCGGCCCAGGCACGCGGCGGGATCCTGGCAGAAGACCGGGTACAGATGCTGGAGTTGGACGGCCTCGCCGGCGAGGAACAGCTGGTGCGGCACGGGGACGCCGTGCCGGAGATCCTGTTCCAGGTAATACTGGACGCCCGGCCCGATCATCAGGAATCCCACCCCGCCCGCCGGGTAGACGATGCCGTCACCGGCCCTCGCCTGCGGCGCGATGACCGCCGCCGCGCCCGCGTAGTCGGGGTAGGTAACGCCGGTGCCGACCGGGTAGTACGCCCAGTTGTGCGCGCCCGGCGACCGGATCACCTGCTGGTCGCCCGCGCCGAAGACCGCGACGGCGACAACCACGGCCACGGCTGCCCGCACGTCGATCCGGGCCAGCCCGACCCCGGCCAGCATCGCCCACGCTCCCATGGTCACCAGCAAGTACCGGGGAAAGAAGAACGAGTCCGGGCCCTGCGACACCAGCCACACCGCGGCCACCGGGACGACCGCGAAGGCCGTCGCGAAGGCGGCGGGCCGCCGGTCCACCGTCCAGGCCAAGATGGCGAGCAGGATGAACGCCGTGGCCACGGAGGTCGAGTAGAACAGGTTCCTGGCGAAGAAGGAGAATACGGAAAGGTCGAGGCCGGGCCGCAGGATCCACCCGACCAGATTGCCTTCCTCATGCAAGCTGATGACGGCGAGCGGCAGCCAGGCCGCGAGCCCGGCCAGCGCGGCCGGCGCGAACCAGAACAGGCGGTTATCCCGGTCCCGCCACCAGCGCAGGGCCACCCCGGCGGCGTGACCGGTGACCACGGCCAGCGCCACAGGGGCGAGGTAGCCGAGCACCGCCAGGCACGCGCCGTACGCCACCCACCGGCGCACGGCCGGCTTGTCCAGGGCGCGCAGCAGCAGCAACGTGGCCAGCGTGGCGAGCAGCACTTCCAGGGCGTATGACCTGATCTCCTGGGCGAACCGGGACACGCTCGGCACCAGCGCGAACATCAGGCCGGCCAGCAGCCCGGCCCGGGTGCCGGCCAGCCTGCGGCCGGCCAGCGTCACGCAGGCCGCCGCCCCCGCCATGGCCAGCACGGACAACGCGCGCATCGCGTCGACCGAGTCGCCGAACGCCGCGATCCAGTAGTGCAGCAGCAGGTAATAGGCCAGATGATTGACGTCCACGCGCCGCGCGGTCGCGACCAGGTCCGGTACCGGCCGGGACGCGAACAACCAACTCGCCAGCTCGTCCCGCCACAGTTCGGGGTGGCTGAGCTGATAGCAGCCGAGGATCGCGGTCAGCAGCGCCGGCCACAGCCACGGGACGCGCATGGCCCAGTCGGCCATGGCGCCGAACGGCGTTCCTGGTGCCCGGGCGTCGTCCCCGCTCGCGTCGGGCGGCGCCGCGCCGGCGTGCTCCCGCACGTCTCCGGAGACGGTCATCGGGTACCCGTCGGCCGTTTAGCCGGATTCCGCTCGCGCATCAGCGCCTTCCACCCCTCGCGTCGTTACCCCAGATAAATACGATCGGATGCGATTTCATGCCGCACTGCGCTCCGGCCCAGATCGTATTCCGTTATGACAAGCGGCCGACCTCGCTTCCCCGTCCGACTGACAAACGACCTGGTTCGCGAGGGAGTTCCTCCCGCCGGGCGGTGCAGATCCGGTTCGCGCCGGACCCGAGGAGGAGAATAGGGAATCGCGGAAAGACGATGAGGCTGGAGTAGCCAGCGGAATCAGTGTGCAACCAGAGAATCTGTGGAATCTGCCGGAAGAAAGTAAATCCAGGCCGGAAGCCGTGGCCCCTGTTGTCTGCGCCGCGTGGTACCTGGATGATCGCTGCCGGGACGCCGGTCAGGCCTGCCGTACCAGCAGGAACACGGTCAGGCTTGGTACATGCCGGACTTCGCCGACCCGGTAATGCGGCCGCAGCAGGGCGGCCTCGGCGGACGTGACGGTGGTGTACGGGCTTCGGTCGTAACCGCTCGCGACGACCCAGATCCGCGGTACAGCGCCCAGGCAGGCAGCCGGCTGCTGGCACGGGACGGGGTACAGCCGGCCGGCCTGCGCGCCGGTCTCGGCGATGAACAACTGGCGCGGGAACGGGGTGCCGGGCCTTAGGTCCTGGGCCAGGTAGTACTGCAGGCCATAGCCGATCATCAGCCAACGGTCCTCGTCTTTTTGGCTCTGATAGACGATGCCATCGCCTGGCCGCGCCTGCCGGGCCACAGCCTGCGCGGCCTGCGCGTAGCCCAGATAGGAGCCGCCGACACCGACGGGGTAGGTGGTCCAGTTGTGCGCGCCGGCCGCCCGGATCACCTGCTGGTCACCCGCGCCGAGGACGGCGATGACGGCCAGGCCGGCCACGGCGATCTTCAGGTCGAGCCTGCTCAGCGCGATCCCGGCCAAGATGGCCCAGGCGCCGACGGTGAGCAGCAGGTACCGGGGGAAGAAGTACGAGTACGGCCCCTGGGAGGCCAGCCATACCGCGGCGACCGGCAGGACGGCGACGGCCGTCACGAACGCGGCCTGCTGCCGGGCGACCGCCCAGGCCAGGAGGGCCAGGACGATGAGCGCGGCCGCGACCGAGGTGGAGTAGAACAGGTCCCGCCCGAAGAAGGAGAATGCGGCCAGGTCGAGTCCCGGCCTGGGGATCCATTTCACCTGGTCGGCGGCCTGGGCGGAACCGAGGACAGCCAGCGGGAGACAGGTGGCCAGGGCTGCCGCCGCGGCGCCCGCGAACCAGAGCTGGCGGTTGTCCCGGTCCTGCCGCCAGCGCAGCGCCACCCCCGCGGCGTGGCCCGCGACCACCGACAGGGCCACCAGGTCGACGTAGCCGAGCAGCGCCAGGCATACCGCGTAGGCCAGCCACCGCCGCGCCGACGGCCGGTCCAGGGCGCGCAGCAGCAGCAGCGTGGCCAGCGTGGCGATCAGCACCTCGAGGGAGTAGAACCGGACCTCCTGGGCGAACCGGGACACGCTCGGCACCAGCGCGAACACCAGCCCGGAGAACAGGCCGGCCCGGGGCCCGGCCAGAGCGCGGCCCACCAGCGTCACGCACGCGGCCGCCGCCGCCATGGCGAGGACCGACAGGCTGCGCATGGCATCCGCGGAATCCCCGAAGGCCATGATCCAGAGGTGCAGCAGCAGGTAGTAGGCCAGCTGGGTGCCCCCGGTGTGGCGTGCGGTCGCGAGCAGGCTGGACAGCGGCCGGGTTCCGAACGACCAGCTGGCCAGTTCGTCCCGCCACAGCTCGGGCCGGCCGACCTGGTAGAAGCCGAGGGCCAGGGTCAGCAGCGCCGGCCAGCACCACGGCACGCGGCCGGCCCCGCGGGATACGGGGTCCGGGTCCTTGACCGTGGCCGCCGTGTCCCTGCCCACCTCGGGCCGCTCGGGAGCCGGACGTTCCCGCAGGTATCCGGCTACGGTCATGGCGATCATCCACTCGGCTCAGCGATCCTTATGTGCCTGGCCAGCCTAAAGTGGGGTTCGCCGCGCCCCGGCCGGAAAACGGCCTATGTCACAGACCCGTCACATCTGCGGTCAGCCGCGCCTGACGTAAAGTCCGCCGCGCGGGACGTCTCCCGCGCCGGGGAAGGAACTGGCCAGGCCGATGAGCCGGAAGTGACTGACAAAGTAGGCGAACAGCCCGGGCGTCCAGGCGATCCGCGCGCCGGTGTAGCCGTTGTTGCCGATCAGCCAGACGTACTCGGCGTGCTGGAACGCCAGCTGCCAGACCCGGGTATCGGCCTGGAGAACCCCGGGGCCGGCCACGAAATCCTTGCCGTGCGTGGTGGCGATCAGCGTGCCGACGGTGTCGACCACGGCCGGGCAGCCTGGTGAGCTGGTGCTGAACCGGTCGATCGCGATCGTCACCGAGGCCGTGTCGGTGAGGACGCAGGCGCCGGCCGGGATGAAGGCGCTCGCCTGGCTCAGGTTCCTGGCCGGGTACAGCGTGGTCACGGTGTAGCCGTCGGCTGCCGCCATCGCGGCGATCGCGAGCGCGGTGAACACCGCGGCCACGGATACCAGCCGGATCCGGCGGGACCTCGGCTTCCCGGGCCTTTCGCGCCGGGGCTTCCCGGGAGCGAAGAGCCGGGCGGCGGACAGCGCCAGCAGGACCATGAGGAAGGGCCCGGCGAAGGCGGCGTAGTGCACGTACCATTCCGACGGGGAGAACAGCATCCCGGTCACCACGATGGTGCTGACCAGCGCGAACCAGTCCAGGGTAGTGGCCCGGACGCCGGCCCGCCTGGCCCGCAGCCAGGCGATGACCACGAACAGCAGCAGGACGGCGGCCGCCGTGACGCCCTGCCAGATGCGCGGGTCAACGCCCACGCTCGACAACCCGATGGTGCCGGTGATGTCGGCCACCCGGGGGTTCGCCCCGACCCGCCCGTGCGTCGCCTGGACCAGCTCCGAGAGGAATACGGTCCGCCCGAAACCGCTCGGGGCCAGGGCCAGGAAGGGCAGGCACGGCACCGCGATCCCGGCCGCGAACCCGCCCGCGAAGGCCAGGCGGCCACGTCGCGCGGACAGGCACAGCACCCACGCCACCAGGGCCGGGAGCGCGGCCCAGATCTTGACCGCGGCGGCGAAGCCGAAGCAGACGCCGGCCCAGAACAGCCGGCGGTCGCCGGGACCGGCGGGACCGCCGGGGACCCGGCGACCCGCGAGCTGGTCGCCGTCGAACAGGAGCACCATTCCCAGCAGGCAGAACAGGTTCAGCCACGGCTCGAGGAACAGGGACTGCGATGCGTTCAGCGCGGCCGGGTAGACCGCGTAGCCACCGCTGGCCACACCCGCGGCCAGCGGGCCGCGGTGCCGGACGAGCAGCCCGGCCAGGACCACGTTGGCCGTATCGGCGCCGACGGTCAGGATCCGGGCGGTCGCCAGAGCTGACATGCTGCCGAACGCCTTGCCCACGAGCGCGGCGGGAACCATCAGCAGCATCGAGCCCGGCGGCTGGACCATCGCGAAGTCCCGGTACGGGATCACCCCGCTGACCAGGCGCAGCGCGTTGCCGATGTACACCCCGTCGTCGTACTGGGTGAACCCGGTCAGGTAACCCGGCCGGGTCAGCTGGAAGATCCGCAGGCCGAGGCCGAGCAGGGCGGCCACCGTGATGACCACGGCGGGGCGCAGCGGCCACGCCGGGGGGGCGGCGGGGCGCACGGGGACCGTGCGGGTGCCGGCTGTCCCGGTAGCAGGCGGCATTCCCACGCCTTACCCGCCTTTCCGCCCGTCTCCCCTGCCTTCTCAGGGTCTGCGCACGTGCCACCTTACCGGCGAACCGGATGTATGGTCCGTCCGCCCGCGCAGCCGGCTGTTAGCTGATGGTAGTGGTCATGGTCAACGGGAGGACTGGAACAGCTGCACATGCCCTACGATCAGCAAGATGACGGTCACACTGCTTACCAGCCAGTCAACACCGGCGGCGACCGACGCGGACGCCCTTGTGGTCGGAACGTTCCAGGGCCCGGACGGCCCTGTCCCCGCTCTCCATATCGATGACCTCGACCTCGTGGCCGCCCTGACCGCGCTCGGCGCGGCCGGCAAGCCCGAGGAAGTCACCAAGATCCCCACCGGCGGGCGGCTTCCCACCCCAATCGTCGTGGCCGTGGGCCTGGGTCCCGACCCCGGCACCGACCCGCAGACCCAGGATCAGGCGGGCCGCGAGGCTTACCTGGAACGGCTCCGGCGCGCGGCCGGGACCGCCGTCCGCGAGCTCACGTCGGGCCGGGCGCGGCGGATCGCCCTCGCCCTTCCGGCCGGGGAGCCGGACGAGGCCGAGGCGGTGGCGCTAGGCGCGCTGCTCGGCGGCTACGCGTTCCGCAGGTACCGGACGACGGGCACCGTTACCGGTAACTCCGAGCTGATCCTGTACACCGCCCATGACACCGCCGCCGAGCGGGCCAGGGTCCTGGCCGAGGCGATGACGCTGGTCCGTGACCTGATCAACACCGCGCCCGCCGACATGGTGCCTGCGGACCTGGCCGCCGTCGCCGAGCAGACGGCCAGCGCAAGCGGCCTGGGCGTTCAGGTCCTGGACGAGAACGAGCTGGCCAAGGAGGAGTACGGCGGGATCCTGGCGGTGGGCATGGGCTCGTCCCACCCGCCGCGGCTGGTCCGGCTCGAGTACACCCACCCGGAGGCGACCAGCACCGTGGTCTTCGCGGGCAAGGGGATCACGTTCGACTCCGGCGGCCTGTCCCTGAAGCCGCCCAAGGCCATGGAGACCATGAAGGCCGACATGAGCGGCGCCGCGGCGGTACTGGGCGCGCTCCAAGCCATCGCCGCGCTTGGCCCGGCGGTGAACGTGGTCGGCTACCTGCCGCTGGCCGAGAACATGCCCGGGGGCGGAGCCCAGCGGCCGTCCGACGTCATCACCATCTACGGCGGCAAGACCGTCGAGGTCCTGAACACCGACGCCGAGGGGCGGCTGGTGCTGGCCGACGCGCTGGCCCGCTCCGGAACCGACGCACCCGCCCTGCTCGTCGACGTGGCCACCTTGACCGGAGCCGCGACGGTGGCGCTCGGCAACCGGACGGCCGGGGTTATGGCCAGCGACGATGCGCTGGCCGCGCAGGTCGCCGACTCGGCCCGGCGGGCCGGCGAGGCGATGTGGCCGATGCCGCTGCCCGAGGATCTGCGCAAGGGACTCGAATCGAGCGTCGCGGACATCGCCAACGTGGCCGCGGACCGCAGCGGCGGCATGCTGGTCGCCGGGCTGTTCCTGCGTGAGTTCGTGCCGGCCGGCGTCCGCTGGGCGCATCTGGACATCGCGGGGCCGGCCTTCAATGACGGCGGCGCTTACGGGTACACCCCCAAGGGCGGCACCGGGGCGGCCGTCAGGACCCTGGTGCAGGTCGCGCTGGATGTGGCGGACGGCAGGGTGACCTGATTCGAGCACCACAGCATTAATCTGAATAACACGAGATTTTGAATAAGAGCGCTGGGTAAGCCGATTAAGGAGGCTCGAGCGGTGGCAGAGGGCATCAGCAGCTACGACATCGTCGTGCTCGGTGGCGGCAGCGGCGGTTACGCCTGCGCGCTGCGCGCGGCCGAGCTCGGCAAGCGCGTGGCGCTGATCGAAAAGGACAAGGTCGGCGGGACCTGCCTGCATCGCGGCTGCATCCCGACCAAGGCTCTGCTGCACGCAGCCGAGATCGCGGACCAGGCCAAGGAGAGCGCCAAGTTCGGCGTCAGGACCGCGTTCGAAGGCATCGACGTGCCGGGCGTGCAGAAGTACAAGAACTCGGTGGTCGACCGGCTCTGGCGGGGCCTGCAGTCCACCATCTCGGCGCGGAAGATCGACACCATAGAGGGCCCGGGCCGGCTCGAGTCACCGACCTCGGTCAGGGTGGGCGACGCCGTCTACCAAGCCGAGCACGTGGTCCTCGCCACCGGATCCGTACCGCGCAGCCTGCCCGGGCTGGAGATCGACGGCACCCGCGTGATCACCTCGGACGACGCGCTGCAGCTGGACCGGGTGCCCGGTTCGGTGGTCATCCTGGGCGGCGGCGTGATCGGGGTCGAGTTCGCCAGTGTCTGGCGGTCGTTCGGCGCCGAGGTGACGATCGTGGAGATGCTGCCCCAGCTGCTGCCCCTGGAAGACGAGACGAGCGCACAGGTGCTGCAGCGCGCGTTCCGCCGCCGCGGCATCCGCTTCGAGCTCAACGCCGTATTCGAGTCGGTCAAGCACACCGATACCGGCGTCACGGTCACGCTGGAGGGCGGCAAGACACTCGACGCCGACCTGCTCCTCGTCGCGGTCGGCCGTGGCCCGGTCTCGGACGGCGTCGGCTACGCCGAGGCCGGCGTGGCGCTGGAGCGGGGATTCGTCAAGGTGGATCCGCTCTGCCAGACCAACATCCCCACGGTGTCCGCGGTTGGTGACCTCATCAACACCCCGCAGCTGGCCCACGTGGGCTTCGCCGAGGGAATCATGGTCGCCGAGCGCGTGAGCGGACTCGATGTCACCCCGATCGACTATGACGGCGTGCCCCGGATCACCTACAGCGACCCCGAGGTGGCGTCGGTGGGCCTGACCTCGGCTCAGGTCGCGGAGCGACGGCTCGAGGTCGTCGAGGTCAACTACCCGCTGGGCGCCAACGGCAGGAGTGTCATCCTGCAGACCCAGGGCGCGGCGAAGGTCATCGCCGAGGCCGGCCCGGGCGGATCCGGTCCGGGACGTGTGCTCGGCATCCACCTCGTCGGCAGCCGGGTGGGCGAGCTCATCGCCGAGGGCCAGCTGATCTACAACTGGGACGCCGAGCCCTCCGATGTCGCCAAGCTCATTCATCCACACCCCACCCAGTCCGAGATCATCGGCGAAGCGCACCTCGCGCTGGCCGGCAAGCCCCTGCACTTCCACGCCTAAAAGGAGTTCACGAGAATGTCGGTCTCGGTATCCATGCCGCAGCTCGGTGAGAGCGTCACCGAGGGCACCGTCACGCGCTGGCTGAAGAAGGAAGGCGAGCGCGTGGAGGTGGATGAGCCGCTCCTCGAGGTGTCGACGGACAAGGTGGACACCGAGATCCCCTCGCCCGCATCCGGGATCCTGCGCTCCATCGCGGTCGATGAGGACGAGACGGTCGCGGTAGGCGCTCAGCTGGCCATCATCGAGGACAGCGAGACCAGCGACTCCGCGCCGGCCCAGACCAGCCCGCCCGCCCAGGACACTGCGCCGCGGCAGGAGGCCGCCGAATCGGTGCCGGCTGCCGCCGCGCCGGAACCGGCTCCCGCCGGCGCAGACGGCTGGAACGCGCCCAGCTACGCCGCTTCGGCCCCGGCCGCGCAGACCCCGGGCTATGCCCCGCCGCCGTCGTACGGGCAGTCCGCCACACCGACTCCCCCGCCCCAGTCGCAGCCTTACGCTACGCCGACGCCGTCGTCCCCCTACGCACAGCCGACCACGCAGGTACCGTCCGCGCCGGCGTACCCGGCCGCCGCGGCGGCCCCGCCTGCCCAGGCTGCCCAGGCTGAGACGGCCGCCGGAGCCGACCAGCCCGCGGGCGACGAGGAGTACCCGCCGCCGACGCCGCTGCCGGGAGCGGGCGAGGCGCCGTACGTCACTCCCCTGGTCCGCAAGCTCGCGGCCGAGCACGCCGTGAACCTGGAAACCGTCACCGGGACCGGCGTCGGCGGGCGGATCCGCAAACAGGATGTCATCGAGGCGGCCCGCACGCAGCGCGCGTCGCAGGTTCAAGCACCTCAGGCGCCGCCGGATGGGCCAGCGTCTGTCGTGCCCCAGCAGGCTCAGCGCGTTCCGGATGGACCGCCGGCGCCGGGCGCCCAGCGGCCCGCTGCCACGGCAGCCGGACGCCCAGCCGTGGTGCCGTCCTCGCTGCGCGGCACGACCCAGCGGATGTCCAGACCTCGCCAGGTGATCGCGCAGCGGATGGTCGAGTCGCTGCGGGTCTCGGCGCAGCTCACCACCGTGGTCGAGGCCGACGTGACGGCCATCGCTCGGCTCCGTGACCGAGCGAAGGCGGACTTCGAGGCCCGGGAAGGCGTCAAGCTGACCTTCCTCCCGTTCTTCGCGCTCGCCGCCGTCGAGGCCCTGAAGATGCACCCGAAGCTCAACGCGGTGATCGACGGGGACCAGGTCACTTACAACGACGCCGAGCACCTCGGGGTGGCGGTGGACACCGAGCGCGGCCTCATGGTGCCCGTCATCCACAACGCTGGTGATCTCAACATCGGCGGGCTCGCCCGCAAGATCGGCGACCTGGCCCAGCGCACGCGATCCGGGCAGGTCGGCCCGGACGAGTTGGCCGGCGGCACGTTCACGCTGACCAACACCGGCAGCCGCGGCGCGCTGTTCGATACGCCCATCATCAACCAGCCGCAGGTCGCCATCCTCGGCACAGGCACCGTGGTCCGGCGTCCGGTCGTGGTGGAAGATACCGCCCTCGGCGAGGTGATCGCGGTTCGTTCGATGGTCTATCTCGCGCTGACCTACGACCATCGGCTGGTCGACGGCGCCGACGCGGCCCGGTTCCTGACCACGGTCAAGAACCGACTGGAAGAAGGCGCCTTCGAGGCCGAGCTCGGGCTGTTACCCGGTCTGAATGAAGGTCGCCGTAACCGGCTCGTCCGGCTTGATCGGGACCGCGCTGGTGGCCAGCCTCCGCTCGGACGGGCACCAGGTCATCAGGCTGGTCAGGCGGCCGCCGAGGTCGGGCGACGAGATCCGCTGGAATCCGCGTGCGGCTGACGGGGGCCTTGCCCCCTCCCCGGACGCGCTCGACGGCATCGACGCCTGCGTGCACCTGGCCGGCGCCGGAGTGGCCAGCCGCCGCTGGACGAGCCGGTACAAGGCGGAGATCCGCGCCAGCCGTGTGCTCGGCACCCGCGCGCTGGCTGGTGCCCTGGCCAGGCTCGGCTCGCCGCCCGCGACGCTCGTGGCGGCCTCGGCCATCGGCTGGTACGGCGATACCGACGGCCGCGACGTGGACGAATCCGCTCCGGCCGGGAAGACCTTCCTCGCCCGGCTGGTCCGGGACTGGGAGGCGGCCGCGGACCCGGCCGCCCAGGCGGGCATCCGAGTCGTGCACCCGCGCAGCGGCCTGGTCCTCACCCGGGCCGGTGGCCTGATGGCCAGGCTGCTCCCCCTGGCCCGGCGGGGCCTGTGTCCCCGGTTCGCGTCCGGTTCCCAGGCCATGAGCTGGATCTCGCTGCCCGACGAGATCGGCGCGATCCGGCTCCTGCTGGACCGCCCGGACATCAGCGGTCCGGTCAACCTCACCGCCCCGGCTCCGGTCACCAACTCCGCCTTCACGGCCGCGCTCAACGCGGCCGCGGGCCGCCGGGACCTGCCCTGGCTGCGGGTACCCGGCCCGTTCCTGCGCCTCGGCCTGGGCGAGGCCTCCGTGGAGCTCCTGAGCAGTACCCGAGTGCTCCCCAAGCGCCTGGCCGCCGCGGGCTACCAGTTCCGCTACCCGGCCTGGCCCGAGGCCCTGGCCGCGGAACTGGCCTCCCGCTGAACCCGGGCTCGTTTGTTCATCGCACTATCTATCCGGGCACATCCATCCTTGGGCTCACTGGCCGGCCGGCCGCCCCGGAGGGATGGCGCAGACCTACCTGGGCCCGGGCGGCGCCTGGGGCCTGACCCAGATCACCGCCTACGACGAGGCGCTCTTGCTGCGGCTCCTGCTCACGCCGAACCGGGTGCTCGACACCAGCTCACGCGACTATGTGCTCGGTCTGATGGCTCAGGTCATCCCGTCTCAGCGCTGGGGTGTCCCGGCGGGTGCGCCCACCAGCCTCACCGTCCACGTCAAGAACGGCTGGCTGCCCCTGCTCACGCACGGCTGGCGCATTAACAGCATCGGTGCCTTCACTGGCCGCGGCGGCGGGTACAGCATCGTGGTGCTGACCCAGGACAACCCGACGATGACCTACGGGATCCGCACCGTCGAGGCGATCGCCACGGCGATCAACCGTGACCTGAACCCGGCGGCGAGATCACGCGTCCCGTCCTCCGAGGTCTCCCCCTCGTGGGGGAAGGCGGACGAGCCGATGTCCGCCGTGGCCGGCTGACCCGGCATCAGCGGGGCACCGGCGACTCAGCCGATGGCGGCCAGCGTGGCGAGCAGGATGGTGACGCAGGCTGCGGTGATGTGCGCCGCGATGACCGGAACGGGCGGACGGGCGGCGGGCGGCGGGCCGTCCCCCGGCCGGGTCTCGGCCGCCGCGCCGGCCGGGGAGAGGAACACCAGGGCCATGCCCAGGCTGGCCCCCGCGAGCAGGAGCCCGCAGGCGGCCCAGGCCAGCCCGGTGACGCCGGTCACCAGGTAGCCGATCCAGGTCAGCAGGCCGGTGAGGGCCAGGCCGAGGTGGGTGAAGTTCAGCACGGGACCCCGCCCGCGGTGCGGCGTGCCGTGCCGCCGGGTCCGGGTGATCCACCGGGCCATCATCGACAGGCCCAGGCCGACGGTGATCAGCCAGGCCGCCAGCGCCGCCAGGCTGAGCGCGGCCCGGCTGGGCGGGCGTGACGGCCGGGCCGTCACCGCAGGCGGGCTGGAGGCCGGGACGGAGCGGATCAGGGCGGCCACGTACGGGCTGTCGCGGGCGATGAGCTCGCGCTGACCGACCCTCCCGCGAACCCCGGCCGCGGCGGCCCGCAGCGCCCGGCCGACCGACGTGTTCACCTCGATCTGGCTGAGCCCCTCGCAGGCGGGCGGCACGGCGGTCACCGTCACGTGACGCTCGATCGCGCTCGCCGCGAACTGGAAGCACGCGTTCGCCGAACCTCCCGTCGGCGCGGGCTGACCGGAGCACCCGACCACCGCACCCGCCAGCGCCGCCCCGGCCACCATCATCGTCGTGGCATAGTGGCGCGGCACGGCGACCAGTCTCACTCACGGCGTGGCGGGGAGGCAATCCCGGTTCTCGCGGCGGCTTGGTCAGCCCTTCGGCAGGAAGATCCCCAGGGGCTGGGCCACGAGGCGGGCCACGGCGCCGGTGCCGTCGAGCTCGAACTCGGTGGTGACGGCCGGCTGCCCCTTCACCACGAAGCGGAGCCCGCGGCCGGCCGGCTGGAGCTCGAAGGGCGGGGCGCCAGGGGCAGTGACGGTCAGCACGTGGTCGCTCCGCAGGGCCACCATGACCTCGATCGGGCCCATGGCGTAGGTGCCGCAGAGCCCGCGGAGAACCTCTGGGTCCTGCGCCCGGGCATCCGGCCGCCGACCGAACCGCAGCGGCTCGACGGACGGCTCGAACGGGACCGTGAGCGCGGTGATGTCGCCGTCCGGGTCGGACACGAACATGAGCGGGAAGAGGTGCGATTGGTCGCCGAGTTCGTGCCATTCGAGGTCGAACGTTTCGTAGTGGCGGTGTTCCAGGCTGAGGTCCAGCGTACCCAGGCGCGGCCGGAGAGTGCCGCCTTCGAGCACGATCGCGAGTGCGCCGTAACCGGGATGCTCGTACTCGCCGGCGTAGGCGTCCAGGGGCCTGGGCAGCGGAGCGTCGGGGACGACGCGGCGTGCGCCGCGGGCCTCCCGCATCCCGGCCATAAGCGCGTCGAAACGAGCCTTGAAGGCCGAGAACCAGTCAATGGGCTCGAGCCCGAGCAGTTCGTCGAGCGCACGGTACGCGACGACCGGCGCCATGGCGCTCGAGGACGTATTGGTCATCACGGCTACGCCGATGCCGTCGTCGGGCAGCAGCATGCACTCGGTCTGGAACCCGTCGATGCCGCCGCCGTGTTCGAGGAGCCGGTGGTCCCGGTACCGGCCGACCAGCCACCCGAGTCCGTAGGCGTGCCGGGTGGACGCGGGGAAGGTCCGGTCCTCGGGCAGCACGATGTGCGGTGCGTGCTGGCGCGCCGCCGTGTCGGGTGACATGACCGCCCGGCCGTCGACCTGCCCGCCGCCGAGCTGGGCCAGCAGCCACCGGGCCATATCGGCGGCGCACGAGTTGACCGCGCCGGCCGGCGCCAGCGCCATCACCGGCCGCTGCGGCACGGGCACGACGACGCCCTGGCGGCGTTCGTAGGCGGTAGCGTGGTCCGGGTCGGCGGTCATGTCGTCGGCCGACAGGTTCGACCGGCCCATTCCCAGCGGAACCAGCAGCCGGGTGCGCAGGTAGTCCTCCCAGGCGGTGCCGGAGAGCATCTCCACGGTGTATCCCGCCGCCAGGTAGCCGAGGTTGCAGTATTGGAACTCCTGGCGCAGGTCCTTGCTGAGGGGCAGGAACCGCAGCCGGCGGACCACCTCGGCCCGGGACCGGCCCGGGTGCCCGAGCCAGACCATCTCGTGGCGGGGCAGGCCGGACCGATGCGACAGGAGGTCGATGACGGTCAGGCGTTCGGTGACCACCGGGTCGTTCAGCCGAAGTTCCGGCACGTAGTCGCGGAGCGGACGCTCCCACTCGAGCAGGCCATCCTCGACGAGGGCGCCGACCGTCGCCGCCGTGAAGGCCTTGGTGGTGGACCCGATGGCGAACAACGTATTCGAGGTGACCGGGAGCTTGGTGTCCAGATCACGCTGCCCCCACCCCGCGGCCAGCACGACCTGCCCGTCATGGACAGCGGCGACAGCGCAGCCCGGAACCTCCCAGGCCGCGAGCTGCTCGAGGACAAACTGTTCGATGCTCTTCATGTCTACTCCGGGCGAGCTGCCATTGGCGTGTGTGTCGAGGCCGGTATAGCGGACGCACAGCTGGGTGATCGTCTCGGGTCCAGTAGGGCCGCGCTGCCAGCACAGCCAGTCTCGTCTGTAACTTACGGCTCACCATCGGCAGCGTGCGTGGTCCTGCGGGCTGCCAGCTCGGCACGAGCACTTCAGTCGACCGGATGTCCAGGCGCGAGCGCGTGGCGCGTGTCGTTTCCAGGGAATGTCAGTACGGTCTGTTAGGCTCAAACACAGGATCGAAAGATCAATATGACCTAACGGGCCGTCCTGCGAGCACCCCGGGGAGGTGAGGACCAGGTGGGTATTCCCGCTCCGGCCAGCACTGCTGAGGCGGTGGACATGGTGCTGGCCGGGCTGAGCTACCTGGCCGCCGCCGACCCCACCGCCCTGGCCGCCCAGGCCCAGGCCGAGTGCCTGCAGACCCTGGAGCAGGCCGGTGCGATCGCCACCGCGGCCCGGGCCCGGATCCTGGCCGCGTTCACCGCCGCCCAGGGGTACGCCGCCGACGCGGACTACAGCCCCACCTCCTGGCTGATCCACCGCACCAAGGTGACCAAGGGCGCGGCCCGCGCTCACCTGGGCTGGGCCCGCCGCGCCGCCGCCCACCCCCAGGTGG
>Ga0208324_1000122_pt1 | contig 45548 bp, 45 predicted proteins | sample Sb_taG_2_FD_187707 | JGI IMG/M metagenome (GOLD analysis project Ga0208324, IMG submission 187707) | Peat soil microbial communities from Weissenstadt, Germany - Sb_50d_5_LS metaG (SPAdes) (version 2) | ecosystem: Environmental > Terrestrial > Soil > Wetlands > Peat | place: Germany... | reverse complement strand
CGGCGGTCAACGTCGCCAAGGCCGCCGGACTGGCGGTGACAGCCTGCCGAGCGCAGGTAAGACCAGGACCCACGGTCCCGGCGCAGCGCAGCGAAACAGGAACCCACCCGAAGCCACGCCGGGAAGCGGCGTGACAGGCGGGAATCTCCGCCCTTCAGGGCGGGAGTGGAAGTCAAAACGTCTTCGACGCCTCCCTGCCGTTCGGCGGGTACAAGCAGTCCGGCTGGGGCCGCGAGATGGGCCACGAGGTCCTCGAGGCCTACACCGAAGTCAAGGCGGTCACCACCCAGCTGTGAGCGAGTTCCCCCGTGGGGGCGGCACCCTCCCCGCCCCCACGGACGGCGGCCGTCAGGCCGGATTCAGCAGGAGCTGCAGGGCGCCGAGGATGGGCAGCCAGAGATCTTCTGCGTCCTGCGGTGAGTCGGCGTGGTCGACCTCGTCGACCTGCAGGCGGACCGTGCACCCGCCCGGCGCCGGCCGCAGCAGCCAGGTCAGGTAGACCGGCGGGTCGTTCGGCCCGGCTCGCAGCAGGTAGGACAGCCGTTCGTGGCACCGGACGTGCAGGACGCGGCCGATCGCCTCGGCCCGGTCGCCGAGGCGGAACTCGATGGGATCGCCGGGAACCCACGTCGAGTGCGCCGCCAGCCCGTGGAGGTAGACGGCGGTCTGGCCCGGGTCGGTCAGCGCCGTCCAGACCTGCCCGGGATCCGCACGGACGTGAACGGCGAAGACGTGCGCGGCGCACGCGACACCGCGATATCCCCCCCAGCTAGGCATACCACCCCCTTCTGGCAGGATACGGCCAGAAGGGCCCTAGTGGGTAGATACGGGAAGGTGTCCCCCAGCGAGTCGTAGTGCCGGCTAAATTCCTATTATTTTGATTGAAAAACTTGACTAGGGGGCGTTTCCTTGTCATGCTCGGGAACATGGCGAGTTACCTCGGCACCCGGCGTCGCCACGTCGACTTCCTCACGGTCATCAGCTCCGGCTGTCGCCCGCGCTGACCGCCTGACCGCCTGACCGCCTGACCGCCCGGTACCGTCCCCGGGCGGCACCGCGCCCGGACACGGGCGCATCGCCTCACTCTCCTTCTCTCTCTTTTTCTCTAGCGGCTTCTCCCCGAGCTGAAAGGCGTTCCGTCATGCCCGAGACCCTTACCACCACCACGCGCGTCGACGTGATCCCGCTGGCCGGCCACATCGGCGCCGAGATCACCGGCGTCGATACCGGCGTCGCGCTGAGCGACGACGCGGCCGCCCGGATCCGCCGGGCCCTGCTCGACTACAAGGTGGTCTTCCTGCGCGGGCAGAGCCTGAACTACCGCAGGCAGGTCGCGTTCGCCGAGCGGCTCGGACCGCTGACCCTGGGACACCCGACGCTGGCCTCGCCGCCCGGCCAGCCGCTGCTGGAGGAGATCGACTCGCTCAAGGGCGGGAAGGTGAACTACTGGCACACCGACGTCACGTTCGTCGACCGGCCGCCGGCCTTCACGCTGCTGCACGCCGTGGTGATCCCGCCCATCGGAGGCGACACGATCTGGGCCAACACCGTCTCGGCGTACCAGAGCCTGCCCGCGGAACTGCGCGAACTGGCCGACCGGCTGCGGGTCCTGCACACCAACGACTTCGACTACGCCCGCACCTTCAACCGGGGCGAGCGGGTCGACCCGGCCACCGCGGCGGCCCATGCGGAGTTCGTCTCCACCGTCTACGAGACCGAGCATCCGCTGGTGCGGGTGCACCCGGAGACGAACGAACGATCGCTCGTGCTCGGCGGCTTCGCCCGCAGCGTGCTGGGGTTCACCCCGCAGGCCTCCCGGGACCTGATCCGGCTGCTGCAGGAGTACATCACCCGGCCCGAGCAGACGGTCCGCTGGCACTGGCGCGAAGGCGACCTGGCCATCTGGGACAACCGGGCCACCCAGCACTACGCGATCGCCGATTACGGCCACGCCCACCGGCGCGGCGAGCGCGTCACCGTGGCCGGCCCGGTGCCCGTCGGGGTGGACGGCCGCCCGAGCGTCGCGATCAAGGGCAACGCCTCCGCCTACTACGCCGGGGGTGCGTAACACGTGAGCAGTTCAGCGGAAACCACCACTCCCACCCGGCGGACCGTACCCCGCTACAAGCGCAGACGGCGGCGGATCTACACTGCCAGCGCCGTGGTCCTCGTCGTGGCCATCGGCGCCATAGCGTGGGCCGTCACCAGCGGCAGCTCGAACCCGGCCGCGCTGCCCAGCTTCACGATCTCGGTCAGCCAGGGCAGCGTGGCCAGCCCGGACAGCATCATCGAGAGCGAGCCCTCGCTGGCCAGGCTCATTCCCGCGCAGCTGCACTACGTGCCGTTCGAGGCCGGCGTGACCGCGATCGCCGAGATGAAGAGCGGCTCGGTGCAGGCCATCAGCGGGGTCGGCAACCCGCCGGCCACCGCGGCCATCGGCGCCGGCATCGGCGTGACCGTGGTCATGGGCTGGGGCTTCGACGACGACCAGCTGCTGGTGCCCGCCTCGGTCACCTCGCCCGCCCAGCTGGCCGGCCAGTCGGTCGGCGTGCTCGTGGGCTCCTCGGAAGACTACGAGCTGCTGGGTTACCTGGCCCTGGAGCACCTGACCGGCCAGGTCAAGGTGGTCTCGTTCGCCGACGAGAACGCCGCGGGCGCGGCCGCCCTGTCCGGCGCGGTCGACTCCGCCTACGTCTACGGCGTCCCGGCCGCCGAGCTCCTCGCCAAGGGCTACCACCCGCTGGTCAACGCGGAGCAGATCGCCAAGCTGGGCATCCCCGGCCTGGACGTGATCGCGGTCGCGACCAGCGTGGTCAACAGTGACCCGGCGCTCGTGCAGGACTACGTGTGCGCCGAACTGGCGGGCAGCCGGGACATGACCGGCCCGCAGGCCGCCAGGTACCTGGCGGCCAGTTCGGCCGCCCAGGGGGTACCCGGCAGCCAGATCGTCGCCGCTACCAGGAACTACCCATTCATCCCGCCCGGTCAGCAGCTGTACTGGCTCGGATCCACGCTGCACGATCCCACCAGCCCCATCGTGCGGGCCTACCAGCAGACCGCCCAGTTCCTCGTCTCGCAGGGACGGCTGACCTCGGTGCCGTCGGCGGCGGCGATCGCCGCGCACATCGATACCACGTTCATCAAGAAGGCCCTGGCCGGTGGCTGCCCGAGCTGACGCGGCCGGAGCCGGGACGGATGCCCCTGTCGCTCTGCCGCTTCCCCTCTCCGGGGGGGCCCATCCCCCCGGACCCCCCTGGGAAGGCACGACCCCTCCCGGGGCCGAAGTGGTGATCGACTCGGTCGGCAAGGTCTTCCGCCGGGGCGGCCGGCGTACCGTGGCGCTGGCCGGGGCGAGCCTGCGGGTCCGGGCGGGCGAGCTGGTCAGCCTGCTCGGGCCGTCTGGCTGCGGCAAGTCGACGCTGCTGCGCATCATCGCAGGCGCGCTTCCGGCCGATGAGGGGAGCGTCACCGTCGGGGGACGGCCGGTCACCGGCCCGTCCCCCGACCGGGGCATGCTGTTCCAGACGCCGATGCTGTTCGGATGGCTCACCACCAGGGACAACATCCTGTTCGGTCCCCGGGCCCAGCGGGCCCGGGGGTCCGCGCGGCGGCACGAGCGCGATGACCCCGAACTGGCGGAGGAAGCGGCCGCGCTGCTGGACCGGGTCGGCCTGGCCGGGTTCGGCGAGGCGTTCCCGCACGAGCTGTCCGGCGGGATGCAGCACCGCGCGGCCTTCGCGCGCGCGCTGGCGGCGCGGCCGTCGCTGCTGCTCATGGACGAGCCGTTCGGTGCGCTCGACGCCATCACCCGGGAGCGGATGCACGAGTTCCTGCTCGACATCTGGGACCAGCACCGCATCACGATCATCTTCGTGACCCACGACATCGAGGAGGCCATCTTGCTCGGTGACCGGGTCGCCGTGATGGGCGGCCGGCCGCCCGGCATCGGCGAGATCATCGACATCCCGCTGGCCCGGCCCCGGCACGCCCTCGACGCCGACACCGAGGCGTTCCTGGCCGCCAAGCGGAGAATCCGCGCCTCACTGCGGAACTGAGGAGCTGAGCAATGTCCCTCCGGAACGTCCTGCCGGCCGAAGATCAGGCTTTTACCGAACGGTCCGGCCTGTCCAGCGGCGCGGGACTCGTGCTCGCTGCGGACCGGGACGAACGCGCCGACCTGGCTGCATACCGGCGGGCCCGGCGCCGGGCCCGGACCCGCCGGCTGGGCACCGGGGCGCTGGGCCTGGCGGTGCTGGCCGGGATCTGGCAACTGGCCGCGATGCTGCTGAACGACCCCGTCTTCCTGCCGTCGGTGTCGCAGACGGCGGCCAGTTTCGTCCACTACTTCAACCGGCCCTACCCGGCGCAGGGCAAGCCTTTGTGGTTCGACGCGCTGATAAGCCTGCGCCGGATCCTGATCGGCTTCACCGCCGGCGCCGCGATCGGGGTCGTCCTCGGCGCGGCCATGTCCGCCAGCCGGATCGTGCGGCACCTGACCGACCCGGTCATCGAGGTGCTCAGGCCGCTGCCCCCGCTCGCGTTCATCCCGCTGTTCATCATCTGGCTCGGGATCGGCGAGACGCCCAAGGAGGTTCTCATCATGATCGGCGTGATCCCGATCATGGCGGTCACCACGGTCGCCGCGCTCGACGAGGTTCCCGACGACCTGCGGCTGTGCGCGCGGACGCTCGGCGCGTCCCCGCGCTACACCATGCTGCGCGTGCAGATCCGGGCCGCGCTGCCCGGCATCCTGACCGGGATGCGGATCTCGATGGCGGGCGCCTGGACCAGCATCGTCGCCGCCGAGCTGATCGCGGCGACGACCGGCCTCGGCTACCTCATCATGCAGGCGGGTGACTACCTGAACACCGCCCTGGTGTTCTCCGGCATCATCGCCATCGCGATCCTGGGACTCGCCCTGGATGCCTGCCTGCGCGCCCTGCTCCTGCTGGCCGACCCCAGCCGGCGGCGGTGAGAGCCGTTGTCGCGACCTGACCAGCGCAGCATCCTGGTCATCACAGGCGCGGTTGTGTTACCGGGAATCCAGTGCACTGGCTGCGGGGAAGACCTCAACGAGGTCGGATTTGATCTGCGTACCACGACCGAATTGTCAGCACAGGAGGCCGAGGTAACGCGACAGGCCGTGCTCGACCTGCGCCATGTCATCGCGCGACAGGTAGTCCACGAGTTCCCCGATGACGTAGGCGGTGCCGACAGTGCGGATCTGGTCGATCAAGACCTTGGTATCCCGCCCCGCGACAACGACCTCCGGCCTGAAGACCGCCGGTTGGGCCCTGGCCGAGGTCGGGATGACGGTCACCGTGGACCAGGCGCTCTGCTCGATGCCGATGACGAGCCCGAGACGCCGCCCCCGCTGCTCATGACCACGCTTGGCATCGCCCAGGTCTACCGGGTAGACCGCGCCGCGGATCACGCCCGGTCGGCCGGGCGCGCCGGGACAGTCAGACTGGTGCCGGCAATCCGGATGTTGCCGTCAGCGTCGTACTCCCACGCATCCGCCTCAGCGGACAGGTCCTCACTCCTCAGCCGGTGCATGTCAGCACGGGCGCGCTCCTCCCATGCCTCGCGATCCAGCAGCCGCAGCGCGCGGCGGATGACGTCGCTGGTCTTCTCATCCTGGCGACGGTTGGCCTCGATGATTCGGAGGTCTTCTTCGGTAGGGCGGAATCCAACGCTCATGAACCCATCGTACAACAATTGTTGGACGGCTGGCCGCCTGCCCGCCCCGCCACGCCCACGGCGACGGCGGTGGCGGAAACGGGCCGACGGGTATCGGCTGGCTGGGCTGCGCGACCTTATGCTGATACTGCCAACTCGGACAACTCGGAGATCGCCCTCCCCGGACCAGGGGAGAACGGCCACGAGCCAGATGCGCAGGGCTGGTAGATGACGCGGGGGGCTGCTGATGTGAGCGTCGGCGAGACGCGCGGGCGGCTTACCCCGGCACGTTCCCTGAGCACGGGACCTCTTCGGTGAGCCAGCCTGTGATCTTCCCGGGAGCGCTGGTCGGACGAGACGGGGAGCTCGGTTTCCTGCAGGACTTTTTCCGGCAGGCCGCGGTCGGCGGCGGGGCGCTGTTCCTGTCGGGAGATCCCGGCGTGGGCAAGACGGCGCTGGTCAATGTCCTGGCGGACTCCGCATCCGCGTCGGGCACGTTGGTGGTGCGCGCGGCCGGCGCGGAGTTCGAGGAGGAGATCGGCTTTTCCGGGCTCAACCAGGCGCTGCTCCCGCTGCTTGGTCACTTCGGTGAACTCGACCCCACCCACCGGGACGCGCTGCGGGTGGCCCTCGGTCTCGGAGCCGGGCCCGCACCAGAGCGGCTGCTGGTATCCAACGCCGCGCTGGCCCTGCTGCGGCACGCGGCCGCACGAGTGCCGGTTCTCCTGATCGTCGACGACCTGCCCTGGATCGACCGGGCCAGCGCCGGCGTGCTGAGCTTCGTGGCGAGAAGGCTCGGCGGCAGCAGGGTGGGGCTGCTGGCTGCCAGCCGGACCGGCGCGGAAAGCTACTTTGACCGGGGCGGCCTGCTGGAATATGAGCTGAAGCCCCTGGATGACCAGGCGGCTGACCACCTGGTGAGGACCAGGTTTCCCGGCCTCGATCCCCGGGTGAGAAGCCGGGTGCTGGACGCGGCGCGGGGCAACCCGCTCGCCCTGCTGGAGTTGCCGCAGGCGCTGAGCGACGCGCAGCGCTCGGCGAGGGAGCCGCTTCCGTCGGTGCTGCCGCTCGGTCAGCGCCTGCAGGAGCTGTTCACCTCCCGGGTCATGCGGCTCCCGCCCGCGACCCGGGCGATCCTCCTGACCGCGGCCCTGGAGGGCACCGGGGAAATCCGGGTGCTGGAAGCGGCGGGCGGGAGTGAGTACCAGCTCGACGATCTCGCCCCGGCCGAGCGCGACCAGCTGGTACGGGCATACGAAGGCTCGCGCCGCATCACCTTCCGCCACCCGCTCGTCCGCTCCGCGGCGGTCGAAGCATCGACCCTCAGCGAACGCCGCCGTGCCCATCAGGCGCTGGCCGCCGTCCTCACCGATCAGCCCGAGCGCATGGCCTGGCACCTGGGCGAGGCATGTTCCGGGCCGGACGAGCGGGTGGCCAGCCTCCTCGAGGAGGCCGCGCACCGCGTAGGCCGTCGCGGAGACGCCTCGGGCGCGGTAGCCAGGCTCACCCGGGCCGCCGAGCTGAGCCCGGGGGCGGCGGCGCGCGGCCGCCGGCTGGCGCTGGCGGCGTATATCGGTGCGGAGATCATCGGCGAGATGCGCGGCACCGCGCAACTGCTCGAGGCGATGCGGCAAGCGGGCCCGCAGGCGAGCGATCCGATGCACTACGCGCCGGCGGCCGCCTTCGTGATGCTCAACGCCGACGCGCACATCGACACCATCCATCGGCTCCTGGTCGGCGCCATCGAAGGCGGGAACCACGGCTACGACGCCACCGGCGCCGAGCTCGTCAACGCGATGTGGGGCCTCGCCATGGTCTGCTGGCTGGGCGGGCGTGCCGAACTATGGGAACCCTTCCTGGCGATGATGCGGCGGCTTACCCCCGAGCCGCCCGCAGTGCTCGCGCTGCAGATGGACACGTACATCCACCCGGTCCGCACCGGGGTAGCCGCGCTGCCGCGGCTCGATGCCGCGCTGCGGGCCGTGCCGCGCGAGACGGATCCGCACGTCATCGAGAACGTTGCGACGTGCGCGACCTATGCCGACCGCCTGTCGGAGCTTCGCGAGCCGCTGTGGCGGATGGTACAGCGCGGACGCGCGGGCGGGCCGGCGAGGAAGCAGCTGACCGCCCTGGCGAACCTGTGCTTCGACGATTTCGTGCGGGGTGACTGGGGGGAAGCCCAGGAACTCGCGGCCGAAGGGCTCAAGGTCGCCGAGGAACGCGCCGGACGGTTCTTCGGCTGGTACTTCCGCTATGTGCAGGCGTTGCTGGCCGCCGTCCAGGGCAGGTTCGACACGAGCCGGGCGCTCGCCAGCCAGATCATCGGCTGGGCCGGGCCGCGCGGGGTCGGCTTGGCGCAGGTCTGGGCGCATTATGCGCTGGAACTGGCAGATCTCGGCGCGGGCGACTTCGAGGGCGCTTACCGCCACGCCACGGCGATGAGCCCGGCGGGCACGCTGGCGCCCTACGCCCCGCACTGCCTGTGGGCCGTCATGGACCTGGTGGACTCGGCCATCCGCACGCACCGGCAGGCCGAGGCCGAGCGGCATGTGCACGCCATGCGAGAGGCTGGCATCGCGGCACTGTCCCCCCGGCTGGCCATCCTGGTAGCGGGGTCGGCGGCCCTCGTCGCCGGCGATGATCAGTCTCCTGCCTGGTTCGAGGAGGCACTGAGCCTGCCCACCGTCGGCCAGTGGCCGTTCGACGTCGCCCGGGTCAGGCTCGCCTACGGCGAACGGCTTCGCCGGCTGCGGGCCACCAGTGAGTCCAGGATCCACCTCGAGGCGGCCCTGGCCGCCTTCCAGAAACTGGGCGCGGCGCCCTGGGCCTCCCGGGCCGAGCTGGAGCTGCGGGCGACCGGGCGCACCCGGATGCCATCCCGCGCGCCGGACACCGGTGCCTTGACACCCCAGGAACTGCAGATCGCTCGCCTGGCGGCGTCGGGCATGACCAACAAGCAGATCGCGGAACGGCTGTTCCTGTCGCCCCGGACCGTAAGCGGCCACCTCTACCAGATCTTCCCCAAGCTGGGCATCACGACGCGAGCTGCCCTCCGCGACGCCCTTGACGGCTCCTCCTTAAGGCGCCGCGCTCTCCGCCGCTTTCTTCAGGTCGGCGGCCCATCTGTCGAGCGTCCGCTGCGCGGCGCCGGGGTCCGTTTCCCTCAGCGCGATGGCCGCGGCTCCTCTTGCCGCGAAACCGGCCAGGACCTGCGACCTGCCGGGACGGCCGGAGATCACCCACGCGTGGTAGGCGGTGATGTCGATTCCCTGGCCGGACCACGCCAGCCGGCTGCTGGGTACGAATTCACTGACCCGGGCGCCAAGGCGAAGACCGTCCAGCTCGAATTCAAACTCGCGGTCCGGCTCCAGGTACCCGTGGCCAGGAGTACGAACGTCCCGGATGCCGGAGAAATCCCGCTCCCAGCGGGAGACGGTGACCAGGCGCGCGAAGGTGACCGCGGAAGCGGCCAGGACGACCAGCTCGCTGCACGCCCAGACATCCGAGCACCCGGGAGAGAGCCCGGCGGGCCAGCGAAGATCACCCTCCACCTCGGGCTGAGCCGGATCATCACGGCCGAACGGGCCGGTCATGGCCGGTGAGGCACGCATTCGTGCCGCTGGCCGGACGGGTCAGGCTGGGATGACGTAGGGGAAGGTGGTGGCGCGCTGGTCCCTGGTCGCCGACGGCTTGAGCCCGGAGGGCACGGCCATGTTGGTGACCAGGGACAGCATGGCTTCGGGGGCGTTGTCGGCCCGGGTCCGGCCGTTGAACCCGGTGAACCCGTAGACCGCCGGGGTGCCGATCACGTAGGGCAGGACGTCCGGGAACAGGTTCCGGGCCACTGCCTGCCCGTACCCGGCCGGGTCGTCACTGGTGCCGGCCGCCGCCACCAGGGCGGCGACCTGCTCGCCGATGTACTTGGCGGCGGCGTTGACGTCCTCCGACGGGTGCCGGGTGTTGGCCGGGTTGGAGAAGTCGGTGTCGTTCGGCCAGAAGATCGGCCACATCATCGGGTGCCCGGCGCGGTTGATCTGCCGCCAGCCGCCGGCGTCGGTGGCCAGCTTGGTGGCGGCCCATACGCTGGTGCGGGCCCCGGGGCCGAGCTGCGGGTGCTGGTGGGAGACCTCGAGCACGATCGAGTCGACGGTGGTGCCAGCGAAGCTGTTGGCCGCCTTGTCCGGTTGCCACTTGGACAGGTCCGGCGCGGTGCCGGCGGCCACCGCGCCGTTGATGATGGCCAGCAGCGACAGGTCGATGTAGAACGAGTCGGCGATCCGTCCGGCCCACAGCCGGGCCCCGCCCGCGGCGGCCGCCTGGCCGGTCCGGCCTTCCAGCACCAGCTCGCCGGCCGCGGAGTCCTCGCGCGCCTGTTCGCCGGTCAGGGTGTGCAGCCGCAGGGCCTGCTGCCCGTCCGCCTCCGGTTCGGCGAAGGACACCCGCCAGGTCAGGGTTTCGAAGGCGGCCCCGTCGAGGTGCACCTTGAACTCATAGCGCGCCTCGGGGTGGAAACCGGGCTCGGAGTGCAGACCGTTGACGTTGGAGTTGACGTCCATGATGAACACCGTGCTGCCCGGGCCGGGAAACACGTACAGGTCGTCGAGGTACAGCTGGCCGGTCTGAGCCGCCAGCGGCGTGTCGAGATGGTGAGACACGGGGATGTTCCCTTCTTTCTGCGGAGCCGGAGTAGCCACGAGCTTGCCCTGAGATGACCGTCTCTAGCACCGGTCAAATGACTCGTTCGCCTCGCCTGCGAGGCTCTCGACCTGCGGCGCAGATCGGAGGTCACGCGGCGGCCGGCCGACGTGCCCGGCGGCGGCGTTCACGCGATCGTTCCTCTGGGTTAAGCCCGCCCCAGATCCCGTACCTGATCGAGTTCCGCAGCGCGTGGTCGAGGCACTGCACACGCACGGGGCACAGGTTGCAGACCGCCTTGGCCTTTGCTTCGCGGATCTCCCGTTCCGGCCGTGCCTCAGTGTCGGGACCGAAGAACAGCGGCGCATCCATGCCCTGGCAGGCAGCCCTGTCTAGCCAGCTCACATCCGGCCCTCCCGCCACTGCTGGCGGCCCGGTCCCGTGGCCCTGACGTCCCGGGGCGCGATCCCGGGCGCACCTTGCTGCTTCTGTGCTTCCAGAACCTGAGGATCGGGGCGGCGGGCCGCTCCCGCCAGGGGCGAAAGTCCCGCCTGCCCATGACGTTCTCTCCAGTCCCACCGGACGCAGGACCAAGGACCCGCAATCGGGACGTCCGGTGCCGGGGATCCTCAGCAGGCCACGAGGCCGGCCGGGTCGCACGGCTGCACCATCAGCTCGCGGTCCAGGCTCGTGAGGCGCATGATCTCGAGGAGCCAAGGCCGGGGCGATATAATCTGCAGCGCGCAGCCGGCCTGCCCGGCGTACCTGTTCAGGCGCACGAGCGTGCCCAGGCCTCTGGCGTCGCAAAAGCTCAGCGAGGCCAGGTCGAGCACGACGAGCGTGTGGTGCCGGTCGATGACGTCCCGCACGTAGCCGAACGCCTGCTCCGCAGAGGCGAGGTCCAGCTCGCCGGCGAAGGTGACGACGGCCCCCGCCGGCGCCGGGCCGGAGCTGAGCGAGAGCAGCCCGCCGGGCTGGGCCGCAGCTGCCTCACCTCGCCGGCCCGCGGTGCCGCTGGCGGCACCGCGGCTACTTTCCTTCATCATTTCCCTCCCCAGGTCCTGCCCCGGATGCCAATCCTGGACAGTGGGCGACAGGGTGCCAGGTGACCCGCTCCTGGATATAGGGCCGGAAGTGGGTCTTACCCGGGCCGTTGGTCCCAATCCGGACATCTCTCCAGCCGGATGCGGCCGCTGAGGCCACGGCCCGTTCGGAATAATCAAATTGACTGAACGGCCCGTGAAGCGTTACGCACCAGGAGATGCCGAGCATGGAGCACCTGGTCACGAGCGAGCCCGTCCCGGCCTGGCTGCGCGAGCTCGCCGCCGCGGCCGGGACGATGCGGGTCCCTCCGCGGCTGCGGCCGCCTGCCGGCGGCGGCAGGCGGTCGGCCGTCCTCGTCCTGTTCGCCGCGGGCCCGAACGGGCCCGATGACCCGGACCTGCTGTTCATCCTGCGCAGTGAGAGCCTGCGGCAGCACGCGGGCCAGCCGGGCTTCCCCGGCGGGGTCATCGACGCCGCGGACTCCGGGCCGGCCGGGGCGGCGCTGCGCGAGGCGGCCGAGGAAGTGGGCGTCGACCCGGGCGGGGTCGAGGTCCTCGGCACCCTGCCCGAGCTGTTCATCCCGCCGACCGGGTTCCAGGTCGTCCCGGTGCTCGCCTGGTGGCGGCGGCCGTGCGCGGTGGCGCCGGTCGATCCTGGTGAGGTGGCCGCGGTGGAGCGGATCAGCGTCAGCGAGCTGGCCGATCCCGGCGTCCGGCTGATGATGCACCGGCCCAGCGGAATCGTGCTGCCCGCGTTCCGGGTCAGGGGGATGCTGATCTGGGGCATGACCGCCGCGCTGGTGGACGGGCTGCTCGCGCTCGCTGGATGGGAGCGCCAGTGGGACGCCGCCACCGTGCTGGACGGGACCGGCGTCAGGGATTTTTAGGGGTCTTAGGGGGTCTTAGGGGGTCTTAGGGGTTGAAGCCGATGGCGCGCAGTTGCTGACGGCCGCTGTCGGTGATATCGGCGGGCCGCCAGGCCGGTACCCACTGCCAGTCAACCCGGAAGTCCTCGATGCCGCCGAGTGCTGGCAGTACAGCGCGGATCTGGCTTTCCATGACGCTGGTCAGCGGGCAGGCCGCGGACGTGAGGGTCATCGTGATGACCGCGGTCTGCCCCCGGACCGCGACAGCGCGGACGAATCCGAGATCGACGATGTTCACGCCCAGGTCGGGGTCGATGACTTCGGACAGCGCCGCACGAACGGCAGCGGCTCGCTCGTCGGCCGGTTCCGCGGGGAGGCCGGCCGGCCGCTCGGCCCTGCTGGTTCCGGGGGGGACGACGATCCCCCCGTACCCCCCCGAGCCTTCGGCGGGAGCGGGCTCGGCGGGAGCGGGCTCGGCGGGAGCGGGCGGCTCGGCGGGAGCGGGCGGCTCGGCGGGAGCGGGCGGCTCGGCGGGAGCGGGCAGATCCGCGCTGGCCGTCGCGTACAGCCCGGCCGGCCGCAGGACGATCCGCACCCGGCAGGTCGGGCTGTGGATCCAGTCCGCGGCGCCGTAGGCCTTGCGGCGCACCCGGACGATGTCCTCCCCCGCCCTCGCGCCGCCGTCGGCCACGATCAGCAGCGCCGGGTCGAGACCCGCGCCTTCCGCCTGGACGATGGCCCGGTCGAGGAGCCGGGCGAGAGGCTCGCAGGTACGGCCGGGGCCGAAGCGCAGCCTGGCCCGGGCGGAGATAACGGGCTGGCCCACGACGGCGCGCAGGGCGGTCCGGGCGTCGTGCTCGGCGATCCGCAGCTGCGGCTCGTCCACGTGCAGTTCGGCGGCAAAGGTCATGCGCTCAACGGCCGATGTCCACGTAGATGGTGCCGTCGTCGCCGACCTGGCAGCCGTAGCTCTTCAGCGCCGCGTCGTCCGGGTTGATCCCGAGACCGGTGACGGCGCTGAACTCCCACAGGTGCGTGGCGCAGGTCAGCGTCTCGCCGTCCAGGTCGCCCTGGTCCAGGGCCGATGCCTGATGCGGGCACTGGTTGGCGTAGGCCCGGATGGTCCCGTCGACGTTGACCAGCAGGACCGGCTCGCCCTGGACCATCACGGCGGTCATGTCGCCTTCCCAGAGCTCATCGAGGTTGATCGTGTCTCGCCAGCGTGCGGTCATCGTCCTTCAGCCCGCCCGGGCCTGCCCGTCTTCCAGCCCCGCGAGGAACTGCTCCCTGGCCGCCCTGGCGTGGCCGGCCACCTCGGCGGCCGGCACGCCGCAGGCCGCCTCCAGGATCGCGCCCAGGCCCAGCGCCGCGTCGTCGGCCAGCCCGGACCAGCGGTCTATCCACTTGGCCAGGACGGCCCGGTCGTCCGGCTGCTGCGCCACGGCCATGTCGGCCAGGGCCCGGCTCCACCGGCCCCGCCGGGCGGCGTCCTCGGCCAGGTAGGACGTCAGCATCCAGGTCAGGTCGTCCCCGTGGCTCTTGGCCGTCCGGCCGAGCTGGGTCAGCAGCACGTCGTCCAGGGTCGGGGCCAGGACCAGGTTGAGAGCGGTGAACGCCTCGCCCCAGTCGTAGGTGACCAGCGCGTACTCCACCGCCTTGCGGGCCGGCTGCCAGCCGTCGTGTCCCTCCCATACGGACCGTTCCGCCGCGCCGATACCGGAATCGGGCCAGGCGATCTGCAGCTCCCTGGTCCGGTAGGCGACCGTGGTCACCCGGCGCAGGAAGTCGGCCGTCGAGAAGCTGGCCGCGCTGGTGATGTAGGAACTCGGCGCCATCCACCCGATGTAGGCCTCGATCTGCTGGAACCCGTGACACAGGTAGCGCGACGGGGTGAACAGGCCGGCGAGCAGCGTCACCGAGCCCGGGTGCAGGCCCGCGTCGGCGTGCTGGGCGGCGTGCGTCTCGAGGACGCCGTGCATCTTGGTCTCCGCGTCGGACTGCAGGGTGACGTAGGACCGGTAGGTCAGCGCGGCCGGATCGCGGAAGGCGTCCCAGTTCCCGGCCCGCAGCGGTGAGTTCTCCCGGTAGGCCAGGAACCACAGGTTGGCGGCCGACGACGGGTTCTGCTCGAACGTCGCGGCCCGGTTCTGCCGCAGCGTCCAGTTGGCTCCCTCGGTGACGATCTCGTACTCGCTCGGCATCCGCCGCACGTCCCCGAACGCGCTGAAGGTGCGGCGCGGGCGGGGCCCGGCCGCCGGCGTCTCGGTCATAGGTTCACGCTCCGCCAGGTGATGGAGTCGCTGGTGGTGATGGCCCGGCCGCTGAACGCGGACATGATCCCGCCGAAGGACCTGATCTCGTAGCCCGCGCCGAGGTAGCGCCGCAGCGTCTGCTGGGTCACCGTGATCTGGTCCTTGCCCTGGACCCGGACGTACGCGCCGCGGTCGATGACCTCGATCTCGGTGCCGGGGTTGTCCTCCTCGATCGCGGCGATGACCAGCTCGACCTCGTCGCCCATGCGCAGCACCGGGCCAACCGGGTTCTTCATGACCGCTCCGGGATGTCGTACTCGACCGCGATGTGGTCCAGCGGCTTGATTCCGGCGGCGGCCACGGTCATCTCGGCCGGCAGCCGTTCGCCCTGGTAGATGACGACCTTCTCGTACGGCAGGGCCCGCACCCGCTTGCCCTCGACGTGGTAGGCCACCGCCGCGGCCACCTCGGCCATGGTGTTCGCGGTGGTGACCGGCACCAGGATCTGCACGAAGTCGGTGGCGAAGACGGCGTTCAGCGGCACCAGCTCGGGCGGGCGGTCTTCGGGACCGGGTTCGGCCGTCATGGCTGTGTCGCTCCTGGCTGTGTCGTTCATGGCTGTGTCGTTCATGGCTGTGTCGTTCATGGCTGGGCCGCCGCGGTCGAGGCGAGGCCCTCGGCGGGCCGGCCCGCGTAGTCCCTGGTCCAGGCCTGGTAGTCCGGGTCGTCGCCCATCACGTCCGGGGTCAGCCCCATATACCCGAGGATCCCGCCCACGTCCATGGGCTGGATCTGCCCCGCCAGGAACCGGTCGACCAGCGTCAGGTGGTTGACGTTGGCCCGGTCCTTCCAGAAGATCTGCCGGCAGGCCTTGGTGCAGAAGTGATAGGTCCGGCCGTCGTAGCTGAGCGGGAAGTCCCGGACCCGCCAGGTCCCGCCGCGGGACTGGGTGGCGTTGCAGCAGGGCAGGTGGCAGGTGCTGCACAGCCAGGGCAGCGTCTCAGGCAGCGTGGCCGGCACGTGGCCGGCGTTGACGTTGTCGATGATCACGTCCCACTTGTCGCCGAAGACCTTCTCCCAGTTGGGGTACTTCTCCGCCAGCCAGGCGCGCTCGTCCCGGCTGACCGCCGCCATCGGCCGCCACCAGATCGTCGGCCGCCAGACCCACAGGCCCATGTGCAGCGCGTGGTGCCAGATGTCCAGGCCCTGCAGGAACTCATCCCAGTACCACGGCTTCTTCAGCCCGTACTGCTCGACGGTCCGGACGAACTGGTCGATGATCCACTCCTCCATGAACTCCCGGTAGGACTGCTTGCGGTGCTCCAGCGGGGTGTAGTAGTCCATCGAGGTCCCGGTCAGCGCGGCCAGCGCGCGCGCCGAGGCCCAGAAGGTCTTGTCGACCACCCACTGGGCGCGGACCGGGTCGTACTCGACCAGGATCTCCAGCGTCGGCCCGCCCTGCTGGGAATGCCGCGCCTCGTCGGTCTGGATCGAGGAGATCATGTTGGCGAAGTTGACGTCGCCGGAGGCCAGCGCGTCCGCCGCCAGCGCGACGAACTGCAGGTTGGTGAACCCGGTCTCGAACACCAGCGGCAGCTGCAGGGCGATGTCCACCACGTTGGCGGAGCTCATCATCGCGTCGAACAGGTTGCGCAGGGAGATCGCGACCCAGTCGTTGGTCTGGAACGCCTTCTGCGTCCAGTCGTACTGCGGGTCCCGGCTGATGAACTCGTGCCCGAAGAACGTGGTGATCGAGGTGTGCCGCAGCTCGTCGAGCTGGCCGAAGACGGCCATGTTGCGCCACGCGCCGTTCAGGCCGAAGCGGGCCATCTTGAGCTCGGCCAGGACCGCGGCGTACTCGCTGAGCGAAACGCCGCCGAAATGCATCTTGGTCGCGGATTTCCAGCCCTCGTCCAGGCCTTCCCATACCGACGAGCGCTGCAGCGCGGCCTTTACCGCGTACGCCGCCGCCTCCTTCTCGCGCTGGGTCGCGACGTACTCCGGATAGCTGACCTTGTAGCTCTCCTCCCAGGCCAGCCACGCCTCACGCGGGACCTTGCCGGTGCCGCTGTGCCATTCCGGGTAGACGGCCTCGTCGTCGACGTAGCTGTAGGACCAGTCCACGTCGCGGACGAAGCCCTGCCATTCTTCACGCTTGAGCAGCGCCATCGGATGGTCCTTCCGGTCAGTCGACTTCGTGGTGGCCGAGCTGCTGGCTGATGCCGGCGTCGTTCCAGTAGGCAGTGATGCCGTCGATGAGCAGGTCCGGTCCGATCCGGAAGATGAACAGGTGCGGTTCCCGGTAGTGCTTCCCGGCCGGGGCGATCAGACCCCAGGCCCGCTCCTGGGTGCCCTCGATGTCGACCTGGGCGACCACCCCGCCCTCGTCGTTGCCGGCGATCGTGTGCACGGTGAGCGACAGGTCGGGGAACGAGGCGATCAGCCCGGCCCACAGCGGCTTGCCGACGGTGCGGACCTTGCCGTCGCCGCGCAGCACCCGCTGCTTGCCCCACAGCTCGACCGGGACGTAGCAGAAGCCGGCGTTGACCGAGCACAGGTCGGTCATGCCGTCGACGTCATGGGCCTGGTAGCGGCCGAAGAATTCGGTCACCACCGCGGCCGCGGACTCGGCGGTCAGCGGACGCTGAGTTGTCTCGGTCATCTCGGCCTTCCCGCTCAGGCGATCGCGATCTCGTCGTAGCGCTTCACCGCGAGCCGCCGGTACAGCTGCGCCTGGCACCAGTAGGCGGCGACCTCGGTGATCAGGCCGCCGGCGGTCACGAACCGCCAGGCCTGGTCGATGTCCAGGTGCTTTTCGGTGTTGATGGCGCCGGCGTAATCGGCGGCCTGCGTTCCCTCAGTTTTGAACAGGGCGGTTACCACGTCGCCGGTGGCGATGATCTGGCTCACGCTGATCATCAGGTCCGGAAAGGCGCGCACGAGGTCGGCCAGGACCCTCCGCAGCTCATCCGCGCCCTGGCCGTGAACGGCGAGCGGATGGACGGTGACCGAAACCCGCGGGTCCGCCACGGCCATCGCGGCGTCGACGTCGTGACGGGCGAAGGCGTCCAGGAACGCCCGCACGGTCTGGGCGGGCGTCCCGGTCATGCGGCTACTCCCCGGGCCGGGGCGCACAGCTTCTTGATGACCGTGTCCGCGGTCGCCTCGGTCGAGGAGGGGTTCTGCCCGGTGATGAGATTCCGGTCGACGACGACATGCGAGGCCCACGCCGCGGGACCGTCGTCGAAGACGGCGCCGGCGTTCTTCAGTGCGGTGTCGAGATACCACGCCATGCCCAGCCGGCCGGTTTCGGTCTGGTCCTCCTCCTCGTCGGTGAAGGAGGTCATCCGGTAACCGTCGAACAGCCACAGCCCGTCGGCCCGCTCCGGCGCGGACAGCAGCACCGCCGGGCCATGGCACAGCGCGGCGATGGGGGCACCCCGGCGGTGCAGCACGGCGAGCAGGCGCCCGGCATCGGGGTTACCGGACAGGTCGACCATCGGCCCGTGGCCACCCGGCACGAAGACCGCGTCGAAGCCGGCCATCTGCCCGTCGGTCAGGCCCGGGAGGGCCACGGGACGCTGGAAGCCGGGAATGGCCTCCAGCCTGGCGTGCCGCTCGGCGGCCAGCCGCTGGCTCTCGGCCCGCTGGGCCTCGAGGGCGCCCTGGACCTGCTCGCGGGTCAGCCCGTGCTCGGGGTTTTCGGCCAGCACTGGGTCTTCAGCCAGCACGTCGGCGAACTGCCGGTCCTGCCGCCAGGCCGTCTTCGCGGCGGCGCTGACGATCCGGTGGGCCTCGGCCGCGGAACAGCCCCCGGCCCGCAGCAGCGCGGCCACCCGGCGGGCGGCGGCCAGGCCCAGTTCGGTGTCCTGATGCAGGGTCACCCGGATGTCGTCGACGTCGCGGGCGAACGTGCGCACGACCGAGGCGAGGTAATCCCGGTCCTCGTCCGGGTAGTGGAAGAACCACGACAGCCCGTACGGGTCGGCCTGCGGCGCCTGCCCGTCGGGCGTGATCACCTCGACGTCGAACCCGGCCGCCGCGAAACGCTCATAGGGCTTGAGCGCCTCCTCGGCGAAGTAGCCCGTCGGGTGGGTGCTTCCGTCCGCGAGTGTCATGTCGCGCGCGCTACTGACGAGGTACGCGATACGGGTCATGCCGACCCTCCATGGTCAGTAAAGCCTGCGGCCCCAGGACCAAGCATGCACCCGCGGGTAACGGTTTTCCAGGCCGGGTTCGGCTGCTAGCCAGCTCGGAGAGGTCCATGAGCCGGCCGCACCAGGGTCTGGTACGTACCTGGATAATGGTGACGAACCGGAACCGCCGCGGAAGGCACGGGCTGAAGTGGTCACGGGACCAGGGGATCCACCGCGGCGAGGACGCGCCGCGGCGCTGAGAGGCCGGGCCGGCGAGGTGAGCGCTCTCAGCCGCATCGTCGAGGCCGTGCGGGCCGGCGGGAGCCGCGTGCTGGTGATCCGCGGCGAGCCGGGCGTGGGCAAGACAGCGCTGCTGGACTACCTGGCCGGACAGGCCTCGGGCTGCCGGGTGATGCGCGCGCTGGGAGTCCAGTCGGAGATGGAGCTGGCCTTCGCCGGCCTGCATCAGCTGTGCGCGCCGATGCTGAGCCGGCTCGATCGCCTGCCCGGGCCGCAGCGTGAGGCCCTGCGCACCGCGTTCGGCCTGGCCGCCGGCCCGGCGCCGGACCGGTTCCTGGTGGGCCTGGCCGTCCTCAGCCTCCTGTCGGAGGTGGCCGCGGAGCGGCCGCTGATGTGCCTGGTGGACGACCAGCAGTGGCTGGATAGCGCCTCGGCGCAGGCACTGGGGTTCGTGGCGCGCCGGCTGGCGGCCGAATCGGTCGTCCTGGTCTTCGCGGCCCGCGATCCGGGCGACGAACTGGCCGGGCTGCCGGAACTGGCCGTCGAGGGGCTGGCCGACGGTGACGCGCGGGCGTTGCTGGACTCGGTGCTGGCCGGGCCGCTGGACGCGCGGGTCCGGGACCAGATCCTGGCCGAGACGCGGGGCAACCCGCTGGCGCTGCTCGAGCTGCCGCGGGGGCTGACGCCGGCGCAGCTGGCGGGCGGATTCGGGCTGGCCGGCGCGCGACCGCTGTCGGGGCGGATCGAGGAGAGCTTCCTGCGGCAGATCCAGGCTCTGCCGCCCCAGGCCCGGCGGCTGCTGCAGCTGGCCGCGGCAGACCCGTCCGGCGACATGTCCCTGGTGTGGCGGGCCGCCGGGCGGCTCGGGATCCCGGTTCAGGCCGGAGCGCCCGCGGTAGAGGCTGAGCTGGCCGAATTCAGCCCACGGGTGCGATTCCGCCATCCGCTGGTCCGTTCGGCGGCCTACCGGTCCGCGTCGGTTCAGGACAGACGAGAGGTCCACCGGGTGCTGGCGGAGGTCACCGATCCGCGGCTCGATCCTGACCGCCGCGCCTGGCACCGGGCCGAGGCCGCGCCGGGCCCGGATGAGGAGGTCGCCACCGAGCTGGAGCGCTCGGCCGGGCGGGCGCAGAGCCGGGGGGGACTGGCGGCGGCGGCCGCATTCATGGAGCGCGCGGCGCTGCTGACCCCCGACCCGGTCCGCCGGACGCAGCGGCTGCTCACGGCGGCGCGGGCCAAATGCGACTCCGGGGCGCTGGATGCGGCCCTGGGGCTGCTGGTGGCCGTGGAGGCCGACCCGCTCGACGCGCGGCAGGCCGCGGAGGTGGAGCGCCTGCGCGGGCAGATCGCCCTTGACCAGCGACGCGGCGGCGACGCGGGCCGGCTGCTGCTCGGCGCGGCCGGCCGCCTGCATCGGGTCGACGCCGGGATGGCCCGCGCGGCGTATCTGGACGCCCTGGTGGCCGCGATATGGGCCAATGACATGGCCAGTCCCGCCGTGCGGGAGGCGGCCGAGGCCGCACGCTCCGCACCACCCGGTCCGGTGCCGCCGCGCGCGGTCGACGTCCTGCTCGACGCCGTCGCGCTGCGGATGACGGAGGGATACGCGGCGGCCGCCCCGGCGCTGACCAGGGCGCTCGGTATGTTTCTCGCGCTGGACGCCGGCTCCGGCGAATCCAGCCGCTGGGTCTGGCTCGCCGGCGGCAGGATCGGCCAGATCATCGCCATGGAGCTGTGGGATTTCGGCTCCTGGCATGCCCTGGCCGCCGGCCAGGTCGAGTTCGCCCGGGACACCGGGGCGCTCATGCACCTCGCGTTCGCGCTCAACTACCTGGCCAGGACACACATCCTGGCCGGCGAGCTGGCCGCGGCGGCGCGGCTGGTCGAAGAAGATCACCTGATCGCGGAGGCGGCGGGCAACCCGCCCATCGCGGATACGGCGATGATGCTCGCGGCCTGGCAGGGCCGGGAGCAGGAGGCGGCCGAGCTGATCGAGACGATCTCGCGGGAGGCGACCGCGCGCGGTGCGGCCCGGCTGGAAAGCCTGGCCGCCTACGCCAGCTCGGTCCTGTACAACGGCCTCGGGCGCAGCGCCGCCGCCTACGACGCCGCCCGGCGGGCCTTCGAACGCGAGCCGATGGGGTACGGCTCCCACATCGTGCCCGAGCTCGCCGAGGCGGCGGCCAGGACCGGTGACGTGCAGCTCCTGGGGGCCACGCTGGAATGGCTGTCCGAACGCGCCCGGGTGACCCCGACCGACTGGGTGCTGGGGATCCAAGCCCGGGTCCGTGCCCTGCTCAGCGAGGGCGAGCCGGCCGAACGGTGCTACCAGGAGTCGATCGAGCGGCTGAGCCGGACCCGGGTCCGCGCGCAGCTGGCCCGCGGGTACCTGCTCTACGGCGAGTGGCTGCGCCGCGAGCGGCGCCGCGGCGAGGCACGGGAGCCGCTGCGCACCGCGCACGAGATGCTCGACGCGATGGGCATCGCGGCGTTCGCCGACCGGGCCGCCCGGGAGCTGCTGGCTACCGGGGAGACCGCCCGCAAGCGCACCGTGGAGACCGCCGTCGAGCTGACCGCCCAGGAGGCCCAGGTCGCGCGGCTGGCCCGCGACGGCCTGTCGAACCCGCAGATCGCCGCCAGGCTGTTCATCAGCGCTCGCACGGTCCAGTACCACCTGGGCAAGGTGTTCACCAAGCTGGACATCGCCTCGCGCAGCCAGCTCGCGCACGCCCTGCCCAGCGACCCGGACACCGCCCCGGCGGCCTAGCCTCGCCTGAGCCCCTTGGTCCCACGGCGGGACCAGGCGTTCACTGGCCACTTGCACTGTGCACTGGCGGATATGAGCGCGGCTATCCCCGGCTGACAATCGCAGGGACGGGCGACGGTCATCCCGAGGAGCGACACCGTGACTACCTGGCTGAACGCATCTTTCCAGATGCAGTTCCGGGTGATCGGCGGGCTGACGGTGCGGTTCGCGCAGAGCAGGGGCCAGGGGCAGGAGCACGCTCTGCTGCTCAGCCCGTGGCCGGAGAGCCTGCTGGCCTTCGAGCCGGTCTGGTCGCGGCTGGCCGAGCACGCCCATCTGGTGGCCATAGACCTGCCGGGGTTCGGTCATTCCCAGCGCGACGACGCGCTGCTGTCCCCGCGGGCGATGAGTGAGTTCATCACCGCCGCCGCCGGCGCCTTCGGGCTCGAGCACCCCCACCTGATCGCGCCCGGCACCGGCACCGCGGCCGCGCTGTTCGCCGCCGCCCGCCACCCCGGCCTGCTGCGCAGCCTGGTCGTGGGCGGCGGCGCCGCCGCGGTCCCGCTCCAGCTCGGCGGCCTGCTGCGGGACTGGGTTGACGCCCCGGAGGACGCCTTGCGCGCCGCTGACCCACGTCAGTCCGTCGCCAGCGCCCTGGCCAGCATGAAGCGGTCCGTGACACCGGAGGCCGTACTCGACGATTACCTCACCTCCTACCAGGGCAACCGGTTCGCCTCCTCGGTGCGGTACCTGCGCGCCTACCCGGCCGACCTGCCCGTCCTGGCGGACCTGCTGCCGCAGATCCGGACGCCGGTCCGGATCATCGCAGGCGCGCACGACACGACGGTGCCGCCGGCCAACGCCGAGTTCCTGGCCCAGCGGCTGCCCCGCAGCACGTTCCACCTCATCGACGCGGGCCACTTCACCTGGGAGGACGCCGCGGACGACTACGCCGCGCTCGTCACCAGCTGGTGGAGCGGGGACCACCGTCGCCTCAGCTGACATCGCCGCCGACAGGAGCACGCGCCATGAACGAGTCACTTTCCCGCCGGGAAATCCTCCTCGCCACCGAGGCGGCCCTGTCGCCACCCGAGCTGGCCGATCCCGAGACCCGGCCTGGGTTGCGCGGCCGCCGCTACGAGCGCGAGGTACTGGACCGGCTGCTGGCCGACGTGCGGACCGGACGGGGCCAGGTAGTCGTCCTGCGGGGCGAGGCGGGGGCCGGTAAGACGGCATTGCTGGAATACCTGCTGGAACGGGCGGACAGGTGCCAGATCGCGCGGGCGGCGGGCGCTGAATCCGAGATGGAGCTGGGGTTCGCCGGGTTGTATCAGCTGTGCGCACCGTTCCTGGACCGGCTCGAGCGCCTTCCGGGACCGCGGCGTGACGCTCTCGGCGTGGCGTTCGGGCTGCGGGACGGGGACGGGCCCGATCGCTTCCTGGCCGGGCTGGCCGTCCTGAGCCTGTTGTCGGCGGCCGCCGAGGAGCGGCCGCTGATCTGCGTGGTCGACAACGTGCAATGGCTGGATGAGGCCTCGGCCCGGGCTCTCGCGTTCGTGGCGCGCCATCTGGCCGCCGGGCCGGTCGCGCTCCTCCTGGCGGTGCGCCCGTGCGACATGGAGCATCAGCTGGCGGGGCTGGCCGAGCTGATGGTCGGCGGGCTGGCCAGCGGTGATGCCCGCGCGCTGCTGTCCTCGGCCACGACGGGCCGTCTGGATTCCAGGGTGCGTGATGGGCTCGTAGCCGAGGCGCGAGGCAACCCGGGGGTGCTGCTCGAGCTGGCGGGCGCGATGAGCCCCGAGGAGCTGGCCGGCGGCTTCGGGCTGCCCGGCGCCGCGGTGCTGGCCGGACCGGTCGAGGACAGCTTCCGGGAGCGGCTGGCGCCGCTGCCGGAAGCGACGCGGCGCCTGCTGCTGGTGGCCGCGGCGGAGCCGGCGTCAGATCCGGTGCTGGTGTGGCAGGCGGCGGCGGTGCTGGGGGCCGGGACCGGGGCCGCGACGCCCGCGGCCGAGGCCGGGCTCATCGAGTCCGGCGGGCGGGTGCGGTTCCGCGATCCGCTGGCCCGGTTCGCGATCTACCGGGCCGCCTCGCCGCAGGAGCGGCGGATCGTCCATCATGCCCTGGCAGTGGCCGCCGATCCCGATACCGATCCCGATCGGCGCGCCTGGCACCGTGGGCGTGCCGCACCGGGTACGGACGAGGAAATCGCGGCTGAGCTGGAACGCGCCGCGCCGGCCGGGCGGGCCAGCGGCGGCCTGGCCGCCGACGCCGCGTTCCGCGAACGGGCCGCCGAGCTGACGCCCGCCCCGGGCGAACGGGCCCGGCGGGCGCTGGCCGCAGCGCAGGTCAAGCACCAGGCCGGTTCCGCCGAGGGGGCGCGGCGGCTGCTCGCCCTGGCCCAGGCCGGGCCGCTGGATGAGGTCGGGCGCGCCGAGGCGGAGCTGCTGCGCGCCCAGCTGACCGCCGACGCCAGCCACGGCCGGGACGCGCTGCCGCTGCTGGTCACGGCGGCGCGGCGGCTCGAGCCGCTGCACCCCGGGCTGGCGCGGCAAGCCTGCCGGGACGCGTTCTGGGCGGCGCTGGCCGTCGGCCGGCTGGCGGCCGACCCGGTGCGGGAGGCCGCCCGGGCGGCCCGAGCCACCCGGCCGCCGGGGCCGCCGCGGCCCGGCGACCTGCTGCTGGACGGGCTGGCGGTGCTGGTCACCGACGGATACGCCGCGGGCGTGCCGTTGCTGAAGCGGGCTCTCGACCTGTTTTGCCACGAGGAAATCTCCTTGGATGAGGGCCTGGGCTGGCTGCCGCTGGCCTGCCGGATCAGTGCTGACGTCTGGGACGACCAGAGCTGGTCCGTGTTGTCGGCCCGGCTGATCGAACTGGCTCGCGACGCCGGCGCGCTGCGGGCGCTCCCGGCCGCGCTGGCGTCGGGCGTCGCGGTACAGCTGCTGGCCGGGGAGCCCGCTGCGGCCGCCCGGCTGGCGCAACAGGCTGAGGCGGTCACCCGGGCGACCGGTCACGTCCTCGAGCCCTATGGCCCGCTGATGCTGGCCGCCTGGCAGGGCCGGGACCGCGAAGCCGATCAGCTGATCGCGGCGGCCACCAGGGAATTGGCCGCGCGGGGTGAGGGACAGTGGCTGACCACCGCGGCCTGGGCGGCCGCGGTGCTCCACAATGGCCTTTCGCATTATGACGAGGCGCTGGCCGCGGCCGAACGGGCCAGCGTGTATCCGGGCGAGCTGGCCCCGGCGTCCTGGTCGCTGGCCGAGCTGATCGAGGCGGCCGCCCGGACCGGGCGGACCGGCCGGGCCGCCGCCGCCCTGGAGCGGCTGTCCGAAGCCACGTGTGCCGCCGGGACCGACTGGGCGCTGGGAATCCAGGCGCGCTGCCGGGCACTGCTCGGCGAGGGGGAGGCGGCCGAGCGCGGGTACCTGGAGGCGATGGAGCGGCTGGGCCGCACCCGCGTGCGCGCAGAACTGGCCCGCACGTACCTGCTCTACGGCGAATGGCTGCGCCGGGAGGGTCGCCGGGCGGACGCGCGGGAGCAGCTCCGGGCTGCTCACCAGATGCTGGCCACGATGAGAATCGAGGGATTCGCCGAACGTGCCCGCCTCGAGCTGCTGGCCACCGGCGAGACAATCCGCAGGCGGGCCGTTGAGACGGCGGTCGAGCTGACCCCTCAGGAGGCCCGGATCGCCCGGCTCGCCGTGGACGGGCACACCAACCCGGAGATCAGCACCCAGCTGTTCCTCAGCCCGCGCACGGTCGAGTGGCACCTGCGCAAGGTGTTCACCAAACTCGGCATCAGTTCCCGGAAGGAACTCTCGGTGGCGCTGCCCGGCCTCGACCGGGCCGCTCTCCTAGCCTAAGCGAATCCCGGCTACCAGCCGCCGAAGGACAAGCCGCCGTTGACGCTGATCGTCTGGCCGGTCACCTGCGCGGCGGCGTCGGAAGCCAGGAAGACGGCCACCGCGGCCGCCTCGCCCGCCGACGGGGCCCGCCCGAACGGGAAGCGCTCCACCACCTTGGTGAACAAGTCCCGCTGGAAACTCTCACCGGCGAAGAGCCGGTCCCAGGTCGGAGTGCCGGAGGTGAGGGCCAGGGCGATGCTGTTGACCCGGATCTGGTAGCGGCTGAATTCCTTGGCCAGAGTCTTGGTCATCATGATGACGCTCGCGCCGACCGCGCCCAGCACGGATTCGCCCGGCGTGGCGAACCGGCCGGCGTCGGTCGTGAGCAGGACGACCGAACCGCCGTTCTCGCGCAGCGCGGGCAGCGCGGCATGCACCGGGAAGATGCGCGGGAACAGCCGCTTGCGGAACTCGCCCTCAATCTGCTGCGGGGTCATCTCGGCGAATGGCGTCGGCCCGGTCTCTCCTTCGGCCCCCGCGCTGATCAGGATGTCGAGCCTGCCGGCCGCCAACCGGGCGGCATCGACGACGGCCGCCGCGTCCTGATACGAGGCGCAGTCCCCGGCGATGAAACGGGCATCCGGGCTGATCTCCCGTAGCCTCGCCTCGGCCCGCTCGCCTCGCTCGGCGGAGCGGCCGTTGACGATGACATGGGCGCCCGCCTCGGCCAGCTGTTCCGCGACATGAAGTCCGATGCCGCCGGAACCGCCGGTGATGAGGGCCGCCTTGTCCTTGAATTCTGCTGGGCCGGCCATCGGGGGCCTCCTTGCCGGAGCTGGTCGCCGTTGTCAGGGTAACTGCGCGGGTCGGGGCCGGGCAATGAGCTCTAAGCTCGCCGCGGAGCTCTAAGCTCGTCGCGTGGCCAGGTACTTCGACATCCATGCGGCTAACCCGCAGCGGCGGGCGATCGTCCAGATCGCCGATATCGTGCGCGAAGGCGGCGTGATCGCCTACCCGACCGACTCCTGCTACGCGCTGGGGTGCCAGCTCGGCAACAGGGACGGCATGACCAGGATCAGGTCGATCCGCGGCCTGGATGACCGGCACCACCTCACGCTGGTATGCCAGGACTTCGCCCAGCTCGGCCGGTTCGCGTACGTGGCCAACCCGGTGTTCCGGGCCATCAAGGCGGCGACTCCCGGCAGTTACACGTTCATCCTGCCCGCGACCAAGGAGGTGCCGCGGATCTTGCAGCACCCGAGGAAGAAGACCGTCGGGGTGCGGATCCCGCGTCACGTGGTGACCCAGGCGCTGCTGGCCGAACTCGGCGAGCCGCTCGTCTCGAGCACCCTGCTGCTGCCCGATCAGGACGAGCCCATGACCCAGGGGTGGGAGATCGCCGAGCAGCTGGAAAACGCCGTGGACGCGGTGATCGACTGCGGCGACTGCGGCACCGAGCCGACCACGGTGATCGACTTCTCCCAGCCCGAGCCCGAGATCGTGCGCCGCGGAGCAGGCGACACGTCCGGTTTCGAGTGAATCCCCGGGTCCTGGCCGGTCACACCAGGGCAAGCCAGGGTCCCAGACCGGGGATTCCACGGGCGCGACCTGCCGCCCCGCCGCGGGACCCTAAGGCTGGAAGGATATCCACGTAGGGAGGGCATCGTCATGAAACCACACTGGCTCACGCCCGCCGGGCTGCATACGGCCGCGACCCGGCTGCCCGTCGAAGGTGAGCTGCCTTCGTTCGGCGGCGCGACCGGATGGCTCAACTCGCCGCCGCTGACGCCGGCCGGCCTGCGCGGGAAGGTGGTCCTGGCCGGGTTCTGGACCTACACCTGCATCAACTGGCTCCGCCAGCTTCCCTACCTGCGCGCCTGGGCCGGGAAATACTCCGGCCACGGGCTGGTGGTGATCGGCGTGCACACACCCGAGTTCGGCTTCGAGCACCACCCGGACAACGTCCGCCGGGCCGTACAGGAGATGAAGATCGATTACCCGGTCGCGATCGACAACGACTACGCGGTGTGGCGCGCCTTCGACAACTACTACTGGCCCGCCTTGTACTTCGCCGACGCGCAGGGGCATATCCGGCACCACCACTTCGGGGAAGGCGAATACCAGCAATCGGAAATGGTCATCCAGCAACTGCTGGCCGAGGCCGGATCCGCCGGTGCCGGTCACGACCTCGTGCCGCCCGATGCCCCCGGCGTGGAAGCCCCGGCCGACTGGGCCGACCTGAGATCAGCGGAAAATTACACCGGCTATGAGCGCACCGAGAACTTCGCCTCTCCGGGCGGCGTCCGGCCGGGCCAGCCTGCCTCGTACACCGCCCCGGCGGAGCTGAGGCTCAACCACTGGGCTCTGTCGGGGGACTGGACGATGGGGGATCAGGCCACGGCGCTGAACACCGCCGGCGGGCGGATCACCTGCCGTTTCCACGCCCGTGACCTCCACCTGGTGATGGGGCCGGAGGCCGCGGGAACCTCCGCGGCCTTCCGCGTGCTCCTGGACGGGCAGCCGCCGGGCGCGGCCCACGGGGCCGATGTGGACGCCCAGGGCCGCGGCACGGCCGCCGGGCGGCGGCTGTACCAGCTCATCCGCCAGCCTGGCCCCATCGCCGACGCCACCTTCGAGATCGAGTTCCTCGACCCCGGCGTGGCGGCCTACTCCTTCACCTTCGGCTAGGAGCGCGTCACCCTCCGCTGTCGCGCTGGCCGGGTTGGCCGGCTCTTTCCTGGCCGTGGCAGGCGCTGACCGGCACCAGCAGGGTCTCGATGACCTTCTCCGAGAGGTCCAGGAATCCCCGCAGCACGGGCGGCAGGCCGGTGAACTCCCCGCGCGCCGCGGCGCGCAGCAGATTGGAGCCGTCGTAGCGGGAGGTGTCCGCCTGCTCCGCCCCGGGGGTGAGGTCGATCCGCGCCGACACCGTGGTTCCCTCGTGGGTGGTCTCGGCGGGCCCGAGCCGGCGGGCCAGGGTGAGCATGGGCCGGTTCTCGGCCAGGATTTCCGCGGTGAAGTGCCGGATGCCTTCCTCCGCGGCGCGCTGGGCCAGCTCGCGCAGCAGGGCGGTGCCCAGGCCGCGCTGCTGCCAGGAATCGATGACGGTGAGGGCCGCCTCGGCCTGGTCCGGCTCCGCGGGGTTGCGGATGAACCGCGCCACCCCCACCAGCTGCCCGGAGCCGGGCGCCACCGCGACCAGAGCCTCGTGGTCGTGGTGGTCCACGTCGGTGAAGAAGGCCAGGCCCCGCTCGGACAGGCGAGGCTTGACCATGAAGAACCGCCGGTAGCGTGAGGTCTCACTGAGCTGCTCGAACGCCTCGGCGAGGCCAGGGGCGTCATCGGGGCGGATGGCCCGGACCAGCACTCGGTGTCCTGCTCGGAGAGTGATCCGGTGCGGAACGAGGGTTGTGTCCATGACCCGAGTATCGCGTACTAAAGTTAACGCTAAGGGCTCCGCAGTGTTAAATGTGATAAATATATCAAGCAAGCGTCGCGGGCCCCGGGGCGTTCACCACGGCCCAGGCCGGGGCGTTCACCGCGGCCCGGCCCGCGAAAAGAGATCTTGAACACACGGCCGGCTCTTTGCGCCGGCGGCCAGGTGCTATCTTCGCGGCATGGCCCGTGCCCAGCCCGGCAGAGCCGCGATCGAGGAGCTCGCACGGGAGCGTCTCGGCTTCGGGCAGCTCCGTCCCGGGCAGGCGCTTGCGGTCCAGGCGCTGGCCAATGGCCGGGACGCGCTGGCGGTGCTGCCGACGGGCGGCGGGAAGTCGGCGATCTACGAGCTGGCGGGACTGCTGCGCGAGGGGCCGACGGTCGTCGTCTCGCCGCTGATCGCGCTGCAGGATGATCAGCTGGCCCACCTGCGCGCGGCCGGCCTGCGGGCCGTCGTCCTGAACTCCCAGCAGCGGGCCGGCGCGCGCGCGGCGGCGCTGCTGGCCTCGTGCGACTCCCGTACGTTTGTCTTTCTCTCGCCGGAGCAGCTGGCGAACGAGCAGACCCGCCGGACGCTGCGGCGGGCCGGGCCGGGCCTGTTCGCCGTGGACGAGGCGCACCTGATCAGCCAGTGGGGCCACGACTTCCGCCCCGACTACATGCTGCTCGGAGCCCAGGCCGAGGCGGTCGGCGCGCCGGTGCGCCTAGCGCTGACCGCCACGGCCGCGCCCCCGGTGCGGGCCGAGATCGTGCGGCGGCTCGGCCTGCGCGATCCGGTGGTGGTGATCGGCGACTTCGACCGGCCGCACATCGAGCTGTCGGTGCGCCGCACGCTTACCGCGCCCGACAAGCAGCGGGAGCTGGTCCGCGCGGCGGGCGAGCTGGCTGGCCCGGGGATCATCTACGCGGCCACGCACGCCAGCACGCAGGCGGCCCACGACACGCTCGCCTCGGCAGGCGAGCAGGTGACGCTCTACCACGCCGGGCTTCCGGCCCGCGAGCGGCACGACGCGACGGCGGCGTTCGGTGACGGCTCGGCCCGCATCATCGCGGCCACGGTCGCGTTCGGCATGGGAATCGACAAGCCGGACGTGCGCTGGGTGCTGCACTTTGACCCGCCGCCCTCGCTGGACGGGTACTACCAGGAGTTCGGGCGGGCCGGCCGGGACGGCCAGGCCTCCCGCGCGCGGCTGCTCTACCGCTACGAGGACTTCGAGATGGCGCGTCATCTGACCGCGCGCGGCGTCTCCGCCGCGGCGGTGGGCCGGGTCGCGGCCGCGCTGGCGGCCGGGGAGCGGGTCGAGCCCGGCGCGCGGCAGCAGACGGCGGCGCTGGTCCGCCTGGCTGATCTCGGCGCGGCGGCGTGGCGGGCGGACGGGGAGGTTGGCTGGACCGGGGCGATGACCGTCGCGGCGGCGCTGGCGGCGTCGGAGGCGGAAACCGAGCGCGAGGACGAGGTGGAGCGCACGCGGCTCACGATGATGCGCCGCTACGCCGAGCACACCGGATGCCGGCGCTCGTTCCTGCTCTCCTACTTCGGGCAGGACTACCCCGGCCCGTGCGGGAACTGCGACAACGACCTCGAGCGCGCCGAGCCCGCGCCCGGCGCCGTCCCGTTCCCCGTCGGCGCCCGCGTCGTGAGCGGGCGCTGGGGCGAAGGCACGGTGCAGCGCTACGACGGTGACCGCATCACCGTGCTGTTCGACGACCACGGCTACCGCGAGCTGTTCGTCCCGCTGGTGCTCGAACGCGCCCTGCTGCGGCTCGCGTAGGGACGGGCCGGTGGGGGAACAGGAGCTCTTCACGCTGGCCGTCGCGATCGCCGGCGTGATGATCGTCGGGCGGGCGGTCGCCCGCCGGCTCGAGGTACCTGACGCGATCGTGCTGGTCGTGCTCGGCGTCCTGGTCGGCCTGATTCCGCAGGTGCCGACCGTCGACCTGCCGCCGGATGTCGTGCTGCTGCTGTTCTTGCCGCCGCTGATCTACAACGCCGCGTTCCTGTCCGCACCCCGGGAGAGCCGGGAGAACGCGATCCCGATCACCGGGCTGGCCTTCGGCGCGACCGCGGCCACGATCCTGAGCGTGGGCTGGGTGACCCGGCTGGTCCTGCCCGGCCTGAGCTGGGCCCCCGCGCTGGCGTTCGCCGCGGCCGTGGCCCCCACCGACGCCGTGGCCGCCACGTCGGTGCTGACCCGGCTGGGCGCGCCGCATCGGGTGGTCACCATCCTGGAGGGCGAGAGCCTGATCAACGACGCGGTGGCGCTGACCGTCTTCGGGCTGGCCGTCGAGGCGATGGCGCACCCGTTCACCCTGGCCCACGGCGCGGCGCGGCTGGCCGAGGTCGTCTTCGGCGGGATCGGGTACGGGCTGGTCGTCGCGGTGGTGACCGGCCGCCTCCGGCGGCACGTCCACGACCCGGCGAACCAGATCCTGATCTCGCTGATCACCCCGTTCGTGGCCTATATCCCGGCCGAGGAGCTGCACGTGTCCGGCGTGCTGGCCACCGTGGTGGCCGGGGTGTACCTCGGCACCCGGACGGAGGGCCTGATCCAGCCGGCCTCGCGGGTCACCGGCACGATGTTCTGGCGGACGCTGATCTTCCTGCTGGAGTCGGCGCTGTTCGTGCTGCTCGGGCTGGAGCTGCGGTCGATCGTGGACCACCTGCCCGGCGCGCACCCGGCGGCCATGCTGGCGGGCGCGTCCGCCGCGGTGGTCGCCACCGTGGTGGTGGTCCGGATGGGCTGGGAGCTGCTCGTGGCCCCGCTGGCCCGGTTCCTGCCCGGGCCGCACCCCGCGTTCGTCCGCAACCCGCGGCGGCAGCGGGTGGTCATCGGCTGGGGCGGCATGCGCGGAGCCATCTCGCTGGCCATCGCGCTCACCGTGCCCACGACGCTGAATGGGAGCCCGTTCGCCGAACGGCCCACACTGGTCTTCCTGGCCGCGATCGTGGTGATGGCCACGCTGATCGGCCAGGGCCTCACGCTCGGGCCGCTGCTGCGCGCCCTCGGCCTGGCGCAGAGCGAGCGGCACCAGCGGGCGGAGGCATCGGCGCGGGCAAAGGTCACCGAGGCCGGGCTCGCCCGCCTCGACGAGCTCGCCGAGGCGGGCGAGGTGGACGAGGACACGGCCGGCGTCTACCGGCAGCTGCTGGAGATGCGGCTGGACCGGGTCCGCGTAGCGCTCGGCGACGCGAGCGAGGACGACGTGGCCGACACCGCCGGGCTGAGCCGGGAGCTCGTCCGCGCGGAGCGGGACAAGCTCGCCCAGCTGTACCGCGACGGCGTGATCAGCAACGAGATCCGCCTGTCCATCTCCCGCGCCCTCGACCTGCAGGAGCCCCGGGCGTTCGGCTGATGCCGGTACTACAGCTCGACCTGGCCGGACACGCAGGTGATGGTGCCGCCGGCCACCCAGATCGTGCCGTCGGCGTCGCGGGAGACATGGACCCGCCCGGCCCGGCCGAGCGCGGTGCCCTGGCGGGCCACGTAGGGCGCGGTCACCCGCCCGGTCCGCAGCAGCCACGCCGCCAGCGAGGCGTTCAGGCTCCCGGTGACCGGGTCCTCGACCGTGATCCCGTCCTTGGGGAAGAACGCCCGCACCTGGACCGCCGCCGGCGACCCGGCCGGGTAGAGCCCCACGACGCCCAGGTCAAGATCGGTCGGCCCGGGCTTGACGGCCAGCACCGCGTCCGCGCTGTCCAGCAGCACCGCCACCCAGCCCGGCCCGTTGTCGGCCCAGGACGCGTCCACGATGGCCGAGCGGTCGATGCACAGCACCGACGCGATGTGCGCCAGCAGTCCGGCGTCCACCGGACCGTCCCGCAGCACCGGCGGCGCGGCGAAGGCCAGCCCGTCCGGGGTCCGGCGCAGCGTCACCAGCCCGGCCCCGCACTCCTGCACGATCGCGTCGGGCCGGCGGGGGGTGCCGCCCGCGGCCAGCCAGGCGTGGCAGGTCCCGAGCGTGGGGTGGCCGGCGAAGGGCAGTTCGGCCACGGGCGTGAAGATCCGCACCCGGTAATCCGCGCCGGGGTCCGCGGGCGGGAGCACGAACGTGGTCTCCGACAGGTTCATCCAGTGCGCGAAGCGCTGCATCTGCTGGGGCGCCAGGCCATCGGCCTCTAGGACCACCGCCACCGGGTTCCCTCGGTACGGGGTGGAGGTGAATACGTCCACCTGACTGAACGGCCGGGCCACCGGCCCAGTGTGCCACAGGCCGCGCGTCCGGTCCCCCGCCGCCGCGACCGCCGCGGCCTAGGGGCGGGCGGCGCCCACGAAGGTCGACGCGTACCAGCCGGTGCCCATCGGGATCTTCTCCACGTCCATCCCGGTCTGCGGGGCGTCGATGATGTAGCCGTCCCCGACGTAGATGGCGACGTGACCGACGCCGTCGTAGTAGAGCAGGTCCCCCGGCTGGATGGCCGAGGAGGCGACGTGCGGCAGGGCGGCCCACTGCTCGTAGGTGTCACGCGGGATCGCGACGCCGGCCGCCGCCCAGGCGGCCTGGGCCAGCCCGGAGCAGTCGTAGCTGTCCGGTCCGGTCGCGCCCCACTGGTACGGCTTGCCGAGCTGGGCGTAAGCGAAGGCGACGGCCTGCTCCGCCTGGGTCGAGGTCGGCCCGGTGTAGGCGGCCGCGGTCGTGCCGCCCGCGCCGATCGAGTTGCTCGCCACCGTCTGCTGCTGCGGCACGGTCAGGCTGGCCAGCGTCGCCTTCTCGGTCGCGATGAGCTGGCCCAGGGAGTTCTTCTGGCCGGTGAGCTGGCTCTTCAGAGCCGCGACCCCGTCCTCGGTGCGCTGCAGCTGCTGCTCGACGCCGGACAGCTCGCCGGCGTCGGCGAGCAGCCGCCGCGTCTGGGCATTCTGGCTGCCGGACAGCTCCATCAGCAGCGACCCTTGCTGCAGCACGACCGAGGGGTCGCCCGAGGTGAGCACGCCCGCGGCGGACGTCGCCCCGCTGTCCTCGAACGCCGCGGCCGCGGTCTGCGCCACGCTGGCCTGCGCCGCCCGGAACTGGGCGTCGGCGGTGTTCAGGCGGACGCGCACCTGCGACAGTTTGGACTGGGCCGCGGACAGCTGCTGGCTGGCCTGGTCGAGCTGCACGTTGACCTGGTCGAACTGCGAGGTGAGCTGATTGATCCGGGCCTGAACCTGGCCCACGGTCGGCTGCGGTGCCGCGCCGGCTATCCCGCCGTAGACGGCGAGCCCGCCCATCACGGCGAGCCCGGCCGTGAACACGACGCCACGCCGCACCCCGGATGCCCTCGCCAGCAGCCTGCCCATGTATCTGACCCGCTCCCTTCGCCCGCCCGGGGATCACGCTAGTGACGGGCCGTCCGGTGTCTCAACCGGATCGCGCAAATATCACGGAACAATTACGGGTTCCGCTGACCAGGGATAACACAGCTCCCAGCCGTCCCAGGCCGCGCCCGGCCCGGGCTACGGCGTGACGCGGGTGCGTCAGGAGCAGATCCGCGGCCGATGCTGGGACGCGACGGCAGGCCCGGGACAGATACCATACCGGGGTACTGTAAAAAGTGAGCTTGGCCCCGACTGCGACGAGGGAGGCGCTGTGATGACATCGCAGACCTACCGGGTTACCGGGATGACCTGTGAGCACTGCGCGCAGGCGGTCACCGGGGAGCTGCACGGGCTCGACGGCGTCCGCGAGGTCACGGCCGAGCTCGTCCCGGGAGGCACGTCCGCGGTGACGGTCGCCGCCGAGGCGCCGCTGCCCCCGGGCGCGGTCGCGGCCGCGCTGGACGAGGCCGGCGGCTACCGGCTGGCCGATGGCTGAGCCGGCGGAACGGCACCCGGATGAGCACGGATGAGCACGGTCACTGACCCGGGCCTGGCCGGCCCGCGGGGCGGCCAGGCACACGTGGTGGAGCTGGCGATCGGCGGGATGACGTGCGCGTCGTGCGCGGCCAGGGTCGAGAAGAAGCTGAACAAGCTGGACGGCGTCGCCGCGACCGTCAACTTCGCCACCCAGACCGCGCGGGTCGCGTTCCCGGCCGCGGTCAGCGCCGGTGACCTGATCTCGGTGGTCGAGCGGGCCGGCTATACCGCCAGGGCGGCCCGGGGGGAGGATCCCCCCGGGGGAGCCAGGGGGGTCCGGGGGGAGGATCCCCCCGGGCGGGGGGTCACCGGGGGGTCGTCCCCCGGGGGAGATCGAGAGACCGGCGCGCTGCAGCGGCTGCTGGTGTCGGCCGCGCTGGCCACCCCGGTTGTCCTGCTGGCCATGGTCCCGGCGCTGCAGTTCCGGGACTGGCAGTGGGTCAGCCTGGTGCTGGCCTCGCCGGTCGCGGTGTGGGGTGCGTGGCCGTTCCACCGCGCGGCCCTGGTCAATGCCCGTCATGGCGCGGCCACCATGGACACCCTGGTCTCGGTCGGGGTCGCCGCCGCGTACCTGTGGTCGCTGTACGCGCTGTTCTTCGGCACCGCGGGACGGCCGGGCCTGCGGATGGGCTTGGCCTGGATCGCGCAGGGCAGCGGGGCGGATTCGACCTACCTGGAGGTCGCCTCCGGGGTGACGGCGCTGGTCCTGCTCGGCCGTTACCTGGAGGCCCGTGCGAAGCGGCGTTCGGGCGCCGCGCTGCGGGCGCTGCTGTCCCTGGGCGCCAAGGACGCCGTGGTGCTGCGGGGCGCCGCCGAGGTGCGGGTCCCGGCCGGACAGCTGGCCGTGGGCGAGGAGTTCGTCGTCCGGCCGGGCGAGAAGATCGCCGCCGACGGGCTCGTCATCTCCGGCCACTCCGCGGTGGACACCTCGATGCTCACCGGCGAGCCGGTACCCGCCGAGGTGGGTCCGGGCGGCCTGGTGACCGGCGGGTGCCTGAACGCCAGCGGGCGGCTGGTCGTCCGCGCGACCCGGGTCGGGGCGGACACCCAGCTGGCCCAGATGACCCGCCTGGTGACCGAGGCGCAGACGGGGAAGGCGCGGGTGCAGCGGCTGGCGGACCGGATCTCCGCGGTCTTCGTCCCGGTGGTCATCGGCGCCGCGGTCGTGACGCTGGCCGGGTGGCTGGCGGCCGGCCGGGGTGGCGGGGCGGCGTTCACCGCCGCGGTGGCGGTGCTGATCATCGCCTGCCCGTGCGCGATGGGCCTGGCCACGCCGACCGCGATCCTGGTCGGAACCGGGCGGGGAGCCCAGCTCGGCATCCTGATCAAGGGCCCGGAGGCGCTGGAGTCCACCCGCGCCGTCGACACGATCGTGCTGGACAAGACCGGCACGATCACCACCGGGCGGATGAGCCTGGTGGACGTAGCCGCCGCGCCCGGGGCGGACACGGCCGACGTGCTGCGGCGCGCCGGGGCCGTCGAGGACGCCTCGGAGCACCCGGTCGCCGCCGCGATCGCGGCCGGCGCGCGGCAGCGGCTCGGCGCCGGCCTGCCCGGCGCGGCGCGGTTCGCCAGCCACCAGGGGCTGGGCGCCACGGGCGTCGTGGACGGTCATGCGGTCGCGGTGGGCCGGGCCGGGTGGCTGGAGTCCGGATGGGGCAGGCCGGTCCCGGCGGCGCTGGCCGCCCGGGCCGCGGAGGCCGAGGCGGCCGGGCAGACGGCCGTGTTCGCCGGGTGGGACGGGCAGGTCCGCGGCGTGCTCGTGGTCGCCGACACGATCAAGCCCACCTCGGCCCGGGCCATCGCGCGGCTGCGCGGCATGGGCCTGCGCCCGGTCCTGCTCACCGGGGACAACGAACGCGCCGCCCGGTTCGTGGCCGGTGCCGTCGGCATCGGCGCCGGGGAGGTGATCGCGGGCGTGCTGCCCGCCGGGAAGGTCGACGCGATCAAGCGCCTGCAGGGGGAGGGCCGGGTGGTGGCGATGGCCGGCGACGGGGTCAACGACGCCGCCGCGCTCGCCCAGGCCGACCTCGGCCTGGCCATGGGCACCGGCACCGACGCCGCGATCGAGGCGTCCGACCTGACCCTGGTCCGCGGTGACCTGCTCGCCGTCCCCGGCGCCATCGCGCTGTCCCGGCGGACGCTGGCCACCATCAAGGGCAACCTGTTCTGGGCGTTCGGCTACAACGCCGCCGCCATCCCGCTGGCGGCGCTCGGGCTCCTCAACCCGCTGATCGCCGCCGCCGCGATGGCGTTCAGCTCCGTGTTCGTCGTGACCAACAGCCTGCGGCTGCACCGCTTCCAGCCCCCGTCTTAGGCCCCGCGGCGGCTGACCGGCACCCCGGCTCAGGCCGGCAGGTGCCGGGCGAAGAAGCCGAGCACCTTTTCCCAGCCGTCCATCGCTGCCTCGGGCCGGTACATCGGGGTGTGGTAGTAGAAGAAGCCGTGGCTGGCCCCGTCGTACCGGTAGAACTCATAGGCCTTGCCGTGCCGGTTCAGCTCCGCCTCGTGCTGGTCCACCTGCGCGGGCGCGGGATACCGGTCGTCGTTGCCGAACAGCCCCAGCAGCGGCGCGGACAGGTCGGCGGTGTAGTCGATCGGCGCGACCGGGCGGGCCGGCGACAGCTCCTCCTGGGCCGCGACCACTCCCCCGCCCCACAGATCGGCGACCGCGCCGAAACCGGTCACCCGCGAGGCGGTCAGCAGGGCGTGACGGCCGCCCGAGCAGGTGCCGATGATGCCGGCCCGGCCGTTGCTGGCGGGCTGGGCCTTCAGCCAGGCCAGCGCGGCCGCGCAGTCGGCCACCACGCTGTCGTCGGCGACGCCGCCGTCGGCCCGGACCCTGGCCGCCACGTCGTCGGGGGTGCCATGGCCGAAGCGGCAGTACAGGTCGGGGCAGATCACACTGTACCCGTGGCGCGCGAGCCGGTCGGAGAACTCCCGGTAGAACTCGTCCCAGCCCGGCAGGTGGTGCACCGCCACGACCCCCGGCACCGGCTCGTCCCCGGCCGGCCGGACGACATAGGCGTGGATCTCGTCTCCGTGACCGCCGGGGTAGGTGATCACCTCCGCCGTGAGGCCGTCACGGGCGTCGGTCCGGAACGAGTTCCACATGGCTGAGCCCTCCGTCGCGTCTCCAGGACCATAGCAGTATGGCCGGCGCCCGATCGCTGCGTCGCCTGGACCTGGCCGGGATCGGTGAACCACGCTCCGTTAGGCATAAAAATATCTATGCCCCGAACGGGCCGTGGTGTCAGCCCGGGAGAACGGGGTCTCCGGGCGGGGATGGCCGCCTCGGGGCGGGTGTGTCATCGTGGCGGGGGATACCCGAGCGTCAGGGGAGACGATCACGATGAGGCCGGCTCACGCCAAGATCCCGCCTTCTCGGCAGCGGCGAACCGGGCCGGCGGGCGACCTGCTCCCGCTGGGTGACTGGATCCGGCACCACTCCCTGCGCAGCTGGCCGGTGCTGCTGTTCCTGCTGCTGATCTGCGTGCCGTCGATCGCGCTGGTCATCCTGGGGCCGGACCCGAGCGCCAGCACGTTCGACCATGTGGCCTGGATCTTCGCCGCGTACTTCGCGGTCGCCTGGCTGCTGCTGCTGGGCGTCATCATCCGGCCGGAACACGTGACCAGGCCGATGCTCGTCCTGGTGACGGTGATCGCGCTGGCGACGCAGGTACCGCTGGCGGTCATGCTGGAGGTCGACCTGCACGCCGAGACCGCGGGTCTCGGGGCGAGCATCTACAGCGTCGGCCTGCCCGAGGAACTGGCCAAGGCCATACCGGTGCTGGCGGTCGCGGTGATCTACCAGCTCTGGCGGTACCGGCCCTCGGGGCGGCACGAGCTGACGCCGAAGGACTACCTGTTCCTCGGCGCGGTCAGCGGGCTGGTGTTCGGGGCCAGCGAGGTGGTGCACTACTTCACCGTCAACGGCCTGGCGGAGTTCTACCTGACCGTGCAATCGGCCATCCCCTCGATCCAGCAGCTGATCAGCAGCGGCCACTCCGCGCCGGCCTCGGTGTTCGCCGTGCTGATCGGCCCGGTGCGGTACTTCGTCCTGGACTTCGTCTGGCGGTTCCTCACCGACCCGATCACCCACGCCTGCTGGGCCGGCCTGACCGGCTACTTCATCGGGCTGGCGGCCACCGGGCGGCACAAGTGGTACACGGTGAGCTGGATCGGGCTGGTCATCGCCGCGATCCTGCACGGGCTGAACGACTGGAGCCGCGTGAACGGCCACTGGCTGTGGATCGTGGTCACCATCGTCAGCGGCATCCTGTTCCTGGGCTACGCGAAGGTCGGGTCCCGCAGCGACCTGGAGGGTCCCGGCCGCTCGCCGCCCGAGCGTCCGCCCGCCGCCGTGGCCGGGGCCGCCCGGCCCTGGTGGGAACACTGACGGGCTGGCCGCCTTCGTTGACGCCCGTGCCCGCGCCGGACTAGGCTTACCAAGCAAGCGCTTGGTATACAGCGCTGGAGCTCTGCCTGAAGCCATCCGGCTCTGCCGCTGTCCGAACAGGGCCGCCGCGCGCCTCGCCGCGGCGACGATGAGGGAGATGAGCGCGATGCCCGTCAGGTACCTGTCCCAGGAGTGGGTCGAGGCGTACAACGCCGCGCTGGCCGGGGACGCGGTCCGCGCTGCGCTCAAGGGCAAGAGCGCGGTCCTCCAGATGGTGATCTCGGGCGCGCCGCAGGGCGAGGTCCGCTACTGGCTGCGCATCGCCGACGGCAGCGCCTCGGCGGGTCTGGGTGACAGCCCCGGCGCCGACGTGACCATCAGCCAGTCCTACGAGACCTCCTCCCAGGTCAACAAGGGCGAGCTGGACGGGCAGAAGGCGTTCATGCAGGGCAAGGTCAAGATCGCGGGCAAGATGCTGAAGATGATGCAGCTGCGCGGCCCGCTGGAGAAGGTGCAGACCGCGCTGACCGCGATCGACACCGAATACTGACGTCCGGGCGCGCGCTCACCCCCCCGGCGCGCGCCCGGATCATATCCAGTCGGCATGCCGCGGCCAGGCCAGCAGCGTGTCGACGACCTCGGCCGGGCCCTGTTCATCTCCGGCCCCCGGGTCGGTGGCCGCGTACCGGCCGCGGTAGAACAGCAGCGGCCGGCCGGGGCGGCAATCGCCGAGCCCGGTGACCTGGCCGGTGACCAGGTAATGGTCCCCGGCCTCGTGGACCAGGTCAGCCCGCGGCAGGGCCGGCAAAGGTGTGCCCCCACAGGCTGACCGCGGTGGTCTCCCGGCTGATCCAGGTCGCGTCGTCGACCAGGCGGCCGTCGGTGCCGTACTCGATGTCGAACCCGCCGGGGGTGCGCACGTAGAACGACACCATGTGGTCGTTGGCGTGCCGCCCGAGCGTCCCGGACACCGGCGCGCCGCGCCGGGCGCACCGGTCGAGCGCCGCTCCCACGTCGTCCAGCGAGGCGACCTCGATCATCAGGTGCACGATGCCCGGCGCCGAAGGCATCGGCACCAGGGCCAGGCTGTGGTGCCGCGGGTTGCAGCCCAGGAACCGGAACCATACCGGCGGGTCCCCCGCCGCCCCCCCGAAGAACTCGGCGGGCATCCGCATCGAGTCGCGGAGCCGGAACCCGAGGACCTCGGTATAGAAGTCGAACGCCGCCGAGGATCCGGGCGGGACCGGCAGCACCACGTGGCCCATCCCCAGGTCGCCGGTGACGAAGCGGTTCCCGTACGGGCTGACCGACGGCCGGTGCTCCAGCGCGGCCCCGCAGAACACCTCCAGCGTGTGCCCGGCCGGGTCGTCGGCCCGCAGCAGCGACGCCACCCGGCGCGCGGCGCACTCACCGTCGGTGCCCGGCTTGTACGCGACCCCGGCGTCGGCCAGGGCCCGGCCCACCGCGGCCAGCGCGGAGGCGTCGGCCACCTCCCAGCCGGCGGCCAGCAGTCTCTCCGATGACCCGGGCAGGATGACCAGCCGGGCCGGGAAGTCATCCATCCGCAGGTAGACGGCGCCTTCCTCCGGCCCGCGCCCCTCGGTCAGGCCGAGGACCTTCAGGCCGAACTCGCGCCAGGCGCCGACGCTGGCGGATTCGATCCGCAGGTAGCCGAGCGAGGAGATCATGTGTCCTCCAGGAAGCCGATGGCCAGAGCGTTGAACTCGCCGGACCTCTCCAGCTGCACCCAGTGCCCGCAGCCGCCGAATACGTGCAGCTGGGCGCGGCGGATCATCTTCAGCGCGACCAGCGCGCCGTCGACCGGGTTCACCCGGTCCTCGCGGCCCCAGATCAGCAGGACCCGGTTCCGCAGCCGGTGTGCCTCCCGCCACAGCAGCCCCTCTTCGTACGAGGCCGGGTCGGAGAACGAGGCGCCCATCGAGGCCATGGCGGCCAGCGCTTGCGGGTCGCACGCGGCCGCGTACCGTTCGCCGATGAGGTCATCGGTGATCAGCCGCTGGTCGAACACCAGGGTGCGCAGGAACGCGGCCATCTTCTCCCGGCTCGGGCCGGGCGGGGCGGCGAAGGAGGCCAGCCGCTTGACGCCCTCGGTCGGGTCGGCGGAGAACACGTTCAGCGACAGGCCGCCGGGCCCCATGAGCACGAGGCGTCCGGCCCGTTCGGGATGATCGAGGGCGAAGCGGACCGCGGTCCCGCCGCCGAGGGAGTTGCCGACCAGGTGCACCTGACCGATGCCCAGCTCGTCCAGCAGGCCGGCCAGCGCGCCGGCGGCGAAGGTGAAGTAGTTGCCGGTCACCGGCGGCTTGTCGGACTTGCCGTAGCCGGGCTGGTCGACGACCAGGGTGCGGAACCGCTCGGCGAACGCCGGCAGGTTGCGCCGGAAGTTGGACAGCCCCGAGGCACCCGGCCCCCCGCCGTGCAGCATGACCACCGGCACGCCCTGGTGACTGCCCTCTTCGGTGTAGTGCAGGCGCATGGTCATATCATCGCGTCCGGCGGCACGTCGTGGCCGAACTCGCCGCGGCCGTACATGGACAGGGCCCGTTCCGGGTCGTTGATCGCGTGCACCCGGCCCGCGTGCGCGTCCCGCCAGAACCGCTGGATCGGCGTGCCCATCTTCAGGGCCCGCCCGCCGGAGTTCTCGAACAGCAGGTCCACCGCACGGATGGCCTGGCCGGTGCCGGTCACCTGGTCGCGGCGCACCCGCAGCCGCAGCGGCAGCGGGATCTTCTCCCCCGCGCGCGCGCGGCCCATCAGCTCGGCCATGTTCCGCTCCAGCGCCGCCCAGGCCGCATCCAGCAGGCCGGCCGCCTCGGCGATGCGGACCTGCCCGAACGGGTCCTCAGCCGCCTTCTGCCCGACGTAGGAGGCCCGGACCCGGCCGCGCTGGTACTCCACATGGGCCGCGTAGGCACCCGTCGCCATGCCGATGATCGGCGTGGTGATGGCGTAGGAGAAGATGGAGCCGAACGGGACGCGGTACAGCGGCCCGGGATTGACCTGCTGGCCGGGGCAGACGCAGCGGGTCACGTCGGTGAAGCTCAGCGACCGGTGCGCGGGGACGAAGGCCCCGTCCACCACGATGTCGTTGCTGCCCGTGCCGCGCAGGCCGACCGTGTCCCACACATCCTCGATCGTGTAGTCGCTGGCCGGCAGCAGGAACGTGCGGAAGTCGACGGGCTGCCCCTCGTCGTTGGTGACGATCCCGCCGAGCAGGACCCAGCTGGCGTGGTCGCAGCCGGAGGAGAAGCTCCAGCGCCCGTCCAGCCGGTGGCCCCCCTCCGTTTGCCTCGCCCGGCCGGTCGGCGCGTAAGAGGAGGACATCCGGGTGTCCGGGTCGGCGCCCCACACCTCCTGCTGGGCCTGCGGCGGGAACAGGCCCAGCTGCCAGGGGTGCACGCCGATGACCGAGGCGACCCACCCGGTCGACCCGCAGGCGCTGGCGATCAGCCGGCCGGCGGCATAGAACGTGACCGGATCCGCCTCCAGGCCGCCGAAACAGGCCGGCTGGAGCAGCCGGAAGAACCCGGTCTCGGAAAGCGCCTTGACCGACTCGGCCGACAGCACCCGGCGGTCCTCGGCCTCCTGGGCGCGCTGCCGGAAGGCCGGCAGCAGCTCGGTGACCCCGGCTATCACGGCGTGGCGCTGGGACTCTGCCATATGCCTAAGACTAGAACATGTTCTAGTCTTAGGGTATGGATCAGGTTCGGACCATCGATGCGGGAGCGCCGCCGGCCAGGTTCGCGCGCGGCTGGCACTGCCTGGGACTGGCGGGTACGTTCCGTGACGGTGGCCCGCACGCGGTACGGGCGTTCGGCACCAAGCTGGTGGTGTTCGCGGACTCCGGCGGCGCCCTGCACGTCCTGGACGGGTACTGCAGGCATATGGGCGGTGACCTGACGCACGGCACCGTCAAGGGCGACGCCATCGCCTGCCCGTTCCATGACTGGCGCTGGGGCGGCGACGGCCGGTGCGCGCAGATCCCGTACGCCCGGCGCGTCCCGCCCGCGGCGCGCACCCGGTCCTGGCTCACGCTGGAGCGCAACGGGCAGCTGTTCGTGTGGCACGACCCCGAGGGCCACCCGCCGCCGCCGGACGTGGCCATCCCCTTGATCGAGGGCGCCTGCTCGCCTGACTGGACCGGCTGGACCTGGGATTCGATCCTCGTCGAGGGCGCGAACTGCCGCGAGGTGATCGACAACGTGGTGGACATGGCGCACTTCTTCTACATCCACTTCGCGTTCCCGACCTACTTCAAGAACGTCTTCGAGGGCCACATCGCCACGCAGTACCTCCGCACCCGGTCCCGGCCCGACGTGGGGGGAGCGTCGAACTACGCCGACGGGGCGCAAACCACGCTCCGTTCTGAAGCCTCGTACTTCGGGCCGGCCTACATGATCGACAACCTGTGGCACGACTACCACGGGATGACCATGGAGAGCGTCCTGATCAACTGCCACTACCCGGTCACCCCGACCTCCTTCCTGCTGCAGTGGGGGGCCATCGTCAAGCGGCCGCCCGGCCTGTCCGACGCCCAGGCTTCGCGGGTCGCCGCGAAGTTCGCCGACTTCGTCGGCCTCGGCTTCCAGCAGGACGTGGAGATCTGGCTGCACAAGACCCGGATCGACAACCCGCTGCTGTGCGCCGAGGACGGCCCGGTCTACCAGGTGCGCCGCTGGTACGAGCAGTTCTACTGCGACGTGGCCGACGTCGCGCCGGACATGACCGCGCGGTACGAGTTCGAGATCGACACCACCCGCGCGGTGGCCGGCTGGGAGGCGGAGGTGGCGGCCAACCTCGCCCGGGCCAGTACGGCTGATGCCGGCTAGGGACGAGCGGCGCGGCGCGGTCACCGGCGTGGAGTGCACGCGGTGCGGCGCGGCCGTGCTGGCCGTCAAGTTCAGCCCGCAGCACACCTCGGTGCAGTGGACCGCGGCGGCGGTGCGGGCGTGCTGGGAGTTCGGCGCCTCGGAGCGGCCCAGCGCGCTGGTCGAGGGGTGCGGCAGCCTGCGGGAGGCCATCGACGGCGCGGTGGCGGCCGGGCGGCTGGAGGTGTCGCCGCCCGGCTACGTGCGAACGGAATGACCCCCCGCGAGTACTACCAGGTGCCGGTGGCCGAGGTGGTACGGGAAACCGGCGACGCGTGCTCGCTGGTGCTGGAGGTGCCGTCGTCGCTTTCCGCGACGTTCGGCTACCGCCCGGGGCAGTTCGTCACGGTGCGGGTGCCGTCGGACCTTTGCGGTTCGGTGGCGCGGTGCTACTCGCTGTCGAGTTCGGCGCTGGCCGGCGAGCGCCCGGCCATCACCGTCAAACGGACGGCGGGCGGGTTCGCGTCGAACTGGATTCTTGATCGCGTGGTGGCCGGGACGGTGCTGGACCTGCTCCCGCCGGCCGGGACGTTCTGCCCGGCCTCGCTGGACGGTGATTTCCTGCTGTTCGCGGCGGGCAGCGGGATCACCCCGGTCATGTCCATCCTGAAGTCGGCCCTGGCCGCGGGGCGCGGGCGCGTGGTGCTGGTGTACGCCAACCGGGACGAAGCCTCGGTGATCTTCGGCCCGGCCCTGCGCGCGCTCGCCTCGGGCTCCGGCGGCCGGCTGACGGTGGTGCACTGGCTCGATTCGCTGCTCGGCATGCCTTCGGTGGCGGGGCTCACGGCCCTGGCCCGGCCGTACGTTTCCTTCGACGCGTTCATCTGCGGCCCGGACCCCTACCTGGCGGTGGTCCGGGACGCGCTGGCCGGGCTCGGCGTGCCGGGCCGGCGCGTGCACGCGGAGCGGTTCGTGTCGCTGGCGGAGAACCCCTTCGAGGCGGCCCCGGCGGCGGGTTCCGGGGCGGGGACGGCCGCCACGCTGTCGGTCACGCTGGACGGCGCGACCACCCTGCTGCCCTGGCCGGCCGGAACCCGGATGCTCGACGTGCTGATCGAGGCGGGCCTGGACGCGCCGTACTCCTGCCGCCAGGGCGTCTGCGGCGCCTGCGCCTGCCAGCTCACCGGCGGCGAGGTCGAGATGGCCCACAACGAGGTCCTCGAGGCCGCCGACATCGCCGACGGCCTCGTCCTCGCCTGCCAGGCCCTGGCGCTGTCCGCCCAGGTCGACATTACCTACTGATAATGTCGTAAATTGCGCGGAGGGGCGTACCCGTGCTATGCACGGATGCTGCGGTTACCAAGAGAGGAAGACCATGCCACTGACCATCGGCGACACCGCGCCGGACTTCGAGGCGGAGACGAGCGAAGGGCCGATCCACTTCTACGACTGGCTCGGGGACTCCTGGGCGGTCCTGTTCTCGCATCCCAAGGACTTCACCCCGATCTGCACCACCGAGCTGGGCTACATGGCCAAGATCAAGCCGGAGTTCGACCTGCGCGGCGTGAAGATCATCGGCCTGTCGGTCGATTCCGCTTCGGACCACGAGCGC